>Ga0155522_1043_pt1 | contig 86229 bp, 80 predicted proteins | sample RifCSPhighO2_12_FD_107179 | JGI IMG/M metagenome (GOLD analysis project Ga0155522, IMG submission 107179) | Burkholderiales bacterium RIFCSPHIGHO2_12_FULL_67_38
ATCCACTTGGCGTAGTCGCTTTCGGTGCGGGTGGGCGGCTGGTTGAACAGGGCTGAATAGAAGCCGATGTTTTTGTCGAGGTCGTTGACGTGCAGGTGGACGTGAAAGCGCTTCATCGGTAGCTCCAGTCAGGCTTGGAAGGGAAAGGGGTTGGGGAGCGAGGCGGCGGGCGGCAGCACCACCACCGGAGAGAAGCCGCCGCCTTCGGTGCGGAAATTGGTGGTCTGGCCCGACCAGGTGCGCGCGGCCAGCAACTGCACCTGGCCGCGGTAGGTGTAGGCGCGCAGGTCCAGCTTGAGCAGCGTGGTCTGGCCATCCACGGACACCAGCCGCTCGCTGGGCGGCACGGTGGTCTGGGCCACGTAGTCGCCTGCGAGGATCTCGCCCCACACGCGCCGGGTGAGCTTGTCGCCGCGGTAGGCGGCGCGCGCGCCGAAGCCGGCGGCGGGTTTGAAGAACAGTTCGCGCCGCTGCGCCCAGAGCGCGTCGGCGTTGGCGGCGGTGACGCGCTGCGTGGTGGGCACCACCTGGCGCAGCATGGCGCGGTCGGCTTCGCTCACGCCCCAGGTTTCGAGCAGCGCGGGGTCGGACAAGGCGATCAGGTTGCGTTTGTCGGCGTACAGCGCATGCGTGCGTGGGTGCGGCGTGACCACGGCCGCGCCGGCGCGATAGGCCTGTTGCAGCGCTTCGTGGCTGTTGTCTTGCAGGTAGAAGTCGGTCAGACGGTTGTAGACCAGGTCCACCGGCATGCCATCCGGCAGGGCCGGGTGCCAGAGTGCGCCGTCGCGCCATTGCAGTTCGCGCGCGTCGGCCACCACGGCGATCAGGCCCTGCGCGGCGAACAGCGCGCGCGCCATTTCGAACTCGGGTGCGAGGTACTGCTGGCCGGGCGCGTCGTCCACGATCAGCAGGTTGCGCAGCGGCGCGTCGCCGCGCTGCGATTGCCATTCGGCGCGGAACATGGCGACGAACACCTCGTCGAGCCTCGGCAGGGTGTCTTCCGGGTCGAACAGCGGTTCGAAGCCGGCGCAGCAGGCGCGGTGCGCCCGGGCCAGCGCGGTGTTGAGGAAAGCGCCGCCAGCGTTGCTGTTGATCTCGATCAGCTTGGGGCCATCGGCCGCGAGGTGGAAGTCGTAGCCCATGAAGACGCCGGCCGGGCCCCAGTCCAGCGCCGCGATGGGGTTGGCGCGCGCCAGGGCCTGTTCGCGCCAGGCGGGCAGGGCGATCACGCGCTCCAGCGTTGTCACGGCCTGCACGATCTGCTGCCGCACCCCGGGGTCGAGGAACACGGCGCTGGCCGAAAACAGGTGCGGGTGGCTCTCAGCCAGCCGCGCGGTCAGGCCGCCGAGCGCCGGACTGGTTTCCAGCTGCTCGCGCAAGCTCGACGGCCGCAGGGTCTGGCAGGCGCAGCCCAGGTTGATGGCGTCGGCCAGGTTCATGGTGCGGTCCCGCAGTCGCTGCAGCCGGCGTCCGCCGGCACTTCGCAGGCCTGGCCGGCGCAGCAGTGCTCGGTGAGGTAGCCGAGCAGGGCGTTCATGCGGTCGAAGCTGGCGCGGTAGATCAGGTGGCGGCCCTGCGGCTCGGCGCTCACCAGATCGGCGTGGGCCAGTTCCTTGAGGTGGAACGAGAGTGCGCTGGGCGACACCCCCAGCTGTTCGGCCAACACGCCGGGCGTGAGGCCATCGGGGCCGGCCACGACCAGCGCACGGAAGGCGCGCAGGCGCTGCACCTGGGCGAGCGCGGCCAGCGCGCTCAGGGCCTGGGATTCCTGGGGGGTGGTGATTTCCATGTTTCAATAATACTTGAAATATGGAATCGTGCAATGGCCAGGGGCTGTCGGCGCTGGGGTTTTGTGGGGCGCCGGCCCTGTCACGAAAGCTTCACGCAAGTGCCACAGACGGGTCACGCCCGGTTCCCAGAATGCAGGTTCATGAACAACAGCCCAATCAACACCGCGCCTCTGGCAGGCGCAACGAACCTGGAGCCGAACATGAAAGAACTGCCCACCCCGACGCTGGACTTCTCGCCGGTCACCCGGCCACGGAGGTCACTTCATCCCCGCACCGATTTCCAGCCACAAGCCCTGGTGGCGCCTGCGCTGGGGACGCCTGCCGCAGGGAGCGGCATCGATGTCTCGTGGGCCCGGCATCTGGACGAGGTTCGTGAAGCCCAACGGCTGAGGCACGCCGTGTTCGCTGGCGAGATGGGGGCCATCCTGTCCAACGCCGTGCCCGGCCACGATGTGGACCTGTTCGACGACTTCTGCGAACACCTGCTGGTGCGCGACGCCGCCAGCGGCCGGGTGATCGGCACCTACCGCGTGCTCACGCCGGCCCAGGCCCGCCGCGTGGGCAGCACCTACAGCGACACCGAGTTCGACCTGACCCGCCTGCGCGGCGTGCGCGAGCGCATGGTGGAGCTGGGCCGCAGCTGCGTGCACAAGGACCACCGCCACGGCGGCGTGATCATGGCCCTGTGGGGCGCGCTGGCCGAGTTCATGGTGCGCAACCAGCTCGACACCATGATCGGCTGCGCCAGCATCCCCATGCAATACGAGGGCCCGCACGGCGTGGTGGGCGGCGGCCACGCGGCGGCCAGCATCTGGCGCCAGGTGAAAGAGAAACACCTGGCCCCGATCGACTGCCATGTGCGCCCGCGCCTGCCGCTGCCCATCGAGCAGCTCGACGACACGCTGGACGTGGAGCCGCCCGCGCTGATCAAGGGCTACCTGCGCCTGGGCGCCAAGGTGCTGGGCCCACCGGCCTGGGACCCGGACTTCAACGCCGCCGATCTGCCGATGCTGATGCGCATTGCCGACCTGCCGGCGCGCTATCGCAAACACTTCTTGGGCTGTTGATCCCCCCGCCGCACTTCGTGCGACCCCCCGGGGGGGCGGCACTGGCGGCCCGGCGAAGCCGGTTCCGCGGTGCCCTGGGGGAGTCACTTCTGCTTGGCTGGGTTCGCTGTGATCCAAAGGAACCACGATGAGAACAACCTTTGAAGCGCTGGGCGGGTGGGGGCTGGCTGGGGTTCTGCCGGCCGGCTCCGATGCCGACGACGAGCATCTGTCCGAGGGCGGAGAACGGCCCCGCTACCGGGCCGTTTTCATTTCCGATCTGCACCTGGGCACGGCGGGCTGCCAGGCGGGGGCCTTGTTGGCGTTCCTGAAACACCACCCGAGCCAGACGCTGTACCTGGTGGGCGACATCATCGACGGCTGGCAACTGCGCCGCAAATGGTTCTGGCCGCAGGCGCACAACGACGTGGTGCAGAAACTGCTGCGCCGTGCCCGCAAGGGCTGCCGCGTGGTGTTCGTGCCGGGCAACCACGACGAGTTCGCGCGCCAGTTCCACGGCCACAACTTCGGCGGCATCGAGGTCAGCAACGAGGCCGTTCACACCACGGCCGACGGGCAGCGCCTGTGGGTGGTGCACGGCGACCATTTCGACGGCGTGATCCAGTGCGCCAAGTGGCTGGCCTACGTGGGCGACAACCTCTACGAGTTCACGCTGCGGCTGAACCGCCACCTGAACTCGCTGCGCGCGCGCCTGGGCCTGCCGTACTGGTCGCTCTCGCAGTACCTGAAACACAAGGTCAAGAGCGCGCTGAACTACGTGACCGATTTCGAGCGCGCCGTGGCTGCCGAGGCGCGGCAGCGGGGCTACCAGGGCGTGGTCTGCGGCCACATCCACCGGCCCGAAATGCGCACCATCGACGGCACGCTCTACTGCAACGATGGCGACTGGGTCGAGAGCCTGTCGGCCCTGGTGGAACACATGAATGGCCGGCTGGAGCTGGTGCACTGGCGCCCGAGCGCCAGCCCGGCGGCGGCCGCATCCGCGGAGCAGCCGGCGCCGACCGCGGCCCGGGCCATGGACGAGGCATGGCGCGAACGCAGCAACGCCTGAGAGGCCGCGCGCGCCACTGGATTTTGGGAACAGGGGAGACACAAATGAAGATCGTGCTGGTGACGGATGCCTGGCAACCCCAGGTCAATGGCGTGGTGACCACGCTGGTGGAGCTGGTGCGCGAGCTGCAGGCCCGCGGCCACGAGGTGGTGGTGATCCAGCCCGGCCAGTTCCGCACCCGGCCCTGCCCGGGGTACGCGGGCATCGACCTGGCCCTGTTTCCCGGGCGGCAGCTGTCGCGGATGATCGACGCGGCACAGGCCGACGCCATCCACATCGCCACCGAAGGCCCGCTGGGCTGGGCGGCCCGGCGCCATTGCCTGCGTCGCCGCCTCGCGTTCACCACCGCGTTTCACACCAAGTTCCCGGAGATCCTGCACGCCGCCCTGGGGGTGCCGCTGTCCTGGGGCTACGCGCTGTTTCGCCACTTTCACCGCCCCAGCAGCGGTGTGATGGTGCCCACCGCGGGCGTGCTGCAGATGCTGCGCCAGCGCGGGTTCGGCCAGCTGCGCGAGTGGACGCACGGGGTGGACACGCGCCTCTTTGCCCTGGCCGACGAAGCGCAGGTGTATCCGCCGCTGGGCCCGCTGGCCCGGCCGGTGAGCCTGTTCGTGGGGCGCCTGTCCTATGAAAAAAACATCGGGGACTTCCTCGACCTGGACGTGCCGGGCAGCAAGGTGGTGTGTGGCGTCGGCCCGCTGGAGACGGCCCTGCGCGAGCGCTACCCCAACGTGCACTGGCTCGGCGTGCTGCCGCGCCACGAGCTGGCGCAGGTGTACGCGGCCGCCGACGTGTTCGTGTTTCCCAGCCGCAGCGAGACCTTTGGCCTGGTGATGCTCGAAGCCATGGCCTGCGGGGTACCGGTGGCGGCCTACCCGGTGGACGGGCCGCTGCAGGTGGTGGCCGACAGCGGCGCTGGCGCGCTGCGTGACGACCTGCACGAGGCCTGGGTGGACGCCCTCAAGGTCAAGCGCCACGAGGCCCGCGACCGCGCGCTGCTGTTTGGCTGGGGCCGGGCGGCCGAGCTGTTCGTGTCGTTTCTGGCGGTGGCGCCCGCCAGGACCACGACGCCGCGCAGTACCCGCCCGGGTGCGCCGGCGTCGCAGGGGCCGGTGCTCAAGCGTGTCAAACTGTCACACAAACGTCATCCCGCCGTTGAATAATCGTCAAACAGGCGTGCCCTTGCCGTTCGTCGGGGGAGGCGAGGCGGGCATGGCCGCACACCTTGACGGAACCCATGAGCGCCAACATCAACAACAACCGCCTGCAATTCCTGGACCGGGACCACAGCATCCTGGCTTTCAATGAGCGGGTCATGGACTGGGCACGCCGCCCCGACGTGCCGCTGCTGGAGCGGCTGCGTTACCTGAGCATCGTGTCGAGCAACCTCGACGAGTTCTTCGAAGTGCGCATGGCGCCGCACCTGAGCGCGTACAAGGCCAACGAGCAGCGCGGTCTGTACACCGCCGCCACGCACGATCAGGTGTCGGCCAAGGTGCACGAGCTGGTGTCCCAGCAGTACGCGATCTACAACGACGAGTTGTTGCCCCTGCTGGAGAAAAAGGGCATCAAGCTGGTGGCCCACGGCGAGCGCAACCCGCGCCAGCGCCGCTGGGTGAAGGACTTCTTCGCGCGCGAGGTGCAGCCGCTGTTGCTGCCCGTGGGGCTGGACCCGGCGCACCCGTTTCCCCAGGTGGCCAACAAGTCGCTCAACTTCATCGTGCGGCTCACCGGCAAAGACGCCTTTGGCCGCGAAAACGAGATCGCCATCGTCAAGGTGCCGCGCATCCTGCCGCGCTTTTTCCGCATGCCCCCGGTCAAGGGCTCCAAACAGACCCACTTCGTCTCCATCTCCAGCCTGATCCGCTCGCACCTGACCGACCTGTTTCCGGGCCGCCAGGTGACCGAGTTTTCCCAGTTCCGCGTCACCCGCCACTCCGATCTCGCGGTGGACGAGGAAGAGGTGAAAAACCTGCGCACCGCGCTGCGCAAGGGGCTGCAGCAGCGCAACTATGGCGAGGCCCTGCGGCTGGAAGTGTCGGCCGGCTGCTCGGAATACCTGTCCTCGTTCCTGCTGGCGCAGTTCGCGCTGCCCGAGCAGTCGCTCTACCGCGTGCCCGGTCCGGTCAACCTGGTGCGGCTGAACCAACTGATCGACCAGGTGGACGCGCCGGCGCTGCGCTTCGAGCGCTACAACGCCGGCTGGCCGATGCAGCTCACCCCGGGGCAGTCGTATTTCGAGCGGCTGCAGCAGGGCGACGTGCTGATCCATCAACCCTACGAGAGTTTTGACGCCGTTCTGGCCTTCTTGCGCGAGGCGGTGGAAGACCCGAACGTGCTGGCCATCAAGCAGACGATCTACCGCACAGGCGCCAAGTCCGAGTTGATGGACCTGCTGCGCGAGGCCGTGCGCCGGGGCAAGGAAGTCACCGCCGTGGTGGAGCTCAAGGCGCGCTTCGACGAAGAGGCCAACATCAACTACGCCGAGCGGCTGGAGTCGGTGGGCGCCCAGGTGGTCTACGGCGTGGTGGGCCTCAAGCCCCACGCCAAGATGCTGCTGATCACCCGCCGCGAAGACGGCCGCCTGCGCCGTTACGGCCACATGTCCACCGGCAACTACAACCCCGGCACCGCGCGGCTCTACACCGACCTGAGCTACCTCACGGCCGACGACGCGCTCACCGCCGACCTGGAGCAGATCTTTCTGCACCTGGCGAGCCAGAACCGCCTGCCGCGGCTGAACAAGGCGCTGATCGCGCCGTTTCATCTGCACAAGGCGATGCTGGAGAAGGTCGAGGCCGCGGGAGCGGCCGCCAAGGCCGGCAAAGAGGCGCGCATCATCCTGAAGATGAATGCGCTGACCGACGAGCCGCTGGCGCGCGCGCTGGCACTGGCGTCGCAGCAGGGCGTGAAGATCGACCTCATCGTGCGCGGCGCCTGCATCCTGCCGGCCCAGGTGCCCGGGGTGACGGACAACGTGAACATCCGCTCGGTGATCGGGCGCCTGCTGGAGCACTCCCGGGTGTTCTATTTCCGGGTCGATGGCACGGACGAACTCTGGCTTGCCAGCGCCGACTGGATGAACCGCAACATGCTGCGCCGCGTGGAGCTGGCCTGGCCCGTGACGGACGCGGCCCTGCGCAGCCGCATCATGGACGAATGCCTCTCGGCCTACCTGCACGACACCAAGGACGCCTGGCTGCTCCAGCCCGACGGCCGGTACGTGCCCGCGGCCATCACCGGCACGGGTAAGACGCGCGCCGTGCTGCATTCGGCCCAGGCGAGCCTGATGGCGCGCTACGGCAGCAAAGGCTAGGAGCCTCGGTATGGACCTGATTCTGTGGCGCCACGCCGAAGCCCAGGAGCATCCCGATCCGCTCGGGGGGCAGCAGGGCGATGCGCAGGACCTGGCCCGCCGGCTCACGCCGCGCGGTGAAAAACAGGCCGCCCGCATGGCCGCCTGGCTCGACCGCCAGTTGCCCAACGGCGCGCGCATCTACGCCAGCCCGGCGCACCGCTGCGAGCAGACGGCGCTGGCGCTGGGGCGCAAGTTCAAGCTGCGCGACGAACTCGCGCCCGAAGGCGACCCGCTGGCCCTGCTGGAGCTGGTGCAGTGGCCCCATGGCAAATCCACCGTGGTGGTGATCGGCCACCAACCCACGCTCGGCCGCGTGATCGCGCGCCTGCTCGGTCTGGCCGAGGAGGACTGCCCGATGAAAAAGGGCGCGCTCTGGTGGTTGCGCCAGCGCGAACGCAACGGAGCCCTGCAGACCCTGCTGCTCACCGTGCAGACGCCCGAGCTGCTCTGAGGGGCCCTTTCAAGGGCCTGGCTCCATGGCCCATGGGGGGCTCGATGTGGTTGGGCCGCCACACGATTTTTCATCGGTGGTTGCGCGGGTGCGCAGTTCGACGATGCCGTAGCTTCGGAATATCAAGCCCACCTCTTCCAGGTACTTCAGTGCGCGGTTGGCGCTCTGACGGCTCACGCCCAACATCTGGGCGATCACCTCTTGCGGGATTCGGACCCGCTTCTTGGGCGTGACCCGACTGCCGTAACCGGAAGCGATGCGTTCGAGACGCCTGAAGACCCGTTGCTCCAGCGGGAGAAAGGCCTGTTCCTGAATGACGTCCAGGGCCACACGGAGCTTGCCGCTGGCCAGCACGCCAAGGTCCCGCCAACACAGCGGGTGCGCATTGAGCCAGGGTTCCAGCACGGCGCCATCGACACACAGTACCTTGGTGTCGCCATTGGCATGGGCAGAGAAGTGCCGCGGCCCGCGATCCAGGGTGGAGATCTCTCCAAACCATTGGACGGGCTCCACCTGCGACAACACGGCCACCTTGCCATCCCTGTCCACATTGCTGACCAACAGCGCACCGTCCAGGACGCAGAACAGACCCTGGCTCTGTTCCCCCAGAAGGAACAGTTCCTCCCCATGGGCCAGCCGCACGGGTCGGGCCAAGGACACCAGGGCCGTTTGCAGCTCGCTGTGACAGGAGCGGTACCAACGGTCTGAACTGAGGGCGCGACGAAGTGTGACGTTTTTCATAAAAAAACAAACGATTGCAGTAATCGATGTAAGCATAGTTGTTACATGTCAACACACTGTAAAAAGTTTGACACTCGCACGAAGTGCGTTCTCCCAGAATCGCGCTCCTCATTCACCGCCCTCAGCTTGGTGACCGATACGCGGTCCACCAGATGCGTTCGCCAACGCAAACCCTGAGAGGCTGCAGCTCGCATGGTTTGCTCATGAACCGATCACCGTTGAAGTGTTTTTCCGATGGCCCATCGCGGGTCGGCCCGACCGCGTCAATCCGGGCCGGGTCCTCTGGATGGACGCATGAAACCGCGTTGATGTCCCGGACTGGCCGGTGTGTTTCCTGTGGCCAGGGAAGGCACCAGGGCTTCACCTTGATCGAATTGATGATCACGGTGGCCGTGGTCGCCATCCTGACCGCGCTGGCCTTGCCTTCCTACCAGGACTATGTCTTGCGGGGCCGTCTGGTCGATGCCACGACGGCGTTGTCGTCGCTGCGAGCGCGCATGGAGCAGTACTACCAGGACAACCGCACCTACAAAAGCGTGAGCAAAACCATTGTCAGTCCATGTGCCAACAGCAGCATGGCGGGCACATTCACCGTGAGCTGCCCCACGCTGGAGGACACCAGCTACCTGCTGCAGGCCAAAGGAGCGGGGTCGACCGTTGGCTTTGTCTTCACGATGGACAACAGCGGAACCCAGGCCACGACCGGCTTGCCCAAGGCCTGGGGTGAAGTTCCCAAGGCCGGTTATGCCTGCTGGATCGCCAAGAAGGGTGGAACGTGCTGATGCTCCCCGCCCGGCGCTCCTCCCAGCGGGGGTTTACGCTCATCGAGCTGATGGTCGTGATCGTGATCGTCGCCGTGTTGGTGCTGCTTTCCGTGCCGTCGTTGGGAACCTGGGTGGCGGATGCCAGCATTCGCAACACCTCGGAATCGCTGATGGGGGCGTTGCGGGTGGTGCAGTCCACCGCCGTTACCCGGGGCAAGACCACCATGCTGGTGCGCACGGCTGCCGCGCCCGCCTGGAATGCCACTGCCAGTGCCGCGGGAAGCAACTGGTACGTGCGCGCGCTCCCGCTGGCCGACTCGGACGAGAAGGCCAGCGCAGACGATCTTGTTCAAGCCACCAGTCTCGGTACCCAAAACGGCGTGAGCATCGCGGGGCCTTCGGTGCTCTGCTTTGGCGCGCAAGGTCATCTGGTCAGCCGCACAAAAGATGAAACCGGTGTCGGTGCGGCCTGCGCCGTGGCGAACCCCGCCGAGTTTGACGTGACACGAGGTTCGGGCAGGGCCTTGCGGCTGCGTGTCTATTTGGGCGGTCGGGTTCGCATGTGCGACCCGGCCAAGGAACTGTCCGACAAAAACCCGGACGGATGCTGACGATGACAACACAACGAAATCTGCCAAGGGGCGGCCGCAACGCTCGGCGAAGTGCCGTTCTTGGCATGAGCCTGATCGAGGTCATGATGTCGCTCGTGATCTTTTCGGTCGGTGTGCTCGGGCTGGTCAGGCTTCAGGCGCACGCGATCCAAGTGGATACACAAGCCGGCGACAGAAACCGCGCGGCGGATCTGGCCAACGAGGTCGTGACGCTGATGTGGACCAACCAGACCAGCGATCTTTCAAAGGATGCGCTGAAGGCATGGAACGCTCGCGTGGCAGACACCGCGCACGGGGGATTGCCCAGCGGCAAGGGCGTGGTGAGTGCGAAGGAGGGGGTGGCGACGGTCACGATCACCTGGCACCCCCCATGGCGCGCGGCGACCGAACCCGATCAAACGTACCTGACGCAGGTGGTGATTCCATGATCCGTGCCCATTCCTTGCTTCGCCGCCAGCGGGGCGTCACGCTGATCGAGTTGATGGTCTCTTTGTTGGTGGGCCTGTTCCTGACGCTGGCCGTGTACATGGTGATGAGCAACTTCGAGTCGAGGCGACGCACCAACACCGCGGGCTCCGAACTCGACAAGGCAGGGGCACTGGCCATGGCGCAGATTGATCGCCAGCTGCGCAGCGCCGGCAGCGGGTTTGCGCAGGCGGCCAGCTTTGCCTATGGTTGTGCGCTGCACGCGTCGAAGTCGAACACGCAGATTCTTCCGGCCAAAGATGGCCTCGCGGCACCGTTTGCCAGCGTGGACCCCGGAACCTCAGGCGTTTTTCGGCTGGCGCCGGCACTGATCCTTCCCGGGCAGACCACGCCCGGAGCCAGCGGCAAAGCGTCCGACGTGCTGGTGATCATGGCATCGGCGGTGGCCTGGGGCGGTGTTCCCGCGCCGTTCACCGAGGCCGCGCAAGCCGCTGCATTGACACTGGCCAACACCTTGCCGTTCTCTCCCAACGATCTGGTGTTGCTCAGTGATGAGCAGCCCGCCGAGGCCGGCGGCGTGGCGCCTTGCCTGGTGACGCAGGTTGGCTCTTCGGCCACGACGGGCTCTGCCACCAACGCCCTGGCGTTGGCCGGTACCTGGTATTCCGCAACCGTGGACAAAACGGCAGTGACCGGCTATTCGGAAACCGGGACGGCGACCGTGCTGGGCAACGCCGGGTTGGGTCGACTGCCCGAATTCGTGCTCGTGGGCGTGGGTGACAACAACACGCTCTATACGCACGACCTGCTCCAGACGACGGACACGCCCTTGCAGGCCACGGCCGAAGGCGTGTTCGAGCTGCACGCGCTCTATGGCATCGATACCAATACCGACAAGAAGGTTGACCTGTGGGTTTCGCCCACAGACAGCAAGTCGGGGTACGGGCTGTCCGATCTGTCGGACGGCAGCCTGGCGGCGGCGGGCAAGCTGCGAAACATCAAGGCGATTCGGGTCGGTTTGATTCTGCGAACGGCTCTGCCAGAGCGCGAAGAGGTGTCGGCCGCAGCGGTGACGTTGTTCAACGACATCAAAGGCCTGACCCACACGCGTGACTTGACGTCCAGCGAGCGGCACTACCGCTACAGAACGCTGGAATCCACCATCCCTTTGCGCAACAACTTCCTGTGATGAAAACCGTGTTCTTTCGTCGCCAGGAGCAAGGCGTTGTACTCATCGGTACCTTGTTTGCCCTGGTCTTGTTGATGCTGGCAGCCGCCGCGATGCTGAGGTCGTCGGACATCTCGGCCATGTTGGCGGGCAACCTGTCGTTCCAGCGCGACCTCACCAACCAGGCCGAGCGAGGCTTTGCCGCAGCACGAAAACTCATGGGTTCTGGCGCATTGGCGACCGAGTCGGCACGGGAGTCGAGCCTGGCCTCGGGCAATTACGCGGCCGCGAGACTGACCACCAATGCCAGCGGAATACCCAAGGTCCTCACCAGCGAAAGCACCTACAAGGACGCGAAATATTCCGTCGCCGACATCAGCGAAAACGGTGTGACCGTGCGCTACGTCATCGATCGCTTGTGCCTCGCCGCGGGCGCGTTCAACGAGGCCAGCTGCGAGACCTCCGCCGGTTCATCAGACGCTTCCGGCTCCAGCTGGTTGCGCAAGCCCGGGAGCGAGAGACGACCTTTGTACCGCGTCAGCGTCCGCGTGACGGGGCCGCGCAACACCCAAGCCTTCTTTCAATCGACGTTCGCGCTTTGAACGTTCAGCACAGCATCTCTGCCATGGAACAGCCACGCCTTTTTTCCTTTCGTCTCGGCCGACGCGCCAAGGCACTGCTGTGTGCCAGCCTGAGTGTTCTGTCATTGCTCGGGCCGGGCACGAGCCAGGCCGTGGACCTGGCCGACCAGCCCATGCTGTCCACCGTCAACGTGCCTGGCAACCTGATTCTGGCCCTGTCGGTGGAATGGCCGACGGCGACAACGCCTGCCTATAACAGCATCGACGGTAAAAAGATCATTCCCTACAACGCTTCCAGCACCTACCTGGGGTACTTTGACCCGGAAAAATGCTACGTGTACGAAGCCGTCAACACGGGGGGAAAGGACTCGCCAGACTATTCGACCAGCTATTTCTCTCCGAGCTCGTTCGCGTCGAAACACAGCTGCAGTGGCAAGTGGAGCGGCAACTACCTCAACTGGGCGGCGATGCAGACCCTGGACGCGTTTCGATGGGTCATGACCGGGGGCTACCGCAGCACCGACACGAAAGACACCACGATTCTCACCAAGACCTATGCTGCGCAGAACAGCAGCTCGACGATCCCGAACAAGACCATTTCTGGGTCGTCTTCGGTTTCTGGTGCGACACCATTGGCTTGGGACGCGGCAACCACCCGGCTGCGCGCCCTGGGAACGGCGATGCACATCACCAAGAGCGGGAGCATCGACGGCGAAACGACGGTTCCGGTCGACTACACCAACCCGGAGAAGGTGAGTGACACCACCGTCTACCGCGTCTACATCAATGTCAAGGTGTGTGACGCGGGCCTTGGGCTGGAGAGCAATTGCACCAGCTACCCTTCGAAATACGCGAAACCTGAAGGACTGATGCAGAGGTACGCGTCAAAACTCCGGTACTCCGCCTTTGGTTACTACAACCACAATGGTTCAGCGAGCCATCAGCGCGATGGGGGCGTGATGCGGGCGGGGATGAAATTCATCGGCCCGAAAGCCCCGGTTCCTGGCAAGCCTGCCGCCACCAACGATGCGACGGAGTGGGACGCACAGACCGGCGTCATGCTCACCAACCCGGACAGCAGTGCCGCCACTCAAACCGTGAAAGACGCCAAGGATGCGGGTTACGCCGACATCTCCATCCCCAACAGCGGGGTCATGAACTACCTCAACAAGTTCGGCTATTCGGCCAAGTCGTACAAGTCGCACGATCCGGTCAGCGAGCTTTACTATGCCGCGTTGCGTTACTTCAAGAAGCAGGGGAACCTGAATCAGTACACCGACTTGAAGGGGGCAGATTCCGCGGCAACGGCCAACACCTGGCTGGATGGGTTTCCTGCCATCACCGATTGGAAAGACCCGATTGCCTATACGTGCCAGAAGAACTTTGTCCTGGGCATCGGTGATGTCAACACACACCGGGACGCCAACCTCCCCGGCAGCACACTGCGCAGCAAAAGCACGTTGGACAGCACCAACCCGGCTGTCACGGACGATTCTGTCGACGTGGCAGTGGCCACCAACATGGTGGGGCAACTCGAGGGGCTCGACAAGCTCGGGGACAGGTTCGTTGACCTCGGCGAGCGTAGCTGCCTTACGACTGAATCGAAAGACGACGATCGCAGTTTGAATCGGTGCAACAGCTATTACCTGGCTGGCTTGGCCTATGACGCCCATACCAAAGACATACGGCCCGACCTGATCGGGTCGCAGACGGTCAACAGCTACTTCATGGACGTCCTTGAGAAGCAGAAATACGCTTCCAAGAACCAGTACTGGCTGGCGGCCAAGTACGGGGGCTTCAACGTTCCACCCGATTTCTCTCCCTACGCCTCCAGCAACGGGACCAGCACCATTGCCGAAAAGGACTGGTACACGTCTTCCGACACGATGGTGATCAGCGAGGACAAAACGGACAAGCGTCCGGACAATTATTTCCCCGGCAACCGCCCGGACCTGATGAAGTCGGGCCTGACGGCGGCGTTCGCCAAGATCGTCAGTGAGACCGAATCGGCCACCGGCACGGCCTTGTCCACGGTGTCGCCCAATGTGTCCAGTGCCGGGACCGCAAGCTACGCCGCATCCTACGACCCCGCCAACTGGACGGGTGAACTGGCCGCTTATCAGCTCACCTACGACAGCAAGGGGAATCCGACCAGCACCGAAAAATGGAATGCGAGGACCTTGCTGAGCGCGTCCACGATGACCGAATCGAAGCGCAAGATCGTGACGTGCTGCAAGAAGGGCGGAGCCGCATTGCCCTTCACCTATGACAAATTGAAAGACGCCGAACTGATCAGCAGGACCTACCTCTCAAGCTTTGCCAAGGTGCCGGGCGTCTCTACGGACGCGCAGTCGATCGAGAACTACATCAAGTACCTGCGTGGCGACACGACACAGGAAGTCGCCAACGGTGGCGCCTACCGCACGCGGCCGTACCGGCTCGGCGACATCGTCAACGCCAAGCCCAATGCCGTGGGCAAGCCCGATTTCCCTTTCTTCGACGTCTACAACCCGGGCTACAGCGCGTTCAAAACGACCCATGCCAAGCGTTCGACCGTGGTGTATGTCGGCGCCAATGACGGCATGCTGCATGCCTTCGACGGAAGCATCGACCAAACCGATTCCGGGAAGGAGCTGTTTGCCTACGTGCCCAGCTTTGTCTATGGCGACAAAGACACCGCCGCCACGTCCGGCCTGGCGGCCCTGGGCAATCCCAGCTACAGCCACCGCTACTACGTGGACGCGACCACGGCCCACTTTGACGTCGATTTCTCAAAGACGGACGGTGCGGCCGATAAAAATACGCGCGACTGGCGCACGGTGCTCATCGGTGGTTTGGGCAAGGGGGGCAAAGGCTACTTTGCGATCGACGTGACCGATCCCGCGACATGGACCGATGAGTCGGCCGTGGCCGGCAAGGTTCTCTGGGAATTCACCGACGAGCGCATGGGCTACACCTACGGGCGGCCCAGTGTGGTCAAGACCGCCAAATACGGCTGGGTGGTGCTGTTCACCTCGGGCTACAACAACAGCGACGGGAAGGGCTATTTCTTCATCGTCAATCCCGCCAACGGACGGCTGCTCGAGGCGGTGGAAGCCCCGGGGGGATCAAGCTCCGATCCTCTGAACATCGGCGAGCACACCGCCTACGTGTCCAACTACAACGACATGACGGCGGACGCCGTGTACGCCGGTGACCTGGCGGGCAATGTCTGGCGGCTGGACCTCACGGGCAAGATCGGCACCTACGATGCACCGAAGCTGATCGCCACCTTGGCCAATGCCAACGACGTCGCGCAGCCGGTCAGTACCCGCCCATTGATCGAGGTGGACCCCAACTCCAGCAAGCGCTATGTTCTCCTGGGTACCGGCAAGTTGCTGGCCGACAGTGATATCGCCAACGGCGACGTGCAGAGCCTCTACGCCATCGTCGACGGCACCGGCAAACATGGGGACTTCTACACCGGCTCGACCTTGCCCAGTGGCGTCAGCTTTCCCGTCACGCGCTCGAAACTGGAAGAGAACAAAGACCTGCTGGAAGGCATTGGCAGTGCGCCGACTTCCAGCATGGGGTGGTACTTTGACTTGCGGGTCACCAATGGCATTTCGGAGCGCGTGAACGTGACCCCGACCGCCAACCAGGGCGTGGTCGCGTTCGTGGCGAACCTGCCCAATGGGCAGGCGTGCTCGCCAGGCGGTGTCGGTTACCTCTACGCCACGGCCTTTGCGGACGGCAAGACCGTGCTGACGGACAAGGACGGCAAGGCCGTTGCCTGGTTGTCGCCCACCAGCGGGGTGCTGACGGACGTCGCGATTCAGCGCGTGGACGACAACCTGCGGCTCATCGTCGGCGGCAACGATGCCAATGGGGACCCGACCGTTGCGAAAGCCCCTGCCAAACTGACGACCGCATCCGGCCTGAAACAAATGAACTGGCGCGGTGTGACTTCGTCGAAGTGAAATGGGTCTCGGTGTCCGCATTTGCATCACGGCCCTGGTCTTGGCGCTTCACGTTGCCGCCATCGCCTGGTGGGGGAGGCTGCACGTTGTTCGGCCATCGGTTCCGAGCGCGCCCCTGTTCGTGCAGGCCCGCATGCTGTCGGGGGGAGGGGGCGGTCGACCCGTTGCGGTTCCAGCTCCGGCCATGGCCTCACCCAGATCCAACCCCAAGAGCGAGGCATTGGAAGGGGGGCAGGCCCCCGTTTCAGTGGCTTCTTCATTGCCCAAGGCCGACGATGCGACCCAGGAAGCCGCTGCGGGGGGACAGCGGGCCCCCATGCCACGGTCGGCCCCAGACCTGGAGCAGCTTCAAGGACTGACGTTCTCCGGCCTGCCGATCCGCCTGCGACTGATCATCGACGACCTTGGTCAGGTCCGCGACGTGATCGTGCTCTCTTCGTCGGAAGCGCCGGAGGTGACGGAGGCCGTGAGTCGGGTGCTTGCACACACGGCGTTTGTTCCTGCGCGCCGGGACGCGGTCGACGTGGCGACCGAAATGGACATCGAGCTGTTCTTCGGCCCCGGGGCCTGAAAAGGGTGGTTCAAGGCGCCGGTTGGGCGGCGACTTTCCTGGCGGCCGTTTTGGCCGGGGTCTTCACGGCGGGCTGGGCCGGCTTGCGGGGAGCGGCTTTCGTGGCAGGCTTTGCCGCGGTCTTCGTGACTGCTTTGGGCGTGGCCTTGGGGGCGGCGGCCTTCACGGCGGTTTTTTTCGTGACCGGTGATGCCTTGCGGGTCGCAGGTTTGGCCGCCGCAGGCACCGAAGGGATCGGGGTTGTCGGAGCGGGCGGCGCGGCTTTAACGGATGCCTTTGCGGCGCTCTTGCCCTTGGCGCTGGGGCGGCCCGTCTTGAGGGTGGGTACGGCGGCCAGGGCGGACTTGAAGGTGCCGTCGTTCAGGCCCTTGAGCACGGTGAGGCCGGCGCGCAGCAGTTCACTTTTCTTCACCGAGGTGCCCAGCGCGATGGCGCGGGTCTTGAGCAGGTCGATGACGGCGTATTCGGCCTTGGGGATGGTGAAACTGTCGCGCACGAGTTTGGGGGTCTTGGCGGTGTTCTTGCTGGCCATGGGAAGCTCCATAAAGGTATAAACGGTATATACAGTTTATAACAATATCGGATCATCCCCGGCGCGACCCGGGCGGGCACGGCTGCCAGGCCGGTGGCGCGGGCGGCCCCTGCACCGCCGCCTCACAGCATCACCGGATGTCCGCGGTGAACTTCCAGGCCGTCTTTTGCCAGGCCAGCACCTCTTCACCCAGCAGCCAGGCCGACTGCGGGTAGCGCTTGGCCCAGCCCGGGTTGGTGGCGAGCTTGAACGCGCCGGGCTTGAAGCTCAGCTTCACCGACTCGTGCTCGGGCATCTGGCGCGCATGGCACAGCAGCACCGCCAGGCGCAGGCTCATGAGCTGCTTGGCGAACAGCTCGTCGCCCAGCGCCGGCTCCAGCTTGCGCAGCTTGCCGCGCTGGCCCAGCACCAGCTGGCTCATGCGGTGCAGCTCGGGGAAGGAAAAGCCGGGCGCGTCCACGTTGTCCAGGATGTAGGCGCCGTGGTGGTACGAGCGGTCGTGCGAGATGTGGGTGCCGATCTCGTGCAGGCGCGCGGCCCAGGCCAGTTTCTGCGAATAGCGTTCGTTCTGCGCGTCCACCGCGGCGATCTGGGAGAACAGGGCGGTGCTCACCGTGCTGACCCGCTGCGCCTGGGCTTCGTCAACGGAAAAGCGCTCGGCCAGCCAGCGCACGGTGCGTTCGCGCACGTCGCCGCCGTGGGTGTCGCGGTCGATCAGGTCGTACAGGGCGCCCTGGCGCAGCGCGCCCTGCGCGGGCAGCATCTGCTGGATGTCGAACAGGTCAAAGATGGCGCGCAGCACGCTCACGCCGCCGCCCAGCACGGCCCGGCGGTCGTCCTTGAGCCCGTCGAGCCGGACCTGTTCCAGGTTGCCGGCCTTGATCAGCCGCTCCACCAGCCAGTCCAGCCCGGAACGGGTGATCACGCCGGAGGCCCAGCCGTTGGCGGCCAGGATGTCGGCCACCGCGCCCACCGTGCCCGAGGAGCCGTAGGCCACGTTCCATTCCGAAGGAGGGAAGGTGTCCAGCGCTTCGTCGAGCACCGCCTTGGCCGCGACTTCGGCGGTCTTGAACGCGGGGGCGGTGAACTGGCCCTTGGGGAAGTAGCGCGTGGACCAGGCCACGCTGCCCAGCCGGTACGACTCCATGCGGCGGGCTTCGTAGCCTTCGCCCAGGATCATTTCGGTGGAGCGCCCGCCGATGTCCACCACCATGCGCTTTTCGTCGGACTGCGGCAGCAGGCGCGACACGCCCTGGTAGATCAGCCGGGCTTCTTCGTGGCCCGAGATGACTTCGATGGCGAAGCCCAGGATGGCCTGTGCGTTGCGCAGGAATTCGTCGCGGTTCTTGGCCTCGCGCAGGGTCTGCGTGGCCACGGCGCGCACCTGCTGTTTCTTGAAACCGTGCAGACGCTCGGCAAAGCGGGCCAGGCACTCCCAGCCGCGCTGCATGGCGGCCTGGTTCAGCACCTTGTTTTCGTCCAGGCCGCTGCCCTGGCGGACGGTTTCTTTCAGGTATTCGATGCGTTCGATGTGGCCCGAGTGGAAGCGGCCGATTTCGAGCCGGAAGCTGTTGGAGCCGAGGTCGATCGCGGCCAGGAGGGTTCCGTTTTGCATAGGGAGAGATGACCACGGCGGCTCCCATGGGGGCCGGTGGTCCGGGAAGTCGGATGAGGAGCCCGGATTGTGACGCATGGAGCGCACCCCCAGCGTCCACGGTCGCCCGCACGGGCGTGCGGAAAATTGAAACCGTTTGTCCGCGTCGCGGCCCCGGACGGTCGCTGCGGGCTACAGGCTGCGCATGCACATCCGCAAGGCGCTGAACCACTGCGAAGGCAGTGTGGGCAAGAGCGCCGACGCCCTGGGCATTTCGCGCAAGACGCTGTGGGAGAAGATGAAACGCCTGGCGATCAAAGCGTAGCCAGGAAAGACCATGTCAGCCTTTTCAATAGCCAAACGCTTATATTTGTGCGTTGACGCGTTGACATGAAACTGCCGGACCGCCACTGGCGCGGTCCACGATCCACCGACATGAACACCCTGTTGTCTACCTGGTCCCGCCACGAAGCCGAGCTGCGACGCTGGCTGCTCGCGCGCGCCGGTGAAGAGCGAGGTGGACGACCTGCTGCAGGACGTGTTTCTCAAGACCCTGCGCCAGGGCGAGCGGTTTGGCGCCATCGAGCAGCCGCGGGCCTGGCTGTTTGAGGTCACCCGCAATACCCTCACCGACCGCCTGCGCGTGTCGCGCGACAGCCTGCCCCTGCCCGAGGGCCTGGACGAGCTGCCCGCGCCGGTCGAACACACCGACCCGGTGGACACGCTGGCCCAGGCCTGCCTGCCGCGCGTGTTGTCCGAGCTGGACCCGCAGGACCGCGAGGCCATCGAACTGTGCGACCTGCAGGGCATGGCGCAAGGAGACTTTGCCCGGCTCAAGGGCCTGAGCCTGCCGGCGGCCAAGTCCCGCGTGCAGCGAGCGCGCCAACGCATGCGCGAGCGCATGACCACGGCCTGCCAGGTGTCGTTTGACGATGGCGGCCGCGTGGACGATTTCGTGCCCCGGCCACCGTTGCCCGCCCCGGTGGCCCCCGCTGGGCAGTGAACTGAAGCTGCCGCGCATCACCCTGCTCGACGGCGCGGTGTTCGAGCCGGCCCAGGCACAGGGAAAACCGCTGCCGGTGTACCGGTGGTCCAGCACCTGCCCGTTCTGCGCCCCGCAAAGCCTGAGCATGGAAACGCTCTGGCAGAGCCAGAAGGCCAGGGGGCTGCAGATGGTGGCGCTGTCGATCGACAAGAAACCCGAAGACGCCGTGGCCTGGCCTGATCTGAACGGCCTCAGGTTTTTTTCACGCCAACCTGCATCTTTTGGGCCCCAGCCTCGTCTTCCGAGGCATGACCACCCTGACAGCATCCCTTTCTGCCTGGCCCAGGCGTCGGCCCACCGTCTTTCTGGTCGTGGCCGCCGCGATCTGGCTCGGCCTGTACCAGTTGTTGATTCCCTTTTCGGAGGCCATGGTGGCCCTGCTGCCGGTGCAGCGCCAGAGCCACCTGGGCAACGCCCTGCAGTTCTTCTTCTACGACACACCCAAGGTGCTGTTGCTGCTGACCGGGGTGGTGTTCGTCATGGGCATGGTCAACACCTGGTTCACGCCTGAGCGCACGCGCGCGCTGCTGGCCGGGCGCACGCACGGCGTGGCCAACGGCATGGCGTCGGCGCTGGGCGTGGTCACGCCGTTTTGCTCCTGCTCGTCGGTGCCGCTGTTCATCGGCTTCGTGCAGGCCGGTGTGCCGCTGGGGGTGACGTTTTCCTTCCTCATCACCGCGCCCATGGTGGACACCGTGGCGCTGACCATCCTGTTCTCGCTGTTTGGCTGGAAGGTGGCCTTGCTGTACCTGGGGTTCGGCATGGCGCTGGGCATCGTGGCCGGGCTGATCATGGGCGCCATGAAGCTGGAGCGCCACCTGGAAGACTGGGTGCGTGAGATGCCGCATGTGTCTTCGGACGTGGAGGCCCAGCAACTGAGCCTGAGCGACCGCATGGCCGCGGGCATGGCCTCGGTGCGCGAGATCGTGGGCAAGGTCTGGCCGTATGTGCTGGGCGGTATCGCGGTGGGTGCGGGCATCCACGGCTTCGTGCCGGCCGAGTTCCTGGCCTCGTTCATGGGCAAGGACGCTTCGTGGTGGTCGGTGCCGCTGGCCGTGGTGATGGGGGTGCCCATGTACGCCAACACCGCCGGCATCCTGCCCGTGATCGAAGCCCTCACCGCCAAAGGCGCCGCCATGGGCACCGCGCTGGCTTTCATGATGAGCGTGGTGGCGCTGTCGCTGCCCGAAATGATCATCCTGCGCAAGGTGCTCAAGCTGCGCCTGATCGCGATCTTTGTGGGCATTGTGGCCACCGGCATCCTGGCCGTGGGCTTCATCTTCAACGCCATCCTGTGACACCACTTTCTACAACCCGACGGAGACAAACCCGCATGCACCACACCCTATCCCGCCACTTCAAGCGCTCGCTGCTGACCGGCCTCGCGGCCACCCTGGCCTGGTCGGCCCACGCGGTCGAGGTCGTGTTCAAACCGGTGGCGCCCAACGTGTACGCCTATGTGGGCGACATCGAAGGCCGCACCTTTGAGAACGAAGCGCTCAACGCCAACATCGGCCTGGTGGTCACGCCTGCCGGCGCGGTGCTGATCGACAGCGGTGCGAGCTTCCAGGGCGCGAAGCAGATCGCCGAAGCCGCGAAGAGGGTGACATCACAGCCGATCCAATGGGTCATCAACACCGGCGGGCAAGACCACCGCTGGCTGGGCAACGGCTATTTCAAGGCGCAGGGCGCACAGATCATGGCCCACGCCGACGCCGAAGCCGATATGAAGGCGCGCGGCCCCGAGCACCTGAAGGGCAATGCGCCGGTGCTGAAAGAAAAAATGGACGGCACACAGATCGTGCTGCCCACGCGCTGGCTGAAAGACGCCAACACGAAGCTGGAACTTGGCGGCACGGCCATCGAGGTGGTGCACCGCCAGGGTGGCCACACGCCGGGTGACAGCATGGTCTGGTTGCCGCAGAGCGGCGTGGTGTTCAGCGGCGACGTGGTCTATGTGGACCGCATCCTGGGCCTGCACCCGGTGAGCAAGACCAAGGCCTGGGTCGAGTCGTTCGAAGCGCTCGAAGCGTTGAACCCCAAGGTGGTGGTGCCCGGCCATGGCCGCGTGACCACGCTGGCCAAGGCCCAGAGCGACACCGGTCACCTGCTCAAGGCCCTGCGCGCCCACATGGGCAAAGCGGTGGAGGCGGGCACCGACATGAGCGCGGCGATCAAGAGTTTTGACGCTGCGCCCTACCAGCACCTCAAGCACGTGGAGGTCTGGCTGCCCCAGATCGCCAACCTCACCTATCTCGAAATGGAACAGGAGTAAATCATGGACATCAAGGTACTCGGAACCGGCTGCACCAACTGCAGGAACACCATCGCGCTGATCGACCAGGTGGCGAAAGCCAAAGGCGTCGAGGTGAAGCTGGAGAAGGTGGAAGAGCTGCGCGACATCATGGGCTACGGCGTCATGAGCACGCCCGGCGTGGTGATCAACGGCAAGGTGGTGCACGCCGGGGGTGTGCCCAGCCGCGAAAAGATTGAGCAGTGGTTCAGCGCCTGAGCGGCGGAGAGGTTTGCGCCGGCCCGGCTTGACGCGGCGCGCTGGCGTGCGATGCTCGGTGCATCACGCCACCTGAACATCCGCATGAACACCGGCCACGACCACCACCACGACCACGCGCCTGCCAACTTCAGCCGGGCCTTTGCCATCGGCATCGGGCTCAACACCGTCTTCGTGGTGATCGAAGCGTTTTATGGCTGGAAGATCAATTCGCTGGCGCTGCTGGCCGATGCCGGACACAACCTGAGCGATGTCGCCGGGCTGGTGCTGGCCTGGGGTGGGGCGCTGGCGGGCAGGCTGCGCCCCAACGCCCGCCACACCTACGGCTGGAAGCGCGGCGGCATCATGGCCGCCCTTGCCAATGCGCTGTTGCTGCTGGTGGCCATTGGTGCGCTGGCCTGGGAAGCGGTGGGGCGCCTGATGTCCCCCGACCCGCTGGCGGGCGCCGAAGGGGTGACCATCATGGCGGTGGCGGGGGTGGGCATTGTGGTGAACACGGTCACCGCGCTGCTGTTCATGCGAGGCGGCGAAAGGGACCTGAACATCCGCGGCGCCTTTCTGCACATGGCGGCGGACGCGCTGGTGTCCGTCGGTGTGGTGGTGGCCGGCGCGCTCACCTTGTGGATGGGCTGGGCCTGGCTGGACCCGGTGGTGAGCCTGGTGATTGCGGCGGTGATCCTGTTCGGCACCTGGACGCTGTTCCGTCAGTCGCTGCACCTGCTGTTTGACGGTGTGCCCGACAGCGTGGACCTGATGGCCGTGCGCCAGAGTCTGCTGGACCTGCCTGGGGTGACGCAGGTGCACGACCTGCACGTCTGGGCCATGGGCACCTCGCAGATCGCCATGACGGCGCATCTGGTGACCCCCGAGGGCCACCCGGACGATGCGTTCTACCGCGCCGCCACCGATCTGCTGCACGAGCGCTTCGAGATCACGCACGTGACGCTGCAGGCCGTGCGCGAGCCCTTCATGCCGCTGTGCGGCGACGTGCGCCCCCTGTGACGCATCCAGCCGGCGCGCCCGGCCGGCACGCTTGGGCACCCCGCGTCAACGAGCGGGTCAGCGAGCGGCCTTGACCGGCCGCCCCGCCGTGTCCACCACCGGCTCGCCGTCTTCCTTGGCAAATGCGCCGCGCTGCGGCTGGGGCAGGATGTCCAGTACCTGTTCGGACGGACGGCACAGGCGGGTGCCGAGCGGCGTGATCACGATGGGCCGGTTGATCAGGATCGGGTGGGCCAGCATGGCGGCGATCAGCTCTTCGTCGCTGCGCTGGGGATCGTCCAGCCCCAGTTCCTTGCACAGGGCTTCCTTGCTGCGCATGAGGTCGCGAACGCTCAGGCCGCTGTCGGCGATCAGCCGCAACAGGGTGGGGCGGTCGGGCGGGGTTTTCAGGTATTCGATGACCGTGGGTTCCACGCCGCTGTTGCGGATCATGGCCAGGGTGTTGCGGGAGGTTCCGCATTTCGGATTGTGGTAAATCGTGATGGCGCTCATGTTCGGTTCCCGATGGGCAGGGCAGTTTACCGGGCGGTGTCGGGACGAATATGCCTTGCGGCAAAACGGTCTTGTGACTGTCACAGAGATGTCACACAGGGTCCCTAGAGTCCCGGTTGTGGATTTTCTTTCCCCAACCCTGAGGACACACATGAACACGAAACGCACCCTGCTGAAAACCATCGCCGCCGCGGCATTCGCCTCCATGGCCATGGGCTCGGCCCTGGCCGCCGACATCACCGGTGCCGGCGCCACCTTCCCGTTCCCGGTCTACGCCAAGTGGGCCGAAGCCTACAAGGCCGCCACCGGCACGGGCCTGAACTACCAGTCCATCGGCTCCTCGGGTGGCCTCAAGCAGATCCGCGCCAAGACCGTGACTTTCGGTGCCTCGGACGCCCCGGTCAAGGGTGAAGATCTGGACAAGGACGGCATGATCCAGTTCCCGGCCATCGTGGGCGGTACCGTGCCGGTGCTGAACCTCGAAGGCTTCAAGCCGGGCGAACTGCGCGTGACCGGCCCGGTGCTGGCCGAGATGTTCCTGGGCAAGATCACCAAGTGGAACGACGCCAAGCTGGTCGCCCTGAACCCTGGCAAGAAGCTGCCCGATGCAAACATCACCGTGGTGCACCGTGCCGACGGTTCGGGCACGACCTTCAACTTCACCGACTACCTGACCTCCGTGAGCAAGGACTGGGCTGACAGCGTCGGCAAGGGCGCCGCCGTCAAGTGGCCCGCCGCTTCGTCGGTGGGTGGCAAGGGCAACGAAGGCGTGGCCGCCAACGTGAACCGCGTCAAGGGTGCGCTGGGTTACGTGGAATACGCCTACGTCAAGAAGAACGGCATGAACTTCATGCAGTTGCAGAACGCCGATGGCAAATACGTCAGCCCCGACGACAAGTCCTTCGCCTCGGCCGCGGCCGGCGCCGACTGGTTCAGCGTGCCGGGCATGGGTGTGTCCATGGTGAACGCCAAGGGCGCCGAGAGCTGGCCCATCAGCACCGCCTCGTTTATCCTGATGTACAAGCAGCCTGCCGACAAGGTGGCCTCCGCCGAAGCGCTCAAGTTCTTCGACTGGGCCTTCAAGAGTGGCAAGCAGCTGGCTTCCGACCTGGACTACGTGCCGCTGCCCGACTCCCTGACCGACCAGATCCGCGCCAAGGTCTGGAGCCAGATCCAGAAGTAAACCGGACTGGGTGAGAAGGCATCCGCCGGCCGGCGCTGAGCTCGCCGGCGGATACTGTTTTGTGGTGGGTTCGAAGCCAACCGACGGGAGTCAACATGAGCATGGGAACTACCATGAATGCGCCAAGCGTGCCCCTTGAAACGGGCAACCCCAACATGGTGTCGATCGCCAGAAGGCAGCGGCTCCAGGACGTCGTCTTTCACCGCCTGACCCAGGGCTTTTCGCTGCTGGTGCTGGTGGCCCTGCTGGGCATCATCGTCTCGCTGTTCGTCAACGCCTGGCCAGCGTTCCAGAAATTCGGCTTGAGGTTCATCTGGTACGTTGAGTGGGACATCATCAACGAAGAATTCGGTGCCGCGATCGCCATCGTGGGCACCCTGGCCAGCGCCACCATCGCACTGCTGATCGCCGTGCCGCTGGCCTTCGGCATCGCGCTGTTCCTGACCGAAACCTGCCCCACCTGGCTGCGCCGCCCGCTGGGCACCGCCATCGAGCTGCTGGCGGCCGTGCCGTCCATCATCTACGGCATGTTCGGTCTGTTTGTGTTCGCGCCGCTGTTCGCCGACTACGCTCAGGTGCCGATGCAGAACGTGCTGGGTGGCATGCCGCTGATCGGTTTCCTGTTCGGCGGCAGCACCAACGGTTTCGGCATCCTGGCCGCGGGCATCGTGCTGGCGTTCATGGTGCTGCCTTTCGTGGCGGCGGTGATGCGCGACGTGTTCGAGATCGTGCCGCCCATCCTGCGCGAATCGGCCTACGGCCTGGGCTGCACGACCTGGGAGGTGGTGCGCAAGGTGGTGCTGCCCTACACGCAGAAGGGCGTGATCGGTGGCGTCATGCTGGGGCTGGGCCGTGCGCTGGGCGAGACCATGGCGGTCACCTTCGTGATCGGCAACGCCAACCGCATGCCCACCTCGCTGTTTTCGCCCGGCACCTCGATCGCGTCCACGCTGGCCAACGAGTTTGGTGAAGCGGCTGACTTCCACATCTCCGCGCTGTTCGCGCTGGGCTTCCTGCTGTTCGTCATCACCTTCATCGTGCTTGGCCTGGCCAAGTGGATGCTGTTGCGGGCCGAAAAGGCCAAGGGTCTCTGACACTCCCACACCCACACAAGAACATGGAACTCAATCAATCGCTTTATCGCCAGCGCCGCTGGACCAACGCCATCGGTCTGACCCTGTCAATGGGCTCCATGGCGCTGGGCCTCGCGGTGCTGTTGTGGATTCTGGTCGTGCTGTTCAGCAACGGCGTTGCCGCGCTCGACTGGAACATGTTCACCCAGTCCACCCCTGCGCCGGGCACCGAAGGCGGTGGCCTGGCCAATGCCATCGTCGGCAGCCTGCTGATGGTCGGTTTTTCGGTGCTGGTGTCTACCCCGATCGGCATTCTGGCCGGGGTGTACCTGGCCGAATACGGCGACCAGAGCAAGACCGCCGAGCTGACCCGCTTCGTCACCGACATCATGCTGTCGGCACCCTCCATCGTGCTGGGTCTGTTCGTTTACGCCATCGCGGTGGCCACGGTGGGCACCTTCTCGGGCTGGGCCGGCACCCTGGCGCTGTCGCTGATCGCCGTCCCGGTGGTCGTGCGCACCACCGAAAACATGCTGCGCCTGGTGCCCGGCAGCCTGCGCGAAGCGGCCTTCGCGCTGGGCGCGCCGCGCTGGAAAGTCGCCACCATGGTCACCCTGCGCGCGGCCCGCAGTGGCGTCATGACCGGCCTGTTGCTGGCGGTGGCCCGCATCAGCGGCGAAACCGCGCCGCTGCTCTTCACCGCGCTGAACAACCAGTTCTTCAGCACCGACATGAGCCGCCCCATGGCCAACCTGCCGGTGGTGATCTTCCAGTTCGCGATGAGCCCGTACGACAACTGGATCCGCCTGGCCTGGGGCGGAGCGCTGCTCATCACCCTGTCGGTGCTGGTGCTCAACATCGTGGCCCGTGTGTTCCTGCGCGAGAAGAGCGCCGCCTGAGGCCCGCCCACCTGGCCACCCCTACCGCCATATTCCATTTCTTCCGGATCTGACCCATGACCAACACCGTAACGCCCGCCAGGAACGCGCTGGAACTGCGCAACCTGAATTTCTTCTACGGCAAGTTCCAGGGCCTCAAGCAGGTCAACATGAACATCGAGGAACGCAAGGTCACGGCCTTCATCGGCCCGTCGGGCTGTGGCAAGTCCACACTGCTGCGCACGCTCAACCGCATGTACAGCCTGTACCCGGGCCAGCGCGCCGAGGGCCAGATCAACTTCTACGGCCAGAACATCCTGGACGACAAGCAGGACATCAACCTGCTGCGCGCCCGCATCGGCATGGTGTTCCAGAAGCCCACACCGTTCCCGATGTCGATCTACGACAACATCGCCTTCGGCGTGAAGCTCTACGAGAATCTGAGCAGCAACGACATGGACGACCGGGTCGAGTGGGCGCTGACGAAGGCGGCCCTGTGGAACGAGGTGAAGGACAAGCTCAACCAGAGCGGCCTGTCGCTCTCCGGCGGCCAGCAGCAGCGCCTGTGCATCGCGCGCAGCGTGGCGGTCAAGCCCTCGGTGCTGCTGCTCGATGAGCCCACCTCGGCGCTGGACCCGATCTCCACCGGCAAGGTGGAAGAACTGGTGCACGAGTTGAAGCAGGACTACACCATCGCCATCGTCACGCACAACATGCAGCAGGCCGCGCGCTGCAGCGACTACACCGCCTACATGTACCTGGGTGAGCTGATCGAATTCGGTGCCACCGAACAGATCTTCTTCAAGCCCACCAAGACGGAGACCGAGGACTACATCACCGGACGTTTTGGCTGACATGGCCCAACGTTCATCCATTCGTGTAACGGGAGTGCTTTCATGAGCGACAAACACATCTCCAGCCAGTTCGACGCTGAACTGAACTCCATTTCCACCCACGTCCTGGAAATGGGCGGGCTGGTCGAATCGCAGCTGCACCAGGCGGTGTACGCGCTGGTCAACCTGAGCACCGAGTCGGCCGACCAGGTGCTGGCCAATGAGGCAAAAATCAACCAGATGGAAATGCAGATCGATCACGAGATCATCTCCACCATCGGCCGGCGGCAACCCACGGCGCGCGACCTGCGCTTTCTGATGGCGATCTCGCGCACCACGCAGAACCTGGAGCGCGCTGGTGACGAGGTGGCGCGCATCGCCCGCATGGTCAAATCGATCATCCAGAGCGGCTCGCCGCGCAATCTGCCGAGCAAGGAGCTGCGCGTGGCGGCCGATCTGGCCGCTGCCCTGCTGCGCAAGACGCTGGATTCGTTCGCCCGGCTCGACACCGCCATGGCCGTGTCCATCATCAAGGAAGATCACCAGATCGACGACGAGTACAACGGCTTCATGCGCAAGCTCATCACCTACATCATGGAAGACCCCCGAACCATCTCTCCCAGCCTGGACCTGCTGTTCCTGGCCAAGTCGATCGAGCGCGTGGGCGACCACGCAAAGAACATCGCCGAGCAGATCATCTTCATCGTGATGGGCGAGGATGTGCGCCATACGTCCATGGACAAAGTGGAGTCGGTGGTCGGATGAGCAAGAGAACACCCCCCGCGCCGCGCCGCGTCTCCCCCCTGGGTGGAGGGCGCCAGCCGCAGCCCGTCCTGAATCAGGGGTTTCTGTCGTGAGAAAACTGCCACGTGTGCTGGTCGTGGAGGACGAACCGGCGATCGCCGAGCTGATCGCTGTGAACCTGCGGCACAACGGTTTTGCACCCACCGTGGTGTTCGACGGCGCGGCGGCCCAGCGCGAGGTCGATGCGGTGCTGCCCGACGTGATCCTGCTCGACTGGATGCTGCCCGGCGAGAGCGGCGCCACGCTGGCGCGCCAGTGGCGCAAGCAGGAGCGCACCAAGACCGTGCCGATTCTCATGCTGACCGCGCGCAGCGACGAGTCCGACAAGGTACAGGGACTCGATGCCGGGGCGGACGACTACATCACCAAACCGTTCTCCACCCAGGAGCTGCTCGCGCGCATCCGCGCCGTGCTGCGCCGCCGCGCGCCCGAGATCGTGAAAGACTCGGTGCAGGTGGGCGATCTGTCCCTGGACGCGGGCACCTACCGCATCACGTTTCGTGGGGTCGAACTCAAGGTCGGTCCGACCGAATTCAAGCTGCTGCACTACCTCATGAAGCACGCAGAGCGGGTGCACACCCGTGGTACGCTGCTCGACAAGATCTGGGGAGATCATGTCTTCATCGAGGAGCGAACCGTGGACGTGCATGTCAAGCGTTTGAGGGAATCACTGGGCGAGGCCGCGGGCATGGTGGAGACCGTGCGCGGTGCTGGCTACCGCCTCACGGCGTTGAACTCCACGGGACGCCCGGCCCAAGGCACAGATACCGCCACCGCATGACGCGGCGTGCGATCGAGCTGCTGCTCCTGGTGGCGCTGGGAGCGGTGTGGGGCTGGGCCAACGACGCAACGGCCTGGACGTTTGCCGGTGCCCTGGTGGGCGCGTTGGTCTGGAGCATCTTCGATGGTTTGCGCGCACGCAGTGTGCTGCACTGGCTCAACAAGGCCGACGCCTCACGTTCTCCCCGTGTGTCGGGCACCTGGGGCGAGCTGGTCGAGCGCTGCCGCAAGCTGATCAAGAAGCTGGAGAAGAAGGCGCAGAACAGCGACGCCCGGCTGGAGGATTTCCTCGCCGCCATCCAGGCCTCGCCCAACGGTGTCGTGCTGCTGGACTCGGCGGGGCGCATCGAGTGGTCCAACCTCACCGCGGCGGCCCATCTGGGCTTTGACCCCCAGCGCGATCTGGGCCAGTACGTGCGCAACATGGTGCGCGCGCCCGCGTTCACGGCCTACATGGCGGGTGGCGATTTCAGCTACGAGATACAGATCGATGGGCCGGGCGTGCGCCCCTCGCAGCCGGCGAAGATATCGCTGCAGATCCACCCGTACGGCAAGAAGCGCAAGCTCGTGCTCACGCGCGATGTCACCGCCGTGCAGCTGGCCGAAGCCATGCGCCGCGATTTCGTGGCCAACGTGTCGCACGAGATCCGCACGCCGCTCACGGTGCTCAGCGGCTTCGTGGAAACCATGCAGAGCATTCCGCTCGAAGAGGACGACCGCGCGCGCTACCTGGGTCTGATGAGCCAGCAGGCGCAACGCATGCAGACGCTGGTGAGCGATCTGCTCACGCTTTCACGCCTGGAAGGCAGCCCGGCGCCGGGGCCGGGCGAGTGGATCGACAGCGGGGAACTGCTCACGCACGTGATTCAGGAGGCGCAGGGCCTGACGCAGGCGATCGCCCAGCCGCCACACGAGATCCGCGCCGCTGCTTCGACTCCGTTCTGGGTCTCGGGCGCCAAGACCGAGCTGCTCAGCGCCATGTCCAATCTGCTCAGCAACGCGGTGCGCTACACACCCGGCGGCGGCCAGATCGAGGCTGGCTGGCGTTTGCGGCCCGATGGCGGGGGTGAGTTCTTCGTCACCGACACGGGCCCGGGCATTGCGGCCGAACACCTGCCGCGCCTGACCGAGCGCTTTTACCGCGTGGACCGCAGCCGTTCACGCGAAACCGGCGGCACCGGTCTGGGCCTGGCCATCGTCAAACACGTGGCCCAGCGCCATGGCGGTCAGGTGGAGGTGCAGAGCACACCAGGGCAGGGCTCGACCTTCCAGGTGGTGCTGCCAGCCTCGCGCGTGCGCGAGCGCGTCACCGGCTGAGGCAAGCATCCGGGCTCAGCCGCCGACCCGCCGGTAGATCAACAGACTTTCCTTCTTGTCGGTGAGCCGGCGCACCTTGGCCCGGTAGGCCCATTGTGTGAGGGTGACCCGCTCGTCCAGCGTGGGTTGGCTCGCGGGCGCCACCACCAGCATGCGACAGGCCGGGGCCGGCCCGCTGGTGCTGAGCACCAGCCGCAGGCGGCCGTGGTACTGCAGCGCCGCGATCTGGGCCTGTGTGAGCCCATCGGCGATCACGCAGCTGCCTGCGGGCACCATGCTGGCGATGCGGCGCGAGATCGGGCCGTAGCTGCGTCCGAAGTCGAGCAGGGGCAGCCACAAGGTCATGAGCAGCAGCCAGCACAGCGTGCTGCCCGCGGCAGGCAGCACCAGGCTTTTCCAGATGGCCTCGCGATGCTGGCCGACACGCCAGGCCACCAACCAGACCCAGGCGGCGGAGGCCAGCAGGGCCAGCCCGAACAGCAGCCAGGAAAACTCGGGCACAAAACCCGGGGCCAGCCGTGCCACGTTGGCCGCCGGTTTGGCGGGCACGCCGGTCTGCATGGCGAACCAGATCACCCAGATGATGAGGGCGCAGCCGGTGAAGAAGATCAATGTGAACCAGTCGATCAGTGCAGACATGCTGCGCCGCAGCGTGGGCAGCGCAAACGCGGCCAGCGCGGCCAGCGCAGGCAGGGCCAACAGCAGCGTGCGGTCGTGCCGCTCGGACAGGGCGCTGGCGGCCACGCCCACCAGTGCGGCCCACAAGGGCAGGGCCACGTGGGGCCTGAAGAGCTGGCGGCGCCAGCGCCACAGCGTCCAGAGCACCAGAGGCCAGGCGGGCCAGGTGAACCACACCAGCAGGCGCCCCCAGCTGGGCCAGTTCATCGGATCGGGCAGGGTCGGCAGGCCAGGCATGGGCATCTGCCCCGCCAGTGACGATGCGGCCAACACGATCGCAAACAGTGCGACGGACCACAGCCATGGGTCCGCCCAAGGGGGGGCGGCTGCGTCCATGGAGCCGCCGTCGGATTCCGCGCTGGCCTGCGTGCGGCGGGCCACAAACACGATCACCAGAAGGCCGCTCCCCAGCAGGATCGTGGTCCAGGGCGCACCACTGAACACCAGGCCCAGTGCGGCCAACCCCCACACCAGCACCGCGCGCCACGGGTGGCGCGATGTTCCGTGCGCCAGGCTGGCGGCGGCATAGAGCATGGCCGAGACCATGGCCAGGCGGGCCAGGTCGGGTGTCGTTTCGTGTGAAAGCTGGGCCAGGCCCAGGCAGGCCACCAGGGCCAGCAGTCCGGCGTCGGCCAGGGCGCGCGCGTAGTCCAGCGGGTTGGCCTCACCGCCGAACGCGAAGCTCACCGGCTGAGCCGCCGGCTGGCGGGCCAGGTGGTAGACGCTGTACCAGGTGCAGATCAGGGTCAGGGCCAGCAACAGCGCGAAAGGAACGCGCGCGGCAAGGTCGGCGGGCAGCAGTGGCAGCCACTGGATGAAGAGCGCGCCCAGCCAGTAGGGCAGGGGGCCGGCTTCTTCCACCGCCCAGCCCAGGACCTGAGGCTGCCACCAGCCGCTGTGGCCGGCCGCCATCTCCAGCATCACGCCAAATGCCGTCACGTCGGCGTTCTTCCAGGGCTCGCGCCCCAGGAAACCGGGCAGCACGTAGGCGACGCAGAACAGGATGAGTGCAAGCCGGGGCAGGCGGCGCACGGCCGTCTGGCTGACGATGGCGGGGGTGGTCGGATTCACTGCGGGGAATATACAGGGCTCAAGAGGGCGGACAAGGCTTGGCCGGGTGTCCTGGCGGCGGGTGTCGTCTTGCTTTTTTCAGAGGGACGGCGCAAAAAAAAAGCAGCCGGGGTGACCGGCTGCTTTTGCAGGAGACTGCCGGAACCCGGAGGTTCCGAACCGCGGCCAGCTTATTTGGCGGCCGGGGTGCCCTTGCCGTAGCGGTTGCGGAAACGTTCCACGCGACCACCCATGTTGTCCACGCTTTTCTGCGTGCCGGTGTAGAAGGGGTGCGACTCGCTGGAGGTATCGAGCTTGTACAGCGGCAGTTCGCGGCCGTCTTCCAGCTTGATCATTTCCTTCGTGTTGGCGCAGGAGCGCGTCACGAACTGGAAGTTGTTCGACAGGTCCACGAAACAGACTTCGCGGTAGTTGGGGTGAATGCCGTCTTTCATGACGTTTCCTTGAGGTCAGGTGCGGCAGCCGCAACGGAACCATTCCGCTGTACTTGTCGCAAGTAATAAAGTCAATGATTATAGCTGGGAAAGCCAACCAAGCCGCCGACGCGAAGTGCCTTGAGCCAAGAACACCGAGGAACCGGCTTTGCCGGGCCTCTGGTGTTGTCCCCCCTTCCAGGGGGGGAAGCGCCGTCAGGCGCGCAGGGGGGTCATCCTCCCCGTCGCATCATGTCGAAGAACTCAGAATTGTTCTTGGTCGACTTCATGCTCTTGAGCACCATTTCCATGGCCTCGATCTCGTCCATGTTGTACATGAATTGACGCAGGATGCGGGTCTTCTGCAGGATTTCAGGCTGCAGCAGCAGTTCTTCCCGGCGCGTGCCGCTGCGGTTGAGCTGGATGGACGGGAACACGCGCTTTTCGTACAGGCGGCGGTCGAGGTGGATTTCGCAGTTGCCGGTGCCCTTGAATTCTTCAAAGATCACTTCGTCCATGCGCGAACCGGTGTCGACCAGGGCGGTGGCGATGATGGTGAGCGAGCCGCCTTCTTCGATCTTGCGCGCCGCACCAAAGAAGCGCTTGGGGCGCTGCAGGGCGTTGGCGTCCACGCCACCGGTGAGCACCTTGCCGCTGGAGGGCAGCACGTTGTTGTAGGCCCGGGCCAGGCGGGTGATCGAGTCGAGCATGATCACCACGTCTTTCTTGAGTTCGACCAGGCGCTTGGCACGCTCGATCACCATTTCGGCCACGTGCACGTGACGCGCGGCGGGCTCGTCGAAAGTGGAGGCAATGACTTCCCCGCGCACGGTGCGCTGCATTTCGGTCACTTCTTCCGGGCGTTCGTCCACCAGCAGCACCATCAGTTCCACCTCGGGGTGGTTGGCGGTGATGGCGTGGCAGATGTGTTGCATCATGACCGTCTTGCCGCTCTTGGGCGGTGCCACGATCAGGGCGCGCTGGCCGCGGCCGATGGGGGCGATGATGTCGATGACGCGACCGGTGATGTTCTCGTCGCTCTTGATGTCGCGTTCCAGGCGCATCTGTTCCTTGGGGAACAGCGGCGTCAGGTTCTCGAACATGATCTTGTGTTTGTTGTCCTCGGGGGGCAGGCCGTTGATCTTGTCGAGCTTGTTCAGCGCGAAATAGCGTTCGCCGTCCTTGGGGATGCGCACCTCGCCCTCGATCATGTCGCCGGTGTGCAGATTGAATCGGCGAATCTGGCTGGGCGAAATGTAGATGTCGTCGGTGCTGGCGGTGTAGCTGGTGTCCGGCGCGCGCAGGAAACCAAAACCATCGGGCAGAACCTCGAGCACACCGTCGGCGTTCACCAGTTCGCCGCCCTTGGCGCGCTTCTTGATGATGGCAAACATGAGTTCCTGTTTGCGCATGCGGCCAGTGTTCTCGATCTCAAGTGCTTCAGCCTGCTTGAGGACTTCAGACACGTGCAGTGCCTTGAGTTCGTTGAGGTGCATGGAATTCACTCCGTGAGGGAGTTGAGTCAAAAAATCGGGGGAGGGGGCGCTGGCGTCCGGTTGTCGGACGGTACGCAATGAGAGGGCTGGTCTCTGTCTGGCCAGCGATGCCGCAAATTATGACAGGAAAAGTGCAGCCCGGGAATCAAGGCCCGGGCATTGCACCTGGGCGGGTCTTGCGGGCTGCGGGCCGACGATCAGGCGAGTTGCTGGTCGATGAAGGCGGTGAGCTGGGCCTTGCTCATGGCGCCAACTTTGGTGGCGGCCAACTGGCCATCCTTGAACAGCATCAGCGTGGGGATGCCGCGGATGCCGAACTTGGCGGGCACATCGCGGTTGTCGTCCACGTTCATCTTGGTGACCTTGAGTTTGCCGTCGTACGAGCCGGCCACTTCTTCCAGAATCGGGGCAATCATCTTGCAGGGGCCGCACCACTCGGCCCAGAAGTCGACCAGCACGGGAGCCTGTGCGTCGAGCACATCGGCCTGGAAGCTTGCATCAGAAACGTGTTTGATCAGGTCGCTGGCCATGATTCATCCTAAGAACGTTGAACAGGGAGGTTAAAGTTTGGGCACGCGCATCACAGGCTGGTATGTACCGCACATACCCCCAGGGGCGTGATTCGCTCCATTGTGACAGAAACCCCCGATCCATGACGCCTGCCAGCCTGTTCCCAGAACCCGGTGACGCCACTGCGGGCCTGCCCGGTGCCGAGCCCACACCACACCCCGCGTCGTTGCGCTGGGACGCGGTGATCGCACAGATCGAGACGTCCATGGACCGGTGCCAGGCCGACGCCGCTCGCACCCTGGTGCTGGTGCCGTACGCCCAGCTCATGGAGGCCGGGCGGCGCGCCTGGGCGCAGGCCCACCCCAGCGGTTTCCCTCCCCGGTTCGAGTCCAGCCGCAACTGGGCCGCGTCGCTGCAGCCGTTCCTGCCGGGTCCGACCGATCTCTGCATGGACATGGCGCGCGACAGCCTGGTGGCGGCCGCTTTCATTGACCGCGTGGCCCAGGGTCGCACCGATCCGTCGTTGCGCTCGGTCATGGTGGCCCGCCTGGTGGAGGCCGCGCGTCAACTCGCTCCGCTGGCCGCCGCCGTGCCACCCGAACAGCGCCTGGCCTGGGCCGAGCGTCTGCGCGAAACGATCGCGCCCGCCCAGCAAGCCCTGCACTGGGAGGCCCTGTTGGCCACGCTGGCTTTGGCCTGGGCGAGCACGTCCGCCTACGCCACCGATGTGTTGTGGGGTCCGCTGGCCGCGCCGGGGACGGGTGCCGACACCCTGGTCGTGTTGCAGGGCTTCCAGCAGGACCCGCTGGCCAGCGCGCTGGCCAGCCACTGGGGCGTTCGCGCGACGGCGCTGTCGCTGCACAAGGCTGCAGGCGACGCCGTAGCCTTCGGCCCGCCGCCGCGCCTGCACGCCTGCGGCGATGCGGAAGACGAGGCCCAGCGCGCCGCCGCCTGCGTGATCGAGCGCATCAACGCCGGGCAGGTGCCGGTGGCGCTGGTGGCGAACGACCGCCTGCTCACGCGCCGCGTCAGCGCCATGCTGCACCACACGGGCCTGACCGTGCGCGACGAAACCGGCTGGAAGCTCTCGACCACGCACGCGGCGGCCGAGCTGATGAGCCTGCTGCGAGCGGCCGATGCCCGGGCCCGCATGGACGACGTGCTGGACCTGCTCAAGCAGGCCCCGGCCTGGCCCGAAGCGCAGGTGCAGTTGCTGGAGCAGCTCGCCCGCGATGCCGGGGTGTCGCTCTGGCGCGCCGCTCTGCGGTCGCCCCGACTGGCCCCCGCGTTGCCCGAGGGGCTGCCGACCCTGCTGGAAGGGCTGCAGCCGGCGCGCGCCCTGGTGCCTTGGCTGACGGACCTGGCCGCAGCGCTCCAGGCCTGCGGGCTGTGGGAGCGGCTGCAGGGCGATCCGGCGGGCCAGCAGATGCTCCAGGCCTTGCGGCTGGGCGATGGCGCGGCGCAGGAACTCGGGCTGGTGAGCGAGGCGCTTTCGGGCGCTGCGACGGGTGCCCCGGCCGCGCGAGCGCCCGGGCGCACGGGCGCTCGCCTGTCGCTCGCGGCCTTCACCGCCTGGGTGCGCGACGTGCTTGAAGGCGCGAGCTTCATGCCCCGCAGCGAGGGCGAGGCCGCGGTGGTGATCCTGCCCATGGCGCAATTGCTGGGCCGCGGTTTCGCCGCCACGGTGGTGCCCGGTTGCGACGAGGCGCACCTCAACCCCAGCCCGGAGCCGCCGGGCCTGTGGACCACGGCACAGCGCGAGGCCCTGGGCCTGCCCACGCGCGAAGCGCTGGCCGAGGCCGCGGCCCAGGCCTGGCAGGCCGTTCTGGCGATGCCGCGGCTCGATGTGTTGTGGCGCACGCAGGAGCGCGGCGAGACGGTGCTGCCCAGCGCCTGGGTGCAGGCCTTGCCGCCGATCGAATCCACCGCCGGGGCCGCAGGCGTCGCCGATCCACGCGTGGCACGCCCGCTGGATCCGTTGCCCCAGCCGCGCCCCCAGCCGTCGGCCGGCGATGTGTTGCCCGAGTCACTCTCCGCCAGCGCCTACCAGGACCTGCGCGACTGCCCCTACCGGTTTTTCGCCCTGCGCCAGCTGCGCCTGGCCGAAGCGCCCGAACTCGAGGCCGAGCCCGACCAGCGCGACATGGGCAACTGGCTGCACGCCGTGTTGCGCGCTTTTCACGAACAGCGTGGCGACGCCCGGCCCGGCACGGCGGCCGACCGCGATGCACTGGACCGGCTGGCCGACAGCACGGCCGAGGCCATGGGGCTCAACGCCGGGGAGGGCGGGGCCGGCTTCCTGCCGTACCAGGCGGTCTGGCCCGCGCTGCGCGACGGCTACTTGGACTGGCTCGCCGGCTTCGAAGCGGCCGAAGGGCGGGCGGGCCCTCGCTTCGAGCGGGCCGAAGCCGCGCTGACCGCCCAGGCGGGACCCTGGAAGCTCTACGGCAAGCTCGACCGCATCGACCGGCAGGACAGCCCCGAGGGCGCTATTCCGTTCGTGATCGACTACAAGACCGAGGGCCGCCCCGGCACCCTGGAGCGCGTGAAGGAGCCGCTGGAAGACACCCAACTGGCTTTTTACGCCGCGCTGCTGCCGGACGAAAACCTGCGCGCCGCCTACCTCAGCATCACCGACAAACGTGGCGACGCCCGGGAGGCGCCGACCCTGCTGGTGGAACAGCCCGAGGTGCTGATGGCGCGCGAGCAGTTGCGTGAGGGACTGGCGCACGACATGGCGCGCGTCGCCGCCGGCCAGCCCATGCCCGCGCTGGGCGAGGGCCGGGTCTGCGACTTCTGCGCCGCGCGCGGTCTGTGCCGCAAGGACTTCTGGACATGACCCCCGCCGCCTACCGCATCAACGGCGCCCAGGTGCCACGCGAAGCGTTCTACGCGCTGGCCTGCGATCCGGCGCGCAGCATCGCGGTGGAAGCCTGCGCTGGCGCGGGCAAGACCTGGATGCTGGTCTCGCGCATCCTGCGTGCCCTGCTCGACGGTTGCGCGCCGCAGGACATCCTGGCCATCACCTTCACCAAGAAGGCCGCGGGCGAAATGCGCGACCGGCTCAACAGCGAGTTGCGCCGCTGGGCCCATTTGCCGGACGACGCGCTGGCCGCTGAACTGCGCGCCCGTGGCCTGTCCGAGGCCGACGCCGCGCGGCGCCTGCCGCAGGCGCGTGGCCTGCACGCGCGCGTCACCGCACTCGGCCGCACGGTGCAGGTGCGCACCTTTCACAGCTGGTTCGCCGCGCTGCTGCGGGGGGCGCCACTGTCGGTGCTGCAGGAGCTGCAACTGCCGGCCCAATATGAATTGCTGGAGGATGATGCCCAGGCCGTGGCCCTGGTCTGGCCGCGTTTTTACGCCGCGCTCTCGGCCAGTGCCGACGACAAACAGGATTTCATGGACAGCGTGGCCGAACACGGCCGCCACCAGACCCTCAAGGCGCTGGGCAACGCGCTGCAGAAGCGGGTGGAGTTCGCACTGGCCGATGCCGCCGGGGTGGTGGACAGCTCGGTCGAGCCCTTCGGCGCCGTGTACCCCGAACTGGCCGCGTTCGACACCCCCGCTCAGGCCATCGAAGCCGGCGACGCGCCGCACGACACGCTGTGGGCGGCCGCGCGCGCGCTCGGCGCGGCCAGCGCGCCCACGTTTTCGGCCAAGGGTGTGGAGCTTGAGCAGGCCCTGACGGCGCGCCGCTTCCAGGGCGTGCTGGACGCGCTGCTCACCAAGGACAACAAGGCGCGCAAGTTCGGCGAAAAGATCGCGGGCATCGAAACGGTGCGGGCCGCGCAGGAGTTCGCGCTGCGCCTGCACGGCGCCACCCTGCAGCAGGCCGCGTGGCAGCACCACCAGCGCATGGCCCGCCTGACCCGCATGCTGCTCGTGGCCTACGCCGACCTCAAGCGCGAGCGCGGCTGGGTGGACATGAACGACGTCGAAGGCGCGGCCCTGCGTCTGCTGGGCGACGCCGAACTTTCGGGCTGGATGCAGCAGCGGCTGGACGCGCGCGTGCGCCACGTGCTGATTGACGAATTCCAGGACACCAACCCGTTGCAGTGGCAGGCGCTGTACGGCTGGCTCTCGGCCTACGCCGGAGCGGGCTCGGGCGAGGCGCCGTGTGTGTTCCTGGTGGGCGACCCCAAACAATCCATCTACCGCTTCCGGCGCGCCGAGCCCCAGGTGTTCAAGGCCGCGCAGGCCTTTGTGGTGCAAGGGCTGTCGGGGGCGCTGCTCAGCTGCGACCACACCCGCCGCTGCGCGCAGGGCGTGGTCGCCACGCTCAACAGCGCCATGCTGGCTGCGGTGGAGGCGGGTGACTACAGCAGTGGCTACCGCGCCCACACCACCGAAAGCACGCGGCCCGGCGAAGTGATCGCCTTGCCCCAGCTCGCGCGCAGCCTGCGCGAACGCGCCGCTGGCGGGGGTGACGACGAGCCACTCTGGCGCGACAGCCTGACCACGCCGCGTCTGCTGCCCGAAGACACCATGTCCGCGCTGGAAGCGCGCCAGGCGGCCGACTGGGTGGCGGCCGAGATCGCCTCGGGCCGCATCCAGGCCGACGACGTGATGGTGCTCTCGCGCCGGCGCGAGCGACTGGCCTGGATGCACGACGCCTTGCTCGAACGCGGCATCGCCAGCGAGCAGCCCGAAAAGCTCGACCTCTGCGAAGCCCCCGCGGTGCAGGACGTGGTGGCGCTGCTCGATGCGCTTGTCTCGCCGCGCCACGACCTGAGCCTGGCGCGCGCACTCAAGTCGCCCCTGTTCGGCTGGAGCGACGACGCGCTGGCCCAACTGGCTCGGCTGCGCCAGCGCTGGACGGTGCGGGCCGATGGCGGTGCCACGCCGGCCCCCGCAAAGCCGTCGTGGTGGGATGTGCTGCAGCGCTTCGCCGGCACGCCGTCGGACGAGCAGCCCAGTCTGTTGCTGCGGCCGGGTGGCGATCCGCAGCAGGCCCACGAGCGGGCGCGCGACTTCTGCGCCACGGCCGAGCGGCTGGCGCTGTACCGCGCCTGGGTCCACAGCCTGCCACCGCACGACGCACTCTCGGCCCTGTACGACCACGGCGACGTGCTCGCACGGTTCGCCCAGGCCGTGCCGCCCAGCCAGCGTGGTGCGACCCTGGCCCAGTTGCGCGATCTGCTGGCGCAGTCGCTGGCGCAGGACGGCGGGCGTTTTCTCTCGCCCTACCGCTTGGTGCGCGCGCTCAAGGCCGGTGGCATCAAGGCTACGCCGAGCCAGACCCCGGGCGCCGTGCGGCTGCTCACCATCCACGGCGCCAAGGGCCTGGAAGCCCACACCGTGCTCATGCTCGACACCGACGCCGGCCCCTCGCGGCCCGAGAACATGGGGGTGCTGGTGGACTGGCCCGGCGAAGATGCCGCGCCGCGCCGTTTCGTGTTTCTCGCCAGCGAAAAGTCGCCCCCCGCCTGCGCCGCCAGCGCGCTGGAACTGGAGCAGCAGGCGCGCGCGCTGGAAGAGCTCAATGCGTTGTATGTGGCCCTGACGCGGGCCGAAGAGCGGCTGGTGATCTCCAGCTTCGAGCCCCACCAGCGCGGCAGCGCCACCAGCTGGTACCAGCGCCTGCAGCCGCTGGCCCGTAAGGTGGACGCGCCGCCGCCAGCCGCCGACGAGGCACCCCACATGGCCCATCACGGCGCCTTCAACCTGCCCGGATTGCCCCCCGTTAACGTGTCGGGCGTGCAGCGCGAGGCCGTGGATGCGGCGGCCATTCCCGCGCAGCCGGTGGACGACGCCGCGACCCGCCTCGGGCTGGCGCTGCACCGCCTGCTGCAATGGCGGCCCACGCCGGCCCAAGGCTTTGACTGGACCGGCGAGCACGTCCAGGCCGTCGCGCGCGAATTTGCGCTGGACCCGGTCCAGGCGCGTGAGGCGCTGGCCATGGCCCAGCGCATCGTGGCCGGCGAAGCGGCCTGGGCCTGGGACGCCGAGTGGCTTGACCACTGGGGCAACGAGGTCGAACTGTTTCACCAGGGCGCGCTGCTGCGGCTGGACCGGCTGGTGCGCGAGCGCGCCTCCGGCATCTGGTGGGTGCTCGATTTCAAAAGCGCCGAACACCCCGAGCGCCAACCCGAACTGGTCGCGCAGATGCGCCATTACCAGCAGGCCATGGCCCAGGCGCGCCCCGGTGCGCCGCTGCGCCTGGCCTTCATCAACCCCATGGGCCGGCTGATTGCACTGCCGGCCGAACCCCAGACCCCATGACCGATTCAGACGCAGACACCCAGCCCCATGCCACCCCGACCACGGCCGGCGCCGGCTTGCCCGCGCTGAGCGTCGACGTGGCCGTCATCGGTGGCGGCCCCGCCGGGCTGATGGCGGCCGAGGTCCTGAGCCGAGCGGGTCGGCAGGTGCACCTGTTCGACGCCATGCCCTCGGTGGGGCGCAAGTTCCTGCTGGCGGGCAAGGGCGGCATGAACCTGAGTCACGCCGAACCGCTGGAGGCCTTCATCGGCCGCTACGGCGAGCGCGCCGAAGCGCTACGCCCCCTGCTGCAGGCCTTTGGGCCGCACGCGGTGCGCGACTGGGCGGCGGGACTGGGCATCGAGACCTTCGTCGGCACATCGCAGCGGATTTTTCCCACCGACATGAAAGCCGCGCCGTTGCTGCGCGCCTGGCTTCAGCGCCTGCGCCACCCCGAAGCCGGCGGGCCGCCGGTGGTGTTCCACATGCGGCACCGCTGGCAGGGCTGGACCGCCGATGAAGCCGCAGTCCCGACCCTGTGCCTGGCCACCCCGCAAGGCGCGCTGCAGGTGCATGCACGTGCCACCGTGCTCGCGCTCGGCGGCGCAAGCTGGGCCCGCCTGGGGTCCGACGGGGCCTGGGTGCCCTGGCTGCGTCAGGCCGGCATCGACGTGGCGCCGCTGCAGCCCGCCAATTGCGGTTTTGACGTGGCGGGGTCGGCCGTGCACGGCGTCGCCGCAGGCTGGAGCCCCCATTTCGCCAGCCGCTTTGCGGGCCAGCCGTTCAAATCCGTGGCCATCCGGTTCACCGACGGCCTGGGGCGCAGCTTTCAGCGCAAGGGCGAATTCGTCGCCACCGCCGGTGGCGTGGAAGGCAGCCTGATCTATGCCGCCTCCGGTCTGCTGCGCGACGAGATCGCCCGCCAGGGCCGCGCCACGTTTGAACTCGATCTGCTGCCCGACCGCAGCGCGGAACACGTGCTGGCCCAGGTGGCGCATCCCCGCGGTTCGCGCAGCCTCTCGGGCCATCTCAAGAGCCGCCTGGGTCTGGACGGCATCAAGATGGCGCTGTTGAACGAATGCCTCGACAAAGACGCGCTCCACGACACCGCACGGCTGGCCGCCGCCATCAAGGCGCTGCCCATCACGCTGATCGCAGCGCGCCCGATCGATGAAGCCATCAGCAGCGCGGGCGGCGTGCGCTGGGAGGCGCTGGACGAACACCTGATGGTGAAGAATGTGCCGGGTCTGTTCTGCGCGGGCGAGATGCTGGACTGGGAAGCCCCCACCGGGGGCTATCTGCTCACCGCCTGCCTGGCCAGTGGCATGGCCGCCGGCCAAGGCGCCGCCGCCTGGTTGAACGCGGCCGCGACCTGAGACGGACGTCATTCCGTTTTCACACGGGTTGCCTACAGTGGTCACAACCCGCTCACCGGACCCGGATCAGGAGTTGAAACCATGTCTTTCCACGCATCCCACCGCCGCACATTCCTCCGCCACCTGGCCGTCGCTTCCCTGGGGCTGAGCGGGCTCGCCAGCCAGGCCGCTGGCGTCTCCGAGCGGCCCATCAAGATCGTCGTGCCCTTCGCGCCCGGCGCCGGCACCGATGCCATGGGGCGCCTGGTGGCGGCCAAGCTGGCCGAGCTGCTCAAGACCACGGTGGTGGTGGAAAACCGGGTGGGCGCGTCAGGCGCGCTGGGCGCCCAGGCGGTGGCGCAGAGCGCACCCGACGGACACACCCTGCTGCTGGCGGCCGCGCCCTTCACCACCGTGCCTGCGGCCCTGCCCGGAGCCGGTTACGACCCCCTGGCCGACTTCGCGCCGGTGGGCATGATCGCCCAGGGCCCGCTGGTCTGGGCGGCCAACAACCGGTTGCCGGCCAACACACTGCAGGAACTCGTGGCCCTGGCCCGCCAGCGCCCCGGCGCGCTCAACTACGGCTCGGCCGGTGTCGGCGGCATCAACCACCTGGTGCTGGAGTCGCTCAAGGCGCGCACCGGCACCTTCATCACGCACATCCCCTACCGCGGCATCGCGCCCGCCACCATCGACGCGCTGTCGGGCGAGATCCAGCTGTTGACCGGCACCATCCCCGCGCTCGCGCCCTACATCCGCGACGGCCGGCTCAAGGCCCTGGCGGTCACCAGCGAGCACCGCAGCCCGGCCCTGCCGCAGGTGCCCAGCATGGCCGAGGCCGGCTTGTCCGGTTTTGACGTGCTGAACTATTTCGCCCTGATGGCGCCACGCGACACCCCTGCGTCGGTGGTGGAGCGGCTCAACACGGCGCTCGCGCAACTGGTGGACATGCCGGAGGTGAAAGCCCGCCTGGCGCTGGACGCGCTGGAGCCCGCCACAGGCACACCCGCCGCGCTGGCGAGCTTCCTGCGAAAGGACTTTGAGGGTTGGAAAAACGTAGTTCAGCGCCAGAACCTGAAGATCGACGCGTTCTGAGAACGGCCGGCAGGGGGCTGAATCGAAAAAAGGGGGTGACGAGCCTTGACCCCGGCACTGGATTCACAGTTAGGGCTGCTTGGTTCCCCACCTGACCCGGTTGGCCGCTTCACCATGCGGGAAGGCCCGTCGGGGTCGATTGTAGGCGATGGCGAGCGGGTCTGCCGGGGTGGGGGCGCCGCTTAGAATCGAAGCCATGTCCTATGTCGTCCTGGCCCGCAAATACCGCCCGCGCAATTTCACCGAAATGGTGGGGCAGGAGCACGTGGTCCGGGCGCTGTCCAACGCACTGACCACCCAGCGGCTGCACCACGCCTATCTGTTCACCGGCACCCGTGGCGTGGGCAAGACCACGGTCTCGCGCATCCTGGCCAAGTCGCTCAACTGCCTGGGCGCGGACGGGCAGGGCGGCATCACCGCCGAACCCTGTGGCGTGTGCCAGGCCTGCACCGACATCGACGCCGGCCGTTTCGTGGACTACACCGAACTCGATGCCGCGTCCAACCGGGGCGTGGACGAGGTGCAGGCGCTGCTGGAGCAGGCGGTCTACAAGCCGGTGCAGGGCCGCTTCAAGGTCTTCATGATCGACGAGGTCCACATGCTCACCGGGCACGCGTTCAACGCCATGCTCAAGACGCTGGAAGAGCCACCCGAGTATCTGAAATTCGTGCTGGCCACGACCGACCCCCAGAAGGTGCCGGTGACGGTGCTGTCGCGCTGCCTGCAGTTCAACCTGCGCCCCATGGCGCCCGAAACGGTGCTGGAACACCTGCGGCAGGTGCTGCAGTCCGAGAGCGTGCCGGCCGAGGCGCAGGCCTTGCGCCTGATCTCGCGCGCCGCGCGCGGCTCCATGCGCGACGCGCTCTCGCTGACCGACCAGGCCATTGCCTTTGGTGGCGGCCAGTTGCAGGAGGCCACGGTGCGCCAGATGCTGGGCGCGGTGGACCGCTCGCACGTGCTGCGGCTGATCGATGCGCTGGCGCGGGGCGACGGCGCCACCGTGGTGAACACCATTGAGACCCTGCGTGTGGATGGCCTGAACGCGGCCTCCACGCTGGAAGAAATGACCGGCGTGCTGCAGCGCATGGCGGTGCTGCAGGCGGTGCCCGAACGTGCCGGCTCGCAGGATCTGGACGACCCGGACGCGGCCGAGATCGTGCGCCTGGCGGACGATCTGCCCGCCGACGAAACCCAGCTGCTGTACAGCCTGTGCCTGCACGGCCGTGGCGAGCTGGGCCTGGCGCCCGACGAGTACGCGGCACTCACCATGGTGCTGCTGCGCCTGCTGGCGTTCAAACCCGCCAGCGCCGAAACCCGCGCACCGGCGGAAAAAAAAACACTGAAAACAGGGGTTGAGGCCCCAAACACCCCGTCCCCGCCGGCTCCTGCACCTTTCGCACGAGCCCCGCAGGCGCCAGCGGCCCCGGTGGCCGCGCCCGCCCACCCACCACCAATCCCGACAACGGCGACGCCCACCGCCGCGCGAACCGATGCGCCGGTGCCGCCGTCCGCGCCCGCTGCCTCCGTACGCGCACCGATGCCGGAGCCCGACCCTGCGCCCGAAGACGAAGATCTGCCACCCTGGGTCGACGAGGAACCCGCGCCACCCGAAGAGGGCGTGCAGACCTCGCGCCGCGTGGTGGCGATTCCGGTGCGCGACCCGGGGCCCTCACCACGGCTGGACCAGCGGCGCGACCCGGGCGAGGCCCGACCCGTGCCCGAGGTGGTGCCCAGCCCCGAGGGCGATTTCTGGTTCGACACCGTGATGCAGCTGGTGCGCGCCGAAGCGGTGACCGCGCTGGTGCGCGAGCTCGGCCTGCAGTCCCAACTGGTGGCGCGCGACAGTGGCCAGTGGGTGTTGCGGGTGGAGCGCGAGTCGCTCAACCAGGGCAACATCCGCGAGCGGCTGGCCACGGCGCTGGGCACCGTGGGGCATGAGGTCCGGCTGGCGGTGGAAATCGGGCCGGTGCAGGACTCTCCCTCGTTGCGCCTGGCCGCCGAGGCCGCGCGCCGCCAGCGCGAGGCCGAACAACGCATCATGGACGACCCGTTCGTGCAGAGCATGATGCGCGACTTTGGCGGCAGAATCGTGCCCGGCACACTCAAGGCCACGGCGGCCATGCAAACCCACACCGCGCCGCTGCGCGGATCGCCGTCTCCCGACCGGGCCCACCCCTCCAACGGCGGCCTGGCGGCGGATCGCTGAACCCCTCATTTCTTTCGCAATCGACCCCCCAACCAAGGAAAAAGCCATGTTCAACAAAGGACAACTCGCGGGCCTCATGAAGCAGGCCCAGGCCATGCAGGACAACCTGAAAAAGGCGCAGGACGAACTGGCCTTCATCGAAGTCACCGGCGAGTCCGGCGCCGGGCTGGTGAAGGTGCTCATGACCTGCAAGCACGATGTGAAGCGCGTCACCATCGACCCCAGCCTGCTGGCCGACGACAAGGACATGCTCGAAGACCTCGTGGCCGCGGCTTTCAACGCGGCGGTGCGCAAGGCCGAAGAAACCACCAACGAGAAGATGGGCAAGCTCACGGCCGGCATGCCGGGCCTGCCCGGCGGGATGAAGTTCCCCTTCTGAGCGCAGTCGGACCGGCCACGCAGGCCGGCATTCAAAAAACAAGATTCCCATGGCCGAAAACCACCCCCTTGAACTGCTCGTTCAGGCGCTGCGCCGCCTGCCGGGGGTGGGTGTGAAGTCCGCCCAGCGCATGGCCTACCACCTGTTGCAGCACGACCGCGAGGGCGCGCTGCACCTGGCGCAGGCCCTGCAGCACGCCTGCGCCGAAGTGCGTCATTGCGCGCTCTGCCACACCTTCACCGAAGACGAGGTGTGCGCCACCTGCCGCGACCCGCGGCGGGACCACAGCCAGCTGTGTGTGGTGGAGAACCCGGCCGATCTGGCGGCCATGGAGCGCACCGGTGCCTACAAAGGCTTGTACTTCGTGCTTATGGGCAAGCTCAGCCCGCTGGACGATGTAGGCCCGCGCGACATCGGCCTGCAGAAGCTCTTTGACCGCGTCGACGCGCCCGCTGGTGGCGAAGCCGGCGCTGAGCGCGAGGTGCGCGAGGTGATCCTGGCGACCAACTTCACGGCCGAGGGGGAAACCACGGCGCACGTGATCGCGCAGGGGCTCAAGGCCCGGGGCGTCAACGTCACGCGGTTGGCGCGTGGCGTGCCGGTGGGCAGTGAGCTCGAATATGTGGACCTGGGCACCATCGCCCATGCCCTGGTGGACCGGCGCTGAACCACGCGCCGGGTGACAGAAAGACCTTTCATTCATGAAATTTGCGGGCCTGACCCTGGCTTATTGGGCCGTCCTGGTGACGGCGTTGTTGCCTTTTCTGTGTAGCTACCTGGCCAAGTGGGGCAAGCTGGGCAAGCCTCGGCGCGAAGGGGGCTATGACAGCCACAACCCGCGCGCCTGGCTGGCGCGCCAGACCGACTGGCGCGCGCGGGCCAACGCCGCGCAGTCCAACAGTTTCGAGGCACTGCCACTGTTCATGGGGGCGGTGATCATTGCCCACCAGATGGGGGCGCCGCAGGTGCGTCTGGACCTGCTGGCCTTCGTGTTCGTGGTGCTGCGACTGATCTACATCATGATGTACGTGGCCGATCTGGCCCTGGCGCGCAGCATGACCTGGACCTTGGCGCTGCTGGTGAACATCGCCATTCTGTTCGTCTGAACGCCGGGTCTTTCTGACCGTCCGCCGGTCCGTGCAGGCGCCGGTCAGTCGGTTACTTTTGCTTGCGTTTTCCCTCGGTGGAAACCCGCTCGGGATTGATCCCGATGCGGCTGGGATCGGCCTCGCTTAGCCTTGCTGCAGCTGGGGTACCAGTGCAGGAAGGGATGTTTCATGTGGACTCGTCGTGGGTGGTGTCGGGTGTGCGCGTCGGCGTTGCTCGGCACGGCGCCGCCCGCAACCTGGGCACAGGCACCCGGCCCGGCCCCCTTGCCTCGCGCGGGCGGCGCCCGGGTGGTGGTGGCGGTGGAAGACAAATCGGCTTTCTGCTACCTGCCACTGACCGTGGCCGAGCGCATGGGCTACTTTGCCAGCGAAGGGCTGGACGTGCAGGTGCGCGAGTTCACCGACCCCGGGCAGGCCTTGCAGGCGGTGCTGCTGGGCTCGGCGCAGGTGTTTTCCGGGCCCTACAGCAGCATCATCAACATGCAGGCCCGTGGCCAGATGTTCCAGTCGTTCGTGCTGCAGGGGCGTGCGCCCCAGATCGTGCTGGGCGTCTCTCTCCAGACGCTGGGACATTACAGCGGGTTGCGGGATTTGCGTGGCAAGAAGCTGGGCATCATGGCGCACGGATCGGGCACGCACCGGGTGGCGCGTCTGGTGCTGGCGCGCGCCGGGCTGGGCGCGCAGGATGTGCAGTACACACCCTTGCCCAGTGCGACTTCCGCGGTGGCGGCGTTTCGTGCCGGAACGATCGATGCGATCTGCTACACCGACCCGGTCATCACGCAGCTGGAGCAGGGGGGTGAGCTGAAGGTGGTGGCCGACACGCGCACCGTGCGTGGCAGCGCCGAGGTGTTTGGCGGGACCTTGCCGGCCGCCTGTCTGAGCGCGCCGGGTGCTTTTCTCGCTGGCAACGCACGCCAGTGCCAGGCCCTGGCCAATGCGATGGTGCACGCCCTGAAGTGGCTGCAGACGGCAGGCCCGTCCGACATCATCAAGGCGGTGCCGGAGCGCTATTTCCTGGGTGACCGGGCGTTGTACCTGGCGGCGTTCAGCCGGGCGCGTGAAGCCTGGGCGCCCGACGGCGTGATGCCGGAGGACGGGCCGGCCACCGCGGCGCGCATGCTGGCGTATTTCGACCCCTCGGCGCCGTTGCAACGGGTGGACCTCGCGCGCACCTTCACCAACGATTTCGCGCGCAAGGCCAAGGCCCGGTTCAAGGCCTGAGCCCTGTGCCCCGTGTTCAGTTCTTCTTGCTGGTCACCACCTTGGTGGCCGCGCGTTTGGATGGGGTGCGGGCCTTCGCGGTGCGGGTGCCGGTTTTCTGGACCGCTTTCTTCCGCGTGGCGACCTTGACGGACTTTTTCGCGGTCCGCGAACTGGCCACCGCCGAGCGCTGCGGCAGCATCAGCGTGATGCGCTGGCCCGGCTTGAGCCGTGCGTTGATCGCCAGCCGGTTCCAGCCGGCCACGCTGACCGCGCTCACACCATAGCGGCTGGCCAGCCGGCTCAGGGTGTCGCCTTTGCGCGCGCGCACCGAGCGGCGCCGCAGCATGACCTCGGGTTGCAGGCTCAGGTGCCCGTTGTCGGCCACGTGCAGGGGCACGTCACCGTTGCGTGTCTGCGAGCGCGGCACCAGCAGACTGGAGCCCGCGCGCACCCTCATGCGGGGCGGAATGTTGTTGACTTCGCGCAGTTCCGCCTCGCTCATGCCCACCCGGGCGGCTGCCTGCGCGGCGGTCATGGTGGTGGGCACGACCCAGGCTGTCCAGCTGGCCAGCGGACCCGAAAAGGTCTGCAGGTTCTGCTGGAACACCACCGCGTTGTCCCAGGGCAGCAGGATGTTGGGTGTACCCGCGGCCATCACCACGGGGCGGTTGAGAGAGGGGTTGAGCGCGCGGAAGTCCCGTTCGCTGACACCGGCGAGCTGGGCGATGACGGCCACGTCCATGTCGCGCTCGAGCGTGACGGTGTCGAAAAACGGGTGGTTGCCGATCAGGGGCAGGGTGGTGTTGAAGGCTTCTGGCCGGGCCAGGATGTTCTTCACCGCCTGTAGCTTGGGCACGTACATGCGGGTTTCCATCGGCATGCTCAGGTCGAGGTAACCGGTCGGCAGGCCCGCGCGCTGGTTGCGCGTGATGGCGCGGTTGACGTTGCCCTGGCCCCAGTTGTAGGCGGCCAGTGCGAGGTGCCAGTCGCCGAAGCGGCCGTGCAGCTGCTGCAAGTAGTCGAGCGCGGCGCGGGTGGAGGCCAGCACATCGCGCCGGTCGTCGCGGAAGATGTTCTGCTTCAGATCGAAAGACTGGCCGGTGGCGGGCATGAACTGCCACATGCCGGCCGCCCGCGCGCTGGAGACCGCCTGAGGATTGAACGCGCTTTCAATGAAGGGCAGCAACGCCAGTTCCATCGGCATGTTGCGGCGCTCGATCTCTTCGACGATGTGGAACAGGTAGCGGCTGGAACGCTCGGTCATGCGCTGGATGTAGTCGGGCCGGGTGGCGTACCACTGCTCGCGGTCGCGCACCAGCTCGTTGTCCAGGTCGTTCATGGCGAAACCGCGCCGGATGCGGTCCCACAGGTCGGTGGGGGCCGCGAGGGTGACCACAGCGGGCAGGTTGGTGCTGGCGACGCCGATTTCGCTCAAGGGCGCACTGGGGAACACGCTGAGGGTCGGCGGGGCCGTGCTGGCCGTGGGGTCCGGGGTCGTGGTGGTGGCCGGCGACGGGGTGCCTGGTGGAACCGAAGCACAACCTGCGAACAGAAGCACCGAGACCAGCAGCGTGAAGAACCCCAGGCGCGCAGGTGGCGCTGACGGGCGTGGCGCACCGGCGCGGGCGGCGCCAGTCGGTGGTGCCACGGAAAAAAAGCATGCAGGAGCGGTGGGCGCGGCAAGGGTCATCTGAAATCGTTTTTCCATTCACGAAGCGTGGCGAACAGGCTCACGTCATCGTCGGGTGTGTGGGGAGCGTGGGCGATGGCGGCCCGCCGCACGGCCGTCTCGCGGGTGCGCAGAAACGGATTGATCCGTTTCTCGAGTCCGATGGAGCTGGGCAGCGTGGGAAAGTTCAGCGCGCGCTGTTGCTGGCAGTGCGCGGCGTACTCCGCCAACGCGGCGTTGGCCGGCTCCACCGCCCGCGCGAACTTCAGGTTGGACAGGGTGTACTCGTGCGTGCAGCAGACGCGGGTGTCGTCGGGCAGGGCGCTCAGGCGGGTCAGCGAGTCCAGCATCTGCGCCGGCGTGCCTTCGAACAAGCGGCCGCAGCCGCCCGAAAACAGCGTGTCGCCACAGAACAGCAGAGGCGCACCGTCCATGTCGGCGCAGTGGTACGCGATGTGCCCGGCGGTGTGGCCGGGGACCTCCAGCACCTCGAACACCAGACCCAGGGCTTCGACCCGATCGTGTGCGGACACGCGCCGCAGCGGTTCGGGCATGGGTTCACGGGCCGGGCCGATCACCCGCGCACCGGTGGCCTGCCGCAGCTCGGCCACGCCACCGGTGTGGTCCGCGTGGTGGTGGGTGATCAGGATGGCATCGAGCGCCAGGCCTGTCTGTTCCAGCCACTGGAGCACATGGCTGGCCTCTCCGGGGTCAACCACCAGCGCGTGGCCTTGATCGTGCAAGACCCAGATGTAGTTGTCCGTGAAGACCGGAATGGGGTGTAACTGCATGGAAATCGTTCGGTTCACCAGCGCAATGCGCGGGCCTTCGGCCCGGCCGCACCACCCTTGCGGGCCACGGCAGCTGGCGGACCGAGAGTATCGCAGAGGAGCTGGTCTGTCCGTGTTTCAAAAACAAACCGACGGACGGCCCTGGCCCACCCCATCAGGAAGGTCGGCCAACAGTGGCGGATAAGCCCCCGGGGCGGGGCCGTCCTCGGGCCCGATGGCGGTGGGCCGGGCGACCGATTACGATGGCCTCCGCTTGATGGCGGGCTGCCCTTGCCCGCCGTGCCACCCGGAGACCGTTTGCATTGAACCCCGACACCACCCCGGGCCTGCCGACCGACGGCATGACCGATTGGCTGCGCACCGCACCTGGACAGTACGTGCTGGGCTGGGAGCAGGCCCAGTTCGATCTGGCCGTGGCCGATCTGTTCGGATACAACGCCCTGCAACTGGGCCTGCCCGAGCTCGCCACCCTGCGGGCCAACCGCATGCCACACCGCTGGCTGGCGCTGCCCGAGGAACTGGTGGCGCCCGATGCGCTGCTGGCGGGGGGAAGCTTCAACCGCGGGCAGGACGCCTCCCGCGCGGGGGGATCGACCCCGAACCGGGGTACGGCGCGGCCGCCGGGGCCGCCGCGCGTGGCCCTGATCACCGACGCCGCGGCGCTGCCGTTTCCCGCCGCCTGCCTGGACCTGGTGGTGCTTCCGCACACGCTGGAACTCAGTGCCGACCCGCACCACGTGCTGCGCGAGGTCGAGCGGGTGCTGGTGCCCGAGGGCCGGGTGGTGATCTCGGGCCTGAATCCGGCCAGCCTGTGGGGCCTGCGGCAGGGGCGCGGCCGGCTCGGGTCCCGCCTGGGCCTGACGGCGCTGGGCGCCGAGAGCCTGTACCTGCCCGAGGCGGGCGAGTTCATCGGCCCCTGGCGTCTGCGCGACTGGCTGCGCCTGCTCAGTTTTGAAGTAGAGTCGGACCGCTTTGGCTGCTACCGGCCCGCGGTGCGAACCGAAAAATGGTTGCAGCGAACGGCCTGGATGGACCGCGCCGGCGCACGCTGGTGGCCCATTTTCGGCGCGGTGTATTTCGTGGTCGCGGTCAAGCGGGTGCGCGGTGTGCGCCTGCTGGGGCCGGCCTGGAAACCGCGGCGCGCCAGCTCGGCGGCCCCGGTGTCGGTGGCCCACCGACACTGAGCGCAGGGCCGCTCGGCCCGCAACGCGTGAAACGACGCACAGGCCAAGGCCGGCGCGCAATCGCCCCTCGACTGGCTCAGGACGGGCCGCAGCCGGGGAGGTGTCCTGTTTTTTCTCTGGAGCATATCGATTGAACCATGTGGTGATGTACACCGACGGCGCCTGCAAGGGCAACCCCGGCCCGGGCGGCTGGGGCGTTTTTCTCAAGGCTGGCGGACACGAAAAGGAACTCTGGGGCGGTGAGCGCGTGACCACCAACAACCGCATGGAACTCACCGCCGTGATCGAGGGCCTGGCCGCCCTCAAGCGGCCGTGCAAGGTGTCGGTGTACCTCGACAGCCAGTACGTGCGCAAAGGCATCACCGAGTGGATCCACGGCTGGAAGGCCAAGGGCTGGAAGACGGCCGCCAAAGAGCCGGTGAAGAACGCCGACCTGTGGCAAAAGCTCGATGCGCTGGTGCACGATGGCGTGCACCACATCGAGTGGCACTGGGTCAAAGGCCACGCGGGCGACCCGGGCAACGAGCGTGCCGACGCCCTGGCCAACCGGGGCGTGCCGGGCTGAAACCCGCGGCGTCCTGCGGTCGGTCAGGGCGATTGAACTTCCCCAGGCCATGGCCGCTCTTGACTGATACATTGCTTTTTCGTTGGCACCAGCGCCTGGGTGGCGCCGAATCCCCGATCCAGACGCTTCAAACCATGGCAAACAAGACGCTTTATGTGGTGGTGGCCGCTGCCGGCCTGGGGCTGGCATCCGCCGGCGCCTGGTGGTTCCAGCACCGGGCGGCGCCGGCTTCGGCCAACGCCACAAGCGCGGGCCAGGCATCGACCGGCGCGCCCGCGGGCCGTGCCGGGGGAGCCGCCGGCATGCCGGGGGTCGAGGTGACGCGGGTCAAGACCTTGCGCATCCAGGACGATGCCCAGGCCGTGGGCACGCTGCGTTCGCGCCAGAGCGTGACGCTGCGGCCGGAGGTCAGCGGGCGCGTCGCGCAGATCGCCTTCGCCGATGGGGCCCGCGTGCGGCGCGGCCAGTTGCTGGTGCAGCTCGACGACGTGCTGCAGCGGGCCGAACTCAGCCAGGCCCAGGCCCAGCTCTCGATGGCCCGCGCCAATTTCAAGCGCAACCAGGAACTGGTGGCCGAGAACTTCGTGGCGCAGCGCGTGCTGGACGAAAGCCAGGCCAGCCTGCAGGTGGCCGAAGCCCAGGTGGCGCTGGCGCAGGCGCGTCTGCAGCGCATGCGCATCACCGCGCCGTTCGATGGCACGGTGGGTCTGCGCAGCATCGATCTGGGCGACTACGTCAAGGATGGCGCGGACCTGGTCAACCTGGAAGACACCTCGGCCCTCATGGTGGATTTCCGGTTGCCCGAGCGCTACCAGACCCGCATCGCCGCGGGCCAGACCGTGCAGGTGACGCTGGACGCCTTGCCCGGCAAGGCTTTCGCGGCCCGGGTGCAGGCGGTGGACCCACTGCTGGACGCCAACGGCCGCTCGGTGGCCGTGCGCGCGATGCTGCCGCCATCGCCCGACGCCGAGCTGCGCCCCGGCATGTTTGCCCGCGTGCTGACGGTTTTTTCGGTGAACGACAAGGCGCTGGTGGTCCCCGAAGAAGCGATCGTGCCGCAGGGCGGCAAGCAGTTCGTGTTCCGCCTGGAGAAAGAAGGCGAGGGCGATGCGCTCAAGCTGGTGTCGCGCCGCACCGAGGTCCAGGTGGGTGTGCGCCAGGGCGCGCAGGTGCAGGTGGTGACCGGGCTGAGCGAGGGCGACACGGTGGTCGTGGCCGGTCAGCAGCGGCTGCAGCGCGATGGCACGGCCGTGCGGGTGGTGGAGATGGGGTCGCCTGAAGCGGGGGCCCGTGAGACGGCTCCGGCGGCTGGCCCAGACGCCGCACCGGCGCCCGCGCCCGCCGGCGCCCGGCCCGCGCCGGCCGCGAGTTGACGCGCCAGGCACCGATGCCCAGGAGCAGCCCGCATGCAATTGCCTGAAATATCCATCCGCCGGCCGGTGTTCGCCTCCGTGCTGTCCATGCTCATCCTGCTGGTGGGCTGGGTGGCGTTCAACGGCCTGACGGTGCGCGAATACCCCAAGATCGACGAACCCACCGTCACCGTCAGCACCACGTTCACCGGGGCCTCCAGCGAGGTGGTGGAGTCGCAGGTCAGCAAGACGCTGGAAGACTCGCTCGCCGGCATCGAGGGGGTGGACATCATCACCTCCATCAGCCGGCAGGAGCGCAGCCAGATCACGGTGCGCTTCAAGCTCGAGCGCGACCCCGACTCGGCCGCGGCCGACGTGCGCGACAAGGTCAGCCGTGTGCGCCAGCGCCTGCCCCAGGGCATCGACGAGCCGGTGATCTCCAAGGTCGAGGCCGACGCCTTCCCGGTGATCTGGCTGGCCCTGAGTTCAGACACCCACGACTCGCTGCAGCTTTCCGACTTCGCCAACCGCCTGGCCAAACCGGTGCTGCAGACCGCGCCCGGCGCTGCCGATGTGCGGGTGTACGGCGAGCGCAAGTACGCGATGCGCGTCTGGATCGACCCGGACCGTCTGGCCGCCTACAGCCTGACCGTGCAGGACGTGGAAGATGCGCTGCGGCGCTCCAACCTGGAGGTGCCGGCCGGGCGCATCGAAAGCACGCTGCGCGAATTCAATGTGACCGCGGCCACCGACCTGCAGACCCCGGCACAGTTCCGCGACGTGGCCCTGCGCAACGTCAACGGACAGACCATCCGGCTGGGCGACGTGGCGCGGGTCCTGCAAGGCCCGCAGGACGAGCGCACCTCGGTGCGCCTGAACGGCCGCGACTCGATTTCTCTGGGCGTGATCCGGCAGGCCACCGCCAACCCGCTGGAGCTCTCGGCCGGGGTGCGCGAGCTGCTGGAAAAGGTCAAGAAGGACCTGCCGCCCGGGGTGAACGTGGACATCGCCAACGACAACTCGGTGTTCATCGATCGCTCCATCAAGGCGGTCTACCTCACCATCGCCGAGGCGGTGGTGCTGGTGGCGCTGGTGATCTTCGTGTTCCTGCGCACCTTGCGCGCGTCCATCATCCCGCTCATCACCATTCCGGTCAGCCTGATCGGCTCGTTCGCCCTGATGGCGCTGTTCGGCTTTTCCATCAACACCCTCACGCTGCTGGCCCTGGTGCTGGCCATCGGGCTGGTGGTGGACGACTCCATCGTGATGCTGGAGAACATCTTCCGGCACATCGAAGAGGGCTTGAAACCGTTCGACGCCGCCATCAAGGGCGCACGGGAAATCGGCTTCGCCGTGGTCGCCATGACGCTCACGCTGGCCGCGGTGTACGCGCCGCTGGCCTTCACCCCCGGTCGCACCGGGCGCTTGTTCGCCGAGTTCGCGCTGGCGCTGGCCGGGGCCGTGGTGGTCTCGGGCTTCGTGGCGCTCACGCTCTCGCCCATGCTGTGCTCCAAGCTGCTGCGGCACAACCCCAGACCCACGCGTTTTGACGGTTTCATGGAGCGCGTGCTGGTGGCCGCCACCCGGGCCTACAGCTCGGCGCTGGCGCTGGCGCTGCGGGCGCGCTGGCTGGTGGCGGGCGTGATGGTCGCCAGCGCCCTGGGCAGCTGGGCCCTGCTGCAGACCACCAAGCAGGAGCTCGCCCCGCTGGAAGACCGGGGCGTGATCCTGGCCAACATCAACGGGCCGGACGGCGCCACCCTGGCTTACACGCGCCGCTACGCCGAAGCGATCGAACGCATCGGCCAGGACTATCCCGAGTTCGACCGCATCTTCAGCAACATCGGCAACCCCACCGTTGCGCAAGGCAGCGTGTTCCTGCGCGCCAAGCCCTGGGAAGAGCGCAGCCGCACCACGCAGGAGATCGCGCGCGAGATCGCACCGCGCCTGGCCGCCTTGCCCGGCATCAGCGCCTTCCCGATCACGCCGCCTTCCCTGGGCCAGGGCTTTCGCGAGCGGCCCATCAACTACGTGATCGTCACCTCCGACAGCTACGACAACCTCGCCCGCGTGGTGCGCGAATTCCAGGACGCGCTGGCCAAGAACCCCGGCTTCGTGCAGGTGGACACCGACCTGCGGCTCAACAAACCCGAGATCCGCATGGACGTGGACCGCGAGCGCGCGGCCGACATGGGCGTGAGCGTGGACGCCATCGCGCGCACTGTGGAGACCCTGCTCGGCGGGCGCACCGTGACGCGCTACAAACGCGAGGGCGAACAGTACGACGTGGTGGTGCAGACCGACAGCGCGCAGCGCAGCACGCCCGACGACATCGACCGCCTGTTCGTGCGCGGCCGGGACAACGCCATGATTCCGCTGGCCTCCCTGGTGAAGATCCGCGAGGTGGTGGTGCCGCGCGAACTCAACCACTTCGGCCAGCGCCGAAGCGCCTCCATCACGGCCAACCTCTCGCCCGATCTCGCGCTGGGCGATGCGCTCCAGTTCATGGACGCCACGGCGCGCGAAATCCTGCCCCCGGGCTACACGACCAACCTCAACGGCCAGAGCCGCGAGTTCCGCAACTCATCGGGCTCGCTGGCCATCGTGTTCGTGCTCTCGCTGCTGTTCATCTACCTGGTGCTGGCCGCGCAGTTCGAGAGCTTCATCGACCCGCTGATCATCATGCTCAGCGTGCCCCTGTCCATGTTGGGCGCGCTGCTGGCGCTCAAGCTCAGCGGTGGCACGCTCAACGTGTTCAGCCAGATCGGGCTCATCACCCTGGTGGGGCTGATCACGAAACACGGCATCCTGATCGTGGAGTTCGCCAACCAGCTGCGTGAACAGGGGCTGGGCATCTTCGACGCCGTGAAGCAGTCGGCCGCGTTGCGCCTGCGCCCCATCCTCATGACCACCGGCGCCATGGTGCTCGGTGCCCTGCCGCTGGCGCTGGCCACCGGGCCTGGTGCCGAAAGCCGCCAGCAGATCGGCTGGGTGATCGTGGGTGGCATGAGCCTGGGCACCCTGCTCACCATCTTCGTGGTGCCGACCATGTACACGCTGCTGGCACGCAAGAAGCACGGTTCGCGTGTGCTGCCGACGGCCGCGGCGCAGGGCACGGATCTGCTCAGCGCCAAATAGCGCGCTCCGAAACCCCAACAAGAAAGCCACCCGAGGGTGGCTTTCTTGTTGGGAAGGCGCTGGCTCAGACCACGCCGTCGAACATCATCACATCGACCTCGCCGCCCACCGCCACGTTGCCCTGGTCGTGGTGCAGCACGATCAGGCCATTGGCTTCCACCATGGAGCGCAGCACGCCCGAGCCCTGGTTGCCGGTGGTGCGCACGGTCAGGCGGCCGTCGGCCGAGCGCGTGACGATGCCGCGCTGGTATTCGGTGCGGCCGGGTTTCTTGCGCAGGGGCTCCAGGCTGTGGGCCTTGAGCAGCACGGGTTCGGCCCCGGTGCTGCCCATCATGCGCTGCAGGGCAGGGCGCACGAAGGCCAGGTAGGTGACCATCACGGCCACCGGGTTGCCGGGCAGACCGAACAGGACAGCAGACTTCCCGTTCTCAGAGAGCTCGGCGCCGGGCCGTCCCAAGCCGGGCTCAACCCCCTCGGGGGGCAGCGACCCGCGCAGCGGTGGAGCGTGGGGGACCACAATGCGGCCCACCGCCATGGGTCGGCCCGGGCGCATCGCGATGCGCCAGAAAGCCACGTCACCCAACTGCTTCATCATGGCCTTGGTGTGGTCGGCTTCGCCCATGCTCACGCCGCCGCTGGTGATGATGGCATCGGCCTGGGTCGCTGCCTGGCGGAACGCGGCTTCGAGCAGCGCCGGCTGATCGCCCACGACACCCATGTCGATCACCTCGACCCCCAGGCGCGTGAGCAGGCCGAACACGGTGTAGCGGTTGCTGTCGTACACCGCGCCCTCACGCGGCGCCTCGCCCAGGCTCAGGATTTCGTCGCCGGTGGAGAAATAGGCCACCTTGACGCGGCGAAACACCGGCACGGCGGGCAGGCCCAGGCTGGCGATCAGGCCCAGCGCGGCCGGGCCCAGGGTCTGGCCACGGCGCAGCGCGGGCTGGCCCGCCATCAGGTCTTCGCCCGCGAAGCGGCGGTTGTCGCCGGCCTTCACCACGCCGGCCGGGATGTGCACGCGGTCGCCGTCGAGCGTCACGAACTCCAGCGGCACCACCGTGTCCAGCCCGGCGGGCATGATGGCGCCGGTCATGATCTTCAGGCATTCGCCCGTGGCCACCGTGCCGCTCCAGCCCTTGCCGGCGAAGGCCGTCCCGGCCACGCGCAGGCTCAGGGCCTGCCCGGCCCCCAACTGGGTGCCGTCGAACGCGAAGCCATCCATGGCCGAGTTGTCGTGCGGGGGCACGCTGATGGGCGAGACCACGTCTTGCGCCAGCACCCGGCCCAAAGCGTCGAACACGCCCACGTCTTCGGTTTCGGTCACCGGCTCGACCAGCCGCGCCAGGAACTGGTTGACGTCGGCCGCGCTCAGGGCCTGCGGGTCGTAGCCCTGCAGCTCGGCGGCGATCTGTTCAATGGTTTTCATGGCCCGTCGGAATCAGGGTTTTTCCAGCGCGTGCAGCTCGGCCAGCGTGTTGGTGTTGAAGAAGGCCTTGGGGTCGTCGCCGGGCCGGTCAAACGGCACCACCACCGTGCGGTGCTGGTCGGTCCAGCGGTCGATCTTGCGGCCGCCCGCCTGCGTGAAGGCCACCAGGCTTTCGAGCAGTTGCACCCGCATCAGGCAAAACACCGGCTGGGTGCGCAGCTGCCCGTCGTCTTCGCGCGCCGCGGCCATGGCGATCTCCGTGCCGTCGTCGTCGAAGGCCTGGGCCAGGCGCTGCGCCAGATCGAGCGGGAACAGCGGCGAGTCGCAAGGCACGGTCAGCAGGTACGGTGTTTCACAGCGCTCCAGCCCCGTCAGGAAACCGGCCAGCGGCCCGGCGTAGTCGCTCAGCGTGTCGGGCCAGACCGGCGAGCCGAAGGCCTCGTAGGCCGAGAGATTGCGGTTGGCGTTGACCATCAGGTCGCCGATCAGCCCACCCTGCTGCATCTGCAGCCGCAGCAAGGCTTGCAGCGCCAGGGGCGTGCCGTTGAAGTTCTGCAGGCCCTTGTCCACGCCCCCCATGCGGGAGCCGCGGCCGCCGGCGAGCACGAGGGCGGTGATTTGTCCAGGTTGTATGGGATTCATGGCGGAACGCGTTCAGGTGTTGTGGGGTGCAGCGAGTGAGGCGGTTTCAACCGGGGGGCACCGCCGGGCCGGCTTTGCTGGACGGCTGGTGCCGCCCCCTTGAGGGGGTGACGCGAAGCGGCGCGGGGGTGTGCCTGCTCAGCCTCCGATGTAGCTCATCTCCACACGTCGGGTCCCCGTGGACGCGTCCGGCGGCAGGCTGGCGCGCAGTTCGGAATAACGGTCGCTGCGGCCCTGCCAGATGGCGGCGATGGCGCTGGCGAGCTCTTCGTCGCTGGCGTTGCCGCGCACCAGCGGGCGCAGGTCGTGGCCCTGGCTGGCGAACAGGCACAGGTAGAGCTTGCCCTCGGTGGACAGGCGGGCGCGGTTGCAGTCGTGGCAGAACGCCTGGGTGACGCTGCTGATGACGCCGATCTCCCCCGCCTGCACGTCGTGCTGGCCGTTGGCGTCGGCATAGCCCCAGCGCTCGGCGGTTTCGCCGGGCGCCGAGGGATCGAGCTGCACCAGGGGCAGCTCGCTCTGGATCAGCCGCACCACGTCGGCGCTGGGCATCACCTCGTCCATGCGCCAGCCGTTGGTGGCGCCCACGTCCATGTATTCGATGAAGCGCAGCACGATGCCTGTGCCCTTGAAATGGCGCGCCATGGGCAGGATCTGGTGGTGGTTGGTGCCGCGCTTGACCACCATGTTGACCTTGATCGGGCCCAGGCCCACGGCCTGCGCGGCGTCGATGCCGCGCAGCACGTCGGCCACGGGAAAGTCGACGTCGTTCATGGCGCGGAAGATGGCGTCGTCCAGGCCATCGAGGCTGACCGTGACCCGCTGCAGGCCAGCGGCCTTGAGCGAAGCGGCTTTTCGCTCCAGCAGGGAGCCGTTGGTGGTCAGCGTGATGTCCAGCGGCCGGCCCTCCACCGTGCGCAACGCGGCGAGCTGTTCGATCAGGACTTCGATGTTCTTGCGCAGCAGAGGTTCGCCGCCCGTGAGCCGGATCTTCTGCACGCCGTGGGCCACGAACTGGCGCGCGACGCGCGTGATTTCCTCGAAGCTCAGCAGCGCGCTGTGCGGCAGGTAGGGGTAGTCCTTGTCGAACACGTCCTTGGGCATGCAGTAGCTGCAGCGGAAGTTGCAGCGGTCGGTCACGCTGATGCGCAGGTCGCGCAGCGGACGGCCCAGCGCATCGCCCAGCAGGCCGGTGGCGGCGATGGGCGCCAAGGGGACGGCCGCCAGCCGCGTGGCGCTGCGCTGATCGACCAGGGGAATGACGCGTTCGGACATGCCCTTGATTATGGGCGAGGACCCATCCGTTCGCACGGACGGACCCGGTGCCACAGGGGTCTAAGAATGGGTTTGCGATCTTCCTGGGCCAGCGCAGGTGCCCGGCGTGGCCGGATCACGGCGCGCTCACCGGGGTGAACAGGCGGGCGTTCTCGCGCAGCCAGCGGGCCGACAGATCGCTCGATTGTTGTGCCGGGTGGAAGTCCGGCCGGAAGTACGCGCGCCAGGGGCGGTAGCTCAGGCGCAGAAGTCCCTCGCGACCGAGCAGGTGGCGCACGGCGCTGCGCCAGGTGCTCCAGCGCCAGAGCGTGCCGTCGTGTCGTAGGTTGTTGACCGTCTGGCGCAAGGTGTCGGAGAGAAAAATCCAGGTCACCCGGCGCATCCACTTCACGCGCCAGGCATAGCCGCCGCCGAGGGCCTGGTACAGATCGAACGCGGTGCATTTGTGTTCGGCTTCTTCGGCGCTGTGCCACAGCCAGAGGGCCTGGAGCCGGGGCTCGCAGCCGTCGAGCAAGCGCGCGTGCGACAGCATCCACTCGGCGAACAGGGCGGTGAAATGCTCGTTCGCCGCGGTGATGGCCAGACCGTGGCGCAGGTCCGTTCCTTCGAGCAGCCGCAGCCGTTCACGGGCCCGCGGTTCCCATTCGTTGACCAGACCGTGCTTCTCAAGCTGCGCATTGAACAGCGCGTGGATGCGGCGATGCGTGGCTTCCTGCCCGATGAACCCCTGCACCTCGTCTCTGCGCTGGTCCTGCTGTTCAGAGGGCAACGCCTTAAAGCCGTTGCGCACCGAGTCGATGAAGAACTGCTCGCCGACCGGAAAGCTCATCGACAGGGCATTGAACCAGGCGCTCAGGAAGGCGTCGCCGTTGCACCAGTGGCGTTCCACGGGTTGCTCCAGGTCGATCAAGAGGCGGCGGACCATCAACTCGGTCATGGCTTGTGCGGTGTGGTGTCCGTGTTGGTACTGATGAGTACCGTGGCGGTCATGCTGATCGCCACGGTGGGCCCTGTCAAGCGGGGAAACGGGTACCGACCTGTCAGTTTTCCACCCGGTGAGCGAACTAAGATGCCTCATCATGAATGTCCAGGAAGCCAGCGCCCCCGAGGCCGAACAGCACGAGCACCGTCAGCGCATGATGCGCGCCATGGCTGCCGTGGCGGCGGACAAAGGTCTGTCGGCCGCGACCATCGCTGACATCGTGCGCGAGGCCGGCGTGTCCAAACGCAGTTTCTACGAGCACTTCGACAGCAAGGAGGCGTGTTTCCTGGCCTTGTACCGGGCGGCCAGTGCCTCGGCCCTGCGCACGCTGAGCGAGGCGGTGCAGCCCGATCGACCGTGGCAGGCCCAGCTGGAGCACGCGCTGGGGGCCTATTTCTCGCATCTCGCTGCCGGCCCCAGCCTGTTGCGCAGCCTGTTCGTTGAAATCCACCACGTCGGTCCCGCTGGCATGGCCGTGCGCCGCACCGTGATGCAGCAGATGGCCGACTTCCTGATGCGCACGGTGAATGGTGCCGATGACAGCGGGCCTGACTCCGGTTATCCGGCACTCACCCCCACCATGGCCATGGCCGCAGTGGGCGGCATCAATGAACTGGTGCTCGACATCATCGAGCGCGGCGCAGCCGACCAGTTGGCCAGCCTGGCGCCTCGCGCCAGTGAAATCGTGCGGGTGCTGACCCGCACACAGCTCGCCGGTCTCTGAGCCTTGGCGGACGGAACCGGCGCCCCATGAAAAACGGCCCGCAGTGGCGGGCCGTTGTGCTTCATGAAGGCCGGTCTCAAGCGGCCATGGGCAGCAGCGGCACGATCAGCAGGGCCACGATGTTGATGATCTTGATCAGCGGGTTCACGGCCGGGCCGGCGGTGTCCTTGTAGGGGTCGCCCACGGTGTCACCGGTCACGGCCGCCTTGTGGGCTTCGCTGCCCTTGCCGCCGTGGTGGCCGTCTTCGATGTACTTCTTGGCGTTGTCCCAGGCGCCACCGCCGGTGCACATGGAGATCGCCACGAACAGGCCGGTCACGATGGTGCCCATGAGCAGGCCGCCGAGCGCCTTGGGGCCCAGGAACAGGCCGACCAGGATGGGAACGACCACCGGGAGCAGCGAGGGAATCACCATCTCCTTGATGGCCGCGGTGGTCAGCATGTCCACCGCGCGGCCGTATTCGGGCTTGGCCGTGCCTTCCATGATGCCCTTGATCTCGCTGAACTGGCGGCGCACTTCCACCACCACCGCACCGGCCGCGCGGCCGACGGCCTCCATGGCCATGGCGCCGAACAGGTAGGGGATCATGCCGCCGATGAACAGGCCCACGATCACCATCGGGTCGGAGAGGTCGAAGCTGATCTGGTGGCCGTAGGACTCCAGCTTGTGGGTGTAGTCGGCAAACAGCACCAGCGCGGCCAGACCGGCCGAGCCGATGGCGTAGCCCTTGGTCACGGCCTTGGTGGTGTTGCCCACCGCGTCCAGCGGATCGGTCACGTCGCGCACGCTGCTGGGCAACTCGGCCATTTCGGCAATGCCGCCGGCGTTGTCGGTGATGGGGCCGTAGGCGTCCAGCGCGACCACGATGCCGGCCATGCTGAGCATGGCGGTGGCCGCGATGGCGATGCCGTAGAGGCCGGCGAGCGTGTAGGACGCCAGGATGCCGACGCACACGAACAGCACGGGCCAGGCGGTGGAGCGCATGGACACGCCCAGGCCGGCAATGATGTTGGTGCCGTGCCCGGTGGTGGAGGCCTGTGCGATGTGCTTGACCGGTGAATACTGCGTGCCGGTGTAGAACTCGGTGATCCAGACCAGCGCGGCGGTGAGCGCCAGGCCCACGGCGCAGGCGCCCCACAGGCGCAGCTGGCTGCCGCTGGTGGTGATGGCGTTGTCCGGCATGATCCAGGCGGTCACGAAGTAGAACGCGATCAGCGACAGCACGCCCGCGATCGCCAGGCCCTTGTAGAGCGCGGGCATCACGTTCTTCATGCCCGGGCTGGCCTTGACGAAGAAGCAGCCGATGATGGAGGCGATGATGGACACGCCGCCCAGCACCAGCGGGTACATCACGGCCTGCATCGGGGCGGCGGTGATCATCAGGGCGCCGAGCACCATGGTGGCGATGAGCGTGACCGCATAGGTCTCGAACAGGTCGGCGGCCATGCCGGCGCAGTCGCCCACGTTGTCGCCCACGTTGTCGGCGATCACCGCCGGGTTGCGCGGGTCGTCTTCGGGGATGCCGGCCTCGACCTTGCCCACCAGATCAGCGCCGACGTCAGCGCCCTTGGTGAAGATGCCGCCGCCCAGCCGCGCGAAGATGGAGATCAGCGAGGAGCCGAAGGCAAAACCGATCAACGGGTTCAGCAGCTTGGCCAGGTCTTTGTCGGGCGTCAGGTTGCCGTTGCCCACCAGGAACCAGAAGAAGCCGGCCACACCCAGCAGACCCAGCCCCACCACCAGCATGCCGGTGATGGCGCCGCCGCGGAAGGCCACATCCAGCGCCGGGCCGATGCCCTTGGTGGCGGCCTGCGCGGTGCGCACGTTGGCGCGCACCGACACGTTCATGCCAATGAAGCCACAGGCGCCCGACAGCACCGCGCCCAGCACGAAGCCGATGGCGGTCTGCCCGTCCAGAAAAACAGCGATGAGAATGGTCAACACCACGCCGACGAGGGCGATGGTCTTGTACTGCCGGGCCAGATAGGCCGCGGCGCCGGTCTGGATGGCACCGGCAATTTCCTGCATGCGGGCGTTGCCCGCGTCCTGAGAAAGAATCCAGCTGCGGGACCAGAAGCCATAAGCCACGGCCACGAGTCCACACACCAGCGCAAACACCAGCGCAGATTGTCCAACCATAAAGTTACTCCTGCTCGTTTTTGACTTGGAGGGGGCAACGCCTCCGGGGTACCCCCGCTGCGTTGCTTCCTCGCGTCCTTGAACGGCATGCCCGAGAGCATGCTAGGCAGGGCGATTGGCCAACGCCCGGAATTTAGCGGGATTTGCGCCGCTTGGGAAATGATCTGGATCAGAAAGTAAGGCTGGCATCAGTAAAATCAGGGTAAATCCCGCCTGCGTGCGCACCGGTTTGCGCCACCTGCTCGGGTTCCCTGCGCCATGCCTGTGCGCTTGTGACCGCCTCCGATTCCTCAACTCTCAGAAAATCCCCATGTCTCTCGACAACGTCACCCCTGGCAAGAACATTCCCGAAGCGTTCAACGTGATCATCGAAATTCCGATGAACGCCGATCCGATCAAGTACGAAGTGGACAAGGAAACCGGGGCGATCTTCGTGGACCGCTTCATGAGCACCGCCATGCATTACCCGACCAACTACGGTTACGTGCCCAAGACCCTGTCGGGCGACGGCGACCCGGTGGACGTGCTGGTGATCACCCCCGTGCCCCTGATTCCCGGTGTGGTGGTGCCTTGCCGCGCCATCGGCATCCTGAAGATGACGGACGAAGCCGGTGAAGACGGCAAGGTGCTGGCGGTGCCGACCGACAAGATCCTGTCGCTCTACAGCCGCTGGCAAAAGCCGGAAGACCTCAACCCGATGCGCCTGAAAGCCATTGAGCACTTCTTCGAGCACTACAAAGACCTGGAGCCGGGCAAGTGGGTCAAGGTGCAGGGCTGGCACGGCGTGGAGGCCGCGCACAAGGAAATCATGGACGGCGTCGCCGCCTACAACCAGAAGCAGGGTTGATCAAACGCTTGGCTCCCCCGCGGCGCGCCGTGTGCGTGCGGCCAAGAAAACAAAAGGCCTGTACGGTTCGCCGTACAGGCCTTTTTTTCAGGCGGTGCGCTGGACGCCGCGAGGGGTCAGTTTGGGGCCGCGTCGATGTCGCCGCGGTACTCGATCTTGCCGCGCACCCGGGCGCGTGGGTGCATGTCGATCAGCTCGTCGTAGCTGGCGTCGCCGATCAGCGTGGCCGAACCGGTGATTTCCAGCGCCTTGCGCGCGATCACGGTGCCGATCACTTTGCCCTCGATGAACACATAGTCCGCTTCCAGCCGGGTGTTTTCGATCACGCCGGTGGCGCCCACGTGCAGCGTGCCGCCGGTTTCGAACGTGATGTTGCCCTTGAGCTGGCCGTCGACCTTGATGCCCTGGTCGCGCGTGGTGTGGAAGTTGCCGTCGAACACAGCACCTTCGGCGATCAGGCTGGTGATGGCCGAGAGGCGCTCGGCGGGGACGAGGCGGGTCGATGCGGGGTTGTGGCTCATGGGGTCAGGGCTCCTTGCTGTGCAACCGGTTTTCGGGTTTCAGATGTGAGGGGGACGTGGGCTGTGACGGAAGTGGCGCCGGTGGTGTGGTCTGCACCGGGGCCTGCGCGGTCGTCGTGGTGGGCCAATGGGTGTCGAGCCGCAGGCCCGCGTCGCGCGGTGGCGGCAATGGAACGCTGGACACCGCAGCCGGTCGGGTGGGTTCGATGGGCTTGCGCAGGCTGGGCCAGGCACCCAGCCACAACAGGAGGCCCAGGCCGACGATCAGCACGATGGGCAGCACGTAGCGCCTCAGGCACCACAGCAGCCAGCGCCCCAGCAGCCGGCGCCGGGCGACCCAGCGGTCGCGTCGCCAACTGGCCCGCAGCGCGGCCTGGCGCACAGTCTCGGTGTCGGGCACCGGCGCTTTCGCCATACGGTGGGGTGGTCGTGCCGATCCGTTCCACAGCATGGAGGACCGTCAGGTGCCCGGCTTCTGGACGGGCACACGCTCCAGCGTGGCGTTGAGGTCGGCGCCATTGACCTGGATGCGTCCATAACGCACCAGGCCATGCACGCTGGCGGTGTCGTGCAACGAGACTTCGCCCTGGCCGGAATCCAGAATGCCGTCGGTGTGGCCCATGACGGAGATCTTCTGGGCGGTGATGTCGCCCTTGACGCGACCGGTTTCGGTCACCACCACGGCCACTGCGACGCCGGGGGCCTGCGTCAGATTGCCATCCACTTGACCAGCGATGCTGCAGGGGCCACGCAGTTCGGCGTTGCCCACGAAATGCATGCCTTCGGCCACCATACTTCGCGCCTGCCCACCTTCGAGCAGTTCAACCGGCGCCGCATGCACCTGGGGTTGCAGCAGCGGCAGATGTCCCGGCTGGCTCGGCGGCATGGCCCGTCCCACGTCGATTTCCAGCGTATTGCCTTCGACCGGCTGCATGCCGTTGTTGTCCTGGAAGTCCTGCGGTGGTGGGGGCGGGTTGTCGTAGTCGTTCATGTCGTCGGTTCCTAGATCCTGTTCCAGATGGCGGTCGGGGTGCAGATAACGATCGGCTTTCATGGCAGTGGGGCGTGTCGAGGGTGTCAGGGCTGGTCGGTGTGCACGTCCTGCAGCACCGGCAGCTTGCTGCCGGGTTTGAGCGTCTTGAATGGCCCCTGCAGATCGGCGCCTTCGTACAGCTGCAGGCGCCGGGCCATGAGCGTGCCGGTGGAGACACCCGTTTTGGACACGTAGGCCATGCCCTGGCATTCGAGGCTGGTGTCGCGCGGGTCGGCGTCTGTCGCGCCCAACTGCCCAAACAGATAAAGGTCGCCCATCACGCGAACCCTGCCACGAACCACGCCACCTGTCCAGACGATGAGGCGGCCGTTGACGCGGATGCGGCCGGAGATTTCGCCCTGCACGAGCAGGCCACCTTCAAACTGCAGTTCGCCGCTGAGCCGGCTGCCCGCCGCCACGCGGTTGACCACGTTCATGGCCACCGGGTCGAGCGTGAGCGTGTCCTGAGGGGTTTTCAGTTCCACCGGGTGACTCCCCAGAAAACCACCGAAACCAGCAGGCTCAGCAGCCCCAGCAGGGCGATCCACAGCGCGTGCCGTTCGAGGAAGCCCCGCATGGGGCCGGGACGAAGGCGGGGGCGCCCCACCGGGTCGCAGGCATGGCTGAGCACCACCCAGTCGCGCCAGAGCTGTGTCAGGCGGCTCTCCCCGCTGCTCGGGTCGACGTCCAGCCCCTGGGCCGGGCCGCTGGGCACCACACGGCGCCTGCCCAATGAGACCGTGAACGGAGCGCCCACGATGGTCTGGGTGAAAAAAGCGTCGGTGTCGTCCATGTCGGCTGAGTGTAGTCAGTATGAAACCAGACACGGCCATCGCGCGGACCCCGGCGGGCGTGTGGGGCGGCGTGTCCTGGCGTGGCGGCGTTCAGTCGCTATTGTGGGGTATGTGCGCCGGTGAACCGTGTGGCGGCGCACGCAGCGGGCTGCGTTGGGCCAGGTGGTCCAGGTACTGCCCGATGCCCGCGCCCTCGCGCTCCAGAAAACGCTCGACCGCGTCCGCGAAGGAGGGGTGGGCCAGCCAGTGGGCGCTGGTGGTTTTGACCGGCAGCAGGGCGCGCGCCATCTTGTGCTCGCCTTGCGCGCCGCCTTCAAAGCGCAGGAAACCGTGCTCAATGCACCAGGCCAGTGGCTGGTAGTAACAGGCCTCGAAGTGCAGGCAGTCCACCCGTTCCAGCGCGCCCCAGTAGCGCCCATAGGCCACCCGCGCAGCGGGGTCGATGGCGATCAGGCTGCTGGCGATCGGGTGGCCAGCGCGTTCGGCCACGAACAGCAGCCAGTGATCCGGCATGGTGTGGGTCATGCGCTGGAAAAAGTCGCGGTTCAGGTAGGGTGCGTTGCCGTGTTCGAGATAGGTGCGCTCGTAGCAGCGGTAGAAGAAATCCCAGTCCGCGGGCGTGATGTCCCGTCCCCTGGCCCATCGGAAAGTCACCCCGGCATCGGCCACCTTGCGGAGTTCTTGGCGAATCTTTTTGCGTTTTTCCTGCTGCAGGCTTGCGAGGAAATGTTCGAAGTCGGTGAACGGTGGGGAGAGTGCGGAGGCCCCGTTCGTCCAGTGGAACTGCACGGTGTGGCGCAGCAGCATGCCGTTCTGCTCGCAGGCCGCGATGTCCTGCGGTTGGGCGAACAGCAGGTGCAGCGAGGACAGGTCTTCCTCGCGTGCGTGCTGGAGCAGGGCGCGCACCAGCGCGGCGCGGGCCTCGGGGTCGCGGGCCAGCAGCCGCGCGCCCGGCACCGGGGTGAAGGGCACCGCCACCAGTGCCTTGGGGTAGTAGTCGAGCCCGTGCTGGGCATAGGCGTTGGCCCAGGCCCAGTCGAACACGTACTCGCCGTACGAATGGTTCTTCAGGTACATCGGGCAGGCCGCGTGCAGTTCGTCGCCACGCCAGAGGGTGATGAACTGCGCCTGCCAGCCGGCCTTCTCCCGCGCACAGCCGCTGTCGTGCAGCGCCGCCAGGTACTCGTGGCGCATGAAGGGGCTGGGATCGGTTTCCAGCGCCAGCAAGTGGCTCCAGGCGGCGGCCGGGACGGCCGTGGGCGAGGCCAGGACCCGGGTGACATAATCGTTGGCGCGCTGGTGCGCAGACACTTTCTGCCCCTTCATGCCGTGCCTGAAGGGGGCATTTCCCGGGGGCGCAGACGACGGTTTTTTGACCCCGTTGCGGTGGCCCTCGCAGCAACTTTTCCAGATTCCATGACACTTCCCATTTGCGTGGCTCAGCTCAATTTCGTGGTGGGCGACATGGCCGGCAACGCCCGCAAGATCATCGATGCGGCGCGCCAGGCGCATGGCCGCGGTGCGCGGGTGTTGCTCACACCCGAACTCGCCTTGTGTGGCTACGCCGCCGAAGACCTGTTCCTGCGCCCGGCCTTCATCGACGCCTGTGATGATGCCCTGAAAACCGTGGCCGCCGAGACCGCCGACCTCAATGGCCTGCACATCGTGGTGGGTCATCCGGCCAGGGCGGCGGGCGCGAGCAACGTGGACCGGCGGGAACGCAGCGTGTCGGTGGCCCGCCTGTACAACGCCGCGAGTGTGTTGCTGGAAGGCCGGGTGCAACAGACCTACGCCAAGCGCGAGCTGCCCAACTACCAGGTGTTCGACGAACGGCGCTACTTTGTGCCGGGTCAAGAGGCCTGCGTGTTCGACGTGCGCATGGCGGGTGACGTGGTGCGGGTCGGTTTGCTGATCTGCGAGGACGCCTGGTTCGACGAGCCGGCGGCCGATGCCCAGGCCGCTGGGGCCGACGTGCTGGCGGTCATCAATGCGTCGCCCTTTCACACCGGCAAGGGCGGCGAGCGCGAAGCCACCATGCGCGAGCGCGTGCGCGCCACCGGCCTGCCGCTGGTCTATGCCCACTTGGTGGGCGGCCAGGACGAGATCGTGTTCGAGGGCCGCAGCTTCGTGCTCGATGCCGACGGTGCGCTGGCGGGCCGGGCGGTGAGTTTTGAGGAGGCGTTTTTTGATGTGGCCTTCACACGGCAGGGGTCGGGCTGGCGGATCGACGCCGCCACCGACCGCGCCCACAGCCAGGAGGCCGACCTGTGGCACGCGCTGGTGCTCGGCGTGCGCGATTACATCGGCAAGAACGGGTTCCCCGGCGCGATCCTGGGCCTGTCGGGCGGGATCGACTCGGCCCTGGTCCTGGCCATTGCGGTGGACGCGCTCGGCAAGGACCGGGTGCGCACGGTGATGATGCCCTCGCCCTATACCGCCGACATCTCCTGGATCGACGCGCGCGACATGGCCGAGCGCCTGGGCGTGCGCTACGACGAGATCGCCATTGCGCCGCAGTTCGAGGCGTTCAAGGCCAGTCTGGCCACGGAGTTTGCCGGCCTGCCCGAAGACACGACGGAAGAAAACCTGCAGGCGCGTATCCGTGGCACGCTGCTGATGGCCTTGTCCAACAAGTTCGGCAGCATCGTGCTGACCACCGGCAACAAGAGCGAAATGGCCACCGGCTACTGCACGCTGTATGGCGACATGGCGGGCGGCTTTGCCGTGATCAAGGACGTGGCCAAGACCCTGGTGTTCCGTCTGGCGCGCTGGCGCAACGCGCACGACCCCTATGGCACCGGTGCCAACCCGATCCCCGAGCGCATCATCACCCGCCCGCCCAGCGCCGAACTGCGGCCCGACCAGAAGGACCAGGACAGCCTGCCCGAATACGCCGTGCTCGACGCCATCATCGAGCGCTACATGGAAAACGACCAGAGCCCCGACAGCATCGTGGCGGCGGGCTATGCGCGCGCCGACGTGGACAAGGTGGTGCGCCTGATCCGCATCAACGAGTACAAGCGCCGTCAGGCGCCGGTGGGCATTCGCGTGACCCACCGCAGTTTCGGCAAGGACTGGCGCTACCCGATCACGAGCAAGTATCGGGCTTGAGGCGCTCACTGAAACGGCCTAGGAAAACGGCAACTCCAGCACCGCGCGCATCTCGCCCACCTCGATACCGGCGGCGTTTTTCAGCGGTGGCGGGATCAGGCCGGCCAGGGCCGCGCGGCTTTCATCATCGAGCCAGCCGAGCTGCTCCAGCGCTGCCACGAAGGCCACCATCAGCGGCGTCAACTGGCCGTCGCTGCATTTGGCCGCGATGGCCACGCCACGGCTGAAACTGGCCAGCACCTGCACACCGTCGGCGCCCACCTTGCTTACCCAGTCGCCACGGCCGGCGCGCATCAGCGCCAGATCGTTGCGACCCTGTCCGCTGACCAGCTCCGGGTGCCGGCTCATGGCACGAGCAATGCGCCGCGGGGCATCGCCGTACACCGGGTCCGGCGCGGGGAGCGTCAGGCGGGCGAAAGCGTGGGCCAGCGCCCGCAGCGGCAGCGCGTAGTTGGGGGCGCTGCAGCCGTCGATGCCCCACACCAGCTGGTCCGCCGGCACACCCGAGAAATGGCTCACGCTTTGCCGGATCTGCTCCTGCACCGGGTGATCAAGGTCGAGGTAACGGCCTAGGGGCAGGCCGAGCGCACTGGCCAGCAACAGCATGCCCGTGTGTTTGCCCGAACAGTTGTGGTGCAGACGGGTGAATCGCGCACCGGGCTCGGGCGTGGCGTCGTTGAAGCGGTAGAAGAACGGCATGTGGGTGCCGCAGGCCAGCGCCGACTCGCTCGCACCGATGCGGGACAGCAGCGCAGCAACGCGCTCCACGTGCATGGGTTCGCCGTTGTGGCTGGCGCAGAGCAGGGCGATGTCGGCGTCGTCCAGCCGATGGCGCTGTGCCGCCTGCGCAATCACGGGCATGGCTTGAAACGGCTTCAGCGCCGAGCGGGTGAAAACCGGCGTGTCGACGTCTCCCACGCTCGCCAACAGCCGGCCCTGCGTGTCCACCACGGCCAACGATCCGAAGTGGACGTTTTCCGGGTGGGTACCCCGGACGCTGACGGTGATGGGTACGTGACGGGGCAGGGCTTGGGGCACGGCGCGGGTGGCTTCAGAAATGGGCATGGGCATGCTTCGATGGGGGATGCCTTCAGTGTACGCAGCGTGTGGCGGGCCTTGGGCATAAACTAGCGCATTCCCTCAAGACTTGCCCTGGAGAACACGCATGAAGCAGATCACCGCCGTCATCAAACCATTCAAGCTGGAAGAGGTGCGTGAAGCCTTGGCCGAGCAGGGCGTGACCGGCCTGACCGTGACCGAGGTGAAGGGCTTTGGCCGCCAGAAGGGGCACACCGAGTTGTACCGGGGCGCCGAATACGTGGTGGACTTTTTGCCCAAGGTGAAGGTGGAGGTGGTGGTCAAGACCGACGACCTGGACCGCTGTGTCGACGCCATCATCCGCGCCGCGCGCACCGGCAAGATCGGGGACGGCAAGATTTTCGTCACCTCCGTCGAGCGGGTGGTGCGCATCCGCACCGGCGAAGAAGACGAAACCGCGGTCTGAGGGGAAGGGGCGGGTCCGCCCCCGCATTCAGATCGCGTCGAGCTGGGCCGCGGGTGACAGGCCCGCAGCCTGCACCAGTTCGGGCAGCAGCCGGTGCGCGTCGCTGTCGACGCGGATCAGGTCCATCTGCCAGGCGCCCATGAACTGCGCTTCGACGCTGGTGCGCAGGAACTGCATCAACCCATCGTAGTACCCCGCCAGGTTGAGCAGGCCCACCGGTTTGTCGTGGTAGCCCAGCTGGCGCCAGGTCCAGACTTCAAAAAACTCCTCGAACGTTCCAATGCCGCCAGGCAGCGCAACGAATGCGTCCGCCTTTTCGGCCATCAGGCGTTTGCGTTCATGCATGGTGTCGACCACGTGCAGCTCGGTGCAGCTGTGGTTGGCCCATTCCTTCTCCACCAGGGCTTTGGGAATGATGCCGACCACGCGCCCGCCGGCGTCCAGCGTGGCCTGAGCCACGGTGCCCATGAGGCCGTTGCGACCACCGCCATAGACCAGTTGCCCTCCATGGCTGCCGATCCAGTGGCCGACCGCGCGGGCGGTATCGGCGAATTCGGGGTGGGTGCCGGGGCGTGAGCCGCAATAGACACACAGGGAAAAGTGGGGGGCGGTCATGGAAAGTTGAAGAAGATGAGGTGTTCAGGCCAGCCGGGTCCAGAGCGCCGCGGCCCAGACGCCGAAACAAAGCAGCAGGCTCAGCAGCACGGCCGCGCTGCCCATGTCCTTGGCGCGTTTGGACAGGTCGTGCCATTCCGGGCCGATGCGGTCGATGGCGGCTTCAATGCCGGTGTTCAGCAGTTCGACCACCATCACCGCGAGCACGGTGCCCGCCAGCAAGGCCACCTCGACCCAGCTGCGGCCCAGCCAAAAGGACAGCGGAACCAGCACCAAGGCGGCCAGCGCTTCCTGCCGGAAGGCCGTTTCGCCCCAGCCTGCGCGCAGTCCGGCCATGGAGTAACCGAAGGCGTGCAGCATGCGCGCCAGGCCGGTGCGCTGTTTCTGGGCGTTGACGGGTTCGCGGGCGGAACGGGTTGACACCGCAGGTGCGGTTGTGGCGGGGCGGTTGGGGGTGGTGGTGGGCATACCGGTAGACAAGAGACTTCAGGCCTGATGTTGGGCCGCCTTGAGGGGCGCTGCAGGCTTGTGGTGAACCAGCCGCGTGCCCGCGAGCGCGTCGTGCAGGAACTGGCGTTGGGGATGGAAGCGCGAAAGAACCGCCCAGATGGCCACCCAGCCGATCACGATCACGGTCAACTCGCCACCGGGCAATCTGAACGCGCCACCCACGGCCAGCGGTGGCAGGAACCACATCCATGACAAGAGGTAGCGCAACAGCGCCAGTGCCTGGGTGAGCGGCTGCCCGCGGCGGTCCACCACGCGGATGTGCCAGGTTTTCATGGCCAGCGTCTGGCCTTTGGCCCAGAACCAGGTGAAGTAGATGCCGAACACCACGAACAGAAAGCCTTGTTGCAGGTGGCGGTTGTCGAGCGCGTGGCGGGTTTGTGTGAGCGTCGAAAACAGGTAACCGGCAATGAACACCACGCCGAACAACAGGATGCCTTCGTACAGCCAGCAGGCCATGCGGCGTGTCAGGGACGGGGCGGTCAGGGAGGGCTGGGCCTGCGGGTTGGTGTCGGACGCGGTCATCGGATGCGGTGGAACGTGGCCCCGAATTGTCGCATTGCGGCCAATATCCGCAGCCTGGCCACGATTGCCTCCACCCTTGTTGATCCACAAAGCGTGTTGCAGTGCGATAATCACCGGCTGCAATTCAACAGGCAAACGGGCCAAGGTCCGGCGGGTTATGTGTCCGCCCATGTCCATTGGCCTCAAGTCCCGAGACCGCTCCACAAGAGTAGGCGCAAGGGGCACCCAAGGTATTTCGTCAGAGAAATTCTCGAAAGGTTCATCATGGAAATCAACAAGGCCGAGCTGGCCTCCGCTGCTGTCGCCTCCGGCGCAGCCCCCCAAGAACTCCGCGGCGCAGAAATCCTCATCAAGGCCCTCCAGGCCGAAGGTGTGAAGTACATCTGGGGCTATCCCGGGGGTGCCGTGCTGCACATCTACGACGCGTTCTACAAGCAGGACACCATTCAGCACGTGCTGGTGCGGCACGAGCAGGCCGCCGTGCACGCCGCCGACGGCTACGCGCGCGCCACCGGTGACGTAGGCGTGGCCCTTGTCACCTCGGGTCCGGGTGTGACCAATGCCATCACCGGCATCGCCACCGCCTACATGGACAGCATTCCCATGGTGATCGTTACCGGCCAGGTCCCCACCGCCGCGATCGGCCTGGACGCCTTTCAGGAATGCGACACCGTCGGCATCACGCGCCCCATCGTCAAGCACAACTTCCTGGTGAAAGACGTGCGCGACATGGCGATGGTGATGAAAAAGGCCTTTCACATCGCCCGCAGCGGCCGGCCCGGCCCGGTGGTGGTGGACATCCCGAAGGATGTTTCCTTCAACAAGACCGTCTACACCGGTTACCCCGAGTCGGTGGCGATGCGGTCCTACAACCCGGTGCGCAAGGGCCATGGCGGCCAGATCCGCAAGGCATTGCAGCTGCTGTTGACGGCCAAGCGGCCCTACATCTACACCGGCGGCGGCGTGCTGCTGGGCAATGCCGTGCAGGAGTTGCGCACGCTGGTCGACATGCTGGGTTACCCGGTGACGAACACGCTCATGGGCCTGGGCGCCTACCCGGCGACCGACCGCAAGTTCCTGGGCATGCTGGGCATGCACGGCACGGTGGAGGCCAACAACGCGATGCAGAACTGCGACGTGCTGCTGGCCGTGGGTGCGCGCTTTGACGACCGTGTGATCGGCAACCCCAAGCACTTCGCGCAGAACGAACGCAAGATCATCCACGTCGACATCGACCCATCGAGCATCTCCAAGCGCGTCAAGGTGGACGTGCCCATCGTTGGCGACGTGAAAGACGTGCTGACCGAGCTGATCAGCATGGTGCGCGAAAGCCCGCTCCGGCCCGACGAAAAGGCGCTCGCTGGCTGGTGGGAAGCCATCGAAGGCTGGCGTTCGAAGGACTGCCTGAAGTACGACCGCGGCAACAAGGACGTGATCAAGCCGCAGTACGTGGTGGAAACGCTCTGGAACATGACCAAGGACGCCGATGCCTACATCACGTCCGACGTCGGTCAGCACCAGATGTGGGCCGCGCAGTACTACAAGTTCAACGAGCCGCGCCGATGGATCAACTCCGGCGGTCTGGGCACCATGGGCGTGGGCATTCCCTATGCCATGGGCATCAAGCTGGCCAAGCCCGAGAGCGAGGTGTTCTGCGTGACCGGTGAAGGTTCGGTGCAGATGTGCATCCAGGAACTGTCCACCTGCCTGCAGTACAACACGCCGATCAAGATCATGGCGCTGAACAACCGCTACCTCGGCATGGTGCGCCAGTGGCAGGAACTCGACTACGAGGGCCGCTACAGCCACAGCTACATGGACGCGCTGCCCAACTTCGTGAAGCTCGCCGAGGCCTATGGTCACGTCGGCATGCTGATCGAGCGCCCACAGGATGTGGAACCGGCGCTGCGCGAGGCGCGCAAGCTCAAGGACCGCACGGTGTTCATGGACTTCCGCACCGACCCGACGGAGAACGTCTTCCCCATGGTGCGTGCCGGCAAGGGCATCACCGAGATGACCCTGGGCGCCGAAGACCTCTGACCCTGCTCACCCTGCCGCCCATCCATCCAGGGTGGTCGGCAGTCCCTTGACGAATCTATTTGCAGCCAAGCCTGCGCATTACCGTGCGCAGGGGAGGGCTCAGAAAAGAGGAATCTCATTCATGAAACACATCATCGCTGTCCTGCTCGAAAACGAACCCGGCGCCCTCTCGCGTGTGGTTGGCCTGTTCTCTGCGCGGGGCTACAACATCGAATCCCTCACCGTGGCCCCCACGGAAGACCCCAGCCTCTCGCGCATGACGATCCAGACCACCGGGTCGGACGACGTGATCGAGCAGATCACCAAGCACCTGAACCGCCTCATCGAGGTGGTCAAGGTGGTCGACCTGACCGAAGGCGCCTACACCGAGCGTGAGCTCATGCTGGTGAAGGTGCGTGCGGTGGGCAAGGAGCGCGAGGAAATGAAGCGCATGGCCGACATCTTCCGTGGTCGTGTGATCGACGTGACCGAGAAAAGCTACACCATCGAACTCACTGGTGACCAGGGCAAGAACGACGCTTTCCTGGAAGCCATCGACCGCACCGCCATTCTGGAAACGGTGCGCACCGGTTCCTGCGGCATTGGCCGGGGTGAGAGAATCCTGCGCGTTTGACCTATTTCAGGGCTCAGCCATTTGCCCGTTCTGGCTGAGCCTGTCGAAGCCCCTGTCCACCGGATGGGGGTCCCGAGAGCCCTTCGACAGGCTCGCGAAGAACGGCAACACACCTCAAATCCACTGGAGCAATAGATGAAAGTTTTCTACGACAAAGACTGTGACCTGAGCCTGATCAAGGGCAAGACCGTGGCCATCATCGGCTATGGCTCGCAAGGCCACGCCCATGCACAGAACCTGAACGACAGCGGCGTGAAAGTCGTGGTCGGCCTGCGCAAGGGCGGTGCTTCCTGGGACAAGGTCGGCAAGGCCGGCCTGACCGTGATGGAGGTCAACGATGCCGTGAAGGCGGCTGACGTGGTCATGATCCTGCTGCCCGACGAGCAGATCGCCGAGGTCTACACCAACAATGTGGCCCCCAACATCAAGCAGGGTGCTTCGCTGGTGTTCGCTCACGGCTTCAACGTGCACTACAACCAGGTCGTGCCCCGCGCCGATCTGGATGTGTGGATGGTCGCGCCCAAGGCCCCTGGCCACACCGTGCGCAACACCTACACCCAGGGCGGCGGTGTGCCTCACCTGATCGCTGTGCACCAGGACAAGTCCGGCAAGGCCCGTGACCTGGCCCTGTCCTATGCCATGGCCAATGGCGGCGGCAAGGCCGGCATCATCGAGACCAACTTCAAGGAAGAGACCGAGACCGACCTGTTCGGCGAGCAGGCCGTGCTGTGCGGCGGTGCCGTCGAGCTGATCAAGATGGGTTATGAAACCCTGGTCGAAGCCGGCTATGCCCCTGAGATGGCGTACTTCGAGTGCCTGCACGAGCTCAAGCTGATCGTGGATCTGATCTACGAAGGTGGCATCGCCAACATGAACTACTCGATCTCCAACAATGCGGAGTTCGGCGAGTACGTGACCGGCCCCGAAGTGATCAACGAAGAGTCGCGCAAGGCCATGCGCAACGCTCTGAAGCGCATCCAGAACGGTGACTACGCCAAGATGTTCATCCAGGAAGGCCGCCTGAACTACCCGAGCATGACCGCCCGCCGCCGCAACACCGCCGATCACCAGATCGAAGTGGTGGGCGCCCAGCTGCGTGCCATGATGCCCTGGATCGCCAAGAACAAGCTGGTCGACCAGACCCGCAACTGATCCTGGCGTGGAAGCGCTGCCGGGCGAGCGACCCGTGGCGCTGTCCGTTGCGATGCAAGGGCCACTTCGGTGGCCTTTGTCTTTTCAGTCGAGGGACTCGCTGGCTTACACTGCCGACCACGAGCCTTGGCTCGCCATACGGCTCCAACCGAGACATTCATGCACGACGGAATCGATCCCCTGAACCAGACAACCATTGACCCACCGCGGCGGCGCAAGGGCATCTACATGTTGCCCAACATGATCACGCTCGCCGCGCTGTTCGGTGGGTTCTACGCCATTGTCATGGCCATGAACGGCCGCTTTGATCTGGCCACGGTCGCCATTTTCGTGGCCATGGTGCTCGACAGCCTGGATGGCCGCGTGGCCCGGATGACACACACACAAAGTGCGTTTGGCGAGCAGATGGATTCGTTGTCCGACATGGTGTCGTTCGGTGCCGCGCCCGCGTTGATTGCCTACGTCTGGACGCTCAACGATCTGGGGCGCTGGGGCTGGATCGCCGCGTTCGTGTACTGCGCTTGCGCGGCGCTGCGGCTGGCGCGCTTCAACGTCAATACCGGCGTGGTGGACAAGCGCTTCTTCCAGGGGCTGCCATCGCCAGCGGCCGCGGCTCTGGTGGCCGGGTTCATCTGGCTCATGACCGAGGCCGAGATACCGCCCTCGGATGTGACCTGGGTGATGTTCGCTCTCACCCTGTACGCTGGTTTGACCATGGTCACCAATGTGCCCTTCTACAGTTTCAAGGACCTGAGCCTCAAGAAGAGCGTGCCGTTCGCCGCGATTGTGCTGGTGGCCCTGGGTATCGCCATCATCAACATCCATCCGCCCACTGTCTTGTTTGGCCTTTTCGTGGTCTACGGCCTGTCGGGGTACGCGGTCTATTTCTGGCGCAAGGCCAAGGGGCGCCCGACCAGCGTGATCAGCACCTCCACCGATGAACCCGATGAGCGTGGTTTGCACGATTGAGCGGGTCCATGGCGTTTGCGACGTCGCGTTGACTCGGCGGGTCTTCCTTTGTGATACATTGCTTGACATGAAACAAGTTTCGCTCTCGCTACTACTGGGTGTCCACAACGGGCAGGTCTGGTAACGCGCGAGTGATTTCCAACAACGGCCCGTTTGCACCTGCAGCGGGCCGTTTTGTTTTGGGCTGCGGGTTTTTTCAAGAGTGGTCTACGAGACCACACACCGGAGAATTGAGATGAGCGACAAACTGATCATTTTTGACACCACCTTGCGCGACGGCGAGCAGTCGCCCGGCGCCTCCATGACCAAGGACGAGAAGCTGCGCATCGCACGCCAGCTGGAACGTCTGAAGGTGGATGTGATCGAGGCCGGTTTCGCTGCCAGCTCCAACGGTGATTTTGATTGTGTGCAGGCCATCGCCAACACCATCAAGGATTCCACGGTGTGCTCGTTGGCGCGGGCCAACGACCGCGACATTTCCCGTGCGGCGGAGGCTCTCAAAGGGGCCAACCGGGCGCGCATCCACACCTTCATTGCGACCAGTCCGTTGCACATGGAGAAGAAGCTGCGCATGACGCCTGATCAAGTGTTCGAGCAGGCCAAGCAGTCGGTGCGCTTTGCCCGCAATTTGGTCGACGACATCGAGTTCAGTCCCGAAGACGGTTATCGCAGCGACATGGACTTTCTCTGCCGCGTGCTCGAGGCGGTCATCAAGGAAGGTGCCACCACGCTCAACATCCCGGACACCGTGGGCTACGCGATTCCCGAGCTGTATGGCGATTTCATCCGCACCCTGCGCGAGCGCGTGCCCAACTCGGACCAGGCGATCTGGTCCGTTCATTGCCACAACGACCTGGGCATGGCGGTGGCCAACTCGCTGGCGGGTGTCAAGATCGGCGGCGCTCGTCAGGTGGAGTGCACCATCAACGGCCTGGGTGAGCGTGCCGGCAACTGTTCGCTGGAAGAAGTCGTGATGGCGGTGCGCACGCGTCGCGACTATTTCAACCTCGACGTGGGCGTTGATACCACGCAGATCGTGCCCGCCAGCCGCATGGTCAGCCAGACCACGGGTTTCGTGGTGCAGCCCAACAAGGCCGTGGTGGGGGCCAATGCCTTTGCCCATGCCAGTGGCATCCACCAGGACGGCGTGCTCAAGGCACGAGACACCTACGAAATCATGCGAGCCGAAGACGTTGGCTGGAGTGCAAACAAGATCGTGTTGGGCAAGCTCAGCGGTCGAAATGCCTTCAAGCAGCGCTTGCAGGACCTGGGCATCGAGATGGAGTCCGAGAGCGAGATCAATACCGCGTTTGCCGCCTTCAAGGAGCTGGCCGATCGCAAGAGTGAGATCTTCGACGAAGACATCCTCGCCCTGTGCAGTGACGAGAGTGTGACCGCCGAAAAGGAGCAGTACGGCCTGGTGTCACTCTCGCAGCGCAGCGAAACCGGCGAGCGGCCCCATGCCCGCGTGGTGTTCACCGTGGCGGGCAAGGAGTTCCTCGGTGAATCCGACGGCAACGGTCCGGTGGATGCCTCATTGAAAGCCATTGAAACCCATGTCAAGAGCGGCGCCGAACTGGTGCTGTACTCGGTCAATGCCATCACGAGTGGTTCGACCGAAAGCCAGGGGGAAGTGACTGTGCGGCTGCAACACAGCGGGCGGGTCGTCAATGGCGTGGGGGCGGATCCGGACATCGTGGTGGCGTCGGCCAAGGCCTATCTGAGTGCGCTCAACAAGTTGCACAGCAAGGCCGACCGCGTGGCAGCCCAAGGATAAAGCTTTTGAAATCAATGACTTGCATATCTTGGTATCGTGAACAGTTGAATTGATACCGAAAGTAGCACCTGTTCTACCGATCATCGAAGAAACTTAGGCAAGCTTTTGATATTGCTAGTTTTTCTTGGGTTGTCTATACTCCACTCCAGCACAACACCTGTTGCTGGAGTGGCGTCATGGTCCTTTGCTCGAATCGCATCCGAAAAATCCTGCAAACGACCGCTTGCCTGGCGCTAGCCGCCGCGCTGGCCATTCCGCTGTCGGCGCAGTCCGCCACCCAGACCCGTTCGAGCGAAAAAGGCAAAAGGCCAGTCGCCACCAAGTCCGCGGACAAGAGAAGCACGGCGGTTGCCAAAACCCGTGCAAGGAAGACCTCGGTTGTCCAGGCCAAGCGCAGCACCGCTCCGAGCTCCAAGCGACTGGCCAAGAACACCCGCAAAAAGTCGGCAACAACCCTGGCGAGGTCAAAGGGCGGCAAGCTGCGCGTGGCCAGTGGCAAGTCCCGGCGGTATACGGCCGCCGCGTACAGCCGGCCAACGACCGTGGTCCGTGTGTCCGTGCCGGCCCGACTTTCCGCGGGCGAGCGCCTCGGGCTGCGCAGCAGCCTGGACCCGCTGGACCTGAACTCGAGCGTGGCGCTGGTGATTGATCAGGACACCCGCGAAGTTCTGTTCAGCAAGAACGACGCGGCGGTGCTTCCCATCGCTTCGTTGACCAAACTCATGACGGGTCTGGTGATTGCCGACGCCAATCTGCCGATGGACGAATTGATCACCATCACCCAGGATGACGTGGATACCCTTAAAGGGAGTCGGTCGCGCTTGGCCGTGGGTACCACCCTGAGCCGGGGTGAGTTGATGCACCTCGCTTTGATGTCCAGCGAGAATCGCGCGGCCCACGCGTTGGGGCGTACCTACCCAGGTGGCCTGCACCAGTTCGTGAGCCTCATGAACCAGAAGGCTTTTGAGCTGGGTATGACCGATACCCGCTACGTGGAGCCCACCGGTTTGTCGAGCCTGAATCAGTCCAGTGCCCGTGATCTGGCCACGCTGGTTTCGGTGGCCTACGAGCGGCCGATTCTGCGCAGCCTGTCCACGTCACCTGGCCACTTGGTGGAGCTGGGCGACCGCATGCTGCAGTACAAGAACTCCAATCGCCTGATTCGCAATCCGGATTGGGACATCGGATTACAAAAGACGGGCTACATCTCTGAAGCGGGCCGATGCTTGGTGATGCAGGCGAAGGTGGCGGATCGCAAACTCATCATGGTGTTTCTCGACTCGGCGGGCAGGCTGGGCCGTACGCAGGATGCCGAGCGTGTGCGTCGCTGGGTGGAGGAGCAAACGCCGCCGTCTCAGGCCGTGCTTGTCAGACCTCAAGGCTGAGCATTCCGGAATGAGCGGGGCAAAGAGTTCCGCCGATAAAAAAACGGTCCGACAGGGACCGTTTTTTTATGCTGAAAGAGGCATTCAGGGCCCGATCGGCGCCAAATTCTTGACATTGGGGCAGCCCAGTGCAGCAGATATTTCTGCCGCAGTGGAGCGCAGCCGGGGCACCCAGCTTTCATCGATGCGGTCGGCTGGTGCGGAAATCGACAGGCCCGCCACGAGTTTGCATTGGTCGTCGTAGATGCCTGCCGCCATGCAGCGCACGCCCAGTTCCAGTTCTTCGTTGTCACGCGCCAGACCCGCCTGACGGCACTGGATCAGTTCGCGCTCCAGCGTGGCCAGCTGGGTCAGGCTGTTTCGCGTATTGCCCGCCAGACCGGTGCGTGTGGCATAGGCGCGCACACGTTGCGGATCGTCAGCGGCGAGGAACAGCTTGCCGACGGAAGTGAGATGCAGTGGTGCCCGACCACCAATGGCGCGCACCACCTGCATGCCGGAGCGCTCACTGTAGGCCCGTTCCACATACACGATCTCGTCGCCCTGGCGAACACTCAGGTTGACCGGCTGTTGGATCAGCTTGTGCAGCTCGCGCATGGGCAGCAGCGCGGCGTCGCGCACGCTCAGACGTGCCTTCACCAGATTGCCCAGCTCCAGCAGCCGCATGCCCAAGCGGTAGCTGCCGGCTTCTGGTCTGTCCACAAAACGCCCGATGGTCAGGTCGTTGAGGATGCGGTGGGCTGTGGATGGGTGCAAGCCGGTCTTTTCGCTGATTTCCTTGAGTGAAACCGGCTCCTCGCGTGCGGCCAGCACCTCCAGCAGGTTGAACATGCGTTCGATCACCTGGACGGTGGGGGTGCTGGGCAGGTTGTCGGATCGTTTGGTCATGGGCTCAAATGGGGTTGAGCATATTTTACAAGATGAAATGACGTTTCCTGCCCGCTTCGGGCTGACGACGTGTTTCGATGATCAGGCAAGCGCCGCCCTCGTGGCGGTCGATGGCTCAGTCTCGAGCGATCCAATGTCCATCTATGAGCACTTCGTGCGGACGGAACCCGGACTTGTAGCGCATTTTGTCGCTCTGGGCGATCCAGTAACCCAGATAGACATGGGGCAGGTTCAGGGTTCGGGATTGCTCGATCTGCCAGAGCACGCTGTATGTGCCGTAGCTCGCCTTGTCATCGGGCTCGTAGAACGTATAGACCGCCGAGAGACCGTCGTTGAGCACGTCCACGATAGACACCATCTTGAGTTGCGGGGGGTGTCCGTTTCTGGCCGGTTCGTGAAACTCGATCAATCGCGAGTTGACGCGGCTTTGCAGGAGAAACTGGGTGTACTGGTCGATGCTGTCGTGATCCATGCCCCCGCCTGCGTGGCGGCTGTTCTGGTAGCGCAGGTACAACTGGTAGTGTTCCGGGACGAAGCACAGTTTGAGCACCCGGGTCTGCAGGTGCGCGTGGCTGGCCAGGCAGCGCCGCTGGCTGCGGCTGGGGGCAAAGCGCTTCACCGGAACCCTCAGCGGCACACAGGCCTGACAGCCATCGCAGTACGGGCGGTAGGTGAACATGCCGCTGCGGCGAAAACCGTGCGTGACCAGGTCCGAGTAAGCGTCGTTGTGGATCAGGTGGCTCGGTGTGGCGACCTGCGAGCGGGCCTGATGCCCTTGCAGATAGCTGCAAGGGTAAGGCGCTGTGGCATAAAACTGCAGCGCCTGAAGAGGGAGTTCTTTGAGGTGCGTCACACTCGAATGCCGCCTTCATGCAGGATTTCCTCCCAGTATACGGGGAGGAAATCCCACTGCGGCGTTGCATGTTGCAGGGCCATGCGCAGGTGGCGGCAGAACGTTTCGCGCGGCATGAGTTCGCCACCCAATGAAGCCAGGTGAGAGGTGTCTTGCTGGCAATCGATCAAGGGCAGGGCATGGGCGCGACAGAAAGCCACCAGTGCCGCCAGCGCGATCTTGGACGCGTCGCTTTGCCGGCAGAACATGGACTCGCCATAAACCATGGCGCCCAGATTGACGCAATAGAGGCCGCCGGCGAGTTCGCCGTCTATCCAGGTCTCCACGCTGTGGGCCATGCCGGCGCGGTGCAGACGGACATAGGCCTGAACCATGGGGGGCAGGATCCAGGAGCCACTTTGTCCGGCGCGACGGGTGTGTGCGCATGCCTGAATAATGCGCTCGAACCCGTGGTCGAACCGGATCTCCAGCCGTCCTGTCTTGAGCAGGGTTTTCAAGGTCTTGCGAAGGGAGCGATGCAGCCGGAATCGGCGACAGTGAAGCACCATGCGCGGGTCGGTGCTCCACCACAAGATGGGTTGCCCGGCGCTGTACCAGGGAAAGATGCCCTGCGAATAGGCGGCAATCAATGTGGGCACGTCCAGCACGCCGCCCGCGGCCAACAACCCTGGGGCGGGATCGGACGGACCCCAGGCGGTCTCAACGGGTGGAAACGATTGTCCTGGTTCCAGCCAGGGCAGCGTCCGGGTGGGCGGCGATTGCGTCATGGCCGTATTGTGCGCGGTTGCCCATGGTCGGTGCTGTCGAACCGTTGAGCATGCCGTGAAATCTGCAATGACCCGTGTTCAGCCACCGGCGTGCAGTACACGCAAGCGAAGCAAACCCCAGAGCAGGACCCCTGCCGCAATGCCCAGGGCATCGGCCAGCAGATCCAGCCAGTCCCCATACCGCCAGCCGGTGGCCGACTGGATCATCTCGATGACCCCACCGTACGCCAGCAGCCACAGGGCCAGGCGCCATGGGCGCGTGGGATAGGGCTGCAGACCCAGCAGAGCCAGGCCGGCAAAAGCCAGCGCATGCTGGGCCTTGTCCCAGACATTGAGCGTCTGGGGAGGCAGGAATTCGACGGGCATCAACGAGAGCACCGCCACGACGATCAGGCTGAGCCAGAAAACCGATCGCTTGATGGTCATCATGAGAGGGGTGGGCAAGGGCCAGGAGTGCGAGTGCGTGATGCCGCCAGAAACAACAAAGGCCTTCCGAAGAAGGCCTTTGTTGTTTAACGTGTTCTGGCTCCCCGACCTGGACTCGAACCAGGGACCTGCGGATTAACAGTCAGTATAAACCAGATTTTCTGGGACGCTATGGGACGTCCTGGGACGAAATAAAAACCTTCTAAATCAATGGGTTACAAGAATTTGTTGTTTCATGAGGTCCCGCTCGGTAGCATCTGATCTCAGGATTTTTCGGACACCAGTCGGACACGGAACACGCAAATGCCGCTCCTCACTGTCAGAGCGATTGAAACCCACAAAGCCAAAGCGAAGCCCTACAAGCTCACGCTCGACCGGGGCTTGCAGCTGCGCATCGCGCCAGACGGTGTTCGCACCTTGCTGGTCCGCTACTCCGTCAAAGGGTCTGATGTAGAGCGCCAATATCGATTGCCACAGGAGTATGGGGAAGGTCCGGGCCAAATGAAGCTGGCCACGGCCTGTGCAGAGGCCGCTCGCATCCGGGCGCTTGCGCGGGACGGGGTGGACTGGCCAGCCCAAGAGGAGGCACGGTTGCGGGCCGAAGCAGCTGAGCGAGAACAAATGGACCGGCAGGAGGGCATGACAGTCGCCAAGGCACTCCGCGAGTACGTCGACAAGAAGCGGCGGGCAAAGGACGGTCTGCCATTGAAGGCCCGCACAAAGGCTGACTACCTGGCCATGGTCGAACCCGGGGAAACAACCAAGACGGGGAAGAAACTGGCAGACGGGTTGCTGTTTCAGCTCGCCGACAAGCTGTTGTTGAAGCTCACTTCCGATGACATTCGGGATCAGTATTCGTCGCTGCTCAAGCGTTCAAAACGGCAAGCCGACTATGCGATGCAGGTGCTGCGTGCGGTGATGCGATGGCACGGGGTTGTGGTGCCGGGCAATCCGCTAGGGCGTGATACAGCTGGGCGCGATCGGATCGTGCTCGCGCCTGCGAAAGGGAATCCAGCTCCCATCCCACCGGAACGACTGGGTGCCTGGTGGCGTGCAAGTGGCAAAGCCCCCTCACAAGTCGCGGCCGACTACTACCGTTTCCAGTTGCTGACCGGGTGTCGCGGAGGAGAGATTCATGGCGACAAGCGATACAACTACCCGCCAATCAGGGTCGGCGACGTGGACTGTGATGTCGGGAAAGTTGTTCTGCGGGACACAAAGAACCGTAGCGACCACAAGCTGCTCCTGGCCCGACAGGCGCTGGAAATCGCAGCCAAGCACTGCGCTGGCCGGAAACCTGACGAAGTGTTATTCCCGATTACCGATGCACGAAAAACGCTGAAGTGGATCAATGCGAAGGCAAAGACCCATGTGCAGGGTCATGGCTTGCGCGATACCTTTGCCAGCATTGCTGAAGAGCTGGTCTCAGGTGGTTTGCTGAAGCGAATGCTCAACCATTCGGTTGCAGGTGACGTGACTTTGGGACATTACGTGGGCAAGAGTGAAGCGCAGCTGCGCTCTGGATGGCAGACGGTGGCTGACTTTATAGAGGCTGCTGCTCAACAGCCAACGCCGGAAGATACCCGCTCAGGAGAGGCGATGCCGAGGCCTGAGTGACGGAAGTGCAGCGGTTGCTGTCGGTCGCGGCCGTGACCTGAGTTCACGGTGCCTGGCACAAAGCTGTCATTGGCTCACCCAGCAGCGCGGCAGCA
>Ga0155522_1398_pt1 | contig 62941 bp, 52 predicted proteins | sample RifCSPhighO2_12_FD_107179 | JGI IMG/M metagenome (GOLD analysis project Ga0155522, IMG submission 107179) | Burkholderiales bacterium RIFCSPHIGHO2_12_FULL_67_38
CTCCATCATCGTGATGGTGTCGTGGCAGTGGCTGCCCTTTGCCACGCTGATCTTCATGACCGCGCTGCAGAGCATGAACCGCGAGCAGCTCGAAGCCGCACGCATGGACGGCGCCACCTACGGCCAGCAGCTGCGCTACCTCTACATCCCGCACCTGGGCCGCTCGGTGGCCGTGGTGGTGATGATCGAGATGATCTTTCTGCTCAGCGTGTTCGCCGAGATCTACACCACCACCGGCGGTGGCCCGGGCGACGCCAGCACCAACGTGGCCTTCCTGATCTTCAAGCAGGCGCTGCTCAATTTCGACGCCGGCGTGGCCTCGGCCGGGGCGCTGTTCGCTGTTCTGCTGGCGAACATCGCGGCGATCTTTCTGATCCGCATGGTCGGAAAAAACCTGGACAAGTGAGATCAACATGGCACGCCAATCCACCTACACCCCCACCTACGCGCTGCGCACTGTCGGCGCCTGGGCCGTGGCCCTGCTGCTGTTCTTTCCGCTGGGCTGGCTGCTGCTGACCGCGTTCAAGACCGAGCTGCAGGCCATCGCCATCCCGCCCGAGCTGTTCTTCACGCCCACGCTGGAGAACTTCCACGAGGTGCAGGAGCGCAGCGACTACCTGCACTACGCCTGGAATTCGGTCGTCACCAGCGTGGTGTCCACCCTGCTGGGCCTGGCCATCGCCGCGCCCGCGGCCTACGCCATGGCCTTCTTCAAGGGCAAGCGCGACAAGGACATCCTGATGTGGATGCTCTCCACCAAGATGATGCCGGCCGTGGGCGCGCTGGTGCCCATCTACGTGCTGGCGCAGAAGAGCCATCTGCTCGACACCCAGCTCGCGCTGATCATCGTGTTCACCCTGTCCAACCTGCCCATCATGGTGTGGATGCTGTATTCGGCCTTCAAGGAGATTCCGAACGAGATCCTGGAAGCCGCGCGCATGGACGGCGCCACGCTCTGGCAGGAGGCCACCAAGGTGCTGCTGCCGCTGTCGCTCGGCGGCTTCGCGTCCACCGGCCTGCTGTGCCTGGTGTTGTCGTGGAACGAAGCATTCTGGAGCCTGAACCTGAGCTCGGCCCAGGCCGGCACGCTCGCCACGCTGATCGCCAGCTACTCCAGCCCGGAAGGCCTGTTCTGGGCCAAGCTCTCCGCCGCCTCGCTGATGGCCATCGCGCCCATCGTGATCTTCGGCTGGTTCAGCCAAAAGCAGTTGGTCCAAGGCCTCACCTTCGGCGCCGTCAAGTAAACATCTTCAGGACAAGAACCATGGCCTACCTGCAACTCAAAGGCATCGAAAAATTCTTCGGTGAACACCGCGCCATCAAGGGCATCGATCTGAACATCCAACAGGGCGAGTTCGTCGTCTTCGTCGGTCCCTCGGGCTGCGGCAAATCGACGCTGCTGCGGCTGATCGCCGGGCTGGAGCACATCGACGGCGGCACGCTCAGCCTGGAGGGTCGCGACATCACGCACCTGCCTTCAAGCAAGCGCGACCTCGCGATGGTGTTCCAGAGCTACGCGCTCTACCCGCACATGAGCGTGTTTGAAAACATGAGCTTCGCGCTCAAGCTCGCCAAGGTGGACCCGAAGGTCATCGCCGAGAAGGTGAACCGCGCAGCCGACATCCTGAACCTCACGCCCTACCTGCAGCGCACGCCCAAGGAGCTCTCGGGCGGCCAGCGCCAGCGCGTCGCCATCGGCCGCGCCATCGTGCGTGCGCCCAAGGTGTTCCTGTTTGACGAACCGCTGTCCAACCTGGACGCGGCGCTGCGCGGCCAGACCCGCGTGGAGATCGCCAAGCTGCACCGCGACCTGGGCGCCACCACCATCTACGTGACGCACGACCAGGTGGAAGCCATGACGCTGGCCGACCGCGTGGTGGTGCTGCGCGACGGTCTGATCGAACAGGTGGGCACGCCGCTGGAGCTGTACGACAAGCCGGCCAACCAGTTCGTGGCGCAGTTCATCGGCACGCCGCAGATGAACGTGGTGCCCAGCGCCCAACTGCCCGCCGCCGCGATGCCGCTGGTGCCGCCCGGGGCCCAGGGCGGCTCGATCGGCCTGCGCCCGGAAACGGTGGTGGTGCGGCAGGACGACCAAGGCCTGGTGCGGGGCCGGGTCGATCTGGTAGAGGCGCTCGGCGCCGAGACGCTGATCTACGTGCACACCGCCGAGGGCGCGCAGCTGGTGGCGCGCCAGAGCGAGCGCACCCACCTGAGCCCCGGCGATGCCGTGACGCTGGACGTGGCGACCGGCCAGGCCCACTGGTTCGACAGCAGCGGCCGCGTGGTCAACGCCTGAGCCGCCCCCTTCTTCCCCTCTCTACCCGCGCCTTCCCTTCGCCACCATGAGCACGCCTTCTTCTTCCGCCGAGCTGACCATCCTGCACCTGGGGCTGGGCTCGTTCCACCGCGCCCACCAGGCGCTCTACCTGCACCGGTTGCACCAGTTGGGCGACACCCGCTGGGTGATCGCGGGCGGCAACCTGCGGCCCGACATGCCCGAGACCATGGCCGCGCTGCAGGCCCAGGGCGGCGCCTACACGCTGGAGACCGTCACGCCGCAGGGCGAGCGCAGCTACACGCGCATCGAGTCGATCCGCCGCGTGCTGCCCTACCAGGCCGATCTGGCGTCGCTGATCGCCCTGGCCGTGGCGCCGTCCACGCGCATCATCTCCTTCACCGTCACCGAGGCCGGCTACTACCTCGACGCGAACGACCGCCTCGACTGGCCCAGCTTCCCCGACCTGCGCGCCGACTTGGAGGCCGTGCGCGCCGGCCAGGCCGGCCACACCCTTTACGGCGCGCTCGCCACCCTGCTGCGCGCGCGCATGCGGCACCACGGCGGCCCCGTCACCCTGCTCAACTGCGACAACCTGCGCCACAACGGCGAGCGCTCGCGCGGTGGCCTGCTGCAGTTCATCGAAGCCCTGGGCGACACCGCGCTGGCCGACTGGGTGCAGACCCACACCACCAGCCCCAACGCCATGGTCGACCGCATCACGCCGCGCCCCACGCCCGACGTGGCCGAGCGCGTGCGGGCCGCTACCGGCTGGGACGACCGCGCCCCGGTCATGGGCGAGAGCTTCATCCAGTGGGTGATCGAAGACCACTTCATCGCCGGCCGGCCCGACTGGGCGCGCGTGGGCGTGGAGCTGGTGGACTCGGTGCAGCCCTACGAGGAAGCCAAGATCCGCCTGCTCAACGCCACCCACAGCTGCATCGCCTGGGCCGGCACGCTGGTGGGCCACCGCTACATCCACGAGGGCACGCACGACCCGGCGATCCGGAAGATGGCCCACGACTACGTCAGCAACGACGCGATTCCCGTGCTGTTGCCCAGCCCGATCGATCTGGCGGCCTACCGCGACGTGGTGCTCGACCGCTTCGGCAACCCCGCCATCCAGGACACCAACCAGCGCGTGGCCATGGACGGTTTCGCCAAGATCCCCGGCATGATCGCGCCTACCATCCGCGACAGGCTCGCGCGCGGCGAGAGCATCGCCAGCGTGGCCCTGCTGCCCGCCCTCTTCCTGGCCTGCCTGCAGCGCTGGCACCATGGCACGCTGCCCTACGCCTACCAGGACCAGGCCATGGACCCGGCCGCGGCCCACGCCATCTGCGATGCCGCCGACCCGGTGGCCGCCTTCGCAGCCGACCCCACGCTCTGGGGCGAGCTGGCCAGCGATCCCCGGCTCGTCCAAGCCCTGCGCGATGCCTTCGCGCGCGTTCAATCCTTCATCCGCGAACACACCACACCATGAGCCTTCGACTGACCCACAAACATGCCCTGCTCACCGGCGCCGCGGGCGGCATCGGCCTGGCCGTGGCCACCGCCTACCTGCAACAGGGCGCACGCTGCACCGTAGCCGACATCGGCAAGGCCGCGTCGCCCGAGCTGACCCGGCTGCTCCAGGCCTACCCCGACAGCCTGCAGTACCAACCCACCGACGTGACCCGTCCCGAACAGGTGGACGCGCTGATCCACGCGGCCAGCGCCCGCTTCGGCGCCATCACCACGCTGTTCAACAACGCCGCCATCTTCGACATGGCGCCGCTGCTGGAAAGCGATGAAGCCATGTACGACCGGATCTTCGCGGTCAACGTCAAGGGCGCGTTCTTCGTCATGCAGAAGGTGCTGGCCCACATGGTGGCCCACCAGGTGCAGGGCGGCGCGGTGATCAACATGGCCTCGCAGGCCGGTCGCCGCGGCGAGGCGCTGGTGTCGCACTACTGCGCGAGCAAGGCCGCCATCATCAGCTACACCCAGAGCGCCGCGCTCGCCATGGCGCCGCACCGGATCCGCGTCAACGGCATCGCCCCCGGCGTGATCGCCACGCCCATGTGGAAAGACGTGGACGCGCTGTTCGCCAAATACGAAAACCTGCCGATCGGCGAGAAGAAAAAGCGCGTCGGCGAGGCCGTGCCCCTGGGCCACATGGGCGAGCCCACCGACCTGTGCGGCGCCGCGATTTTCCTCGCCAGCGACGAGGCCTCGTACATCACGGCGCAGACGCTGAATGTGGACGGTGGTAACGTCATGAACTGAAGCATGACCGCCAAGACGCACGCCCCCCCGCGCCAGCTCAGGCCCGAGCTGGAACACGAGTACGCGCGCTCGCCCGACCTGGGCTACGAGTCGCCGACCGAGGTGGGTTTCGTGCGCTGCCTGGCCCACGGTTTTCCCACCCCGCTGGCACGCTGGCACTACCACGACGAATACGAACTGCACCTGATCACCGCCACCAGCGGCAAGGTCTTCGTGGGCGACTGGATCGGGCCGTTCCAGCCCGGCCAGCTGGTGCTCACCGGCCCGCGCCTGCCGCACAACTGGGTCAGCATGGACCTGCCCCAGGGCGGTGTGCCGCTGCGCGACCTGGTGATCCAGTTTTCACACGAGCCGCTGGTGCGCGCCAGCGACACCATCCCCGAACTGGCCGAGGTGCTGCCGCTGCTGGAGCGCGCCAAACACGGCATCGAATTCTTCGGCCTGTCCGAGGCCGCCGAGGCCCACTGGCACAAGGTCAAGAACACACGCGGCCTGCGCCGCTTCACCGCGTTCTGCGACTTCATGTGCGACCTGGCCGCCTGCACCGACTACCGGCTGCTGTCGGCCGTGCAGCTGCAGAGCACCGACGACGACGCCTCGCTCGACCAGATCGACGCCGTCGTCAGCCGCATCACCGAGCACCTGTCGGAAGAACACTCCGCCGCCGCGCTGGCCGCCGAACTGGGCATGAGCGAGAGCCGCTTCAGCCGCTTCTTCCGCCGCGCCACCGGCAACACCTTCACCGATTTCGTCAACCGTGTGCGCATCAGCCGCGCCTGCCAGTTGCTGATGGACAGCGAGCAACAGGTCACCCACATCTGCTACGAGGTGGGTTTCAACAACGTGGCCAACTTCAACCGCCGCTTCCTCGAAATCAAGGGCATGACGCCGAGCGAGTTCCGCAAGCAGTCGCTCACGCGGTTTCGTGGAGCGGTTTGACCCCCCTGCAGCGCTTCGCGCTACCCCCCCGGGGGGCGGCACTGGCCGTCCGGCGGAGCCGGCCCGGCGGTGCCCTGGGTTGGGCCTCTTCTTGCGTTGCGGGTGGCGCTCCGGTGCCGTGGAAACCGATACCGTGAAACGGACGTTCTTGGAAGGAACGCTCCCGCTCAGCCGTGCGCCTGGTTGAGTTGGCGGGCGATGATGTCGTGGTTGAGCCAGAGCACCGGGCCGCTGGGGGCTGAGCATTCGCGGAACATCAGGGCGCCGGAGGCTTCGATCACCAGGGCGCTGAGCAGGTCGGTGATGAGGGCTGTGCGCTCCTTGTGCATGGCCACGATGTCGTCGGAGGCGCCGATCATCAGGTCGGCCAGGCCCTGGCTGTTGGGCATGGGCCAGGCGGCGAAGTTGCCGTAGCCCTTCATCACGTCGGTGGCGTAGAAGTCGGCGATCTTCTGCATCACGGTGTCGAGCGCGCCGGCGTCGCTCAGCAGCTCGCGGCAGGCCTGCCACTGGGCTTCGGCCCAGGCGCCGCCGTTTTCCCGCTTGAGCGCGCGCAGCAGCGAGAACAGCGGCAGCTCGACGCCGACGAAGATGTCCGACGAATTGGTGCGGATCTCGGGGCAGTTGTAGACCGTGGCGCGAACGCCCTGCTCCCACGCAGCCTGGGCGATGCGCTCCAGCCGCATCTTGGCGTAGCCCTGGGTGTAGTTGCTGTAGGTCTGCCACAGGTACTCGTCGCCGATGAGGATGCTGGTGCCGTGGTAGCCGTAGGCGCTGTAGCGGACCTGGCCGCCGGTGCGCTCGGCGCGCTCCCGGATGGCCGCGCTGGCTTCGATGAGGTGGCCGAAGGTGTTGGCCGAGACTTCGTCGAAATTCTGCAGGATCAGCTTGCCCAGATCGCTGTCGAGCAGCACCTGCGAGGACTGGTGGCGATCGCCCCGGCCCTTGTAGACGCGGTTGGCGATGGCGAGGAAGACCTTGGCCTTGGGGATGCCGCCGGCCATGGTGTGGGCGAAAAACACGTTGCGGCCGTCGGGGATCATGCCGTCGAGCGTGGCCATGACCTGGGCCAGCGAGGTCTTGAAGCGCGCCACGCCGACCTCGCGGCATTTCGCGATGTGGTCCCAGTCGAGCTTGTCCTCGGTCCAGGTCTTGAGGGTGAGCTTGCCCAGCATTTCCGTGGGCGTGGGGGTGCCGGCCGGGGCGTCCATGTCAAAACCGGCCATCAGCGGCACGTTGATGATCTTGCCGCCCAGATTGGCTTCGCCCGCGGCGAGCTCTTCGTCGGTCAGCGGGCGCAGCGTGCCATCGGCTTCGCGGCGGCCCACGGTGATGCCGATGACCGTCATGCCCGCCTGGCGTGCTTCGTTGACCAGGCCGTTGGCGTAGCCGCGGCCGAACAGTTCACCGAACAGCACGAACACGTCGCCTGCGCGAAAGATGTTTTTCTGGGGAAGTTGAGTCAGGGCGATAGGACCGTTCATGTCGATTCTGTGGGTGTGTGAAGAGGGAGCACCGCGGCGGGAGCCGGGTCGGTCACGGCAGTCCGGGGACGCCAAGGCTACCCCCAAACGTGCGAACCGTTTGAGGGGCGTACTCTACCGGAGAGCGGGCGCCGCCGTTTCCGCCCGGTTACAGGCCCGCCGCCACCGGTCCGCGGCCGGATCGCGCAATCGCCCCTCAAACCAGAAAGAAGAAAGCCGGCCTTGGGCAAGGCCGGCTTCACCGCGGCGCAGAGGCAGCGATTATTTGCCGCCGCGCGCCTGCGCCACGGCGCCCTGCACCTCTTTCCACAGGCCTTCACCCACGTTGGCGGCAATGCCGGTGTTCACCGCCTCCAGCTTCGCGCGCATGCGGTTGGCTTCGGCGGGCGAGAGCTGGTTGATCTGCATGCCCTTGCCCTTCAGATCGGCCAGCGCCTTGTCGGCCTCGGCGCGCGTGTCCTGGCGCTCGAAGTCGCGGCTCTTCTTCGCGGCATTGAGCAAGACCGTGCGCTCGGCCTGGCTCAGCGCATCCCAGTACTTCTTGCTCACCAGCACGATCCAGGGGCTGTAGACGTGGTTGGTCACGGTCAGGTACTTCTGCACCTCGTAGAACTTGCTGGAAAGAATGGTGTTGTACGGGTTCTCCTGGCCGTCGACGGTCTTGGTTTCCAGCGCGGTGAACAGCTCGGAGAACGGCAGCGGCACGGCGTTGGCGCCCAGGGTCTTGAAGCTGTCGATGAAGACGGTGTTCTGCATCACGCGCAGCTTGATGCCGTCCATGTCTTCGAGCTTGGTCACGGCGCGCTTATTGTTGGTGAGGTTGCGGAAACCGTTCTCCCAGTACACCAGGCCGACCAGGCCTTTTTCCTGCAGCTTGTCCATCACCTTCTGGCCCACCGGGCCATCGAGCACGGCGTCGGCCTCCTTGGCGTTGTCGAACAGGAAGGGTGTGTCCCAGATCGCCATCTCCTTGGTGATGCCCACCAGCGTGGCGGTGGAGCCCACCATCATTTCCTGCGCGCCGCCGATCAGGGCCTGCTGCATCTGCACGTCCGAGCCGAGCGCGGCCGCGCCGATGGCACGGACTTTCATCTTGCCGCCCGAGGCTTTTTCCACCTCGTCGGCGAACACCTTGGCGGCGCGGCCCTGGTTGGAGATTTCGTTGAGGCCGTAGCCGAAGCGGATGAGCCGCGGCTTGATGTCCTGCGCCTGGGCCAGGCCGGCGCCCAGGGTGGCCAGGGTGATGGCGGCCGTGATGGCGAGTTGTCTGAATTTCATGGTGGTATCTCCTAGGGGTGGATGCGGCTCGCGCCGCCGGGGGAACAAGAACGCTGTGCGTCAGAACATCAGCTTGAGGGGCCACAACACGATGGCCGGGAACAGGATCAGCAAGACCAGCATGGCGAAATACACCAGCAGAAAGGGCATGACGCCGCGGATGACGGGCTCCATGCGCAGCCGGCCGATGCCGGCGACGACGTTGAGCACCGTGCCCACCGGCGGCGTGAGCAGGCCCAGGCAGCCGACGAAGATGAACACGAAGCCGAAGTACACCGGGTCGATGCCGGCCTTGGCGGCCAGCGGCGAGAGCACCGGGCCCAGGATCAGGATGGTGGGCGTGAGGTCCATCACCATGCCTACGGCCAGCAGGAACAGACAGACCACGGCCATGAAAGCCACGGGGCTGGCCAGCAGCGGGCCCATGCTCTGCGCGAGCTGGCTGGGCAGGTCGGCCAGGGTGATCATGTAGGAGGCCGCGGTCGCGGCGCCGCAGAGGAACATCACCACGCCGGTGGTGCGCGAGGCGTCCACCAGCACGCGGTAGATCCCCATCAGGTTGAGTTCGCGGTAGACCAGCGTGGCCACGAGCAGCGCGTACACCGCAGCCACCACGGCCGCCTCGGTGGGCGTGAAGAAGCCCATGCGCAGCCCGCCGATGATGATGACGGGCATCATGAGCGCCCAGGCGCTGCCCGCGAGCGCCTCGCGGCGCTGGGGCCAGGTGGTCTTTTCCGCCACCGGCAGGCGCTTGTCGCGCGCCACCCAGCGCCACACCATCACCAGCGCCGTGGCCATCATCAGCCCGGGCACGATGCCGGCCAGAAACAGCTTGCTGATCGAGGTGTTGGTGGTCACACCGTAGATCACCATGGGCATGGACGGCGGCACGATGGGCGCGATGATGCCGCCCGCGGCGATCAGCCCCGCGCTCGATCCGTCGGGGTAATGCTGCCGCCGCATCATGGGCAGCAGCAGCGTGGCCAGGGCCGCGGTGTCGGCGATCGCCGAGCCGCTCATGGACGCCAGCAGCACCGAGGCCGCGATCGCCACATAGCCCAGGCCACCGGGCACGTGGCCGACCATGGAGCGCGCCAGATCGATGATGCGGCGGCTCAGCCCGCCGGCGTTCATCAGCTCACCGGCCAAGATGAAGAAAGGCACGGCCAGCAGCGGAAAGCTGTCAAAGCCGGCCTGCACGTTCTGCGCCAGCAGCTGGGCGTCGAAAAAGTCCAGGTGCACCATGAGCGCGAGCGCGGTGAGCATGAGCGCAAACGCGATCGGCACGCCCACCGTCATGGTGACGAACAGGACCAGCAGGAACAGGGCAACCGTCATGGCCGCTCTCCCTCGCTGGACACGGCAGGCGCGCCGCGCAGGTCGTCCCAGGCCTGCAGCACCAGCAGCACCGCCATGCACACGCCCATGAACAGCGTGCCGCCGGCACCCAGCGCCAGCGGGTAGTTCATGACCGGGCTTCGGCTGTCCATGCCCACCAGCACCTGCGACCAGGAGCCGTCGATCAGGTAATACAGCGCCACGGCCACCAGGCCACGCGTGAGCCAGCGCATGGCGGTGGCAACGCGGCCGTGCAGGCGCGCGGTCACCAGATCGAAGCCCAAGTGCTTGTGTTCACCAAACGCCAGCGTGGCCGACAGGCAGACCAGCCACACGAACAACAGGCGCGAGAGCTCTTCCGACACCACCCAGCCGGTGCCCCAGACGTAGCGCTGCACCACGTTGCCGAACACGGCGATCACCATGCCCAGCAGACACAGCGCCAGCAGGGCTTCGGCCCCGTGTTTGAGCAGATGGCCCAGTTTCATGGTTTGGTCTCCAGGGGTTGCGCCAGGGCGCTGGCTTCGGCGCCACGCATCCAGCGCACGACGGCCGCGCCCAGCTCGGGCAGCGGGCGGGTGGCGTCCAGTCGCAGCACACCGGGCTCTTGGCTCGGGTCTTCCAGCGTGGTGAACTGGCTCGCCACCAGGCTCACCGGAAACAGGTGCGCGGACCGCGCGGCCACACGTTCGCGCGCCTGTTCCTGCGTGAGGTCGAGAAAAACGAAGCGCAGACCGGGCGCCGCGGCGCGCAGCCGGTCGCGGTAGCGCTGTCTGAGCGCCGAACAGGTGAGCACCACCCCCCGCGGATGGGCCTGCAACTGCCCGGCCAGGGTGTCGAGCCAGGCGGCGCGGTCATCGTCACTCAGCGGCGTTCCACTGCGCATCCGGCTCACGTTCGAGGGGGAATGGAAATCGTCGCCTTCGAGCAGCGGCAGACCGAGCGCTTCGGCGCAGAGTTGGCCCAGGCTGGACTTGCCGCAACCCGCCACGCCCATCACGACCAGGCTGCCGTTTTCTGGGAAATTCTTCATTTGGTAGCGCTATCCCATCGGTTCAAAAAAAAGCGGCGACAAGAGACCCGCTGCGGATCGGCATGGGGGATGTTTTGCAGCAACATACGGGGGGCGTTCAGGGTAAGTTCGGGGGGTGAAATCCATTGGACAGCGCTATCCTAACGCCAACATTTCCTCCACACATACCGGGAAAACCCTTGGAACCCACCGAACGCAAGCGCCGCCACAGCGGCCGCACCACCCTGAGCGACGTGGCCCGCGCGGCCGATGTGAGCCCCATCACCGCCTCGCGGGCGCTGCGCGGCGAACGCGGCGTGGCCGCCGGGCTGGTGGAGCGCGTGAAGCAGGCCGCGCAGCAACTGGGCTATGTGCCCGACCCGGCCGCGCGCGCCCTGGCCTCGCAACGCAGCACGCAGGTGCCGGTGCTGGTGCCCCTGTTGTCCAACGCGCTGTTCGTCGACGTGCTCGAAGCCGTGCACCGCACCCTGCTGCCCCACGGCTACCAGACACTCATTGGCGTGACGCACTACGAACCCCTGCAGGAAGAGCAACTGCTACGCAGCTACCTGGCGCATCGCCCGGCCGGCCTGCTGCTCACCGGATTCGACCGCACCGAGGCCGCGCGGGCCCTGCTCGCCACCAGCGGCGTGCCCTGCGTGCACCTGATGGAACTGACCACCGCGCCCGGCGTGCACTGCGTGGGGTTTTCGCAGATCGACGCGGGTTACGCCATCGCCGAACACCTGCTGCAGCGCGGGCGCCAGCGCATCGCGTTCGTGGCGGCCCAGCTCGACCCCCGCACCATGCAGCGCGCCGAGGGCTACCGGCGCTGCCTGCGCCAACACGGCGTGTACGACGCGCGGCTGGAACTGCTCAGCCCGCAGCCCTCCTCCATGCGCCTGGGCGGCGAACTGCTCGAGGATCTGTTGCGCACCCGGCCCGAGGTGGACGCCGTGTTCTTCTGCAACGACGACCTCGCCCAGGGCGGCCTGCTCGCGGCGCTGCGACTGAAGATCGCCGTGCCCGAGCGCATCGCGGTGGCCGGCTTCAACGACCTTTCGGGCAGCGATCTCATGGTGCCCCCGCTCACCACCGTGCGCACCCCGCGGCGCGCCATGGGCGAAGCCAGCGCGCAGATGCTGCTGGAGCTCATGCGGGGCGACTCGCCATCGCCGGGCGCGCTCGATCTGGGTTTTGAGCTGGTTGTGCGCGGCAGCACCTGACCCGGATTCGCCCGCCAGGGCGGCCACCGCGGCCGGACGGGACCGGCGGCGACCTGCACGACAATCACGCCCGGATACCGGAAATCTCGGCCGCTCCTTATTCGCTTCACACACATCCCGGACAATTCCGTCCCATGTTCCAGTTTTTCCCGCACCGCACATGGCTCGTCCTGGCGCTGCTGCCGACCGCGCTCGCCCTGCCCCCCGCAGCGGCGTCCACCTTCGAGCTGCCGCCCCTGGACCGCATCGTCCACTACACGCCCAAGCTGCCGCTGCAGGTGTTCACCGCCGACGGCGTGGAGATCGCGCAGTTCGGCGCCGAGCGGCGCGAATACGTGCCGCTGGCACAAACGCCCAAGCTGCTGCAGGACGCGGTGCTGGCCGTGGAAGACGCGCGCTTTCGCGAACATTCCGGGGTGGACCCCAAGGGCATGGCGCGCGCGGTGGTGGCCGCGCTCACGGGCGGGCGCCGACAGGGCGCCTCCACCATCACGCAGCAACTGGTGCGCACCATGCTGCTCACGCGCGAGTTCACCGCCGAACGCAAGGCCAAGGAAATCGTGCTCGCGCTCAAGCTGGAGCAGGCCATCTCCAAAGACCGCATCCTGGAGATCTACCTCAACGAGATCTTCCTGGGCCAGCGTGCCTACGGCTTTGCCGCGGCGGCGCAGACCTACTTCGGCAAACCCATGGACCAGCTCTCGCTGGCCGAGACCGCCCTGCTCGCCGGCCTGCCGCAGAACCCCTACTACGCCAACCCGGTGAGCAACTTCGAACGCGCGATCAAGCGCCAGCGCGTGGTGCTCTCGCGCATGCGCACCGTGGGCGTGATCACCGACCAGGAGCTGGCCGCCGCCCGCGCTGAAAAACTCGTGCTGCGCCCGCAGGGCCTGCGCAGCGTGCACGCCGGGCATGTGGCCGAAATGGCGCGCCGCGCGGTGGTGGAGCGCTTTGGCACCGAGGCCTATTCCAGCGGCATCCGCGTCACCACCTCGCTGCGCGCGGCCGACCAGCGCGCCGCGCACGAAGCGGTGCAGCGCGGCGTGCTGGCCTTCGACCGCCGTGGCGCCTGGCGCGGCCCGGAAGACCACGAAACCCTGCCCGACGACAACGACGGCCCCGAGCTGGAGCGCGCGGCCGCGCAAGCCTTGAAAGACCACCCCGACGACGAGACGCTGCGCGTGGGCGTGGTGTTGACGGCCAGCCCGAAGCTGCTGAAAGTGCAGCTCGCCAGCGGCGAGCGCATCAGCCTGCGGGGCGAGGGCCTTCGCTGGGCACAGGCGGGGCTCGCGCCCAAGGCCCGGGCACCGCTGAAGCTGGAGCGTGGCTCCATCGTGCGGGTGGTGAACACGGGCAAGGGCAAGACCGAGCCGACGTGGGCGATCTCGCAGTGGCCCGAGGCCGAGGCCGCGCTGGTGGCGCTGGATACATACACCGGCCGCGTGCGTGCGCTCGTCGGCGGCTTCGACTTCACACGCCAGCCCTTCAACCACGTGACGCAGGGCTGGCGCCAGCCCGGCTCGGCCTTCAAGCCGCTGCTGTACTCGGCCGCGCTGGAAGAGCGCGTGATGCCCGCCACCCTGGTGGACGACACGCCCTATACCGCGGCCAACGGCTGGAGCCCGGACAACAGCAGCGGTCAGCACGCCGGCCCGATCACGCTGCGCGAGGCGCTGACGAAATCGAGCAACCTGGCGAGCGTGCGCGTGCTGCAGCATGTGGGCACGCAGCGCGCGCGCGAGTGGGTCACCCGGTTTGGCCTGGAAGCGCAGCGCCAGCCCGACAACCTCACGCTGGCGCTGGGCACCGGCAGCGCCACACCGCTGCAGATGGCGCGGGCCTACGCCACGTTGGCCAACGGCGGCTGGCGCGTGGCGCCGGTGGTGGTGGAAAAGATCACCGACGCCCAGGGCAAGCTGTTGTTCGAGGCACCGCCGCCGGAACCCCTGACCGACGACAACCGCGCCATCCCCGCGCGCAATGCGTTCGTGATGAACAGCCTGCTGAACGACGTGGCCCGCGTGGGCACCGGGGCCAGGGCCCAGGCCACGCTCAAACGGGCCGACATCTATGGCAAGACGGGCACCACCAACGACGCCGTGGACGCCTGGTTCGTCGGCCACCAGCCCACGCTGGCCACCGCGGTCTGGATGGGCTTCGACAACCCGCGCAGCCTGGGCGAGCGCGAGTCGGGCGGCCGGCTGGCGCTGCCGATCTGGATCGACTACATGGCCGCGGCGCTCAAGGGCGTGCCCGAGGTCCCGCCCGCCGAACCGCCGCCCGGGCTGGCGTACGCGGGCAGCGACTGGCTCTACAGCGAGTGGCTGGGCGGCCACTGGGTCAGCAGCATTTCCGACACCGGCGGCACGCAGTACGCCGCACCCCCGCAGCCCCCTGAAGCCGAGCGGCCCAAGAGCCTGCTGGAGTTGCTGCAAGGCGTGATCACGCCCTGAGCGAGCCAGCCGGGACCACCGCGCGGCTGACACGAAAAAGCCGGCCCAAGGCCGGCTTTTTCAAACGGTCCGCGACGCGCTCAGCCCATGCAGATGCGCGCCTTGGCCTCGGCGTATTCGCGCTTGAAGCGCGCCACCAGATCGGCCGCCGGCATCACCTCGCGGATGGCGCCGATGCCCTGGCCACAACCCCAGATGTCTTTCCAGGCCTTGGCCGCGTTGGCGCCTTCGCCGGTGGAGAAGTTCATCTTGCTCGGGTCGCTCTCGGGCAGGTGGTCGGGGTCCATGCCGGCGTTGCGGATGCTGCCCTTCAGGTAGTTGCCGTGGATGCCGGTGTAGAAGTTGCTGTAGACGATGTCGTCCGAATTGCACTCGGTGATCATCTGCTTGTAGCCGTCCACGGCGCGGGCCTCCTCGGTGGCGATGAAGGCCGAGCCGATGTAGGCGAAGTCGGCGCCCATGGCCTGCGCGGCCAGGATCGCGCCGCCCGAGGCGATGGCGCCCGAGAGCGCGATCGGGCCGTCGAACCACTCGCGAATCTCCTGCACCATGGCAAACGGGCTCTTCACGCTGGCGTGACCACCGGCACCGGCCGCCACCGGGATCAGGCCGTCGGCGCCCTTCTCGATCGCCTTGTGCGCGAACACGTTGTTGATCACGTCGTGCAGCACCACGCCGCCCCAGCTGTGCACGGCCTGGTTCACGTCTTCACGCGCGCCCAGGCTGGTGATGATGATCGGCACCTTGTACTTGGCGCACAGGCCCATGTCGTGCTCCAGCCGGTCGTTGCTCTTGTGCACGATCTGGTTGATGGCGAAGGGTGCGGCCTTGTTGTCCGGGTTGGCGGCGTCGTGCGCGGCCAGGGCCTCGGTGATCTCGGCCAGCCAGTCTTCCAGCTGCGCGGCCGGGCGCGCGTTGAGTGCGGGCATGGCGCCCACCACGCCGGCCTTGCACTGGGCAATGACGAGCTTGGGGTTGCTGATGATGAACAGCGGCGAGCCGATCACCGGAAATTTGATGTTCTTCAGCACCGGGGGCAGGTAGCGTTGGCGGGTGGTCATGGTGTCTCCTGTGGGAACGAATTCGGTGATCGAAGGGATTCTGGATGAGGCCGGAGCGCCCGCCTGTCGATGTGGGGACAGCCTCAGCCCGAACGGTTCATGAGCGGTCCGTCAGAACGCGTCGACCGCCATGGCCGTGACCGCGTCGGCGCCTTCGCAGATGCTGTCGCGCACGCCCGGGGCACGGCTCAGGATGTGGTCGGCGTAGAAGCGCGCGGTGTTGATCTTGGCCTGCATGAAGGCCACGTCGGTGCCGGCAGCCAGTTGGTCTTCGGCCACCAGCAGCGCGCGCGCCAGCTGCCAGCCTGCCACCACATTGCCCGCGAGCATGAGGTAGGGCACGCTGCCGGCGAAGGCGGCGTTGGGGTTGCTCCGGGCGTTGGCGGCGATGAACGCCACCACGTCCACAAAGGCCTGGCGCGCGGCGGTCAGGCGCTTGGCCACGGCGAGTGCGTTGGCGCTGCCGCGCGCAATCAGCTCGGCTTCGGTCTTTTCAATCTGTGCCGCGATGGCCTTCGCGTTGGTGCCGCCGTCGCGCGACGTCTTGCGACCCACGAGGTCGTTGGCCTGGATCGCGGTCGTGCCTTCGTAGATGGTCAGGATCTTGGCGTCGCGGTAGTACTGGGCCGCGCCGGTTTCTTCGATGAAGCCCATGCCACCGTGCACCTGCACGCCCAGCGAGGTGACCTCCAGGCTCATCTCGGTGCTGTAGCCCTTGACCAGCGGCACCAGGTACTCGTAGAACGCCGCGTTGTCCTTGCGGGCATCGGCGTCCGGGTGGTGGTGCGCCGCGTCGTAGGCGGCGGCGGCCACGCTGGCCATGGCGCGGCAACCTTCGGTGCTGGCGCGCATGGTCATGAGCATGCGCTTCACATCGGGGTGGTGGATGATGGGCGTGGCGGCGCTGAGCGAGCCATCGACCGGGCGGCTCTGCACGCGGTCCTTCGCGTAGCCCACGGCCTTCTGGTAGGCGCGCTCGGCGATCGCGATGCCCTGCACGCCCACGGCGTAACGCGCGGCGTTCATCATGATGAACATGTATTCGAGGCCGCGGTTTTCCTGGCCCACGAGGTAGCCCACGGCGCCGCCATGGTCGCCGTACTGCAGCACGGCGGTGGGCGAGGCCTTGATGCCCATCTTGTGTTCGATGCTCACGCAATGCACGTCGTTGCGCGCGCCCAGCGAGCCATCGGCGTTCACCATGAACTTCGGCACCACGAACAGGCTGATGCCCTTCACGCCCTCGGGCGCGCCGGTCACGCGGGCCAGCACGAGGTGCACGATGTTCTGTGCCATGTCGTGCTCACCGTAGGTGATGAAGATCTTGGTGCCGAACACCTTGTAGCTGCCGTCGGGCTGGGGTTCGGCGCGGCTGCGCACCGCGGCCAGATCGCTGCCGGCCTGCGGTTCGGTCAGGTTCATGGTGCCGGTCCATTCGCCGCTCACCAGTTTTTCCAGGTAGATGGCCTTCAGGTCGTCGCTGCCGGCGGTGATCAGCGCTTCAATGGCGCCGTCGGTCAGCAGCGGGCACAGCGCGAAGCTCATGTTGGCGCTGTTGAGCATTTCGGTGCAGGCCGAGCCGATGGTCTTGGGCAGGCCCTGGCCGCCGAAATCGACTGGGTGCTGCAGGCCCTGCCAGCCGCCCTCGGCGTACTGGCGGAAGGCGTCCTTGAAGCCGGGCGTGGTGGTGACCTGGCCGTCCTTGAAGAAAGAGGGGTTCTTGTCGCCCTCGAAATTCAGCGGCGCGATCACACCCTCGTTGAGCTTGGCGCACTCCTCCAGCACGGCCTGCGCCGTTTCAAACCCGGCGTCTTCAAAACCGGGCAGCTGCGCCACCTGGTCGATGCGCGCCAGGTGCTGGATGTTGAACAGCATGTCCTTGAGGGGTGCGGTGTAGCTCATGTGGTGCGTCTCCGTGGATATTCAGCAGATACAACAAGGGCATCGCGAACGATGCCCTCGCCGGTGGTGCGGTATTTACAGCGCCTTGATCAGTTCGGGTACGGCCTCGAACAGATCGGCCTCCAGGCCGTAGTCGGCCACCGAGAAGATCGGGGCTTCGGGGTCCTTGTTGATCGCCACGATCACCTTGGAATCCTTCATGCCGGCCAGGTGCTGGATGGCACCCGAGATGCCGCAGGCCACGTAGAGCTGGGGCGCAACGATCTTGCCGGTCTGGCCGACCTGCCAGTCGTTCGGGGCGTAGCCCGCGTCCACCGCGGCGCGGCTCGCGCCCAGCGCGGCGCCGAGCTTGTCGGCCAGCGGGGTCATGACTTCGTTGAACTTCTCGGCACTGCCCAGCGCCCGGCCACCCGAGACGATGATCTTGGCGGCGGTGAGTTCGGGGCGGTCGCTCTTGGCGATCTCGCTGCCCAGGAAGGTGCTTTTGCCGCTGTCGGCCTGGGCTGCCTGGGTTTCCACGGCGGCCGATCCACCGGTGGCGGCTGCCGGGTCGAAGCCGGTGGTGCGCACGGTGATGACCTTGGTGGCGTCGGCGCTCTGCACGGTGGCCATCGCGTTGCCAGCGTAGATCGGACGCTCAAACGTGTCGGCGGCGATCACCTTGGTGATGTCGCTGATCTGGCCCACGTCGAGCTTGGCGGCCACGCGCGGGGCGATGTTCTTGCCGCTGGCGGTGGCGGGAAACACGATGTGGCTGTAGTTGCCGGCGATGGCCAGCACCTGGGCGGCCATGTTCTCGGCCAGGCCGTGCGCGAGGTATTCGGCGTCGGCGTGGATGACTTTGGACACACCGGCGATCTGGGCAGCGGCAGCGGCGGCCGGGCCGGCGTTGTGGCCCGCGATCAGCACGTGCACCTCACCCCCGCACTGGGCGGCGGCGGCGACGGTGTTGAGCGTGGCGCCCTTGATGGTGGCGTTGTCGTGTTCGGCAATGACGAGTGCGGTCATGTTCTGTGTTCCTGTGTTCTGGTGGGCTTGGGGCTCAGATGACCTTCGCCTCGTTCTTGAGCTTTTCGACGAGAGTTGCCACATCCGGCACCTTGATGCCCGCACCGCGTTTCGGCGGCTCGCTGACCTTCAGGGTCTTGATGCGCGGGGCAACATCCACACCGAGGTCTTCGGGCTTGACGATGTCCATCTGCTTCTTCTTGGCCTTCATGATGTTGGGCAGCGTCACGTAGCGCGGCTCGTTCAGGCGCAGGTCGGTGGTGACGATGGCCGGCAGCGACAGGCTCAGGGTTTCCAGACCGCCGTCGACTTCACGGGTCACGTTCACCTTGCCGTCGACCACCTCGACCTTGCTGGCGAAAGTGCCTTGCGGCAGGTCGGCCAGGGCGGCGAGCATCTGGCCGGTCTGGTTGCAGTCGTCGTCAATGGCCTGTTTGCCCAGGATCACGAGGCCGGGCTGTTCCTTGTCCATCAGCGCCTTGAGCAGCTTGGCCACGGCCAGGGGCTGCAGTTCTTCGGCGGTTTCCACCAGGATGGCGCGGTCCGCGCCGATGGCCATGGCCGTGCGCAGGGTTTCCTGGCACTGGGTCACGCCGCAGGAGACGGCGATGACTTCGGTGACGACACCCTTCTCCTTCAGGCGCACGGCTTCTTCCACCGCGATCTCGTCAAACGGGTTCATGCTCATCTTAACGTTGGCGATGTCCACGCCCGTACCGTCGCTCTTGACGCGCACCTTGACGTTGTAATCCACCACGCGTTTGACGGGGACGATGACCTTCATGTTGGGTTGCTCCAGATGGTTGTGAAAACAGGGTCCGAATTGACGTGCACGTCAATTCCAGGGATTGTATGACGCCCCTTTGTGTGGGCGAGGAAGGAACCGGTTGAAACCGCCCGCCGGTGCCGCCGATGCGTCAGCACCAAAAAACGAACGGTCGTGCTTTTTCAGGATTATAGGGGAACGCTGGCGTGACACAAAGCCCCTTGGTCTTCGCAGGTTCAAAACGGTGGCTTCGGAATGCATTAACCAACCATTCGGTCGGCTAATTCGGGTAAGTCTGGAGTTGGAGCGCCGGGGTCTTCGCCTATATTGAATCGGACCATTCTATGGACCCCGCACACCCGTTCCACCGCCCCGCCGATCACCGGAGACCCTGCATGAAACTTCGCCACCTGTTCGCAGCCGCCCTGTCCACCACGGTATTGACCAGCGGGCTCGCGTCTGCCCAGACCGTGTTCACCGTCTCCAGCTGGCTGCCTCCCACGCACACCCTGAGCACGGTGCAGAAGAACTGGTGCGACATGCTGGAGAAAGAAAGCGCGGGCCGCATGAAGTGCAACATCCTGCCCAAAAGCGTGGCCGCGCCTCCCGGCACGTTTGACGCGGTGCGCGACGGTCTGGCCGACATCTCCTACACCGTGGACGGCTACACACCGGGCCGTTTCATCAACACCCAGGTGGCCGAGTTTCCGTTCCTGGGCAACAGCTCGGTCGCGACCTCGGTGGCCTATCAGCGCATCTACAGCAAGTACTTCGCGCCGCTGGGCGAACACCGTGGTGTGAAGGCGCTGGCGGTGTTCACGCACGGCCCCGGCATCATCTTCAACAGCAAGAAGCCGGTGACCTCGGCCGCCGACGCGGCCACGCTGAAGTTCCGCATTGGCGGGGGCAACATCAACGAGCTCTCCAAGGCCATGGGCTGGAACACCACGCTCAAGCCGGCGCCCGAGTCCTTCGAGCTGCTTTCCACCGGCGTGATGGACGGCACCTTTTTCCCCGATGAATCCGTGGCGTCGTTCAAGCTCGGCATGGTCAAACACGCCACCACTTTCCCCGGTGGCCTGTACAACACCAGCTTCGTGTTCATGATGAACGAGGACAAGTACAAGGGCCTGTCGCCGCAGGACAAGGCCGTGGTGGACAAACTCTCCGGCGAAGTCGCCGCGCGCATGTTCGGCGAGGGCTGGGACAAGGTGGATGCGGCCAGCCGCGACATGCAGAAGTCGATGGGGGTGACCCGCATCGCCGCCGACAAGGCGTTCGTGAAAGCGGTCATGGACAAGCAGGACTACCTGGAAACCAAGTGGGCCGCCGCCGCCCAGGTCAAGGGTCTGAAGAACCCCAAGAGCGTGCTGGCCGAGTTCCGCGCCGAAATCGCCAAGGCGAAATAACGCGACACTCCCCACCCATCTCCCAGGCTCGCTACAGTGGGCCGATGGTGTGGCCGCGCAGGCCGCCGCGCCATCGGCCTTCTTTCTGTTCTGAAAGCTCACAACATGCTCAAGACGCTGGAACGCGTGCTGCGCTGGTCATCCGGTCTGATGGCCGCCATGGCGCTGTTCTCCATCATGTGGCTCACGGTGGTGGACGTGACCGGTCGCAAGTTCTTCAGCCACTCGGTGCCCGGCGGCCTCGAACTCACCGAGATCCTGATGGTGATCGTGATCTTCGGTGCGCTGCCCCTGGTGTCGTGGCGCGGTGAACACGTGGTCTTCGATTCGCTCGACGCCTTCACGCCCGACTGGCTGCGCAGCATCCAGACCCGCATCGTCAACCTGGTCAGTGCGGCGGTGTTCGGTTTTCTCGCCCGGCTGATGCTGATGCGGGCCGAGCGTTTTGCCGAATACGGCGACACCACCGTGCACCTGCAGCTCTCGATCGCTCCGGTGGCCTGGATGATGGCGGGCTTTCTGCTGCTCACCGCGCTGGTGCACCTGCTGTTCGTGTTCGTCGCGGCCCCCGCCCCTTCGCACCACATGGCGCCTGCTGCGGGCGAAAGAGCCGCGCCATGACGGAGGCGATCCTCGGGTTCCTGGCCGTCTTCGCCATGGCCTTTCTGCGCATCCCGCTGGCGGTGGCCATGGCGATCGCCGGCATCGTCGGCATGGGGCTGCTGCGGGGCTGGCAGCCGGCCTTCTCCAGCACCAGCCAGGTGATCTTCGAGACCGGGTTTCACTATGTGCTCTCGGTCATTCCCTTGTTCGTGCTGATGGGCAATTTCGTGGCCCGTGCCGGCATGGCCAAGGAACTGTTCACCGCGGCCAACGCCTTCGTCGGCCACCGCCGCGGCGGCCTGGCCATGGCCAGCATCATCGCCTCGGGCGGTTTCGGTTCGATCTGCGGCTCGTCCATCGCCACCGCGGCCACCATGACGCGCGTGGCGTTTCCCGAGATGAAGGCGCACGGCTACAAGGACACGCTGGCCACCGGCGCCATCGCGGCCGGCGGCACGCTGGGCATCCTGATCCCGCCGTCCACCATCCTGGTGATCTACGGCATCATCACCGAGACCGACATCGGCAAGCTGTTCATCGCAGGCATCCTGCCCGGTGTTGTGGCCATCGTCTGCCTGTGCCTGGGCGTGGTCTTCGTCACCTGGCGCGACCCCTCGGCCGGCCCACCGGCCGAGCGCTTCACCTGGGGCCAGCGCTTCGCCGCCATCCGTGGCATCTGGGGCGTGGCATTGCTGTTCGCCCTGGTGATCGGTGGCATCTATGGCGGCGTGTTCACCGCCACGGAAGGCGCGGGCGTGGGCGCGGGCGGCGCCTTCCTGTTCGCGCTGCTGCGCGGCTCGCTCACGCCGCGGGTGCTGATGGACATCCTGGTGGAGAGCTCCCGCACCACCGCGATGCTGTTCACCATCCTGATCGCGGCGATGATCTTCACCAATTTCATCAACTTCACCTCTATGCCCGCGGACCTGCGCGACTTCGTGCTGCAGTTCAGCCCGCACCCCGTCCTGGTGGTGGTGATGATGATGGGCATCTACCTCGCGCTGGGCATGGTGATGGAGGAACTGGCCATCGTGCTGCTGACCATTCCGGTGTTCTTCCCGGTGATCACCGGCCTGGGCTTCGATCCGATCTGGTTCGGCATCCTGATCGTGACCATCGTGGAGATCGGCATGATCTCGCCCCCGGTGGGGCTGAACCTGTTCGTCATCAACTCGCTGCTGCCCAAGGTGAAACTGGGCAGCATCTACCGCGGCGTGTGGCCCTTCGTGATGGCCGACGTGGTGCGGCTGGGCATCCTGATCGCGTTCCCCATGATCGCGCTCTGGTTGCCCGGCTTCATGAGTCGCTAGCGGGCGGGCTGGGTACCACATCGGCCGCGGCCCGCGGCTGGATGTGCAGCACGCGCTGCGGGTACGGAATTTCGATGCGGTGCGCGCGCAGCGCCTGCAGAACGCTGCGGTTGATCAGCGAGCGGATGTTGAGCGTGCCGTTTTCGGGGTCCGCGATCCAGTAGCCCAGCGTGAACTCCAACCCGTCGGCGCCGAAGGCCGACAGCGCCACCGAAGGCGCCGGTTCGATCAGCACGCGCTGGTGGGCCATGGCGGACTCCATCAGCAGGCGCGAGACCAGCTCCACATCGCTGTCGTAGGCCACCGACACCACCGTCGACTGCCACAGGCGGCCGTCGGCCAGGGACAGGTTCTCCACCCGGTTGGTGATCAGGATCTCGTTGGGCACGATGGATTCGCGCCCAGCAAGCGAACGGATCACGGTGTAGCGTGCATTGATGTCGGTGATGCGCCCTTCGAAGCCATCCACCTTGACGTTGTCGCCGATGCGCATGCTGCGCTCGGCCAGGATCACGAAGCCGCTGACGTAATTGGCCGCCAGTTTCTGCAGGCCAAAGCCGATGCCCACGCCGATGGCGCCGCCCAGCACCGAGAGCGCCGTGAGGTCGATGCCCACCGCCGACAGGGCCAGGATGAGCCCCAGGAACATGAGCAGCGCGCGCGTGGCGTTGCTCACCGCCTTGCGCAGCGAGAGGTCACCGCCGACCGCCTTGCGCAACAGCCGCCGCTCGATGGCGGAGGACACCCACAGCGAGAGGATGAGCACCGCGCCGGCGGTGAGCGCGCCTTCGATCATGGTGCGCAGGCTGATGGTGGACGCGCCGATCTTCCAGTGGATCTGGTCCAGCTCGTTGAGCACCACCGGCAGCAGGCCGCTGACCCACAGCACCATCGCCAACCAGGCCAGCCAGGAGATGGTGCGCTCCAGCACCTTCACCCAGGGGGCGCTGGCAAAAGCGACCTGCAGCACTTTCACGCCCACGCGGATCACCACCAGCGAAACCAGCACCGGAATGGCCACCTTGAACACCGCCAGCGGCACCGCCTTGGTGAGCAGGGCGCGCGCGATGTAACCCAGCGTGAGCAGCAGCAGCGGAAACATCACCCCGTCAACGAGGTGCCGGCCAAACAGCACGGAGGTCTTCTCATCCGGCACGACCAGCGAACGGCGCAGCAGCCAGGTCAGGCCGCTGGCCAGGGCGATGCACAGGGCCAGGGCCCCGAGTTCGACCAGCACGGTGGGCTGGGTGAAACCTGCGATCCAGAGGTCGAAGTCGTCGATGGGCTGGGGGGTGGTGGAAACGGAAATGGACATGAAACAGGAACAACGGGAAATGTTCAGGCGCGCCAGTGGGGCGCGCGTTTGTCGATGAAGGCCTGCACGCCTTCCTGGGCCACCTCGTGGACCATGTTGCAGGCCATGGTCTGCCCGGCGAGCTGGTAGGCCGACTCCATGCCGGTCTCCAGCTGGCGGTAGAACAGCGCCTTGCCCATGGCCAGGGCCTCGCGCGGTTTGGCCACGATGCGATCCACCAGCGCGGCCAGCTCCGCGTCGAGCGCGTCGGTGGCCACCACGCGGTTCACCAGGCCCCGGCTCTTCGCTTCCTCGGCCGAGATGAAGTCGCCGGTGAGCAGCATCTCCATCGCCTGTTTGGGCAGCATGTTGCGCGACAGGGCCACGCTGGGCGTGGCGCAGAACAGGCCGACGTCGATGCCGTTCACGCCGAAACTGGTCTCGCTCACCGCCACCGCCAGATCGCACTGCGCCACCAACTGGCAGCCCGCGGCCGTGGCCAGGCCCTGCACCCGTGCGATCACCGGCACCTCCAGTTTGCGGATGCTCATCATCAGTTTCGAGCAGGTGGCAAACAACGCTTGGTAGTACGCCACATCAGGCTTGGCCTTCATTTCCTTCAGGTCGTGTCCGGCGCAGAAGGCGCGGCCGTTGGCGGCGATCAACACCGCGCGCGCCTGCGGGTCGGCCGCCACCGCGTCCAGCGCGGCCTGCATCGCGGCCATCATGGCTTCGGACAACACGTTGAAGCTGCGCGGCGCGTTCAGTGTCAGGGTGTGCACGCCGCGCGCATCGCGCTGCGTCAACAGCAGGGGGGTATGGGTGGTATCAGACATCGGCAAGAACCCTCAGATGAGCTTCCACGCTGCGCGCCAGCGCGCTCAGGTCGTAGCCGCCTTCGAGGCAGCTCACGATGCGGCCCCGGGCGTGGCGTTGCGCCACTTCCTTGATGCGCTGCGTGATCCAGGCGTAGTCCTGCTCCACCAGGCCGAGCTGGCCCATGTCGTCTTCGCGGTGGGCGTCAAAACCGGCGCTGATGAAGATCAGCTCGGGCTGGTGCGCGTCCAGCCGAGGCAGCCACATCGTGTCGATCAGCTCGCGGATCTCCATGCCCTTGGTGTAGGCCGGCACCGGCAGGTTGACCAGGTTGCTGGCGGTGGCGTGTTCGCACACCGGGTAGAACGGGTGCTGGTAGAAGCTGCACATGAGGATGCGCTCGTCGCCGGCCACGATGTCCTCGGTGCCGTTGCCGTGGTGCACATCGAAATCGACGATGGCCACGCGTTTCAAGCCATGGCGCTCCAGCGCGTACTTGGCGGCCACGGCCACGTTGTTGACAAAACAGAAGCCCATGGCCTGGTTGCGCGTGGCGTGGTGGCCGGGCGGGCGCACGGCACAGAAGGCGTTGAGCAGCTCGCCGGCGAGCACCGCGTCGGTGGCGTCGATGGCGGCGCCGGCGGCCACCAGGATCGCGTCCCAGGAATGGATGTTGATGGAGGTGTCGGGGTCGACCTGCGCGTGCGTCGGGCCGCCGGCGGCGATCTCGTCGCGCAGCCCGTCGGAGAGGCCGCGCAGCGACGCCAGGTGCATGCGCCCGTGGGCCAGTTCCAGGTCGGCCATCGAGGCGGGGGTGGCCTCGCGGCGCTCCAGCGCGTGGTCGAGTCCGGTGATGAGCAGGCGGTCCTCGATCGCGTCGAGCCGCTGAGGGCATTCGGGGTGCCCGTCGCCCATCTCGTGTCTCCAACAGTCCTTGTGTGTGAAAAAGCCGGTGGCCTGACTCATGGTGGTTTTACGGTATGGTTCGCGGCATGCACGCCGACACAAAAATACACCAACTTCTGGTTCAGCTTAACACGGTCATTGTGGGCAAATCGGCCCAGGTTTCCGACTGCGTGGCCTGCCTGCTCGCGGGTGGCCACCTGCTCATCGAAGACGTTCCGGGCGTGGGGAAAACCACGCTGGCGCACGCGCTGTCCAGGTCATTCGGGCTGCAGTTTTCGCGCGTGCAGTTCACCGCCGACCTGATGCCCAGCGACCTGGTGGGCGTGTCCATCTACGAGCGCGGGCGCGAGAGCTTCGTGTTCCACCCCGGCCCGGTGTTCGCCCAGGTGCTGCTGGCCGACGAGATCAACCGCGCCAGCCCCAAGACCCAGAGCGCCCTGCTCGAAGCCATGGAAGAAAAGCAGGTCACGGTGGAAGGCGAGACGCGCGCCCTGCCGCACCCCTTCTTCGTGATCGCCACGCAAAACCCGCACGACCAGCTGGGCACCTACGCGCTGCCCGAGTCGCAGCTTGACCGTTTCCACATGCGGCTCTCGCTCGGTTACCCGGACCGCGCCGCCGAACGCGAACTGCTGCGTGGCGCCGACCGGCGCGACATGCTCGAACACCTGCAGCCGGTGCTGACCCCGGCCGATCTGGCCCGGCTGCAACTGGCCGTGGCCGAGGTGCACACCGCCGAGCCGGTGCTGGAGTACCTGCAGGACCTGGTGGCCGCCACGCGCTCGGGGCGCTGGTTTGCTCAGGGACTCTCGCCCCGTGCCGCACTCGCCGTGGTGCGCTCGGCCAAGGCGCAGGCCTACCTGAGCGGGCGCGACTACGTGGCGCCCGACGACATCGCCTCCATCCTGCCCCAGACCGTGGCGCACCGGCTGATCCCCGTGAGCAGCGCCGGGCGCGGCGCGGTGGAGCAGGTGCGCGCGATGCTGGAAGCGACGCCGCTTCCATGAACCACCCCCGCCGCGCTGCGCGCGACCCCCTCAAGGGGGCAACACCAGCGGCCTGGCAAAGCCAGTTCCGCGGTGTTTCTGGGTTCGGGCACTCCGCTCCGGCAGGGTGGCTGGCTTTTGAGCGCCTTCCCAAGAGGTCGACATATGCGGCCCGGCAAAGCCAGTTCTGCGGTGTTTCTGGGTTCGGGCACTTCGCTCCGGCGGGGTGGCTAGTTCTTCCCTTTTGAACCGACATGAGGCCTGCCGCCCTGCGCCCTCCCGCTGCCGCTCCGGGCAACGCTGCTGTGCCGGCTGGCTGGCGCCACCCGCTGCGGGCCTTGCGTGGGCGGCTGCAACGCTGGTGGCACAGCCGGCTGCCGCTGACCGACACCCTGGTCCTGACCCAGCGCAACGTCTACATCCTGCCAACCCGGCCGGGCTGGATGCTGGCCCTCACCCTGCTTTTGCTGCTGGTCGCGAGCATCAACTACCAGCTCAACCTGGGCTACCTGCTCACTTTCCTGCTGGCGGGCTGCGCGGTGGTGGGCGTTTACGTGTGCCACGCCAATCTGCGTGGCCTCACCCTGCACCTGGGGGCGCCCGCACCGGTGCACGCCGGCCAGGCCGCGGCGCTGGACATCCGGTTGTCCAGCGAACGGCGCCGGCCGCGCTACGGCATTGGCCTGGGGGTGCTGGGCGAGCGCATCGCCGGCCCCGCCGACGCCCACCTGGCCTGGACCGACGTGCCCGCGCAGGGCAGCGCGCTGCTGCAGGTGGCCTGGGCGCCCCCCGCTCGCGGGCTGCACCGCCTGCCCCCGCTGACCGCGCTCACGCTGTTTCCGCTCGGCACCTTCCGTGTCTGGACGGTGTGGCGCCCGGCGGCGCAGGTGCTGGTCTACCCGGCGCCCGAAGCGCACCCGCCGCCGCTGCCCCCGGGTGAACCGCTCGCCGGCAGCTCGGGCGCCGCGCGGGTGCAGAGCACGGGCGAGTTCGACGGCGTGCGCGCTTACCGGCGCGGCGATCCGCTCAAGGCGGTGGTGTGGAAAAAAGCCGCCCAGACCTTCGCCGCCGGGCGCGACGACCTGGTCAGCCGCGACGCCCTGTCCACCCAGCGCCAGCAACTCTGGCTCGATTTCGCCCACACCGGAGCGTCCGACGTGGAGGCCCGCCTTTCGCGCCTGACCGCCTGGGTGCTCATGGCCGAGGGCCTGGGGCTCGACTACGGCCTGCGGCTGCCCGGCCGCGAGCTTGCGCCCGACCAGGGCCCGGGTCACCGTGCCGATTGCCTGGAGGCGCTGGCGTTGGTATGAACACCCCCCGCGTCGCCTTCGGCGCCACCCCCCAGGGGGGCGAAACCAGCCGTCCGGCAAAGCCGGCCCGGCGGTGTCCTGGGCTGGACCGCTTCATGCGTTGCGGGTGTCGCTCCAGCGCCATGGAAAACTGACATGAAACTCCCGCGCCGCTTCGCGTCGTCCGCCGTTCGCCCGGCCTCGTCTTTGCCCCGGGACACCCGCGACACGCTGTTCCTGCTGGCCGTGATCGCCTGGGTCGTGATGATGCAGATCGGCCAGATTCCGTGGTGGTGCACGGCGCTCACCGCCGGGGTGCTGGCCTGGCGCACCACCTTGGCGCTGCGCGGGCTGCCGTTGCCGGGCTGGGCCTGGCGCATGGGTTTGCTGGCATTGACCGTCGCGGCCACCTGGTGGACCCACCGCACCCTTTTGGGGCGAGAAGCCGGTGTCACGCTCATCGTGGTGCTGCTGGCGCTCAAGACGCTGGAGCTGCGCGCCCGGCGCGACGCCTTCGTGGTGTTCTTCCTCGCCTTCTTCACCCTGCTCACCCACTTTTTCCATTCGCAGTCGCTGCTCACCGCGGCCGGCATCCTGATCGCGCTGCTGGGCCTGCTGACCGCGCTGGTCAACGCCCACATGCCGGTGGGCCGCCCGCCCCTGGCCCAGGCGGCCCGCATCGCCGCGGGCATGGCGGCCATGGGCGCACCCATCATGCTGGTGCTGTTCCTGCTGTTCCCCCGACTGTCGCCGCTGTGGGGCATGCCTGGCCAGGACGAGACCGGCCGCAGCGGCCTGTCGAACAGCATGCGGGTGGGCCGGTTCGCCGAACTGGCGCTCGACGAAGGCATCGCGCTGCGCGTGCGGTTCGACGACGCGCCGCCGCCCCAGGGCCAGCTGTATTTCCGCGGCCCGGTGCTCAGCGACTTCGACGGCATCGAGTGGCGCGCCCTGCGTTCGGGGTTTCCAGCCTCGATGGCGCTGCCGGCCGACCTCAGCGTCTCGGGCCCACCGGTGCGCTACGAAGTCACCATGGAGCCGAACCGCCGGCCCTGGCTGTTCGTGCTGGAGGCCGCCACGCAAGTCCCCGAGGTGCCGGGCACGCACGCGCGCATGAACAGCGATCTGCAATGGATCACCATGCGGCCCATGGACGCCCTGGTGCGCTACCGGGCCGAGAGCCACGTGAACTTCCGCCACGGCCCGCTCACCCCGGTGGTGGCCCTGCAGGACCACATCGAACTGCCGGGCGGCTACAACCCGCGCACGCTGGCGCTGGCGCAGGCGCTGCGCCGCGAACACGGCAGCGGGCCGCAGGCCAACGCGGCGCTGATCGACGCCGTGATGCAGCGCCTGCGCACCGGCGGCTACACCTACACCCTCGACCCCGGTGTGTACGGCCAGCACACGGCCGACGAATTCTGGTTCGACAAACGCGAGGGCTTCTGCGAACACATCGCCAGCAGCTTCGTGATCCTGATGCGCGCGATGGACATCCCGGCGCGCATCGTCACCGGCTACCAGGGCGGCGAGCTCAACGCCGTGGACGGCTACTGGACGGTGCGCCAGCGCGACGCCCACGCCTGGGCCGAGGTCTGGCTGCAGGGCCGGGGCTGGGTGCGCGTGGACCCGACCTCGGCGGTGTCGCCGGGCCGCATCGGCTCGTTCGAGCGCCTGCGGGCGCCCGAGGGCGCCATCGCAGGCGCCTTCCGCAACCTCAGCCCCACGCTCACGACCCAGCTGCGCGCGGCATGGGAAGCGGTGAACAACCGCTGGAACCAGTGGGTGCTGAACTACACCCAGGGCCAGCAGCTCGACCTGCTGAAAAAGCTGGGCTTTTCTTCGCCCAGCTGGACCGACCTGGCCTATGTGCTGATCGGCGTGGTGGTGGGCGTGAGCCTGCTCGGCGCGGCCTGGACGCTCTGGGAACGCCAGCAGCACGACCCCTGGCTGCGCCTGCTGCAACGCAGCCGCAAACGGCTGCGGCAGTTGGGTCTGGACAGCGGCGACCACCTGCCCCCGCGCGAATTGGCCGCCCAGGTGCAGCGGCACTTTGGCTCCACCGAATTCAGCAACCGCCTCGCACAATGGCTGCTGCGCCTCGAAGCGCAGCGCTACAGCCGCCACAGCCCGCTCAAGCTGGCCGCGCTGCAACGCGAATTCCAGCAACTCACCTGGCCCCGGAAACCCCTCCATTGACCATCACCTTTCGCATCTCTTCCGCCGCGCGGCGCGCGGCATCGAGCGCATCAGCACTGCTCGTGGTGCTCAGCCTATACAGCGCCACCGCCCTGGCCCAGAACGGCGACAACGGCAACGCCAGCCCGCCACCCCCCTTCACCTACGACCAGCACGAGGCCGCCATGGCCTTCGCCGACGACCTGGCCAGCCGCCGCAACCTGGACCCGGCCTGGGTGCGCCAGCAGATCGGCGCGGCCCAGCGGCTGCCGGCCGTGATCCGGCTGACCACCCCCGCCCCCACCGGCTCGGCCAAGAACTGGGCGGCCTACCGCGCCCGCTTCATCGAGCCGGTGCGCCTGCAGGCCGGTCTGCAGTTCTGGCAGACCCACCGCGAGCCGCTGGAGCGCGCCGAGCGCGAGTTCGGCGTGCCCGCGAGCCTGATCGTGGGGGTGCTGGGCGTGGAATCGCTGTACGGGCGGTACACCGGCAACTTCCGCGTGATGGACACGCTCACCACGCTCGCCTTCGACTTCCCCACCAGCCACCCCCGGGCGGCCGCACGCGCCGAGTTCTTCCGCAGCGAGCTGGAGCAATACCTCAGCCTGACCCAGCGCACCGGCCAGGACCCGCTGGCCCTGCGCGGCAGCTACGCCGGTGCCATGGGCTGGCCCCAGTTCATGCCCAGCAGCTGGAGCAAGTACGCCATCGACTTCGACGGCGACAGCCGGATCGACCTCTCCGACAGCCCGGCCGACGCGATCGGTTCGGTGGCCAACTACTTCACGCACTTCGGCTGGCAGACCGGTCTGCCCACCCACTACCCGGTGACGTTCGACCCGGCCACGCTGGATCTGGACGCCCTGCTCGCGCCCGACATCCTGCCCACCTTCAGCGTGGAGCGCTTCACCGCCCACGGCGCCGTGCTCGAAGGCACGGCCCTGCAACACAGCGGCAAGCTGGCCCTGATCGAGCTGCAGAACGGCGACCCGGCCAACGGCGGCGCCCCACCGAGCTACCTGGCCGGCACCGAGAACTTCTACGTGGTGACGCGCTACAACTGGAGCAGCTACTACGCGCTCGCGGTGATTGAGCTGGGGCAGGCGGTGCAGGCGCTGGTGGAAGGGCGGTAGCCCTGGAAGCGGCCGCTTCCAGGTTCGGCGCTCTCAGTGCACCGCAGGCACGAGGAAGTCCCGGCTGATGCGGCCGCCGAGTTCGTTCACACGGTCCAGGAACTGCGTCAGGAAGGCGTGCAGGCCGGTGGAGAGAATTTCGTCGATGCGGGCGTACTGCAGGTCGGCCTTGAGCTTGCCGGCGCGGCGCTGGGTTTCGCCGGACATCTCGTTGGCCACCACCGCCAGGTTGTTGACGACTTCGTTCATGCTGGCGGCCAGGCTGCGCGGCATGTCGGGCCGCAGGATCAGCAGCTCGGCCACGCGCTCGGGCGTGATCACGTCGCGGTAGACCTTGCGGTAGACCTCGAAGCCGGAGACCGAGCGCAGGATGGCGCTCCAGTGGTAGAAGTCGTACTCCTGATCTTCGGCGCTGGCGGCGCCGAAGAAATCGCTCTGCACCGCGTGGAACTTCACGTCGAGCAGGCGCGCGGTGTTGTCGGCCCGCTCCAGGAAGGAGCCCATGCGGTAGAAGTGGAAAGCCTCGTCCTGCAGCATGGTGCCCACCGCCACGCCGCGCGAGAGGTGCGAGCGGTGCTTGACCCATTCGAAGAACGCGCCGGGGTCGCGCTCGAAGTCCCTGGTCTTGAGGTAGCTCGCCAGCTTGAGCCAGGTGGCGTTCTGCGTTTCCCACAGCTCGGTGGTCAGCGCGCCGCGCACGGCCCGCGCGTTTTCACGGGCGGCGCGCAAGCAAGAGCCGATGCTCGACGGATTGGACTCGTCGCGCACCATGAAGTCCATGACGTTGCGCGGCGTGATGTCCTTGCCGTATTTGGCGGTGTAGCTGGGCATGAGCTCGCTGATCACCAGCAAGCCTTCCCAGCCCACCTGCGCGACGGCAGCCGACTGCGGCAGCAACGAGGTCTGGTAGCTGATGTCGAGCATGCGCGCGGTGTTTTCGGCGCGCTCGGTGTAACGGGACATCCAGAACAAATGGTCGGCGGTGCGTGAAAGCATGTGTCAGTCCTCAAGTATCCAGGTGTCTTTGGTACCGCCGCCCTGTGACGAGTTGACGACGAGCGAGCCTTCTTTGAGCGCCACGCGGGTCAGGCCGCCGGGCACCATCTGCACCTCCTTGCCGCTGAGCACGAAGGGCCGCAGGTCGATGTGGCGCGGCGCCACGCCACTCTGCACATAGGTGGGGCAGGTGGACAGGCTCAGCGTGGGCTGGGCGATGTAGCCGTCGGGTTTGGCCTTCACCACGGCGCGGAATTCCTCGATCTCGGCCCGGGTGGACGCCGGCCCCACCAGCATGCCGTAGCCGCCGGCGCCGTGCACCTCCTTGACCACCAGCTCGTCCATGTGGGCGAGCATGTATTTCAGGTCTTCGGGGTTGCGGCCCATGAAGGTGGGCACGTTGTTCAGGATCGGCTTCTGGCCCAGGTAGAACTCGATCATCTTGGGCACGTAGGGGTAGATCGACTTGTCGTCGGCGATGCCGGTGCCCACCGCGTTGCAGATGGTCACGTTGCCGCTGCGGTACACGCCCAGCAGGCCGGCGCAGCCCAGGGTGGAGGTGGGGCGGAACACCAGCGGGTCGAGGAAGTCGTCGTCCACGCGGCGGTAGATCACGTCCACGCGCTTGGGGCCGCGCGTGGTGCGCATGTAGACGAAGTTGTCCTTCACGAACAGGTCCTGCCCTTCGACCAGCTCCACGCCCATCTGCTGGGCCAGGAAGGCGTGTTCGAAGTAGGCGCTGTTGTACATGCCGGGCGTGAGCACCACCACGGTGGGCTCGGCCGTGGTGGCGGGGCTCACGGCGCGCAGGGTTTCGAGCAGCAGGTCGGGGTAGTGGGCCACCGGGGCCACGCGGTTCTGGCCGAAGAGTTCGGGGAACAGCCGCATCATCATCTTGCGGTCTTCCAGCATGTAGCTCACGCCGCTGGGCACGCGCAGGTTGTCTTCGAGCACGTAGTACTCGCCCACGCCATCGGCGTTGGGCGCGCGCACGATGTCGATGCCCGAGATGTGCGAATAGACCTGGTTGGGCACGTCAACGCCCATCATCTCCGGGCGGAACTGCGCGTTCTGGAAAATCTGGTCGGACGGGATGAGGCCGGCCTTGATGATTTCCTGGTCGTGGTAGACGTCGTGGATGAAGCGGTTGAGCGCGTTCACGCGCTGCACCAGGCCCTCTTCCATGCTCTTCCACTCGTGGGCCGGGATGACGCGCGGGATCAGATCGAAGGGGATCAGCCGCTCGGTGCCGGCGCCGTCCTCGTCCTTGGCGCCGTAGACGGCGAAGGTGATGCCGACGCGCCGGAAGATCATTTCGGCCTCTTCGCGCCGGGCCGCCATCACCTCCTCGGGTTGCTGCGCCAACCATCGGGCGTAGTTCTGATAATGGGCCCGGACCTCGCTGGGCGAGGCGTTCATTTCGTCAAACATCGGTTGGCTCATGGGCATTTTTCTCCTGACCACAGCATAGCAAGGACTGGGCCAAGGAGTGCGTTGCGGCGCGTCCAACAGGGCCTCTTCACCCCACTGAACGTCCAACGGATTCAATCGGCACCGCCCGGTCCCGGCGCAATGGCACCCTCCTCCATGGCGGGCAGCGGCACCTCGGGCACCGGGCGGTGGTGCCAGTAGCGGCGGTGTTCCTCGCGGTGGCAATGCACCACGTCGGGCTCGGCGCTGTGCCAGCGCGCGGCCCCGCAGTCGGGCGAGTTCACCCAGCGGATGCCGCGCTGGCGGTAGCGCTCCAGCACGGTGGCGGCCGGGTGGTCAAAGCGGTTGCGGTAGCCGGACTGCACCAGCACCCAGCGGGGCCGCAAGGTGTTGAGCAGCACCGGGCTGGACGAGGTGCGGCTGCCGTGGTGCGGCGCCAGCAGCACGCTGGCACGCAGCTCCGGGCGGGCCAGCGCCAGGCGGGTTTCGCGCTCGGCGTCCAGGTCGCCGCTCAGCCAGGCGCTCTGGCCGGCGCCGCTCACCCGCAACACGCACGACATGGCGTTGCTCGAGAGCCGTCCGCTGCCGTCGGGCGCGTAATGCTCGGGCGTGGGGTGCAGCAGCTCGAAGTCCACGCCGTCCCAGTGCCAGCGCTGGCTCGCCAGGCAGCGCCGCTGCGGGTCGCGGTCAAAGGACGAGAGCCAGCGCGCCTGCGGCCAGGCCGTCTGCACCGCCACCGAGCCGCCGGCATGGTCGCTGTCGCGGTGGCTCACCACCACCGCATCGGGCCGCTCGCCCAGGGCGCGCAGCACCGGCACGACGATGCGCTGCCCGGCGTCGCTCTCGGGGCTGTAGCGCGGCCCGGTGTCGTAGAGCAGGCTGTGGCCCGCGGTGCGCACCAGCACGGCGCTGCCCTGCCCCACGTCCAGCGCCAGCAACTCGAACTGGCCCGGCGCCGGACGCGCTGGCGTCCACAGCAGCGCGGGCCACACCAGCAGCAGGCCGGCGCCGCGCAGCGCCCAGGGCAGGCGCAACACCAGCAGAGCGCCGCCCAGCACGGCCGCGAGCGCCAGCGGCGCGGGCGGTATCGCGCGGTGGATCGAAGCCCAGGGCCACTGGGCCAGCCACTGCAGCCCCACGCCCAGCCATTGCACCGCCAGCGCCGCCGCGTCCCACAACGGCGGCAGCGCCACGCCCAGCATCGCCAGTGGCGTGATCACCAGCGTGACCCAGGGAATGGCCAGCAGGTTGGCCAGCAGCCCCACCACCGAGAACTGGCCAAACAGCAGCAGCGACAAGGGCGCGAGCGCCACCGTCACCACCGCCTGCTCGCGCAGCAGGGCCCCGCCCGCGCGCAGCGCACGGCGCTGGCGCGGCCCGTCCTCCGAGAGGGTGGTGCGCCGGCCCGGGTCGGTGGCGAACAGAATGCCCACCGCCACGAAGCTGAGCCAGAAGCCCGGTTGCAGCAAGGCCCAGGGATCGAGCAGCAGCACCGCCACCATGGCCAGCAGCCACACCGCGGGCCAGGGCCAGTGCCGGCCCGAGAGCCGCAGGCCGACCACCACGGCCAGCATGACCACGGTGCGCTGCGAGGGCACGCCCCAGCCGGAGAACAGCGCGTAGGCCGCCGCCAGCGCCACCCCGCCCAGGCCCGCCGCCAGCGGCGTGGGCACGGCCAGCAGCGCGCGCGGCCAGACCCGGGCCAGCCGCCGCCACAGGCCACCGATGAGCGCCGTGGCCAGCCAGGCGAACATGGTCACGTGCAGGCCGGAGATGCTCATCAAATGGGCCACCCCGGTGCTGCGGTACAGGTCCCAGTCGGCGCGCTCGATGGCGCTCTGCTCGCCCACCACCAGGGCGGCGAGCACGCCGGCACTGCGCCCATCGTCCACGCGCTGCGCGATGCGCTCGCTGACCCACTGGCGCGCCGCCTCCAACGGGTGCCAGTGGGTACGGCCCAACCGCTGCGGCTGTGGATCGCGAGGCCCGGTGCGCACATAGCCGGTGGCGCCCACGCCCTGCTCCCACAGCCAGCGCTCGCGGTCAAAACCATGGGGGTTGGCGTTGCCGTGCGGGCTGCGCAGGCGCACCGTAAAGCGCCAGCGCTCGCCGGCGAACAGACTGGGGCCGGGGCGTTCGGCCACTGCCGCCGTCGGCGCCACGCCGGGCCCGGCGCCGCGGAACCAGCTCAGTTGCAACAGGCCGGGCAACGGCACCGGGTGTCCGTTGCGCGTGGCCGTCTCCACCGCCAGTTCGAAGCGCTCACCCAGCGAAGTGCGCTGCGGCAGCGAGGCCACGCGGCCGGTCACCTCGATGCCCAGACCCTGCAGGCTGGGTTGCAGCGCCCCGGCCGCGAAGTGGGCCGCGCGCACGCCGGTCAGGCCAAAGCCGGTCAGCAGGCCCGCGGTGATCACCACCCCCAAGCCCAGCGCCGCGCCGACCCGTCCCCGCCCGAGCGCGGCGCGCCCGGACAGCAGGCGCCACCACAACCAGCCCACGAGCAGCAGGCCCGCGCACAAGGCGCCGAGGTACCCACCCCAGGGCCACAGGCCAGCCTGTTGCAACTGCAGGGCCACGCCCACCACACCGGCCGGCAGCCCGGCCTGGGCACTGCGCCGCAGGCTCATGGGTCGCACCCCGGCCCACTGCGAGCGGCAGGGTTGTCATCACCATTTGGCGCAAGACTTGCTAGCATGCCTGCCAGCCGCGCGTACCAATGCCTGGCCTGCGAATCCATTGTTTTCTCACCCCCCTGTTGAAAGACACCAGCATGGCCATTCATGTTGCCCTGAGCCACATCACCCATTATCGGTACGACCGCTTGGTCAAACTCGGTCCCCAGGTGGTGCGTCTGCGCCCGGCGCCGCACAGCCGCACCAAGGTGCTGTCGTACTCGCAGAAGATCGAACCGGCGGGCCACTTCATCAACTGGCAGCAGGACCCGTTCGCCAACTACCAGGCGCGCCTGGTGTTTCCCGAGCCCACCACCGAGTTCAAGGTCACGATCGACCTGGTGGTGGAAATGGCGGTGCACAACCCGTTCGACTTTTTTCTGGAGCCGCGCGCCGAGGAATTCCCGTTCAGCTACGACGCCTCGCAACAGCAGGAACTCGCGCCCTACCTCGCCACGGCGCCGCTGACCGAAGAGCTCAAGGCCTACCTGGCCCGGGTGGACGTGAAGAAGCGCCGCACCATCGACTTCCTGGTGGACATCAACCAGATGCTCCAGCGCGACATCTCGTACACCATCCGCATGGAACCGGGTGTGCAGACGCCCGAAGAAACGCTCAAGCTCAAGAGCGGTTCCTGCCGCGACACCGGTTGGCTGCTGGTGCAGATGCTGCGCCACCTCGGCCTGGCCGCGCGCTTCGTCTCGGGCTACCTGATCCAGCTGACCCCGGACGTGAAAGCCATCGACGGCCCCAGCGGCCCCGAAAAGGACTTCACCGACCTGCACGCCTGGTGCGAGGTGTTCCTGCCCGGCGCCGGCTGGATCGGCCTGGACCCGACCTCGGGCCTGCTGGCCGGTGAAGGCCACATCCCGCTGGCCTGCACGCCGCAGCCCTCGAGCGCCGCGCCGGTGGAAGGCGCCATGGACAAGTGCGAGGTCGAGTTCGAGCACCACATGGGCGTGACGCGCGTCTACGAATCGCCGCGCGTGACCAAGCCCTACACCGAAGAACAGTGGGCCGGTGTGGTGGCGCTGGGCCAGAAGGTGGATGCCGATCTGGAGAAACACGACGTGCGCCTGACCATGGGCGGTGAACCCACCTACGTGGCCACGGCCGATCGCGACGCCGCCGAATGGAACACCGACGCGCTCGGCCCCACCAAACGCGGCTACGCCACCGAGCTGCTGGGCCGGCTGCGCGAGCGCTACGGCGCGGGCGGCTTCGTGCACATGGGCCAGGGCAAGTGGTACCCGGGCGAACAGCTGCCGCGCTGGGCGCTTTCGGTGTTCTGGCGTGCCGACGGCGAGCCCTGCTGGAACAACCCGGCCCTGCTGGCCGACGAGCGCGACGCCGCGACCTACGACGCCGACGATGCGCGCCGCTTCACGCAGGCGCTGGCGCGCCAGCTCGGCCTGTCCACGCAATACATCACCCCCGGCTACGAGGACACCTGGTACTACCTCTGGCGCGAACGCCGCCTGCCGGTGAACGTGGACCCGTTCGACGCCAAGCTCGACGACGAGCTGGAGCGTGCGCGCCTGCGTCGCGTGTTCACCCAGGGGCTGGACGCCACCGTGGGCTTCGTGCTGCCGCTGATGGCCAATGGCCACGGCCCGCTGGCGAACAACGGCAAGAGCGAGGGCTACCACCGCGTCTCGGGCACGGTGTGGTCCACCGGCCCCTGGTTCTTCCGCGACGAGCGCATGTACCTCGTGCCCGGCGACTCGCCCATGGGCTACCGCCTGCCGCTGGACTCACTGCCCTGGGTCTCGGCCGCCGACTACCCGTACCACATCGAGCAGGACCCGCACACACCGCGCGACCCGCTGCCCAAGGGCGCCACCGTGCTGCACCAGCTCTCGCCGCACCAGGTGGGCGGTGGCTTTGCCGAAGGCGGCACGGTGTCGCTGCAGGGCACCGACTTTGGCCCCGCCGGTGGGCCGGCCATCGACGGTCAGCCCGGCCCGGGCACCGCGCCCGCCCAGGCGCTGTCGTCCAAGCTCCCGCAGCGCGGTGAATCGGCCGCCTGGCTCACGCGCACCGCGCTCTGCGTGGAAGCGCGCGACCCGCACCGCGCCAACGGCCCGAAGGCGGAAAAGGCCCACGGCGGCAAGAACCAGCACCTGTACGTGTTCATGCCGCCCATGCAGCGGCTCGAAGACTACCTGGACCTGCTGGCCGCCGTGGAGGCCACGGCCGAGATGCTGGGCATGAGCATCGTGCTCGAAGGCTACCCGCCGCCGCGAGACCCGCGCCTGAAGATGCTGCAGGTCACGCCCGACCCCGGCGTGATCGAGGTCAACATCCACCCCAGCAGCAGCTGGAACGAGCTGGTCGAGCGCACCGAGTTCCTGTACGACGCGGCCTACCAGACGCGCCTGTGCGCCGAGAAGTTCATGACCGACGGCCGCCACACCGGCACCGGCGGCGGCAACCACTTCGTGCTCGGTGGCGCCACACCGGCCGACTCGCCCTTCCTGCGCCGCCCCGAGCTGCTGGGCAGCCTGGTCGCCTACTGGCACAACCACCCCTCGCTGTCCTACCTGTTCAGCGGCCTCTTCATCGGCCCGACCAGCCAGGCCCCGCGCGTGGACGAGGCGCGCAACGACCAGCTCTACGAACTGGAGATCGCGCTCGCGCAAATCGAGAAAAACCGCGAGACCCACGGTCAGGACATGCCGCCCTGGCTGGTGGACCGCACGCTGCGCAACATCCTGATCGACGTCACCGGCAACACCCACCGCAGCGAGTTCTGCATCGACAAACTGTTCTCGCCCGACTCGTCCACCGGCCGCCTGGGCCTGCTGGAACTGCGCGCGTTTGAAATGCCGCCGCACGCCCGCATGAGCATCGCCCAGCAGCTGCTGCTGCGCGCCCTGGTCTCGCGTTTCTGGCAACAGCCCTTCGCCCACAAGCTCACGCGCTGGGGCACCGAGCTGCACGACCGCTTCCTGCTGCCCACCTTCATCCGCATGGACTTCGAAGACGTGCTCGCCGACCTGACCGAGTTCGGCTACCCGCTGGACATGGCCTGGTTCGAGCCGCACTTCGAGTTCCGCTTCCCGCTGGTGGGCGAGGTCTCGGCGCGTGGCATCGAACTCACGCTGCGCAGCGCGCTGGAACCCTGGCACGTGATGGGCGAAGAAGGCGCGCCCGGTGGCACCGTGCGCTATGTCGATTCGTCGCTGGAGCGCATCGAGGTGCGCGTGAGTGGCTACAACGACAGCCGTTACGTCATCACCTGCAATGGCCGCGCCATTCCCCTGCAAAGCACCGGCACCGTGGGCGAATTCGTCTCGGGCGTGCGCTACAAGGCCTGGAGCCCGCCGTCGGCACTGCACCCGTCGATCCCCGCGCACGCGCCGCTCACCTTCGACATCGTGGACACCTGGATGCAGCGCTCGCTCGGCGGCTGCCAGTACCACGTGGCCCACCCGGGCGGTCGCAACTACGACACCTTCCCGATCAACGCCTACGAAGCGGAGAGCCGACGCATGTCGCGCTTCTTCCAGATGGGCCACACCCCGGGCAAGCTGGTGGTGGCCCCCGCCACACCAAGCCGCGAGTTCCCGTTCACACTGGATTTGCGGTATTGACCCCCCCCCGCGCCGCCTGCGGCGTCACCCCCCAGGGGGCGCCAGCAGCGGCCCGGCAAAGCCGGTTCCGCGCTGGCCTGGGTTGGCGTCGCCTCATGCGTTTCATATCGCGCTCCGTCGTCCTTGAACCCCACCTAACGGCGAGCACACCAACGTGAAGGACGGCACACGCCCCCCCACGGATCGGGTTTCGCCCCAGGCCCTTGCTCGGCCAGCGAAGGCATACTCGGAACCCGTGAACCACGACGCCCCCGACACCCTGTTTGACGAGCTCAGCCCCGAATCGCCCGGCGACTGGGCGCTGTCCCTGTCCGTCCCGGCCGATGAAGGCCACCGGGACGAGCTGCGCCTGCCACCGTCCGCGGGTGGCGAGGGCGGCAGCGGCCTGTCGGCGCCTTGGGCCAGTTTTTTTGAACACATCGGCACCGATGGTTTTGCCGAGCTGAACCGCCGCTCCGACAACCTGCAACGCCAGATCCGCGACAACGGCGTGACCTACAACGTCTACGCCGACGCGTCGGGCCAGGAGCGTCCCTGGGCGCTGGACCTGTTCCCGATGATCGTTCCCCCGCAGGACTGGGCCCGGATCGAGGCCGGCGTGATGCAGCGCACCCGCCTGCTCAACGCCGTGATGGCCGATCTCTACGGAGAACGCGACCTGCTCAAGCAGGCGCTGCTGCCGGCCGCGCTGGTGCAGGGCCACCCGGGCTACCTGCGGTCGATGCAGGGGGTCAAACCGCCGGGCGACACCTGGCTGCACATCGTGGCCTTCGACCTCGCCCACGGACCCGATGGCCGCTGGTGGGTGGTGGGCCAGCGCACCCAGGCGCCCTCGGGTCTGGGCTACCTGCTGGAAAACCGCATCGCCATTTCGCGCCAGTTCCCCAAGGCCTTCGCCGGCATGAAGGTGCAGCGCCTGGCCGCGAGCTACCGCGCGCTGATGGACGGCATCAAGGCCATGGCGCCCGAGGGCGAAAACGCCCGCATCGCCCTGCTCACGCCCGGCCCCTACAACGAAACCTATTTCGAACACGCCTACCTGGCGCGTTACCTCGGCCTCACCCTGGTCGAAGGCCACGACCTCACCGTGCGCGACCAGCGCCTGTACCTCAAGACCCTGAGCGGCCTGGAGCCGGTGCACGCTTTGATCAAGCGGCTGGACGACGAGTGGCTGGACCCGCTGGAGCTGCGCTCGGACTCGCGCCTGGGCGTGCCCGGCCTGCTGCAGGTGCTGCGCGCGGGCAACCTGCTGCTGGCCAACGCGCCCGGCTCGGCCCCGCTGGAATCCAGCGCGCTGCTGGGCTTCCTGCCCGCGATCAGCCGCCACCTGCTGGGGGAGGAACTCAGCCTGCCTTCGCTGGCCACCTGGTGGTGCGGCGAAAGCGCGGCGCTGCGCGAGGTGCTGCCGCTGCTGAAAGACAGCGTGATCAAGCCCACCTACCCGAGCTCGGGCCTCGAAACGGCCATGGGCCAGTGCCTGAACCCGCGCGAACTCAACGAGTGGTCGGGTCGCATGGCACGCCACCCCGACGACTACACCGTGCAGTCCTGGATGCCACCGTCGCAGACGCCCACCTGGTCGGGCGAACGGCTCATGCCGCGCTCGGCCATCCTGCGCGTGTTCGCGCTGGCCGACGGCCCGCAGTCCTGGCGCGTGCTGCCCGGCGGCCTGGTGCGGCTGGCGCCGCGCGGCCAGCTCATGGCCTCCATGCAGCGCGGCGGCAGCAGCGCCGACTGCTGGGTGCAGACCGAAGGCTTGGTCGATCACACCAGCCTGCTGCAGTCCGCGCCGAGCACGCTGGCGCTGGCGCACCAGAAACGCCCGGTGACCAGCCGCGCCGCCGAAAACCTGTTCTGGCTGGGCCGCTACACCGAGCGTGCTGAAAACAGCATCCGCCTGGCCCAGATCGCGCTCAACCACCTGGCCGGTGAAGAACCGAGCTCGCGCCCGCTGATGGCCTGGCTCTCGGCCGCCGCGCGCGAAAACTCGCTGGTGCTGCCCGACGTGCCCGGGGCCGAACAATCGGCCCGCGTGTTCGCGCGCAGCCTCATGGCCGGCCTGTCGCCCGAACCGGGCACGCCGCTGGCCGGCCAGACCTACAGCGTGGGCTTCAACCTGCGCGCGCTCAAGGCCGCCGCCGCGCAGGTGCGCGAACGCCTGTCGCAGGAACACTGGAACCTGATCGAACGCACCGAGGCCGAATTCGCCCACGACTGCGCCGACATGGCCGCCGACGCCGAATACGGCACCGCCGAAGCCCTGGCCGCGCTGCAGAACGCCAGCGAACTGCTCGCCGCCATCACCGGCGCGCAGACCGACCGCATGGTGCGCGACAACGGTTGGCGCCTGCTCTCGGTGGGCCGCCACATCGAACGCCTCATCACCCTCTCGCGTGCGCTCGCGCTCGGGCTCGAACACCACTGCGTGCACGACCCAGCAGGCTTTGAAGCACTGGTGGCGCTGTTCGACAGCACCATCACCTTCCACGCCCTGTACCAGCAGCGCCGCGACATGGTGGCGCTGATCGATCTGCTGGTGATGGACCGCGACAACCCGAGGTCGCTGGCCTGGGTGGTGCAGACCCTGCGCTCGCGCCTGGCCAAACTCTCGCAAAGCGCCATGCCGCAGGACGCGGCGCTGGCGATGGACCTGCCCGACCCCGACACCTGGGTGCTGGCCGACCTGAGCAACTGGCAGCGCGCGCCCGACGGCCAGCGCTCCTGGGCCGAACTGGCCGGGCTGCTCGACGACTGCGAGGCCGCCGCGTGCGCGCTGTCCGAAGACATCACGCGCCTGCACTTCAGCCACGCCGACCGCGGCAACCAGAGCCTCGGAGCATAAGAATGTTGCGCCCCCCCATCGCTTGCTCGCTGCGCGTAACCGCTCAGCCCCTCAAGGGGCAACACCAGCGGCCCGGCAAAGCCGGTTCCGCGGTGTTCCCGGTGAATGCGGATCCACTGCGCACCTGATATGTTGCTTCGCATTCTTCACCGCACCCGCTACCGCTACCACGGCACCATCGACATGGCGCAGCACATGGTGCATCTCTCGCCGCGCGACACGCCCACGCAAAAGTTGCTGGCGCACACCCTGCACGTGCGCCCCGAGCCGTCGGCGCGCAGCCAGACCACCGACGCGTTTGGCAACCTGCGCACCTTCTTTTCGCTGCAGGCACCACACGACACCCTGACCGTGGAGGCCGACAGCCTGGTCGAGACCCAGGCGCCGCGGCCGCTGCCCGACAGCCCGGCCTGGCAACAGACCGGCTGGGAGAGCGTGCGCAAACACTTCCGCTACCGTGCGCACGCGCCCTACGACCCGGCCTGCGAATTCCTGTTCGCCTCGCCCTACGTGCCGCGCGACGATGCTTTTGCGGCCTTTGCGCGCCCGGCGTTCACCGCCGGCCTGCCGGTGCTGGAGACCGCGCGCGCGCTGATGGAGCGCATCCACACCCAGCTGCGGTACGAGACCGACAGCACCGAGGTCAACACCCCCGCGCTGCAGGCGCTGGAGCAAGGCAAGGGCGTGTGCCAGGACTTCGCCCACATCATGCTCGGCTGCCTGCGCAGCCTGGGCCTGCCCGCGCGCTACGTGAGCGGCTACCTGCTGACCCAGCCGCCGCCCGGCAAGCCCCGCCTGATCGGTGCCGATGCGTCGCACGCCTGGGTCTCGGTCTATGTGCCGCTGCCGGCCGGCGCCAGCGCTGATGGGGGAGCCGATGCCGATGACGAAGCCCCCGCCGCCAGCGAAGAAGCTTTGGCTGCGGCCCTCGGCGGCGCCTGGTTCGATTTCGACCCCACCAACAACCGCTGCGGCTGGGGCAGCCCGGGTGAGGACTACGTGACCCTTGCCATCGGCCGCGACTTCTCCGACGTCTCACCCATGCGCGGCGTGATCCAGGGCGGAGCCCGGCACACGCTGCACGTGGGCGTGACCGTGGCGCCGCCCGACGAGATCGCCGACCTGCTGGACGGGGCCTGACTCAGCGCCCCTGCCGCCCCAACGCGCGCAACTTGCCCTGCCACTTCGCCACGCCCGGCGTGCCCAGCTGATCCACCAAGCCGATCAGCGTTTCGTGCACCGGGGCGATGCCGACAAACCCCAGGATGTTGCGCTCCAGCGATTTGACGCTGTGGGCACGGAAATACCAGCGGTAGACCAGCGCGGGCATGCCCATGGTCACCACGATGCGCGCCGAGCGCCCACCCAGTGCCTTGCGGCCAAACGGATTCTTTTCATCGCGGTGAAACGCGAACCCGGGCCGCGCCACCTGCTCCAGAAAGCCCTTGAGCATGGCCGGCATGTCGCCCATCCAGAGCGGGAACAACAGCACCAGGTGCTGCGCCCAGGCAATGGCGTCCTGCGCGGGCCGCAGCGCGGGCGGCAACTCGCCGTGTTCCCATTCGTGCTGGCTTTTGAGCAGCGCAAAGTCCAGTGCCGACACCTCCACGCGACGCAGCGCATGCCCGCCGGCTTGCGCGCCCTCGGCGTAGGCGTCGGCCAGGGTGTGGATGAGATGGTGCGCCCCGGCATCGGGGTGGCCGTTGATGAGCAGGATGCGGCGCGGATCGGACATGGAAACACCTCCGTTCAGGAAAGGACCATGCTGGCACCACCGCGGTCTGCGCGGGTTGACCCGCGTCAAGCCAGCGCCGAACCGGGATCAGCCCTTGTCGAACACCGGGTCCACCGGCACCTGCAGCGCGGTGGCGAGCTGGTTGGTCTTGGCGGCGAGCGCCACGATGGACAGCAGCTCGGCGTGCTGCTCGCGCGTCATGCCCTTGGCGCTGGCCGCGGCGGTGTGCGAGTGCACGCAGTAGCTGCAGCCGTTGATGATGGACGCGGTGATGTAGACCATCTCTTTGGTCAGCGGGTCCAGGCTGGAGGGCGTGGCCATGACCCGCTTGACCTCGACCCAGGTCTGCTCCAGCAGCGCCGGATCAAACGCCAGGTAGCGCCACATGTTGTTGATGAAGTCCGTGTTGCGCGTGGCGCGGATGTCGTCGAACACCGCCTTGACGCGGGGATCGTTCTCGGGGTGAACCGGCGGTGCGGTGGTGGACATGGGTTGCTCCTGGGTGATGGGCCGGCGCCTCAGCGTTTGTCGGGCTTGGCGGGTTTCTTGTTGCGTTCCTTCTTGCGCGCCTGGCGCTGCGCGTCGGCCTCCTGGCCCGCGTGCAGCCAGCGCTGGAACTGCTCGGGCGTCTCCAGCGTGATGCGGCCCAGAATGCCGCTGCGGAAATCGGCGATCACCAGTTCGGCGGCCTTTTGCCAGTTGATGCTGCCGCCCGACCCGATGGCGCCGCGCTTGCGCGCGATGGCGGCCATCAGCTCTTCGTCGGGCAGTTCGGCGATGGCCTGCGGCGACAGGCCCAGCTTGTAGCGCGCGTCGAGCTCGGCACCGTAGGCGGCCTTGATCTTGTCCAGCAACTCCAGCGCCACCTCCTGGTCGTCGTAGGCGTTGCGCCCCACGGCGCCGCTGGCCGCGAGGTTGAAGCCGCTCTCGGGCACGACGATGCGCGGCCAGAGCATGCCCGGCGTGTCGTACAGGTAGAAACCGTCGGCCAGGACGATGCGCGACTCGGTGCGGGTGATGCCGGCCTCGTCACCGGTCTTGGCCGCGCGTTTGCCTTTGAGCGTGTTGATGAGCGTGGACTTGCCCACGTTGGGAATGCCGCAGATCAGCACCCGCATGGGCTTGACCATGTCGCCGCGCAGCGGCGCCAGCGCGTGGCAGGCGTCGATGAGGGCACGCGCGGGCGCGGTGACGCTGGCGTCGAGCGCGATCGCGCGGGTGTTGGCCTGGGCGTTGTAGTGCGCCAGCCAGAGCGCGGTGCGCTCGGGGTCGGCCATGTCTTGCTTGTTCACCACTTTGAGCGTGGGCCGCCCGCTGGTGAGCTCGGCCAGCAGCGGGTTGGCGCTGGAGCCGGGCAGGCGCGCGTCCAGCATTTCGATCACGACGTCGATCTCTTTCACGCGCTCGGTGATGGCCTTGCGCGTGAGGTGCATGTGCCCGGGAAACCACTGGATGCTCATGGGTTGGTGTTTTTTTGGTGAGACGGGGATTGTGCTCTGGGTAGCGCACTCTATCGGCGCGCCGGGGTCGCCATGCCACAATGATTTCCCCCTTCCCACACCCCCAAGAGGAGACACATGAGCATCACCGTCAAGATTGATCTGGGTTACGAATTCGACGTCAAGGCCAAGGCCGCCGAGGTGTTCGAGCTGCTCTCGGACGTACCGGCCTCAGTCAGCCATTTTCCCAAAGTCGAGCAACTCACCGATCTGGGCGACGGCGTCTACCAGTGGGAGATGGAAAAGGTGGGCACGGCGCAGGTCAACATCCAGACCGTGTACGCCAGCAAATACGTCAGCGACAAAACCAAGGGCACGGTGAAGTGGACCCCCGTCAAAGGAGTGGGCAACGCGCTGGTGGGCGGCCACTGGAAGATCGTGGACAACAAGAAGTCCACCGGCCTCACGCTCGCCATCCAGGGCGAGATCGAGGTGCCGCTGCCCGGCCTGATGAAGATGATCGTGGTGCCCGTGGTGCAGGGCGAGTTCGAGAAGCTGGTGGAAAAGTACATCGACAACCTGATCCAGCGTTTCGGCGGCGAGGCCTGAGCCTCGTCATCTTCTTCTGTGAGTTGTCCAGCGAAACACTGGATAAGTTTGTGCATAACCCGGGGTCAGCCGTGTACGGGGCGCGCAAGTGCTTGTGGCCCTAGGCGCTTCTTCAACCTGCCTGCACAACGGGCACCCGGACCAGCGCATTTATCCACTTGTCCAGCGAAACCTTGGACAAGGCTGTGCATAAGTGATGGCAAGTTCTGTACGGTCAAGATAAGTGCTTGTCACACAATGAAGTTCTTCAGATTGCCCATTCAACAGGCAGTGCGTGCAGCATCCCCGAACCGCCCATAAGCAAGCCGCCGTGTCTGGATTTGTGCACATGAGCGCCGCGCCGGGCCGCTCCCAAGCAAGCTCGCACCGCAGCCCGCAGGGCGAAGGTACTCCAGTGAGCGCCGCCCGGCCGTTCCGAAGGCGCTCAGCCCCGCAGTGCACTGCACGGAGGGCAGTCCAGTGAGCACTCCGCCCCAGCCCACTGTCTTCCAGTTGCACCTGCCCGAGACAGGCCAGACCCTGGCCGCCCGCGCCGACGACACACTGCTGCAGACCCTGCTGCGCGCGGGCGTGGCCTGGCCGGCCTCGTGCCGCAACGGCAGTTGCCGCGCCTGCATCGGTCGGTTGCCGCAGGGGAGCGTGCGCTACAGCATCGAATGGCCCGGGCTGCTGCCCGAGGAAAAAGCCGCGGGCTGCGTATTGCCCTGCGCGGCCTACCCGCTGGAGGACGTGACGCTCATCGGCCCCGGCGACTGAGGTCCACCCCAACACCCGCGACGCATGAGACGGTCCAGCCCCAGGGCACCGCCGGGCCGGCTTTGCCGGACGGCCAGTGCCGCCCCCTGGGGGGTAGCGCGAAGCGCTGCGGGGGGGATCATGTCAAGCTCTGCTTGAAAAAGCCCAGGGTGCGATCCCAGGCCAGTTGGGCAGCGTTGGTGTCGTAGCGCGGCGTGGTGTCGTTGTGGAAGCCGTGCTGGGTGGCCGGGTATTGGTAGGCGGTGTAGCGCACGCCCGCGGCCTTGAGCGCGGCCTCGTAGGCGGGCCAGGCGGCGTTGATGCGCTCGTCGATGCCGGCGAAGTGGATCAGCAGCGGCGCCTTGACTTTTGCCGCGTCCTGGACCGGGGGCAGGTTGCCGTAAAACGGCACCGCCGCGGCCAGGTCGGGCAGTTGGGTGGCCAGCATGTGCGCGATGCCGCCGCCATAACAGAAGCCCACCACGCCGATGCGGCCCGTGCAGTCGGGGCGGCCTTTCAGCGCCTCGGCCGCGGCGATGAAGTCCTGCCGGGTCTTGGTCTGATCGAGTTGCGCGAACAGGGCGCGTGCCTTGTCCTCGTCGCCCGGGTAGCCGCCCAATGGCGTGAGCGCGTCGGGCGCGAGCGCCAGATAACCCTCCAGGGCCAGGCGCCGGGCGATGTCTTCGATGTGGGGATTGAGGCCCCGGTTTTCGTGCACCACCAGCACCCCGGGCAGCTTGGCCGTGCCCGTGGCGGGTTTGGCCAGATAAGCCTTGACGGTGCCCGACCCCGACGGCGAGGGCACGTCCACCACCAGGGTCAAGACGCGCTTGTCGTCCTTGGGCACCACCTGGGCGGCCGCGAAATCGGGGCTGAGCGCGGCCAGCAACCCGACCGCCGTGACGCCACCCACGGCGAAGCGGCTGGCCCGCTCCAGAAAGGCACGGCGATCGATGTCGCCATGCACATAGGCGTCAAACAGGATCAGCAGTTCCTGGTCAAAGTCCGCGGCGGTCGATCGTGCCATGTGTGCCCCTTGTCAACGACCCCGCAGCTTAGCGCCGGGCACCGCCGCGATGAACACACGCAGGCGAAACGCGGGTTTCAAGGGGTAACCGGCGCGGGGCCCGCACCTCCGCTCAGGCAGCGGCGGCGAGTGGCGAAGCGTTGGGCCGGCCCAGGCGCGCGGGCGAGGTGTATTCCTGCAGATAGATGTCGAACGGCAGGGTGTCGGCCGCTTCGATCGCGCGCTGGTCCAGCACCGACTGCGCCGCCATGGCTTCATAACGCGCCTGCTGCTTGGCGCTCCAGGGCAGGCCCAGCAGGTGGGCATGGATCTGTTGCGACTGCGTGCGCACGAACGCCACGAAGGAATCGCCGTGCTCCTGCCGCATCGCGGCGAGCACCCGCGCCGAGGGCAGGGTCTGGGGCGCCAGCAACCCGGCGCGGGCCAGGTTCACCGCCTCGGCATGGGCGTCGCCCCCCTGGGACAGATCGAGCGCACGGGCGATGGGATCGAGCTGGTCCAGGATCTCGCTGCCCCATTGCACCAGCGGCACGCTCTGGCCCCGGCGCTCCAGGCGCAGGCCGGGCTCGCGCCCGCGTGCCGCGGTGAGGTGCTGGTTGCGCTTGAGTTCGTGGATTTCGTCCGGCGTGTCGGGCGGGCTGTCGCTGAGCAGGCAGTGCAGCAGGAACACGTCGAGAAAACGCAGGGTGGGCGCGCCGATGCCGATGGGCTCGAACGGGTCGAGGTCCATCAGCCGCACCTCGACGTATTCCACGCCACGTTCGCGCAGCGCGTGCAGCGGGCGTTCGCCGGGGTAGATCACGCGCTTGGGCCGGATCGTGCCGTAGAACTCGTTTTCGATCTGCAGCAGCGTGGTGGCGAGCTGGTTGTAGTCGCCGCCCGGGTTGCGGATGCCCAGCGCCTCGTAGGCCGGCCAGGGCCGGGTGAGCGCGTCGTGCAGCGAGGCCGCGTAGCCTTCGAGTCCGTTGTAGCTCACGTCCAGCGTGGCCTGCGCATCGCTCTGGTAACCCAGGCGGCCCATGCGCAGCGAGGTGCCGTAGGGCATGTGCAGGCTGCCGCCACTGCCCAGCGGCAACAGCTCGTGCTCGCGGCCTTCAACGAAGGTGGAGCACACCGCGGGCGAGGCGCCAAACAGCGTGAGCAGCAAGAAGGCATGCCGGCGGAAGTTGCGGATCAGCGCGAAGTAGCCGTCGTTGTCCACGCCCGGCAGCGACCAGTTGTAGTGGATGCCCGAGATGGTCTGCATGCGCCGGCCGTAGCGGTGGCCCAGGCCCATGCGGTACACGCTCTTGGCGCGTCCGACGTTGGACGAGCCGTAGCGGCCCAGCGGAATGGTCTCGTCGGTGGGCAGGCCGCAGGGCATGCTGGAGGCCCAGAGCATTTCCTCGCCCGAGGTGTCGCCGGCCTTGCGCAGGCTGCGCACGGTGTACTGGTGGATCTCGGTGAGTTCGGCCAGGCACGAGGCCACGCTGTCGTGCACACCGGTGATCAGCTCCAGCTGCGATTCGCTGTAGTCGGTGGTGATGTGCGGGTGCGTCAGCGCGCTGCCCAGCGCGGCGGGGTGCGGCGTCAGGGCCAGCCGGCCGTCGGGCTGCGCACGCAGACTTTCTTTCTCGATGCCGCGACGCATGCCGCGCAGGCGCTCAGCCGTGAGGGCATCCAGCCGGGGTTTTACAGAGGTCATACAGGCGTCGTGGTTCAGGTCCGGGGCCGGAAGTTAACACGGCTGCGCCAACTCCGCTGCCAGCGCCGGGATCGGCTCTGTGGTAATAGGCGGGCGGATTTGCGCCTGCCGCAGCCAGGCCTCGATGGCGGCGGGGTCGTGCACCAGGCGCAGTTCGTCGAACGCGTCCTGGGCCTGCGGGTAACGCTGGCGCAGGTAGTTGAGCCACTGTTTGAGCCGCCCGGCGCGGTGGCGGCGCTCCACGCGCACGCTCACCTGTTGCCAGAATGCCAACAGCAGCGGCGGTAGCTGCTGCCAGGGCACACCGCCCAGCCCTTTGATGGCCAGCGCCAGGCCCGGGTCGGTCACCATGCCGCGGCCGATCATGAGCGCGTCGCAACCGGTGACGGCGCGGCAGCGTTCGGCATCGGCCACGTTCCAGATGTCGCCGTTGGCGATCACGGTGATGGGCGCGCCCGCCGGCAGCGAGGCCCGCACCTGCGCGATGCGCTCCCAGTAGGCGGGTGGGCGGTAGCCGTGCGCCTTGGTGCGGGCGTGGATGACCAGTTCGTCGGCCCCCGCTTCGGCGATGGCGTGTGCGCAGTCCTCGGCCCGGTGGTCGTCGTTGAAGCCCAGGCGCATCTTGGCCGACACCGGCACCTGGGCCGGCACCGCGCGGCACACGGCGGCCACGATGCGGCCGATCAGCTCGGGTTCGTCCAGCAGCACCGCGCCGCCCCGGCTCTGGTTCACCGTCTTGGCCGGGCAGCCGAAATTGAGGTCCACACCGAACGGGCTCAGGCCCGCGAGCCGCGCCGCGTTCTCGGCCAGGCAGGCCGGGTCCGACCCCAGCAACTGCGGGCGCACCGGCACGCCCGCGCGGGTGCGCCCGCCGTTGAGCAGCTCGGGCACCACCCGCAGGAACGCGCGCTCGGGCAGCAGGGTCTGGGTGACGCGGATGAACTCGCTCACGCAGCGGTCGATGCCACCGGTGCGCGTGAGCACGTCGCGCAAGGTCGCGTCGAGCAGGCCTTCCATGGGCGCGAGCAGCAGGGTCATGGGTGGGTGGAGGGTGTGGGCGGCCGTGGGCGGCGAAGGGCCGCGACAGCGCGGGTGGACCCTGGGGATTCTATCGAGACACCCGTCGTCGCGCATGGGCCGCGGCCGAGCGCCGTCCGGTACCATCGCGGGTTGTTTCGTACACCCCGGAGTTCTCCATGCGTGCGCCCCTCTCCCTGTTTCTGGCCGCCTTCCTGCTGGCGGTGCTGCCCCAGGCCGAGGCGCAACAGCAGCCACCGGCCGCGGCGGTCGCCGATGCGGGCCGTGTGGGTACCTTCAAACAGGTGGAAGGCGAGATCTGGGTCGGCCCGGTCGAGGCGCGCCGCACGCCCGTGCCCGGTGACGGCCTGCACGAGGCCGAGCGCCTGCGCACCGGCAAGACCGGCGCGGCCACCATCACCCTCAAGGACGGCACCGTGGTCACCATGGGCCCCGACACCCTGGTGGAACTGAGCAAATTCCAGTACAACCCCACGACCCAGTCGGGCAACCTCGCGCTGGAGCTGCTGCAGGGCTCGATCCGCATCGTCACCGGCCTGCTGGCCAAGATCAACCCCGATCTGTTCAAGATCACCACCCCCACCTCGGTGGTGGGCGTGCGCGGCACCGACTTCATCGTGGACGCCCCGGCGCAACCCTGAACCACCCGAACCTCAGCCACATGCAATCCAGCAATCCGCTGCACCGCCGATCCACCGCCCTCCTCGCGATGCTGCTGGGCAGCGTGCTGTCGGCCTGCGCGCCGACCACGCGCGTGATCCTGCTGCCCCAGGCCAACGGCGCGCCCAGCGCGGTGGCGGTCAGCACCGCCCGGGGCGAACAGGTGATCGACCGCCCCTACCAGGTGGCCAACGTGGGCGCGCGCGGTGCGCTCAGCGTGGACACCACCACGGCCGAGAAGGTGCGCGAAGCCTACCCGCGCCTGATCGCGCTGCAGCCGCCGCCGCCCGAGCGCTTCGTGCTGGAATTCGAGCTCGCCACCCCGCAACTCACCCCCGAGTCGCAGGCGCAGCTGGACCACGTGGTGGCCCGCGCCAAGGCCCGCCCCGGTGGCGAGATCGTGGTGACCGGCCACACCGACCGCCAGGGCCCGCTGGAAGCCAACGACGCGCTCTCGTTGGAACGTGCCCAGGCCATCCGCGACCAGCTGATCGAGCGTGGCCTGCGGGCCGACCTGATCGAGGCCGTGGGTCGCGGTGAGCGCGAACCGCTGGTGCCCACCGACGACGAGGTCGCCGAGCCCCGCAACCGCCGCGCCGTGATCGACGTGCGCTGAGCACGCCCCAGGCACTCAACCCATGGCCACCGAACACAGCCTGACCCGCGCCCTGCGCGAACTGCTGGCCAGCCAGCGCACCGCCGCGCTCGGCACGCTGGACGAACACGGCGCGCCCTTTGTCTCCATGGTCCCGTTCGCGGTGGACCGGGTCGACCACAGCCTGGTGATCCACGTCAGCGGCCTGGCCGCGCACAGCCGCAACCTGCAGCGCTCGCCCCGCGTGTCGCTGCTGGTCTGCCAGGCCGAGGTGGCGGGTGAACCGGTGCACGCCCTGCCGCGCGTCACGCTCGACGCCACCGCCCTCGTGGCCGAACCCGGCAGCCCCGAGGCGCTGGCCTGCCGCGCGGTCTATCTGGCGCGTTTCCCAGATGTCGAACCCATGACCGCGCTCGGCGACTTCCGCTTCGTGCGCCTGCGCGCCAGCGGCGCACGCCAGGTAGCCGGCTTTGGCGCGGCGCGCAGCCTGGACGCCGCCGAGCTGACGCGGGCCCTCGGCCCCGCACCCTGACCGGCGGCCACGCGGTGGACGACCACGGCCTGAACCCGCTGTACGCCGACGAGGCGATGCTGGTGTTCGACAAGCCCTCCGGCCTGCTGAGCGTGCCCGGGCGCGGCCCGGACAAACAGGACTGCCTGAGCAGCCACGCCCAGGCGGTCTGGCCCGACGCCTTGGTGGTGCACCGGCTGGACATGGCCACCTCCGGCATCGTGGTCATGGCGCGCGGCATCGAAGCCCAGCGCACCCTGAGCACCGCGTTCGAAAAGCGTCGCGTGCACAAGCGCTACACGGCGGTGGTGGTCGGCGCGCTGGACAACCCGCAGCCCGACAACGGCTGGAACACCATCGACCTGCCCCTGATCCTGGACTGGCTCGCCCGACCGCGCAGCATCGTGCACCACGAGTTCGGCAAACCCAGCATCACACACTGGCGGCTGGCTGCGGCGCCCGCGCCCGGGCCGGACATGACCCGGCTGGACCTCGAACCCGTCACCGGCCGTTCGCACCAGCTGCGTGTGCACCTGCAGGCCATTGGCCACCCCATCGTGGGCGACCCGCTCTACGCCAGCCCCGCCCAGGAGGCGCTGGCCAACCGCCTGCTGCTGCACGCGCAGGCACTGGAGTTGCCACACCCGGTCACGGGCGAGACACTGCGGTTCGAATGTCCCTGTCCGTTCTGAGAGGCTGAGAGTCTTTCGCTCATGCCCGCTCACCACCCCAAAACGCACCGGATCTGCGTTGCAAATGCGCGCCATAGCCCGAGCTATGGCTGTGCTTTGCGCCTTGATCGGGCACGTTTTGGGGCGTTGCTCGGTCACGCCCGAAAAACGCTCAGCCTCTGACCCCAGGAGCCGCCATGAACCCAGATACACAACACCTCACCATCCTCACCGGCGCCTCGCGCGGCATGGGTCTGGCCATGGCGCGCCAGTTGCTCACGCCCGGACGCCTGCTGCTGTGCATCTCGCGCCACGCAGCGCCCGCGCTGGAGTCCGAAGCCGCGCGGCACGGTGCCAGCCTGGTCCAGTGGTCGCAGGACCTGGCCGACACCGTCGCCGCGGCCGCGCGGCTGCGGCACTGGCTTGAGGGCCAACAACCGCCTGCGCTGGCCAGCGCCACGCTGATCAACAACGCCGGGGTGATCCCGCGCATCGGCCCACTCGACGCCTGCCCGCCCGACGAACTGGCCAACGCGCTGCGCGTGGGACTGGAAGCGCCGATGCAGCTCACCGCGGCGTTTCTGGCCGCGACCGGCGCCTGGGTGGACGCGGGCTGGCGCGGCCCGCGCAAGGTGCTCAACATCTCCTCGGGACTGGGCCGCACCCCCATGGCCGCCCAGGCGCCCTACTGCGCGGCCAAGGCGGGCATGGACCACTTCACCCGCTGCAGCGCGCTCGACGAAGCCCGGCGCGCGCACGGCGCCAGGCTGGTGTCGCTGGCACCGGGCGTGATCGACACTGACATGCAGGTGCAGCTGCGCGCGGGCGACCCCAGCGCCTTCCCCGACCGGCAGCGGTTCCTGGAACTGCAAAGCCAGGGGCAACTCGCCGCACCCGAAACCGCCGCCGCGCGCGTGCTCGCCTGGCTGGAGCGCCCGGACTTTGGCGAGCAGCCGGTGGCCGACGTGCGCGACTGAGCCCGACGCACGCCCTTTGGCATCGAAGCTGCGGGGGTACGATGTGTTGTTTTCCGTGGCGCGGCAGCCCGGCCCCGAGCGGAACCATCCATCCCAACCTGTCTGGAGACCCCCATGAGCCGAGAAGTCGTCATCGTCAGCGCCGCCCGCACCGCCATTGGCACCTTTGGTGGCAGCCTGAAAGACGTGCCCCCCACCGAACTCGGCGCGCTGGTCGTCAAGGAAACCCTGGCCCGCGCCCAGCTCGACGGCAAGGACGTGGGCCACGTGGTGTTCGGCCACGTGGTCAACACCGAACCCAAGGACATGTACCTCTCGCGCGTGGCCGCCATCAACGGCGGCTGCGCCGAAGGCACACCCGCCTTCAACGTCAACCGCCTCTGCGGCTCGGGCCTGCAGGCCATCGTCTCAGCCTCGCAGTCCATCTTGCTGGGCGACACCGACATCGCCATCGGCGGCGGCGCCGAGTGCATGAGCCGCGCGCCGTTCGCCTCGCTCAACATGCGCTGGGGCGCCCGCATGGGCGACACCAAGATGGTCGACATGATGGTCGGCGCGCTGCACGACCCCTTCCACACCATCCACATGGGCGTGACGGCCGAGAACATCGCCGCCAAGTGGGGCATCAGCCGCGAAGACCAGGACCGGCTGGCCGTGGAAAGCCACAACCGCGCCCAGCGCGCCACCGAAGAAGGCCGCTTCAAGGACCAGATCGTCCCGGTCATGCTCAAGAGCCGCAAGGGTGAAGTGGCCTACGCCACCGACGAGCACTTCCGTCCCAACTGCGGTATGGAAGAGTTGGCCAAACTCAAACCGGTGTTCGTGAAGGACAACGGCACCGTCACCGCCGGCAACGCCTCGGGCATCAACGACGCGGCCGCCGCCGTGGTGCTGATGGAGGCCGCCACCGCCAAGGCGCGCGGCCTGGCGCCGCTGGCACGGCTGGTGGCCTACGCCCACGCCGGCGTGGACCCGAAGTACATGGGCATCGGCCCGGTGCCGGCCTCCAAGCTGGCGCTGCAGAAGGCCGGCCTGACCGTCAACGACCTCGACGTGATCGAAGCCAACGAAGCCTTCGCCGCCCAGGCCTGCGCCGTGTCCAGAGACCTCGGCCTGGACCCGGCCAAGGTCAACCCCAACGGCTCGGGCATTTCGCTCGGCCACCCCATCGGCGCCACCGGCGCGTTGATCACCGTGAAGGCACTGTACGAGCTGCAGCGCATCAACGGCCGCTACGCGCTCGTCACGATGTGCATCGGCGGCGGCCAAGGCATCGCCGCGGTATTCGAAAGGCTGTAAGGCCATGCGCTGGGCAGCCTCCATCGCAGAACTCGAACGCGGCCTGCTGCAGCGCGACGTGGCTGCCCGTGCGCTGCTGCTGGCGGCGCTGGCGGGCGAGCACGTGCTGCTGCTGGGCCCGCCCGGCACCGCCAAGAGCGAGCTCGCGCGGCGCCTGCAGCGCCTGTTGCCCGGCGCGCACTACTTCGAGCGCCTGCTCACCCGCTTCACCGTGCCCGAGGAGCTGTTCGGTCCGTTGTCGCTGCGCGCGCTCGAAGAGGACCGCTACGAGCGCCTGACCGAGGGCTACCTGCCGAGCGCCGAGGTGGCGTTTCTCGACGAGGTGTTCAAGGCCAACTCGGCCATCCTCAACACCCTGCTCGGCCTGCTGCACGAGCGCCAGTTCGACAACGGCAGCCAGCGCCTGCCGGTGCCGCTGGTGTGCCTGGTGGGCGCCAGCAACGAGGTGCCGCAGGACGAGAGCCTGCACGCGTTCTACGACCGCTTCCTGCTGCGCGTGCCGGTGCAGCCGGTGGACGACGCGCATTTCACCGCCCTGCTGCTGGCCGATGCGCCAGGCGCGGGGGCCACCCCGGCCCACGCGCTGATCGACCCGACGGTGGTGGACGCCCTGCGCGAGCGTGCGCCGCAAGTCCCGCTGGGGGAGGCCGCGCTGGCGCTGCTGCTGCAGGCCCGGCAACACGCCAGCGAGAGCGGGCAGACCGTGTCCGACCGGCGCTGGCGCCAGTTGGTCGCGCTGCTGCAGCTGCAGGCCGCGAGCCGCCAGGCCAACGAGGTCGGGCCCTGGGACCTGTGGCTGCTGCCCTTCGTGCTGGCCGCCGACCCGGCCCAGGTGCCCGGCTGGACCGGGTTTTTCCTGCACAGCGTGGCCCGGACCGCACCGATATCCGTGCAGGGTCTGGAGCGCGCGGTGCAGGCGTTCGAACAGCAGCTCGACACCGAGCGCCGCGCCCCGCCCGACGCGCAGGACGACAGCGCGGGCAAGCTGGCGCTGGCGCGCGCCATCAGCCGGCCGGGCGAAGAAAGCGAGATGCTGCGCATCACCAGCGAGCGCGCCCAGCGCCGCTACAGCCCCGTGCACATCGAAGCCCGCGTGGCGCAGTGCGACGAACTGCTGGAGCGGCTGATGGCACTGCACGGCGAGTGGCTGGCGGTGGCGCGCGAGGTGCTGGCCCAGGCCCGCGCGCACGCCTGGCTGCCACCGTCCTGGCTGCTGCAGATCGAGGCCGTGCACGCCGAGCGCTGCGGCCACCTGGCCAGCCTGTGCGCGCAGCACCAGTCCACGCGCAACGGCTTCGCGGCCTTGCCGGTGGAGGTGGACGCCGCCGCCCACGCACCGGCGCCGGTGCCGTGGGAATCCCCGTGAAGGCCTCGACAGGCTCGGCCCGAACGGGTGGATCGGTCGACACCGCGCCAACGGCCACCGTTCGCACTGAGCCTGTCGAAAGGCAGAACCTTCCCGACCAGCCCTACCACCACCTCGACGCCCTGCCGCGCGAACTCTGGCGCTGGGCCGTGGTGTGCAGCAGCGGCCACGTGGCGCGGCGCGTCCCCGAGCTGGCGCAGTGGGCGCGTGCGCTGATGGACGGCGCCCTGCCCGATGCGGCACACGACTTCGGCGACGCCGCCGCCACCCAGGCGCTGCGCCCGCTGCTGACCGAGCTCGATCTGCTCACCCTCACGCGCCAGAGCGCGCCGCTCACCCGGCAGCTGCTGCAAAGCCTGATGTGGCACTTGGACAGCCTGATCGACCGGCCCGTTGACGAGCCCCGCGCGCAGTCCATCGCCCGCATGCAGGCCGGGTTTCGCGAGAGCTGGGACCTGCAGCGCAAAGGCTGGGACGAGGCGCTGGCGCTGCTGCAATCGCTGGGCGATCTGGCGCACCTGCGCTGGGACGACCTGGCCGGCCAGCTCAACCGGCGCGAGTGGCAGGAAGCGCGCCGCATCGGCGAGCTGCTGCAGCGCCTGCCGGCGCTGGCGGCGTTCATCGACGGCGTGGGCCGGCGCGCGTTCGAACCCCGGCACCCGCCGGCCCACACCGCCCGGCCCGACCCGGCGCCCGACGCGCAAGCCGCGCAGCGCCCCGCCGACGACGAAGAACGCCGCCCCGAACCCACCGCGGTAGACGGCGTGCGCCGCTCGCGCAACCTCGCCCGCATGACCGGCGGCGAAAGCCTGAACCTCACCCACCCGGTGCTGCACCGGCTGTGGCGCGCGCGTTTTGCCGAAGCCCAGTTGCTGAGCTACGACGACCGCGCCCGCGAGCAATCCCCGCGTCCGCTGCCGCGCCCCGAACCGCAGCCCCAGCGCCGGCAGGCGGCGCACGCCGGGCGTGGCCCGCTGATCGTCTGTCTGGACACCTCGGGCTCGATGCGCGGCGCACCGGAAAACGTGGCCAAGGCCTGCGTGCTGCAGGCCCTGCGCAGCGCCCACACCGGCCAGCGTGCCTGCCGGCTGCTGGCCTTTGGCGGCCCCAGCGAGCTGCTGGAGCGCGACCTCACGCTCGACGCCGCCGGGCTGGAACACCTGCTGGACCTGATGGGCCAGAGCTTCGACGGTGGCACCGACGTGCAGTCCCCCATCGAACGCGCCATCGAACTGGTGCAGACCGCCGGCTGGCAGGAGGCCGACCTGCTGATCGTGAGCGACGGCGAGTTCGGCGTCACGCCCGCCACGCTGCGGCGGTTGCGCGAGGCCAAGGAGCGGCTGGCGCTGCGCGCGCACGGCGTGCTGATCGGCGACCGCGAGACCATCGGCCTGATGGAGGTCTGCGACCACCTGTACTGGGTGCGTGAGTGGCGCCGCTACGGCAGCGGCGCCGCCGCGGTGGGTGAGAACTTCTCGCCGGTGCACAGCCGCAGCCTGACCGCGCTGTATTTCCCGAACGCAATCAGGAGGTAAGCCCCCTGGAAGGCCAACCGGGAACCACCGGGATCAGTCGCCCTGGAAGCCGCCCGCGCGGTAGGTCAGCACCAGGGTGTCGCGCCAGCCAAAGCCGTCGGCCTGCAATGGCTGGATCGGGGTGCTCTCGTGGATGACGCGCCGGTCGTCGAGCAGCAGCAGCGACCAGGGTTCGAGCAGCGTGAAGCGCTGGCCGGCGGGCCCGTTGGCCTCGAACACGCGGCTCTCGCCGCCCTTGATGAGGTGGCGCTCCAGCATGAACACCGCCACCAGATCCACACCGTCGCGGTGCGCGCCTTCCGGCGTGGGCCGGCCGATGCCGTCGGTGGTGTCGATGCGAAAAGTGTGCGCCTCCACGAACCAGGGCTGCTCGCCGCGCAGGGCCGAGACCACCGCCCCCACCCGCCCCAGCAAGCGTGGCCACACCGGGCGCGCCACCAGCGCCGGGTCCAAGGGCTCGAACAGGCGCTGCATGCCGCCGTGCAGGGCGTTGTATTCCAGCGGCTGCCAGTGGGCGCGGTGCGGCGCCTGCTGCACCTGTTCCCCCCGCACCTCGAAACAGCTGTGGCGCCGCCGGCGGTAGTGCCCGCCGTCCTTCAGGTAGCCATCGGCCGGCAGATCGTTCCAGCCACTGTGCAGCGCCTGCAGTTCGTCCGGCGTGGCGGACAGCCACTGCCGCACATCGGCGGCACTGATCAGGGCAAACCCTTGGGTCTTCAGGCTCTGGTCGAGCCCGGCCAGGGGCACATAAGGTGGCTGGAATTGGCTGGTCATGGGCTGGCAGTGTAGCGGGCAGCCCGCCAGCGGCCCCGCTCCGTGGGGCAGGCGTAACAGGCGGTTAATGCCTGTTCGCCACCGTGTGCAATTCCTGCGCTGGATCAAATCCACACCCTGCGGGTGCTGTCAAGCTTTCGGCCACAGATTGGATTTGGAGGCTGTCATGAACACTGTTGAATGGTCCGATGCGCTGCTGCTGGATTACGAGCCCATGGACACCGTGCACCGGGAGTTCGTGGACCTTCTGGCGGCGGCGCAGAACGCGTCCGACGCGGCACTGCCGCAGACCTGGGCCGCGGTCGTCGCCCACACGGTGCGCCACTTTGGCCGCGAGGACGAATGGATGCAACGCACCGGCTTCGCCTCGGCCGACAACCACATCCTGCAGCACCGGGTGGTGCTCAACCTGCTGCGCGAAGGCCTGGCCATGGCCCAGGCCGGCCAGATGGACCCGGTGCGCGAGATGGCCGGCGAGTTGGCGGTCTGGTTCGCCAAGCACACCCAGACGCTGGACGCGGCGCTGGCGCTGCACATGCGCCGCGAGCCCGCTTTGGTGGGCACGGCGCACCGCCCGCGCGGCGGGCGCGGCGCCCACGCGTCCCCCGGATAGACCGCGCCCGCCGGCCCGGGCGGGTGGGTGCGCAGCCCGACCCCCACAACCCTCACGGGTATCGGGTAAACCATGTGCGTGCCACATGCGGTGGTGGCTATATTGCTCCGACAGAAGGAGACCACCATGGCCGAAGCCATCCACGCTGACGCGTCGCACGACGACCCGTCCGAGCCCGGCACGCCCGAGGCCGCACCGGCGCAGCCCGCCAACGCCGAACAACGCGGCCCCTCGGTTTTTGCCCTGACGTTGGCCGACCTGAGCCCGTCCGACCCGGTGCGCTGGCTTCGCCTGGGCTGGGCCGACTTCCAGCGCTGCCCGCGCATCGGCCTGTTCTACGGCCTGTGCTTCTTCGCCATGGGCCACGCCTTGCTGGCGGTGTTCCAGAACGCCCCCGCCTACGTGCTGGCGCTGAGCGCCGGCTTCCTGCTGATGGGGCCGTTCCTGTGCCTGGGCCTGTACGACGCGAGCAAGGCCATGCAGACCCACGACCACCGGCCTTCGCTGCGCGCGTCCCTGCTGGCGTGGCGGCCGACCAAGGGCACCATGGGCATCTTCGCCGGCGTGTTGCTGATCCTGGAACTGCTCTGGGGACGGGCCTCGCTGGTGGTGTTTGCCGTCACCTTCAACACCATGCCTTCGACCGAGAAGCTGCTGCCGCAACTCATCAACCCGGAGAACCTCGGCTTCCTGATCACCTACACCATCGTCGGCGGCATCTTCGCCGGCCTGATCTTCGTCACCAGCGTGATCTCGATCCCGATGATCATGGACCGCAAGACCGACGCAATTTCGGCCGGCCTCACCAGCATCCGCGCCTGCCTGCAGAACCCGGGCGTCATGCTGATCTGGGGCGCGCTGATCACGGTGCTGATCGGTCTGGCCATGCTGCCGGTGTTCCTCGGCCTGCTGATCGTGGGCCCGGTGATCGGCCACGCCACCTGGCACGCCTACCGCCACATCGTGCCGGCGCCCTGATCGATGGCCTGAACGTTCCGTTGTTGTAGGGAGCCGACGATCGGCCCGGCGCGCCGGTGCCGGTTCGACGCCCTGAGTTGCCCGCTGCACCGGGGGCAAGTTGCAAGCAGATGGCCACGGGCCCACCAGATGCCGCCTGGAGCGCGGCTGAAATGCGCCGAAACGGGGCCCAAACCGGGCCCGACTCACCACCCTGGGGCGCCCGTTTTCCGCAGTGCACCATAAGGGTTTTTGTGTACAGGAGTCGGGCGCTGTACAGTGGGCCGACGCCACAGCACATCTGTATATGTTGACATCGCGTCACGGGCATTACAGTCGCGCCATCGTCACCTGCGAAAGCGTTTGTCTGCATGGAATCCGCACAAGCCCTCGTCACCTTCACCGGTGTCCAAAAAACCTACGATGGCGACACCCTCGTGGTTCGCGACCTGAATCTGGAGATCCAGAAAGGGGAGTTCCTCTCGCTGCTGGGCCCCTCGGGCTCGGGCAAGACCACCACCCTGATGATGCTGGCGGGCTTCGAGTCGCCGACCTCGGGCGAGATCAGCCTCAACGGCGTGCCGATCACCCGCACCCCGCCGCACAAGCGCAACTTCGGCATGGTGTTCCAGAACTACGCGCTGTTCCCGCACATGACGGTGGCCGACAACATCGCTTATCCGCTGACGGTGCGCAAGCTGGGCAAGGACGAGCGCGAGGCCAAGGTCAAGCGCGCGCTGGACATGGTGCAGATGGGCCACATGGGCAGCCGCTACCCCGGCCAGCTCTCGGGTGGCCAGCAGCAGCGCGTGGCGCTGGCCCGCGCCCTGGTGTTCGACCCGCAGCTGGTGCTGATGGACGAGCCACTGGGCGCACTGGACAAGCAGCTGCGCGAACACATGCAGCTGGAGTTGAAGGCGCTGCATCGCCGCCTGGGCGTGACCTTCGTCTACGTCACGCACGACCAGTCGGAAGCGCTCACCATGTCCGACCGCGTGGCGGTGTTCAGCGAAGGCGTGATCCAGCAGATCGACCAGGTGGATCGTCTCTACGAAACGCCGTCGAACCGTTTCGTGGCCAGCTTCGTGGGGGACAACTCGGTGCTCGACGCCAAGGTGCTGCAGACCTCGGGCGCGCAGTGCGATGTGCAGCTGGGCGACGGCACCGTGCTCACCGGCATCAACGTCAACCAGGCCCAGGTCGGCGAGACGGTGCAATGCAGCGTGCGTCCCGAGCGCATCGCGGTGCTCAACGGGGCCGGCGGCCCCAGCGGCAACCGGCTCGATGCGGCCCTGGGCGACGTGATCTATTTCGGCGACCACCTGCGCCTGCGCTGCCTGGTCACCCAGCAGCCCGAGATCAGCGTCAAGGTGCCGCTGCAGCACGTCGGCCACATGGATCCGGGCCAATCGATTGGCCTGCACATCCCACCCGAGCACCTGCGGATCTACCGATGACCCCTGCTTTTCCTTCCCCCGTTCCTCAACCCAGGAGATCCTCCCCATGAAACTCAAACCCGTCCTGTTGGCCGTGGCCGTGATGGCCAGCCTGCCCGCTTTCGCCCAAAGCCAGCTCACCGTGGTGAACTTCGGCGGCGCCAACGGTGCCGCCCAGAAGAAGGCCTATTTCGAGCCCTTTGAAAAGACCGGCGCCAAGGTGGTGCCGGTGGAATACAACGGTGAACAAGCCAAGATCAAGGCCATGGTCGAGGCCAAGAAAGTGACCTGGGACGTGGTCGAAGTCGAAAGCCCCGACCTGAGCCGCGGCTGCGACGAAGGCCTGTTCGAGAAGATGGACTGGGCCAAGGTCGGCAACAAGGCCGACTTCCAGAAGGCCGCCGTGCACGAGTGCGGCGTGGGCACCTTCGTGTGGTCCACCGTGATGGCCTATGACGGCGACAAGCTCAAGACCGCGCCCACCACCTGGGCCGATTTCTGGGACGTGAAGAAATTCCCGGGCAAGCGCGGCATGCGCAAGGGCGCGCGCTACAACCTCGAATTCGCCCTGATGGCCGACGGCGTCAAGACCGCCGACGTCTACAAGGTGCTGGCCACCAAGGAAGGCGCCGAGCGCGCGTTCAAGAAGCTGACCGAACTCAAGCCCAACATCCAGTGGTGGGAAGCCGGCGCGCAGCCGCCGCAGTTCCTGGTGGCGGGCGACGTGGCCATGACCACCGCCTACAACGGCCGCATCGACGCCGCCCAGCGCGAAGGCAAGAACCTCAAGATCACCTGGACCGGCG
>Ga0155522_1170_pt1 | contig 61855 bp, 58 predicted proteins | sample RifCSPhighO2_12_FD_107179 | JGI IMG/M metagenome (GOLD analysis project Ga0155522, IMG submission 107179) | Burkholderiales bacterium RIFCSPHIGHO2_12_FULL_67_38
GATGTCCTTGGCGAAGATCTGCGACAGCGCCACGCCCAGCGGGTAGTACACGCCGCTCTGGCCGCCGGTGAGCACGTTGATGAATTGGGGTTGCTGGGCGACCGCCGCTCCCGACACGATGGCTGCGGCCACGCTCAGGCCCAGACCGATCTTGTGAATCAAACGCATGGATGTGTCTCCTGTGGTTGGGACGAAAACAAAAAGGCAGAATACCCCAAATCGATAGCAGACCCACCCCGGTAAACGCTTACGTTCAGGGTCGGGTTTACCCCGACAACAGCCACCGCCGGACGCCACGGCGCCCGCCGGCCACGACCGTTTTCATGCCCGTTCCCCCAACCGCTGGCCCGCCCGTGCCGTCCCCGCTGCTGCTGGCCAGCCAGGCGAGCGCCGAGGCTTTTGTGGACGCCCTCTGGCTTGAAGAAGGTCTCTCGCGCAACACGCTCGACGCCTACCGGCGCGACCTCACGCTCTACGGCCAGTGGCTGGCCGGACACGGCAAGGCCCTGCCGCAGACCGCGGAGGCCGACATCAACGCCTACTTCGCCGCGCGCCACGCCCAGACCCGCGCCACCACCGCGAACCGGCGGCTCACCGTGTTCAGGCGCTACTTCCGCTGGGCGCTGCGCGAGCGCCTCATCAGCGCCGACCCCACGCTGCGCCTGGTGGCCGCGCGCCAGCCCTTGCGGGTGCCCAAGACCCTGTCGGAAGCGCAGGTGGAGGCCCTGCTCAACGCGCCCGACACCGGCACCCCGCTGGGCCAGCGCGACCGCGCCATGCTGGAGCTGATGTACGCCAGCGGCCTGCGCGTGAGCGAGCTGGTGCAGCTCAAGACCTTTCACGTGGGCCACAACGAGCACGTGCTGCGCATCACCGGCAAGGGCAACAAGGAGCGACTGGTGCCGTTCGGCCAGATCGCCGGCCAGTGGCTGCAACGCTACCTGGCGCAGGGGCGCAAGGAGATTCTGGGCGGGCAACAGAGCGAAGACCTGTTCGTGACCTCGCGCGGCACCCGCGCGGGCGAGGCCATGAGCCGGGTGATGTTCTGGAACCTGGTGAAGCGCTACGCCCAGCAGGCCGGCATCACCACGCCGCTCTCGCCCCACACCCTGCGCCACGCCTTCGCCACCCACCTGCTCAACCACGGCGCCGACCTGCGCGCGGTGCAGATGCTGCTGGGCCACGCCGACATTTCCACCACCACGATCTACACCCACGTGGCGCGCGAACGGCTCAAGAGCATTGTGGCGCAGCACCACCCGCGGGGCTGAGCGGCGCCGGGCGTCACATCAGGAAATCCAGCCAGTTGGCGATCGGCGCGATGCGGCGCATGCGGGAGATGGCCTCGTCGTCCGCGCCGTCGGTCAGGGCGTCGAGCCCGCCGGCATCGGCCGTGCCCACGATCGCGCGGGACTGCGCCATGCGCGCCTGCATGTCCTGGATCATGGTCCTGGCGAGGAAGGCGTTGTTGCGGCAGACCACGATCAACTCGGAATTCAGGTTGGCCGAACGCGGGTCCATGTTGTAGGTGCCGACCACCACGGTGTGGTCGTCGAACACCGCGCGTTTGGCGTGCACGCCCCAGCGTTGGGAGGCCGAGGGCCGCAGGCCGCTGGTGAGCGGGCTGCCCTGGTAGGCCCAGACCTCCAGGTTGGGCATCTTCAACATGTCCAGCGAATGGGCCAGACTGGCGACGGTGTAGTAGGCGTCGGTGGAATGCAGGCTGTTGGTCAGGAATTGCAGCTTGACGCCCCGCTGCACCACGCCGCGCAGCAGCGCCATGCCGTCGTCGCGCAGCACCAGGTAGGGGCTCTCCACCATGATCTGCTGGCGCGCCTCCTGGACCAGCCGGGCGATTTCCAGAAAGACCTTGCGCCGCTCGACGCCGGATCCCGGGTAGTCGGTGACGAAATGGATGTCGTTGCAGGTGGACATCTGGTGCTGGGGCTGGTGCTGCCGCAGCTCGGTGGCCAGGGCTTCTTCCTGTGGCGACGCGCCGCCCAGCAGGCCTTGCTCCGCGCCCAGGGTGGCGCCCGCCGCCACGTCCTCGGGCCGGGCCACCCAGTCCGAGCGCCAGTACAGCTCGAAGCTGTCGGCGATCGCCCCCACGATGGGCCCGTGGATGAGCATGTCGCTGTCGAGGAAGTTGTAGGCCTGCGAGAGGTCGAAGTAGTCGTTGGCGATGTTTCTCCCGCCAATGATCGCCTTCTGGCGGTCCACCACCAGCAGCTTGCGGTGGGTGCGGTGGTTCGACGCGAAAAATCGGGCCATGCCCGCGGTGTTGTAGTACCGAACCTCCACGCCCGCGGCCTTCAGGGTCTCGGCGTACTGCGGCGCCAGTTTGAAGATGGGCAGCGCGAAGTCCACCAGAATGCGCACCCGCACACCCTGCTGCGCCTTGCGCGCCAGCGCCTGCGTGACCAGCCGGCTGGCGGTGTCGATCTCGTAGATGAAGAACTCGAGCTCGATGGATTCCCGGGCTTCCTCGATCATCCGCATGCGCGCCGCGAGCGAGTCGAACCCCACGTCGAGCAGGGCCACCGGGTGGGGCTCGCGCGAACGCACATCGATGGCTTCGTGCGTGGGCGCCTTGCCCAGCCACTGTCGTTCACTGGCTTCCTGAATGCCCAGGAAGGCGAGGTAGAGCAAGGTGGGCAGACCCACGATCAGCCCCAGCAACCCGAACCCGGCCCATTTCAGAATCCGCCGCAAGGTCCATGTGGTCGTGCGCATCCGTCGTCCCTGTTCCATGTCGAGTTCGTGAATGGGGCGAAGTATCGCACCCGGGACCACGGCCACAGGGCGGCCGCCCGCGCAGACGCTGAGGCCTGGCGCCTGGCGCCTACAGCGGTTTCACCACGAAGCCGATCACCAGGCCGTCGTCCGTGACCGTGATGCTGCCCGGGCGCAGGCCCAGCATGTCGGCCATGGCCAGGTCCTGCGGGCGCAGCTGGTGCAGCACCAGTTCCTGCAGCGACTGCTCGGCCAGGGTGGGGCCGTAGGTGTTGAGCATGTCGACCACGCCCGGTTGCAGGCTGGGAAAGCGCAGGCGGTAAAAGCGCAGCTGGTGGGCGCGGATCGTGCGGTCGCTGGCCTCGTAACGCAGCGCGAAATCGACCTCGAACGTGCCCCGGTGGCTGCGGTTCAGGGCCGGACCGGCGGCGTCCACCGTCATCTCGGCGCCCAGGCGGTTCCGCGCGGACAGCAGGCGCAGGCGCGGCGTGCGCAGGTCCAGGTTCAGCAGGCCGGGTATCGGGTAACGCAAGGGGAAACGCTGCGCCACCGCGCTTTGCAGTTGTTCGGGCGAGACCGTGTAGCGGGGCGCGGCCTGGGGCTGGGGTTCGGCGTCTTCCGACCCGGCCCAGGCCGTCGGACGCAGTGTCGCCCAGAGCACGGCGGGCAAAGCAAGACTTGCAAGTCTTCGACGCATGGGTGTTGTCCTTCAGCGAGCTGGCCGCCGCACCCCGCAGAGCCGGTGCTGTGCGGGGCGCGGATTATTTGTAGAACACCTCGACCTTGCCCTTCAAGCGGATCATCAGCGGCTGGCCCTTGCGGTCCAGCGTCTTGCCGGCGGGCACTTTGACCCAGCCTTCGCTGATGCAGTACTCGGCGACATCAAAGCGCTCCTGGTCGTTGAAGCGGATGCCGATGTCGTGCTGGAACACGGCCGCCACGTGGTGCGGGCTGCGCGGGTCGATGGACAGGTGGTCGGGCAAGGGTGGTTGGGTAGGGGTTTGGGGTTCGTTCATGGGGCTATTTTCGGCCACTTCCCAACCAGGCGTCTGGGCAGAACGTTCTCAAGGCGCTTGAGGGCAGCCGCCCTCGGGTGTGCCGTCCAGGTGGGGCATCAGCAGCGGGCCCATGGAGCGCAGGATCTGCACCGGCAGGCCCGAGGTGAATCGGTATTGGGCGGCGTTGGGCCCCACCACGTAGGCGGTCACGGTGCCGAAGTGCCGCGGCCCCAGGTAGAACACGAAGGTGGCGGTGCGGTTCAGGGCGGTGGTGCTGCGCCCGCGCACCACCACGCGGTTGTCGCCGGTGCCGGTCTTGCCGCCGGGCGACAGGTCTTCCCCGGAGTCCGTGCGGAAGCTGCCCGCCAGGCGCCGGGCGGTGCCCCGTTCCACCACCTCGGAGAGCGCGCGCCGCAGCGCCTGGGCCACCTCGGGCGCCATCACCCGCTCGCCCTGGGCCTGCGTCTGCTTCAGCGCGGTTTCCCAGGGCGTGCCTTCGGCCAGGCGCAGGTCCGACAGGCGGTGCGTGGGCAGGCGCACGCCGTCGTTGACGATGATGCCCATCAGCTCCGCCAGCGCGGCGGGCCGGTCGCCCGAGCTGCCCAGGGCCGTGGCCAGCGAGGGCACCAGGTGGCTGAAGGGGTAGCCCAGGCGGGTCCAGCGGCGGTGGATGTCCAGAAAGGCCTCCACCTCCAGCATGGTGTAGATGCGGGAGTCCTGCGCATCCTTGGCGCGCGTGCGGAACAGCCAGCGGTAGACCGCCTGGCGCTCGGCGGCGCTGGCGGCGATCGCGTCGCCGAGGGTGGCCTGGGGGTGCTGCACCCGGTAGGCCACCAGCCAGAGTTCCAGCGGGTGGACGCGGGCCACATAGCCGCGGTCGGGCAGGTCGAAGGCCTCGGGCGCATAGCGCTGGTGCAGCTTGGCCACGCGGCGCGCGTCGGGTGCCCGCTCGCCAAGGCGCGTCGCCAGGTAGGCGCCCAGCGCCTCGGGCGGCGCCTGCGGATTCAGGTAGCGAAACACGGCGGCCAGCCGGTCGGCGCTGGGGCGCAGCCCATCGAGCAGCACGGCCTGCAGCTCGTCGGGGGTGCGCTGGTCGGTCTTGCGCCAGAAGCGGCGCAGGAAGGTCTGGCCCTCGCGGTCGGCGAACAGCGCCAGGTAGGCTTCCCGGCGGGGGTCGCTGTCGTCCTCCAGCAGGCGCGCGGTGCTGCCGGGCACCTGGTACATGGTGTGGCGCACCACCTCGCGCAACAGCCGCACGAAGGGCAGGTTGATCGAGGCCTGCATGGCCTCGCGCACGGAAAACGTGCGGGGGTCGTCGTCGTCGTTGAAGTTGTGGAAGCTGTGCAGGCCGCCGCCGGTGAAGAACTGTTCACCCGGGTTGGCCGAGAAGCGCCGGTCCATGGATGCGTCGAGCATGGCGCTCAGGCTGCGGTCGCTGCTGGTGGACAGGTACTGGACCGCCCAGCGCGAGAGGCTGTCCTGGCGGCTGATCGGGGTGGCCTTCAGTTGCGCCGGCTCCAGCGGCGCGAGCTTGTCGTGCAACTGGGCCACCAGTTCCAGGTAGGTCGCCAGCACGCGCAGCTTGGCGGTGGAGCCCAGCTCCAACTTGCTGCCTTCGTTGATGTCCAGGGGCTGGCGGGTGGTGTCGGTCTGTACCCGGATCATGTTGCCCTGGTCCGTGCTCTCCAGCAGCGTGAAGCTGTAGCGGACCGCGCCCAACGTGGCGGGCTGCAGCAGGCGCTCGCCGATGAGCTCCTGCGAGCGGGCGAACGCGGGGTCGGTCAAACGGGCCAGGTAGTCGTCGACCGTGTCCTGCAGCTTGCCGTTGAGCGTGGTGCCCACGCGCGCGTCCAGCCGGTCCAGCTCGTACAGGGAGGTGCCCAGCATGCCAGCCAGACGGACCCGCAAGACGGCGCTGCCCTTGTCCGGGTGGGGCGGTGGCAGGGGAGGGTTGCTCGCCATGTCGCGAAACCGCAGCTTCTGCTGCAGGGCGGCGTCGCGCCAGGCGGGCTCGATGATGCCGTGCGCGGCCAGCAGGCGCAGGTGGGCGTCGGTCGCCTGGTTCAGGTCTTCGCGCCCCTGGGCCAGGTACCACGAAGGCCGGCGGTGCGCGATCAGCAGGGCCACCACCTGGCGCAACACCTGGGCCCGTGCCGTCGGCAGCTCCACCGGGCCGGGGGTGGGCTGCAGCAGGGCGCGGGCCTGTTCCAGGTCGGTGCCGAACCACACCCACAGGCCGTCGCCCAGGCCGTGTACCTCGCCGTGGCGCGGCGCGGCCGACAGCGGCACCGTGTTCAGGTAGTCCAGCACCAGCTGGTGGCGCACGCCCAGGGTGTCTTCGCCGGCCCGGTAGGCACGCACTGCGGCCGAGGCCATCTGCCGCAGTTTTTCGCGCGCCTCGTGGGTGATGCCGTCGGGCGAGTGGCGGTATTTCTCGATCTGCGTGGCCAGCGTGCTGCCGCCCTGGGTGTCGATGTCGTCGTTGATCTTGTTGCCCAGTTGCCCGAGCACCGCGCGGGTGAAGCGCGGCCAGTCGACCGCCGGGTTCAGGTGCGGGCGCTCGGGGTCGAGCAGATCGCGGTTTTCGATGAACAGCAGCGCCTGGACCACCAGCGGCGGCACGCTCTCAAAGTGCTCGAAGCGCCGGTAGGGGTAGCGGAAGCGGTGCAGCGCGGTGCGTCCGCAGTCCAGCACCGTCAGGCCGGTGTGGGTTTTCTCCACATAGGGGGCGAACAAACCGCGTTCCAGGTGGGCCTGCAAGGCGTCGTTCTGGCGGGCCTGCTCGGTGACCTCGAACCCATGCGACTGGAGGCTGGCCACGAAGGCCGGGATGCGGGTGTAGCCCATCCGCTGGTCAAACGGGCCGTGGGTGGGAAAGCGGATGGCCTCGGCCGGGCCGGGGGCCATTTCATACCCCAGCGCGGCGGCGTAGCGGCTCAGCTTTTTGGCCTGCAGGTCGGAAGTCTGCGCCTCATGCCACACGAAGAGGACCGACGCCCCGCACAGCAGCACCAGGGTCAGGGCCGCCGCGCGGCGCGGGTGGCGGCGCAAAACCGCCCAGCGCCGCTGATCGGACGTGTTGCCGATCGACGCGGTGGGAGAAGCCTCGCTGATGCGCTCTTCAGGCATGAAGAAATCCAGATGCGGCCGTGCACCATGGTATGGGCTTTCGAGCGTTTTTGTGTGTCATCGTTGTGTGTTGCCCACCGATGGCCGGGTGATGCTGGACGGGCGCGCCCAGGCCGCCCTCCCGGCCCTGGTTGCGTACCGGGGCAAGTATCGAAAACGCGGCGGGTGCCGGTCTGTGCGGTAGCGCACTTGTGCCCCTGCGCGGTCCGGGCCTGCCCAGGTTTTGCCAGAATCGGCCCATGAAACAACGCTTTTCATCGAACAGCACGGCACCCGAACACTGGCGTTGCGACGTGGGCAGCGGCTCGGTCGCGGTGATCGACGTTCCCGATGCGCTGGACCGGCGCCGCGTGTTCGACGTGGACGTCACCCTGATCGTGCGGGTGCCCGCTGGTTTTGACGGACCCTGGCACGAACTCACGGTCGAGATCGACGGGAAACGCCAGTGGTCGCGCCGCATCCCCAGCGCCAGCCCCGGCTTCACCGACGGCCTGGACTACCACCGCCGCATCCCGCTGGAGGCGGGCCGGGCGCTGCGCGTGCGCGCCGTGGCCGGGGTGCACGGCGCCAGCGTTCAGCAGCTGTGCATCGAGGTCCGGGAAGACGGCTGAGCGCTGAGATACACTTTGCTACAAATGAATGAGATCCACCTCGTTGGGTCTCGCGCGGTCATAACCAAAGGCCTCATACACAAATTGCAGGGAGGAAATGATGGAAGAGTGCGTCTCTGCCCGTCTGCACATAGGCGGGGCTCCCGCCAGCCACCGCCAGAACGGCTTCATGCTCAAGTGCACGCTCAAGTTGGCGCTGCTGGGCACCGGCTTGATGGCGCTCAGTGCCTGCGCTGGGGGAGAAACAAACCGCGCGGGCACCGATAAGACCCGCCAGGAAACCGCCATCGCGATGTGGAAAGAGCGCTGCCAGAAAGCGGGCGAGTTCATCCACCAGACGGAGGAGGATGTCGAGGGGGTGTATCTGCTCAAGGTACGGCCCAAGGGCGTCAACTTTGCGGATCAGTTCGAACTGAACGACCCCTATGGCAGCGACGTCAGTGGCATGGGTGTGATCGAGACCTTTCTGAACAAAGGTACGGAGCCCGGCAAAGAGCCTCTATCGACAGCCAAGGGCTACCGCTACGTAGTAGCCAAGGACATGGACGATGGGCAGTTGTACCGGTTCACGGGCCGCATTGAAGAGCCATGGCAGACCGACAAGAGCTATCTCAAGGGATACACGCGTTTCGTGGTGGACAAATCACCTCCTCCCCACCCACTGCCGCGCTACGGCGTGACCTGGGATGACATCTCGACTCGGGAGGAGCGGGAGTACTGGATCGCGGGCAGCTCGCTCAAGGTGATTGACCTGCAGACCAACCAGGTGATCGCCGAGCGGGTGGGCTACATGGTCGATTGGGCACAGGGCAGCAAGGCGGGCAATCGCTCGCCTTGGCTGTTTGCGGCGGATACGGCGTGCCCCGCATTCAGGGACCCGTCTTTGCCGAGAGTGCAGCCAGCTTTTTCAGCGCTAGGTGGCCAAACCTATCGCTTCGTCTCCAAAGTTCTCAAACCCAAACAATAACTGCAAGCAGGGAGCATCCAAGTGACCACCTCAAGCGTCCCCGAACTCTTGAAGTAATCTGCGGGACCAACAGCCGATGGGCGCTCCGCTTTTCAGTCCTCCAGCACCCGCACCTTCACGCTCTTGCCCTTGATGCGGCCGTCGTTGAGCCGGCTGGCGGCCTGCTGGGCGATGTCGCGGTTCACCGCGACGTAGGTGGACCATTCGTTGACGTTGATCTTGCCGACCTGTTCGCGGGTGTAACCGAGGTCGGCGGTGAGCGCGCCCAGCACGTCGCCGGGGCGGATCTTTTCCTTGCGCCCGCCCTGGATGTGCAGCGTCACCATGGGCGGCACCAGCGGGCCTTTGCCGGTGGGTGTGAGCTCGGCGGGTTCGTGCCACTCGGATTCGCGGCCCTGCAGCTGCTCGATGCGGCCCACATAACCCATCTCGTCCATGCTGGCCAGGTTCAGCGCCAGGCCGCTTTCGCCGGCGCGTCCGGTGCGGCCGATGCGGTGGATGTGCACCTCGGGGTCGGGCGTCACGTCCACGTTGATCACGGCCGCCAGGCTGGCGATGTCGAGCCCGCGCGCGGCCACGTCGGTGGCCACCAGCACCGAGCAGCTCTTGTTGGCGAAGCGCACCAGCACCTGGTCGCGCTCGCGCTGCTCCAGTTCGCCAAACAGCGCCAGCGCACTGAAGCCCTGCGCCTGCAGCACGCCCACGAGGTCGCGGCACTGGGCCTTGGTGTTGCAGAACGCCAGCGTGCTGGCCGGGCGGAAGTGCAGCAGAAGCTGGCTCACCGCGTGCAGGCGCTCGCTGTCTTTCACCTGGTACCAGCGCTGTTCGATCTGGCCACCGGCGTGCTGCGCCTCGACTTTCACCGTGACCGGCTCGCGCATGAACTGCGCGGCGAGCTTGGCGATTCCTTCGGGGTAGGTGGCCGAGAACAGCAGGGTCTGGCGCTCCTTCGGGCACTGGCGCGCCACCTTCACGATGTCGTCGAAGAAGCCCATGTCGAGCATGCGATCGGCTTCGTCGAGCACCAGGGTGTTGAGCGCGTCGAGCTGCAGGCTCTGGCGCTCCAGGTGATCCATGATGCGGCCGGGTGTGCCGACCACGATGTGGGCGCCGTGCTCCAGCGTGGCGAGCTGGCCGCGCAGCGGCACGCCGCCACACAGCATGACGACCTTGATGTTGTCCTCGGCGCGCGCCAGTCGGCGGATTTCGGTGGTCACCTGGTCGGCCAGCTCGCGCGTGGGGCAGAGCACCAGGGTCTGCACGGCGAACCGCCTGGGGTTCAGGTTGGCCAGCAGGGTGAGGGCGAAGGCGGCGGTCTTGCCGCTGCCGGTCTTGGCCTGGGCAATGATGTCCTTGCCCAGCAGGGCGGGCGGCAGGCTGGCGGCCTGGATGGGCGTCATAGCCAGGTAGCCGAGCTGCTGCAGGTTGGCCAGCGTGGCGGGCGAGAGGGGCAGCGTGCTGAAATCGCCGGTGGGCGAGGCGGCGGAAGGGGTCGGGGCGGAATGGGTCATCCCCGATTATCGGCACGGGCCCGGTTTCAGCGGGCGACCGGGGTTGCCGCCGCCGGATTCAGGCCGTGAGCGTGAAGTAGAAGGTGGCGCCCTGGTTGGGTGCGGCCACCGTCCAGACCCGGCCGCCGTGGCGCATCACGATGCGCTGCACGATGGTCAGGCCGATGCCGGTGCCGGCGTATTCCTGCTCCCGGTGCAGGCGCTGGAATGGGCCGAACAGGCGGGTGGCGTGGACCATGTCGAAGCCGCAGCCGTTGTCCCGCACGAAAAAGACCGTCTCGCCGTTCCGGGTTTCCGAGCCGACATCGATCCGGGTGACTTCGCACCGGGCCGTGAATTTCCAGGCGTTGCGCAGCAGGTTGTCGACCACGCTGCGCACCAGTGCGAGGTCGGCCATGGCCGTGAGGCCCGGGGCCACGCGGACCTGGGCCACCCGGTCGGGCTCCGCGCGCATGAGCTGGTCGGCGATATCGCTGGCGATCTCGCTGAGGTGGACCACGCCCAACTGCAGGGGTGCCTGGGTCAGGCGGGACATGTTCAGCAGGGCGTCGATCAGCGCACCCATGCGCTGGCCCGCGGCCGAGATGCGCTCGACCAGCGCCAGGGTGTCCTCGCCCAGATCCGCAGGGTGCTGCAGCATCAGTTCCTTGCTGAAGCCCACGATGGCCCGGATGGGCGCGCGCAGATCGTGCGCCACCGAGTAGCTGAAGGCCTCCAGCTCCTTGATGCTCAGGTTCAGTTCGGCGGTGCGTTCGGTGACCAGTTTTTCCAGCCCGTCGTTGAGCATCTTGAGCCGGATTTCGCTGTGTTTGCGGTCCGAGACGTCCTGCACCACGCCGGTGAAACGCTGGCTGGGCCAACGCGCGGCTTCGACCCGGAGCCAGCGCGCCCCGTTGCCCTGGGTGAGCACGCGGAACTCTTCGCTGAACTGCTTCAGATCGTTCAGGTCCTCGGTCAACCGGGCTTCGATGGCGGCGCGGTCGCTCGCGTCCACGCGCGAGAGCAGTTCTTGGACCGACAGGGTCTGTTGCCCGGGCCAGCCCAGCAGGTCGGCCGTGCGGGCCGAGGCGGTGATGGTGCAGGTGGCGGTGTCGAGCTCGATCACGCCCATGCTGGCGGCGTCCAGGGCATGCTGCAGCAACCGCTGGTTGTGCGTGAGCTCGGTTTCCAGTTTGTGGCGTTCAAAAGCCATCTGGATGGTGGCGTGCAGCTCGCGCTCGGAAAAGGGTTTGAGCAGGTAGCCATATGGCCGGGTCTTGCGCGCGCGCTCCAGGGTCGAGTCTTCCGAATACGCGGTCAGGTAGATCACGGGGATCGCATGCGTTTCCTGCAGTCGGGCCGCCACCTCAATGCCGTCCATGTCGCCCTGGATGTGGATGTCCATCAACACCAGGTCGGGCATCAGCCGAGACACCATTTCCATGCTCTCGGGGCCCGAGACCGCCACGGCGGGCACGTCGTAGCCCATCTGCTCCAGGCGTTGCTGCAGGTTGAAGGCGACGATGCTTTCGTCTTCGACCACGAGGATGCGTGCTGCTTTGTTCATGGTTTTCGCGCCAGTGGAAATCGCAGGGTGAAACGGGTGGGGGCTTCGCGTTGCACCTGCAGGGTGCCGTGCAACTGCCGGGTCAGCAAATTCACCAGCTGCAGACCGAGCGAGCCCGGGCGTTCGAGGCTTTGCTCGGATGCGAAGCCGACGCCGTCGTCGCCGATGGACAGCTCGACGTTGCCCTCTGCATCCTGGAGCAGCCCCACCTGCACGGTGCCGCGGCGACGGTCCGGGAAGCCGTGTTTCAGGGCGTTGCTCACCAGTTCGTTGACGATCAGGCCACAGGGGATGGCTTCGTTGATCGGCAGCTTGACGTGGTTGGCGTCGATCTGGACATCGACCTGGCCCGGCGAGGTGCCGTAGGACTCCATCATCGTGGGCAGCAGCTCGCCCAGGAACTGCTGGAAATCGACCTGCGCAAAGTCGTGCGACTGGTACAGCGTCTGGTGGATCATCGACATGGAGCGGATCCGGTTCTGGCTGTCGCGCAGCATGCCCACCACCTGGGGGTCGTCGATCTTCAGCGCCTGCAGGTCGAGCAGGCTGTGGATCACCTGCAGGTTGTTCTTCACGCGGTGGTGCACCTCTTCGAGCAGCAGCTCCTTTTCCTGCAATGCGGCGCGCACGCGCTTTTCGCTTTCCTTGCGCTCGCTCAGGTCCAGGATCACGGACAGCACCATCGGCCCCTCGCCGGTCTCGACCGGGTTGATGCCGATCTCCACCGGGAATTCGCTGCCGTCCTTGCGCAGGCCCGCGAGGTCGCGCCCGGCGCCCATGGGCCGCGCCACCGTCTCGGCCACGAAACCTTGGCGGTAGCCCGGGTGGGCATGGCGGTAGCGCACCGGCACCAGGATCTCCACCGCCTGGCCCAGCAGTTCCTCGCTCGCATAGCCAAAGGTGGTTTCGGCCAGGCGGTTCAGGCGCGTGATCAGCCCCTGCTGGTTGACCACCACCATCGCCACCGGGATGCGGTCAAACGCCTGGCCCAGGTACTCGTCGAGTCGTATTTGCTTGTGGGGCATCGGCAAATACTAAGCGGTTTGTCACCAGATGTATGTGATCTATTGCGGTTTGGGCGCACCGCGGGCAGGGTCAGGCGCCCAGCAGATAGTCCAGCTCCTGCTGGCTGAAGCCCGCCGCGAGGCGCGCCGCGTCGTTGAACGGGGGCCGCAGGCGCGGGGCTTCGTGCCGGCGCGCGAGCACCCGGTAGTGGGCCAGCGGGTCCAGCCCCTGCTGCGCGCACAACCAGCCGTACCAGCGGTTACCGATGGCCACGTGGCCGATCTCGTCGCGCAGGATCACGTCCAGGATCTCGATGGTGCACAGCGCGGCCGGGGTGTTGACCTTGCGCAGCCGGGCCTGGATCAGCGGCGTGGCGTCGAGCCCGCGCGCTTCGAGCGTGCGTGGCACCAGCGCCATGCGCGCGGTGATGTCGTGCTGCGTCTTCACGCACATCTCCCACAGGCCGTCGTGCGCGGGGAAATCGCCGTAGTCGTGGCCCAGGCTTTGCAGGTGGCTGCGCAGCAGGCCGAAGTGGGTGGCTTCTTCGGCCGCCACCCGCAGCCAGTCGCGGTAGAAGTCCACCGGCATACCGGCAAAACGCCAGACCGCGTCGAGCGCGAGATTGATGGCGTTGAACTCGATGTGCGCGATGGCGTGCAGCAGCGCGGCCATGCCCTCCGGGGTGAAGGGTGAGCGCTGTGGCACGTCGGCGGGGGCGATGAGCGGGGGCCGCGCCGGGCGGCCGGGCAGGGGGATGTCGGGGGCCGCGCTCAGCTCGGCGGCCGGCTCCAGCCAGCGCAAGCCCTCGTCCCCGGGCGGCATCTCGCGCAGGGCGTCCAGCAGGCGGTGTGCCGCCTGCGCCTTGGTCGCCGGGTCGGTGATGCCCAGCGCCTGCAGCGCCTGAGCCCGCAGGCTGGGGCGGGGCATGGGTGGCGTGGGGCGGTCGGCGCGGGCTTGCATCCCTACAATTCTAGGTTTCGCGCCGGCGTCAGCCACCGGCCACCGACCCCGAACCCCAGGAGACTTCCCCGATGGCGATCTACGAACTCGATGGTGCCGCGCCGCGCCTGGCCGCGTCGGCCTGGGTGGCCGACAACGCCCAGGTCATGGGCGATGTGGAGCTGGGCGAAGACTGCAGCGTGTGGTTCGGCGTGACCGTGCGCGGCGACACCGACACGATCCGCATCGGGCGCGGCAGCAACATCCAGGACGGCAGCGTGCTGCACGCCGACATGGGCCTGCCCCTGACCATCGGCGAGCACGTGACCGTGGGCCACCAGGTCATGCTGCACGGTTGCACCATCGGCGACGAGTCGCTGATCGGCATTGGCGCCATCGTGCTCAACGGCGCGAAGATCGGCAAAAACTGCCTGGTGGGCGCGGGTGCGCTGGTGACCGAGGGCAAGGAATTTCCCGACGGCTCCATGATCATCGGCAGCCCGGCCAAGGCGGTGCGCCAGCTCACGCCCGAGCAGATCGAAGGCCTGCGCCAGAGTGCGAAACATTACGTGGCGAACGCGCAGCGCTTCCGGCGCGGCTTGAAAAAGATCGGTTGATCCCGATCTGCCAGCGTTGACCGAATCGAAAGAACCCCTTGTCCGAACTCCACAAATTCATGTTTGAAGGCCTGCCGGTGCGCGGCATGCTGGTGCGCCTGACCGACGCCTGGACCGACATCCTGCACCGGCGCGAGCAGGCCGGCGGCTATCCGGCGGCGGTGCAGGAACTGCTGGGCGAGATGACGGCGGCGGCCACGCTGATGCAGGCCAACATCAAGTTCAACGGCGCGCTGATCATGCAGATCATGGGCGACGGCCCCGTGAAGCTCGCCGTGACCGAGGTGCAGCCCGACCTGAGCCTGCGCGCCACCGCCACCGTGGTGGGCGAGGTGGCGGCCGATGCGCCGCTGTCGCACATGGTCAACGTGAACAACGCGGGCCGCTGCGCGATCACGCTGGACCCGAAAGACCGCCTGCCCGGCCAGCAGCCCTACCAGGGCGTGGTGCCGCTGTTTGGCGACCGGCGCGAAAAGCTGGAGAAGCTCAGCGAAGTGATCGAGCACTACATGCTGCAAAGCGAGCAGCTCGACACGCGCCTGGTGCTCGCCGCCAACGACAAGGTCGCCGCGGGCCTGCTGATCCAGCGCCTGCCGCTGCAGGGCGAGGCCAACCTGGCCGGTGCGGGCGCGGTGGCCAAGGACGAAGACCAGATCGGCCTGAACGAGGACTACAACCGCATCGCCATCCTGGCGGCCAGCCTCAAGCGCGAGGAGCTGCTGGAGCTGGACGCCGAAACCATCCTGCGGCGCCTGTTTTGGGAAGAGGACGTGCGCCGCTTCGACCCGCTGGTGGGCGACGAAGGGCCGCGTTTCGCCTGCACCTGCTCGCGTGAGCGCGTGGGCAACATGCTGCGCAGCCTGGGGCGCGACGAGATCGAATCCATCATCGCCGAGCAGGGCCAGGTGGAGGTGGGCTGCGACTTCTGCGGCGCGCAGTACCGGTTCGATCCGGTGGACGCGGCGCAGGTGTTTCTGCAGCCGCACGCGCAGCCGCCCGCCACACCCAATCTTCAGTGAGTGGCGGGCAGGGTCAGGCCGGCACGAGCATCCGCCGCGCGCCCTGGCCCAGCGTATCGAGCACGTCGTAACAAGCCCCCATGGTGTGGTAATCCACCTTGCCTGCGGGGCTTTTTTGATCGCTGATCTTCGTGTTGTCGGCGCGCAGGATGCGCCACCAGGCGCCGTGTTGGTGATCCACGAAATGCTGCCAGGCGTAGGCCCATAGGCGGTCGTAGTCGGCCCAGTAGCGCGCCTCGCCGGTGGCCTGGGCCAGGCGCGCCGCCGTGGCCAGCGACTCGGCCTGGACCCAGAAATACTTGTCGCTGTCGCACACGCTGCCGTCGGGCGCAAAGCCGTAGAACAGGCCGCCGTGTTGCGCGTCCCACGACTTCGCCATCGCGGTGTCGAAGAACAAGCGGGCGCGCGGCAGGTGGTCGGTGCGCGGGCGGCGCTGATCGAGCAGCAGCAACAGCTTGGCCCATTCGGTGAGGTGGCCGGGCTGGAAGCCCCATGGGCGGAAGATGTTGCTCTTGTCGTCCTTGTTGTAGTCCCAGTCGACCGACCAGTCGGCACGGTAGTGCTCCCACACCAGGCCATCGGCCAACGCCGCCTGGCGGATGCAGATGTGGTCGGCCAGCCGCTCGGCGCGGACCAGGTAGCGGGTCTCGCCGGTGGCGTCGAAGGCGGCGAGCAGCGCCTCGCACAGGTGCATGTTGGCGTTCTGGCCCCGGTAGTCGCTGAGCACCCCGTCGGGGCCGATCTCGTCGGCGTAGAGGCCGTGGTTGGGCTCCCAGAAGCGCCGCTCCAGCAGCTCGAAGGTTTCGGCGATGCCGGCGTGTGCCTCGGGCAGCCCGGCCATGAAGGCGTGGGCGTGCGCCAGCAGGACGAAGGCCAGGCCGTAGGCGTGCTGGGTGCCGTCGAGCACGGTCCTTTTCCCGTCGCGCCAGTCCAGCAGCCAGGTGTAGCCACCGGTGGCCGGGTCGCGGTGCACGCGGCGCAGGAAGTCGAAGGCGTGGGACAGTGCCTGGCGGTGCGAGGCATCGGCGCCCGAGCGCACGGCCATGGCGTAGGTGTAGACGAATCGGGTGCTGCTGACCAGGTGGCGGGTGTGGCGGTCGTAGACCTCGCCGTCGTCGCGGAAGAAATGGAACAGACCGCCGCTGGGGTCGATGGCACGTGGGTGGTAGAAGGCCATGCTGTCGCGGACGTGGGCGCGCAGGAAATCGGGTGAGCGGAAGTCGGGCAGGGGTTGTGCCGGGATCATGGTGGCGGGTCCTTGGAGTGGTCGGTGGTCAGAAGCTGGCTGAACAATCGGTGTTCACAGTCCGGGTCGCTGCAACTGTCGCAGACCCAGCGCCCCCGGCCCTGGCGCAGCACCGGGTCGTCGGCCACCAGGGGGCGGCCCAGGCGGGTGGCGATCGCCTGCAGCGCCTGCCGCAGGCGCGCCTCGCCCTGGCCATACACCGGCTGGAATGCCACGCCCGCGGTGCGCAGTTCGCGGCGCAGCAGCGCGTCGGTGGCTTCGCGCACGGCCGGACTGTCGCGAAACAGGCCGTCGGGCACCCACGGCAGGTCCAGCCCCATCAGCAGCGTGAGGTCGTAGCGCTGCTGCGTGGCCCGGGCCGCGGCGTACAGCGAGGTGTCCTGGAAATAGAGTTCGCTGTAGGCGGCGATCACTAGCGCCGAGGTGTCGGCGATCACCAGTTCCACGCCGGCCTGCTGGGCGGCTTCCTCGATGCAGCGGCTCTGTTCGGCGGCGCGCGCGGCCTGCTCTTCGGCGCGGGGCGCGCGGCCCATGCGCTCGCACCAGAGCCGCAGCTGCTCGGGCACCAGCGCCGTGTGGATCTGGAGCTGTTGGTTGAGGTGTTGGTGCAACGCCTGCGCCAGGGTGGTCTTGCCGGAGGATTCGCCGCCCAGCAGCGTGATCGTGAGGGCCACGGGCTGTGTCAGCAAAAGGCGGAAAAGAAGGCTAAGCGCTGGGCGAGCCGGCTGGCACGCCGTCAGCGCTTGCTCTGCGCGATCTGGACGAAGATCTCGTTGGGCTTGACCATGCCCAGCTCCTGCCGGGCGAGTTCCTCGACCATGTCCAGCCCTTCCTGCAGGTCGCTCACCTCGCTGGCCAGCCGGTCGTTGCGCTGCTGGGCCTCGTGGTTGCGGTGTTCCTGCTCGGTCAGCTGCAGTTTCATGCTCGCCACCTTTGGCACACTGCCCCGCCCGAACCACAGCTGGGCGTGCAGCACCAGCAGCAGTCCGATCAGCAGGGCAGGGATGAAGCGGTTGGCCATGGCGCGAGTTTAGTGAGCGCTCAGGGCGTCAGGCGCCAGAGGCCTCACTTCAAGTTGTAAAAAGCCGCGCGGCCCGGGTACACGGCCACCTCGCCCAGGTCTTCCTCGATGCGCAGCAGTTGGTTGTACTTGGCCATGCGGTCCGAGCGCGAGAGCGAACCGGTCTTGATCTGGCCAGCATTGGTGCCCACCGCGATGTCGGCGATTGTGTTGTCTTCGGTCTCGCCCGAGCGGTGCGAGATCACGGCGGTGTAGCCGGCGCGCTTGGCCATCTCGATGGCGGCGAAGGTCTCGGTCAGGGTGCCGATCTGGTTGATCTTGATCAGGATCGAGTTGGCAATGCCTTTGTCGATGCCTTCTTTCAGGATCTTGGTGTTGGTGACGTACAGGTCGTCGCCCACCAGCTGGACCTGCTTGCCCAGGCGCTCGGTCAGGTGCTTCCAGCCGTCCCAGTCGCCTTCGGCCATGGCGTCTTCAATGCTGATGATGGGGTACTTGTCCACCCAGGTGGCCAGCATGTTGGTCCACTCCTCGGCGGACAGCACCAGGTCTTCGGCGCCCAGGTGGTACTTGCCGTCCTTGTAGAACTCGCTGGCGGCGCAGTCCAGGCCCAGGGCGATCTGCTCGCCAGCGGTGTAGCCCGCGTTGCCGATGGCTTCCAGAATCATCTGGATCGCCGCTTCGTGGTTGGCCACGTTGGGCGCGAAGCCGCCTTCGTCACCCACGGCGATGCTCATGCCCTTGTCGTGGATGATCTTCTTGAGCGCGTGGAATACCTCGGCACCCCAGCGCAGGGCTTCGCGAAAGCTCGGCGCGCCCACGGGGATGATCATCAGCTCCTGCAGGTCCAGGTTGTTGTTGGCGTGCGCGCCACCATTGACCACGTTCATCATCGGCACGGGCATCTGCACCGCGCTCATGCCGCCGAAGTAGCGGTAGAGCGGCAGGCCGGCTTCTTCGGCGGCGGCGCGCGCCACGGCCATGGACACGGCGAGCATGGCGTTGGCGCCCAGGCGGCTCTTGTTCTCGGTGCCGTCCAGGTCGATCAGGGTCTTGTCCAGAAAGGCCTGCTCGGAGGCGTCCAGGCCCAGCACGGCTTCGCTGATCTCGGTGTTGATGTGTTCGACGGCCTTGAGCACGCCCTTGCCGAGGTAGCGGCCCTTGTCGCCGTCGCGCAGCTCGATGGCTTCGCGGCTGCCCGTGGAGGCGCCCGAAGGCACGGCCGCGCGGCCCATCACGCCGCTTTCCAGCAGCACGTCGCATTCGACGGTGGGGTTGCCGCGGCTGTCGAGAATTTCGCGGCCGACGATGTCAACGATTGCGCTCATGGTTTCCTTTCGATGTGGATATTCAGATGACGGGGGCGCTCACGCCCTCCACCAGGACGAGGTTGAAAAATTCGGTGGCACCAGCCCGCTTGGCGCGCGCTAGCCGGTACATCTCGCTGTCGTAGAAGGCCTTGGCCTGCTCGTAGCTGGGAAAGCGCAGCATGGCGATGCGCGTCGGCTGCCAATCGCCTTCCAGGACTTCGAAGCGGCCGCCCCGGACCAGGTATTCCCCACCGGCCGCCGCCACCGCGGCGGGCGCCGCCGCCATGTACTGCTGGTACTGCTCCATGTTGGAGATCTGCATGTTGACGATGATGTAGGCGGCGGTCATGGGGTCTCGCGGTTGCAGTTGCTGCCATTGAAGCTTGAAGCAGCTCAGTTGAAATGGTTTTCCAGGAACGGCGTCTTTTTGGTGACGGCATCGAGCGCCACCAGGGTCTCCAGCAGCGCCTTCATGTGTTTCAGCGGCACGGCGTTCGGGCCGTCCGACCAGGCCTCGGCGGGCTTGGGGTGGGTTTCCATGAACAGGCCGGCGACACCCGCCGCCACACCCGCTCGCGCCAGCACCGGCACCATCTCGCGGGCACCGCCGCTGGCGCCACCCAGGCCGCCCGGCTTCTGCACCGAGTGGGTCACGTCGAACACCACCGGCGCGCCGGACTTGCGCATCTCGGCCAGGCTGGTCATGTCGGCCACGAGGTTGTTGTAGCCAAAGCTCACGCCGCGTTCGCAGGCCAGGAAGCGGTCTTCGGACAGGCCCACTTCCTTGGCAGCAGCGCGTGCCTTGTCGATCACGTTCTTCATGTCCCAGGGCGCGAGGAACTGGCCCTTCTTGATGTTCACCGGCTTGCCGGACTGGGCCACGGCGCGGATGAAATCGGTCTGGCGGCACAGGAAGGCCGGGGTCTGCAGCACGTCCACCACGCTGGCGACCTCGGCCACCTGGGACGCTTCGTGCACGTCGGTGAGCACGGGCAGGCCGAGCTGGCGGCGCACCTCGTCCAGGATCTTCAGACCCGCGTCCAGGCCAAGCCCGCGCTGGGTGGTGCCGGAGGACCGGTTGGCCTTGTCGAACGAGCCCTTGTAGATCAGGGGAATGCCCAGCGCGGTGCAGGCTTCCTTGAGCTGGCCGGCCACGTCGAGGGACATCTGCAGGCCCTCGATCGAGCAGGTACCGGCGATCAGGAAGAAGCGCTGGTCCAGACCGGCATCGAATCCGCAGAGTTTCATGGAGCGTCCGATCAGGCCACGGCCTTGAGCTTCTGGCGACCGTGCTGCTCCACGGCCGCCTTGATGAAGGCGTTGAACAGCGGGTGACCGGCCCAGGGCGTGGACTTGAACTCGGGGTGGAACTGCACACCGATGAACCAGGGGTGCACGGCCTTGGGCAGTTCGACGATTTCGGTCAACTGCTCGCGCTGGGTCAGCGCCGAGATCACCAGACCGGCCTGGCGCAGCTGGTCGAGGTAGTTGACGTTCGCTTCGTAGCGGTGGCGATGGCGCTCGGTCACCACGTCGCCGTAGATGCTGTGGGCGAGGGTGCCGGCCTGCACGTCGGAACTCTGCGCGCCCAGGCGCATGGTGCCGCCGAGGTCGGAGCTGGCGCTGCGCGTCTGGATGCTGCCGTCGGCGTCTTTCCATTCGGTGATCAGCGCGATCACCGGGTGCGGGGTGGCCGGGTCGAACTCGGTGCTGTTGGCGCCTTCGAGGCCCGCCACGTGGCGCGCGTATTCGATGGTCGCGACCTGCATGCCCAGGCAGATGCCCAGGTAGGGCACCTTGTGCTCGCGGGCAAAGCGGGCGGTGTTGATCTTGCCCTCCACACCACGCAGGCCAAAGCCGCCGGGCACGAGAATCGCGTCGTACTGCGCGAGCTTGTCCGCGGCATCGGCGCCCTCCATGGTCTCGGAATCCACGTGGTCGATCTTCACGCGCACGTGGTTGCGCATGCCGGCGTGGCGCAGGGCCTCGTTGACCGACTTGTAGCTGTCCGACAGGTCGACGTACTTGCCGACCATGGCGATCTTGACTTCACCCTGCGGGTGCTCGGTTTCGTGCACCAGTTCGTCCCAGCGCTTGAGGCTGGTGGGCGGCGTGTTCAGGCGCAGCTTGTCGCAGATCAGGCCGTCCAGGCCCTGCTCGTGCAGCATGCGCGGCACCTTGTAGATGGTGTCCACGTCCCACATGGAGATCACGCCCCATTCGGGCACGTTGGTGAACAGCGAAATCTTGGCGCGCTCTTCTTCAGGGATGCGGCGGTCGGCGCGGCAGAGCAAGGCGTCGGCCTGGATGCCGATCTCGCGCAGCTTCTGCACCGTGTGCTGTGTGGGCTTGGTCTTGAGTTCGCCGGCCGCGGCGATCCAGGGCAGGTAGGTCAGGTGCACGAAGGCCGAGTTGTTCGGGCCCATGCGCAGGCTCATCTGGCGCACCGCTTCGAGGAAGGGCAGGGACTCGATGTCGCCCACCGTGCCGCCGATTTCAACGATGGCCACGTCCACGGGGTCGGGCGTGAACGACTTCGGATCGACGCCCTGCGGGGCGACGAGGCCGGCACCGCGCTTGATGAATTCCTGGATTTCGTTGGTCACGTGCGGGATCACCTGCACGGTCTTGCCGAGGTAGTCCCCGCGGCGTTCTTTCTCCAGCACCGACTGGTAGATCTTGCCGGTGGTGAAGTTGTTGGTCTTCTTCATGCGCGTTTCGATGAAACGCTCGTAGTGACCAAGGTCCAGATCGGTTTCGGCGCCGTCGTCGGTGACGAAGACCTCGCCGTGCTGGAAGGGCGACATGGTGCCCGGGTCCACGTTGATGTACGGGTCGAGCTTGATGAGGGTGACTTTGAGGCCGCGCGATTCAAGAATCGCAGCCAGTGACGCAGAAGCAATGCCCTTGCCTAAGGAGGACACCACACCGCCGGTGACGAACACAAATTTGGTCATGTCTCGGGCGAGCCGTTCGCTCGCAGGAGGTGGAAATGGGGATTATAAAGGCCACCCCCTGGCACCGGGCCGGTCCGGACCCGGTGCCCCGGAATCGATCGCGAGCGGGTTCAGTTGTTGCCGCGCACGCGCAGCAGGAAGTTGCGCTCGAGCTTGCCGCTGCCGCCCACCACCTGGGCTGTGACCGTGATCAGGAAGTCTTCGTCGGTCGATCCGGTGTTGTCGTAACACTCGGGATAACCCTTGCAGGTCTGGGTGATCAGACCCGTGGTGGTGTCCAGTTGCAGGTTCTTGGCCAGCTCGGCCACCGCTTCGGCCGAAGCACTGATGGCGTCGATCTTCATCGCGTAGTTCAGACTCGTGCCCGCGGGCACGCTGGCCGAGGTGTCGATGGCCCAGAGCGAGTGGGTCTTGGTGCTGGGGTTGTAGGCCGGATTCTTCAGGCCGAAATCGGCTTCGGTGCCCTGGTAGAAGCTGCCGTTGGGTTTGAGCTTGTCGAGCGGGAAATAGCCATCGCTGTCGGCGAACCAGAGGTTGCTCAAGGCCCCCCCGGTGGGCACGGCGTCGTTGTCCGAGGTGTCCGATCCGCCGCCACAGGCGACCAGCGCGCCCAGCAAGGCGCCCACGATGACGCCCTTGGCCAGGGTGCGTGATTTGAATGGGATGTTCATGGGTGTTTGAGGCTGCGGGAAGTGGGCTGTGGCGGCATTATGTCTGCTGGGAGCCCCCCGCGCGCGCCATTGACCATACGGGCCGCCCATGGGCCGTGCTCCTCACGCCGTCGCCGCGGTTGAACTGCTACATTGCGCGCATGAACGACCTAGCCGGAAAACACATCGTCCTCGGCCTCTCGGGCGGCATTGCCTGCTACAAGGCGGCCGAGCTCTGTCGCTCACTCATCAAGGAGGGGGCCACGGTGCAGGTCGTGATGACCGAAGCGGCCGCGCAGTTCATCACCCCGGTGACGATGCAGGCGCTGTCGGGTCGGCCGGTGTTCAGCTCGCAGTGGGATGCGCGCGCCTCGGGCGGTGCGGACAACAACATGCCGCACATCAACCTCAGCCGCGAAGCCGATGCGATTCTGGTGGCGCCGGCCAGTGCCGACTTCATGGCCAAGCTGCTGCACGGCCGCGCCGACGAACTGCTCAGCCTGATGTGCCTGGCCCGTCCGCGCGATCAGGTGCCGCTGATCCTCGCGCCCGCCATGAACCGCGAAATGTGGTCCCACCCCGCCACGCAGCGCAACGTGACCCAGTTGCGCGCCGACGGCGCGACCGTGCTCGACGTGGGCGTGGGCGACCAGGCCTGCGGCGAGACCGGCGACGGCCGCATGCTGGAGCCCGACGAGTTGTTGTACGAGCTGGTGCGGTTCTTCTCCCCCAAGCCCCTGGCGGGCCAGCAGGTTCTGGTGAGCGCCGGGCCCACGTTCGAGGCCATCGACCCGGTGCGCGGCCTGACCAACCTCTCCAGCGGCAAGATGGGTTTCGCCATCGCGCGCGCCGCCCACGAGGCGGGCGCCCAGGTGACGCTGGTGGCCGGGCCGGTGGGCCTGCCCACGCCGCGCGGCGTGGGGCGCATCAACGTGAAGTCGGCGCTGAACATGCAGAAGACGCTCAACGTGCTGAGCCAGAGCGCCAGTGTGTTCGTCTCGGCCGCCGCGGTGGCGGACTGGCGGCCGGTGCAGGCGGCCGAACAGAAGATCAAGAAAGACGGCTCGGGCGAGGTGCCCACGTTGTCGTTCGTGGAAAACCCCGACATCCTGGCCGGCATCGCGGCCAGTGCCCGCGCCCAGAACGGCACGCTGTACTGCGTGGGCTTCGCGGCGGAAAGCCAGGACCTGCTGGCCCAGGCGCAGAGCAAACGCGTGCGCAAGGGCGTGCCCCTGCTGGTGGGCAACATCGGCCCCGACACCTTTGGTCAGGACGACAACGCCCTGCTGCTGGTCGACGAACACGGTGTGACCGAGCTGCCCCGTGCCGACAAACTGGTGCTGGCGCGCCAGCTGGTGGCGGAAATCGCCCGCCGCCTGCCCGGACACAAAGCCGCCTGACGGGCGCAGGGGCCGCACCCCCTTGCGGGTGGCTGCCGCGGGTTCTATGATTCAAAAATAAGTAATTGCTTATTTTGTGAACAACACCCCGCAGGAGACGCCCCATGAACCCCGATTTTTCCGCGACACCGCGAAACCGCCGCCAGTGGTTGCGCATGGCCACCGGCCTGGGGCTGGGGGCGGCTGGGCTGGCGCTGGTGCCCGAAGCGCGGTTGTTCGCCCAGCAGCTGCAGGAATTCATCGAAGGCCCGCCGGTGCCCGACGTGGCGCCCGAACAGCTCTCGCCCCACGTGTGGATGGTGTACGCCAAGGACGGTTTCCCGAACCAGGCGAACCAGGGCCTGATGGCCAGTGTCATCTTCGTGGTCACGCGCAAAGGGGTGGTGGTGCTCGACACCGGCGCCTCGCTGCAGATCGGCCAGATGGCAATCCGCATGATCAAGACCGTGACGCCGCTGCCGGTGGTCGCGGTCTTCAACAGCCACTACCACGGTGACCACTGGCTGGGCAACCACGCCTTTGCCGAGGCCTTTGGCCAAGACCTGCCGATCCATGCGCTGGCCCACACCCGCGACCAGATCGCCGGCCACGAGGGCAACCTCTGGCGCAGCCTGATGGAGCGCTGGACCAACCAGGCCACCCTGGGCACGAAAGTGGTGGCACCCAACCGGGTGGTGGAAAGCGGGCAGGTGTTCGACTACGGCGACGTGCAGATCAAGCTGCACCATTACGGCCGCGCCCACACCCCGTCCGACCTGTGCTTTGAGATCGTGCAGGACCGGCTCACCTACGTGGGCGACATCGCGATGGCCAACCGCATCGCCAACATCGACGACGGCTCCTACCCCGGCACGTTCAAGTACTACGACGCGATCAAGAAGGCCGCCGGCGAGCAGCTCTGGGTGCCCGGCCACGGGCGTGGCAGCAAGGACCTGCTCGACACCTATGGCAGCTTCATGAAAGGCATCTGGGAGCCCTGCGTGCAGGCGGTCAAGGATGGCATCCCGCTCGACGGCGCCAAGGACCGGGTGCTCAAAGACCCCCGCGTCGCCAGCCGCGCCAAAACCATGGACGGCTTCGACAGCAACATCGGCAAGTACACCAGCCTGGCGTATCTGGAAGCCGAGAAGGAAGCTTTCTGACCCACCCTGTCGCGCTGCGCGCGGCTGGGTGGGTCAGGCCCTCCACCACGGCAGCAGCCGCTTCATGGCGGCCACCTCGCCGCTGTGGTCGCTCGCGTAGCCGGGCAGCGCGTCGAGCCGGGCCTGCCAGCGCGGGCTGCGCATCAGCTCCAGCAGGCGCTGCATCCCCGGTGTTTCCAGCGCCGATTTCAGACACACCAGCAGGTAGCGCTCTTCGGTCAGCGGCACGAAACCCAGCCCCTGGTGGCGCGTCGCGTATTCGGTGCCCAGGCCCACGTCGGCATCGCCGCTGGCCACCGCCTGGGCCACCGCCGCGTGTGAGCTTTCGACGTGTTCGAAGCCGTGGATGTCGGCCGGATGCAGCTGCGCCTGCGCCATCAGCTCTTCGAGCAGCAGGCGCGTGCCGGTGCCCCGGGCGCGGTTCACGAAGCGTGCCCGCAGGCGCGCCACGTCGGCCATGTCGCGCAGGCCCAGCGGGTTGCCGGGCGCCACCATCAGGCCCTGGGTGCGGCGCGCGAAGCCGATGATCTTGTGCGTGCCCGGCCTGAGCAGGGGGCGGTAGGTGCGCGCGCTCAGGCTGGCCGCGTCGGCGAACGGCTGGGTGTGAAAGCCGGCCAGCAGGCAGCGCCCTTCGTTGAGCGCGCGGATCGCGTCCACGCTGCCGCAGAAGCGGATGTCCAGGTGCAGCCGCGAACCGGCGCTGGCGCCGTGGGCATCCATGCCGGCGGCCAGGTCCTGCAGCTCGGTGAGCGCGTGGTCGTGGCTGGCGTAGAGCGTGAGCACTTCGCTGCCGCTGGACGGGGGCTCGAACGCCCGGGAAAACGCGCGCTCCAGCTCGGCGCGCAGGTGTTCCATCTGCGGCCCCAGGCGCGCCTGCGCCAGCCGCTCGGCCATCAGCAGGCGCTGCCCGAACGGGCTGAGCATGGCGGCCTGGCCGCGTTCCCAGACGATGAGTTCCTGGCCGAGCTCGGCCTCCCAGGCCTTGAGCTGGCCCCAGACGTGGCGGTAGGAGAGCCCCAGTTGCCGCGCCGCCGCCGAGATCGAGCCGTGTTCGCGCACCGCGTGCAGCACGTCCATCATGGCGTTGCGCAGCAGCACGTGGTTGGCCGCGCGGCTGCCACCGTGCGCGCTCAGCGAATAGGACAGTTCAACCTTTCTCATCGGCGCGAGTGTGCCTCAAGCGCTTGCGGCGCCGGCCCGCAGCCTATGCACGCGGGTTCATACCGCGTCACTACGTACTCCCAAACCCGCGGTGCGCGCGTAAGCTCCTGCGCAACCTATGAACACCTTTTCCGATAGCGTGGGCACCGCGCTGCAGCTCATTCTTTCGGGCGATGCAGGCCTCTGGGCCATCGTCATCCGTTCGCTCGCGGTGAGCGGAACGGCCTGTCTGCTGGCCTGCAGCCTGGGGCTGCTGCTCGGTGCCTGGCTGGCCGTGGCGCGTTTTCCTGGCCGTTCGGTCGTGCTCACGCTGCTCAACACCTCGCTGGCCATCCCCTCCGTGGTGGTGGGTCTGGTGATCTACCTGCTGCTTTCGCGCACCGGTCCGCTGGGTTTTCTGGGCTGGCTGTTCAGCTTTCAGGCCATGGTGCTGGCGCAGGCCATCCTGGTGCTGCCGCTGGTGACCGCGCTCACGCGCCAGGTGGTGGAAGACGCCGACCGCGACCACGGTGAACAGCTCGGCTCGCTGGGCGCCGGCCTGGGCCTGCGCAGCCTGCTCATGGCCTGGGACGAGCGCTACGCCTTGCTCACCGTGCTGATCACCGCCTTTGGCCGGGCGGTGTCGGAAGTGGGCGCGGTGATGATCGTGGGCGGCAACATCGAAGGCTTCACCCGCGTCATGACCACCGCCATCGCGCTCGAAACCAGCAAGGGCGACCTGCCGCTGGCGCTCGGGCTGGGCATCGTGCTGCTGGCCGTGGTGCTGCTGCTCAACAGCGGGGTGGCGCTGCTGCGCCGCTGGCGCGAGCACCTGGACGGCGGCGACCTGCGGATGGCCACCACATGAGGATCGAACGCCCCACCGAAGGCAGCGCCGCCGGCCTTGGCGTGCGCCACGGCACGGTGCTCGAACTGGCCGACGTGCATGTGAGCCTGGGCCCGGCGGCCCAGGTGGAAGCCCTGCGCCGCATCACGCTGACCATCCAGGCCGGCGAGCGCGTGGCGCTGGTGGGGCCCAACGGTTGCGGCAAGAGCACGCTGCTGCGCACGCTGCACGGCCTGCTGCCCATCGCCTCCGGGCAGCGCGAGGTGCCCCAGGCCTCGCGCATCGCCATGCTGTTTCAGCGGCCGCACATGATGCGCATGTCGGTGCGGCGCAACCTGCAGCTGGGCCTGTGGCTCAGCGGCGTGCCCTGGCGCCAGACCGACGAGCGCGCCCGCCAGGCGCTGGCCCGGGTCGAGCTGGCCCACCTGGCCGAGCGCAACGGCCGCGCGCTCTCGGGCGGGCAGCAGCAGCGCGTGGCGCTGGCGCGCGCCTGGGCGCTGCAGCCCGACGTGTGGCTGCTCGACGAACCCACCGCCAGCCTGGACCCGCACGCCAAGCGCGACGTGGAGGCGCTGATCGCCGGCTTCGGCGACGAGCTGCCCGCGCCCGGCCGCCAGCCGCCCACGCTGGTGTTCGCCAGCCACAACCTCGGCCAGGTCAAGCGCCTGGCCGACCGTGTGATCTACCTGGAGCAGGGCCGCTTGCTGGCCGACCTGCCCGTGAATCGTTTTTTCGACCACACCTTTCTGGAGGCCCACTGCCCCCAGGCCCATCTGTTCGTCAAAGGAGAAACCGCATGATTTTGGAACACCCCCGCCGCGCTGCGCGCGACCCCCTCAAGGGGGCGGCACTGGCCGTCCGGCGGAGCCGGCCCGGCGGTGTCCTTGGCTGGGCAGCTTCGGGCCTGAAGGCCCTCATCGTGTCGGCCAGCCTGCTGGGCGTTACCGCCGCGCTGGCGCAAAGCAGCATCGTCGTGGCGTCCACCACGTCCACCGAGCAGTCGGGCCTGTTCAGCTACCTGCTGCCCGAGTTCAGACGAGCCAGCGGCATCGACGTGAAGGTGGTGGCGCTGGGCACCGGCCAGGCGATCGACATGGCACGCCGGGGCGACGCCGACGTGCTGTTCGTGCACGACCAGGTGGCCGAGGAAAAATTCGTGGCCGAGGGCTTCGCCGCCAAACGCCAGGAGGTCATGTACAACGACTTCGTGCTGATCGGCCCCAAGGCCGACCCGGCGGGCACCAAGGGCAGTGACATCGTGGCCGCGCTCAAGAAAGTGGCCGCGGCCAACGCGCCCTTCATCTCGCGCGGCGACAAGAGCGGCACGCACGCGGCCGAGCTGCGCTTCTGGAAGATGGCTCAGGGGGAGCCCATCGGAACCGCACAACCCGCTTTGATGGCGTTTCTCTCCAAAGGAGAGGCATACAAATCTTGCGGCTGCGGCATGGGCCCGGCCCTCAACATCGGCGCCAGCAGCGGCGCCTACGTGCTCGCCGACCGCGGCACCTGGCTCAACTTCAAGAACCGTGCCGACATGGTGGTGCTGGTCGAAGGCGACAAGCGCCTGTTCAACCAGTACGGCGTGATGCTGGTCAGCGCCGCCAAGCATCCGCAGGTGAAAACCGCCGAAGGCCAGAAATTCGTGGATTGGGTCACCGGCCCAGCCGGGCAGACCGCGATTGCCGGCTACAAGATTGGTGGCGAGCAGCTGTTCTTCCCGAACGCCGCCGCAGCCGCTCGCTGACTTCAGTTCATGTCCTCATGCCTCGATAAGCCGAGGGCGTGAGGCCGACGGATTTGCGGAACTGGCGGGTGAACGAGGCCTGGTCCGCGTAGCCACACGCCAGGGCGATTTCGCTGATCGGGTCACGGGCGTGGCGCAAGAGATCACACGCCCGCTCGATGCGCGCCCGAAGCACGTATTGACCCGCCGTCACGCCAAACAGGCCGCGGATGCGCTGGTCCAGCTGAAACACCGAAAGACCGGCCAGCGCGGCGAGTTCTTCCAGCGGCAGAGGTGAGTCCAGGTGCCGCGCGACGTGTTCGATGACGCGCGACACCGCCGCCGCTTCGTTGGTGGAGCCCATGGGCTGCTGGATGTCGCGCGACAGACCGGCCAGACCGACGATGCGGCCTTGCGGGTCGGTGATCGGGACCTTCCAGGTGAGGCACCAGCCCGGTTTCCGGTTGCCGTACAGGTGCAGCTCCAGTTGCCCGCTGATCACGGGGCCACCCTGCAGGATGCGCTGGTCCTGTTGCGAAAACCCGGACCCGAGCGGGAGCGGGAACACCTGTTGCGCCGTCTTGCCGATCAGCTCGGACTTGTGCTCGAAGCCACAGCGCTTCACCAGCGTGTGGTTGACCGCCGTGTAGCGGCCCTGCGTGTCTTTCAGGAAGAACACGGTGTCGGGCACGTGGTCGAACAGCAGGTCGCCCTGGAACAAACCGTTGGCGATCAGGAGCCCTGGCGACCCGGGCGCTGGCAGAGAAACATCCATGGTGTTCGGCTCACGACCGTTTGTGCAATTTCCCCAGTCGGCACCCCACTTTCCGACAAGACGTGGAGCGCCCGAACTGCGAGACTGCCGGCAGCTTAACAGTCCCTTGAACGGAGCCCTTCACCCATGAAACGGAATATCTTCAGCGGCACGATCCCCGCCTTGATGACTCCTTGCACGCCCGACCGGCGACCCGATTTCGACGCGCTGGTGAAGACCGGCCGCGAACTCATCGAAGCCGGCATGTCGGCCCTGGTGTACTGCGGGTCCATGGGCGACTGGCCCCTGCTGAGCGACGAGCAGCGCATGGAAGGCGTGGAGCGGCTGGTGCGCGCGGGCCTGCCCGTGATCGTGGGCACCGGCGCGCAGAACACGGCCCGCGCCTGCGCCCTGGCCGCGCACGCCAAGGCCTGCGGCGCCAAGGGGCTGATGATCATTCCCCGCGTGCTGTCGCGCACCGGGTCGGCCGCCGCGCAGCGCGCCCACTTCGCCGACGTCCTGGCCGCCGCGGTGGACCTGCCCAGCGTGATCTACAACAGCCCCTACTACGGCTACGAAACCCGGGCCGAGCTGTTCTTTGACGTGCAATCGCGTTTCCCCCACCTGGTCGGTTTCAAGGAGTTCGGCGGCGCCGCTTCCTTGCGCTACGCGGCCGAGCACATCACCGCGCGCGACCCGTCGCTGACGCTGATGGTCGGCGTGGACACCCAGGTGTTCCATGGTTTCGTCAACTGCGGTGCCAAGGGCGCCATCACCGGGATCGGCAACGTGCTGCCCAAAGAGGTGCTGCACCTGGTCGCCCTGTGCGAGCAGGCGGCCCGCGGCGACGTGCTCGCGCGCCAGCGCGCGCAGGAGCTGGAGGCGGCACTGGCGGTGCTGTCGTCGTTTGACGAGGGCCACGACCTGGTGCTGTATTTCAAGTTCCTCATGGTGCTTCAAGGGCATCGCCAATACGCCTTGCACTTCAACCCCAGCGATGCCCTCTCGGAAAGCCAGAAGAACTACGCGACCCTCCAGTTGCACACTTTCAAGCGCTGGTACGCCAGCTGGAAGGAGCAGGACTGACCATGGCCATCATCGACATGCAGGTCATCGACTCCCACACCGAAGGGGAACCCACGCGCCTGGTGGTGGCCGGTGGGCCGCCGCTGGGCAACGGCCCCTTGAGCGAGCGCAAAGCCCTCTTTGCCCGCGACTTCGACCACTACCGCGTGCTGGCGGCCAACGAGCCGCGCGGCTACGACGCGGTGGTGGGCGCCTTGTTGTGCGAACCGGTGGACCGCAGCTGCGCCGCCGGGCTGATCTTCTTCAACAACACCGGCTACCTGGGCATGTGTGGCCACGGCACGATCGGTGCGGCCGTCACGCTGGCCCACATGGGCCGCATCGGCCCGGGCGTGCACCGTTTCGAGACGCCGGTGGGCGTGGTGAGCGTGGACCTCCGGTCCGCCAACGAAGTGACGATCCAGAACGTCGAGAGCCATGTGTTCCGGCGCGACGTGGCCATCGACGTGCCCGGCCTGGGGCGGGTGGTGGGTGACGTCGCCTGGGGCGGCAACTGGTTCTTTCTGTGCCACAGCACGCCGTGTGAGCTGACGGTGGCGCACATCGCCGAACTCAGCCGCCAGGCCGAGGCCGTGAAGGCGACGCTGGTGCGCCAAGGCATCACCGGGCGCGACGGCGCCGAGATCGACCACATCGAATTCTTCGGCCCGGCCCACGCCGCCGACGCCCACAGCCGCAACTTCGTGCTGTGCCCCGGCGGTGCCTACGACCGCTCGCCTTGCGGCACCGGCACCAGCGCCAAGCTGGCCTGCCTGGCCGCGGCCGGCAAGCTGCAGCCGGGCGACACCTGGGTACAGGAAAGCGTGATCGGCAGCCGCTTCGAGGCCAGCTACCAGGCCACGGCGCACGGCGTCATCCCCAGCATCACGGGCCGCGCCTACGTCACGGCCGAAGCGCGGCTGATCGCCGACCCCGCCGACCCCTTGCTGCCTGCGGCGTTCCGCTCGGCGCGCTGACTTCGCCAGACGCATGACCTCAGCTATGAGCCCGGCGCCCGCCAGCGCCGACGTGGCGGTGGTGGGCGCCGGCATCATCGGTCTGGCGGTGGCGATGTACCTGGTGGCCCAGGGCCGCTCGGTGCTGCTGATCGACCGCAAGGGCATTGCCCAGGAAACCAGCGCCCAGAACGCCGGCGCCCTGGCGTTTTCCGACATCCTGCCCCTGGCCTCGCCGCCCATCCTGCGGCAGGCGCCGCGCTGGCTGCTCGACCCGCTCGGCCCGCTGGCCATCCGCCCGGGCTACGCGCTGCAGATGCTGCCCTGGCTATGGCGCTTTGGGCTGGCCAGCCGGCCGTCGGCCTACCGGGCGAGCCTGCAGGCGCAAACGCAGATGATGCGGCTGGCCGCGCCGGAGTTTCACGCCATGCTGGCGCGCGCGAAGGCTTCGCACATGATCCGCCAGGACGGTTCTTTGCAGGTGTACGAAGGCGATGCGGAATTCCGCGCCAACCTCGCGGGCTGGCAGCTGCGAGCCGAAGCCGGCATCGCCTTCGAGCATGTGAGTGGTGAGCGGCTGCGGGAGCTGCAACCGGGCTTGGCCGGCTCCATCACCGCCGGTACCTTTGTGCCGCATTGGGAGACCGTGAGCGACCCGTTTGAGGTGGCCTCGGCCCTGGGGCGCCATGTGCTGCAGGCGGGCACCGCGTGGCGTCAGGCGGAAGTCCGGTCCATCGCCGTGCACGACGACGGTGTGGACCTGCAATTCGCGCAGGGCAGCGCCGTCCACGCGAAACAGGCCGTGATCGCCACCGGGGCCTGGTCGCGCCAGCTCGCGGCCCAGCTGGGCGATGCGGTCCCGCTGGAAACCGAGCGCGGCTACAACACCACGCTGCCGCCCGGCGCGTTCGACCTCCAGCGCCAGATCATCTTTGGGTCGCACGGTTTTGTGGTCACGCCGCTGTCGACCGGCATCCGCGTCGGTGGCGCGGTGGAGCTGGGCGGCCTGAAGCTGCCGCCCAACTTCGCGCGGTCGGCCCACATGCTGGGCAAGGCTGCGCGCCTGCTGCCGGGGCTGCGCACCGAGGGCGGCACGCAGTGGATGGGCTACCGCCCCTCGTTGCCCGATTCTTTGCCCGTCATCGGCCACGCCAAGGCCAGCCGGCGGGTGGTGTACGCCTTTGGCCACGGGCATCTGGGTCTGACGCAAAGCGCTGCGACCGGGCACCTGGTGGCCCAACTGTTGGCAGGGCAGGCGCCGTCCATCCCGCTCGAAGCCTTCCGGCCCGATCGCTTCTAGCGTCTAACGCACCATCGCCACGCCCTTGATCTGGGCGTAGACCGGCAGGCCGGGCGCGATGGCCAGCCGCTCGCACGAGAGCCGGCTGATGCGGGACAGCAGGCGCGTGCCGCCGCCAGCCCCGGCCACGCGCAGCCCCACCAGCACCTGGCCCGGGCCGTCGTCGGCGAGGTCGGTCACGTGGGCGTTCAGGATGTTGAGCACGCTGGTGTGTTCGGGCATCACCAGCGACAGGCTCACGTCGCGCGCCTGGATGCGCACGCGCACGGGCGTGCGGTCCGGCAGCGGTGTGCTGCGCGTTTGCGGCAGCAGCAACGTGCCGCCGTCGAAGCGCAGCTCGCACAAGCCGCTGTCGCTCTGCAGGCCGCAGGTGACGGCGTCGATCAGCGCGGCGGCGCTGTCGCCGTGGGCCAGCGGCAGATCGGGCCGCGTCATGAGTTCGGCCACCGGGCCGTGCGCCAGCACCCGGCCTTGCTCCAGCAGCACCACATGGTCGGCCAGGCGGGCCACCTCGTCGGCCGAGTGCGTCACGTACACCACCGGAATGTCCAGCCGCTCGTGCAGCTGTTCCAGCCAGGGCAGGATCTCGGCCTTGCGCGCCGCGTCCAGCGCCGCCAGGGGCTCGTCCATCAGCAGCACGCGCGGGCTGGTGGCCAGCGCGCGGGCCATGGCCACGCGCTGGCGCTCGCCGCCCGAGAGCTCGTGCGGCATGCGCCGCAGCAGGTGGCCGATGCCCAGCAGCGCCAGGCCGTGGTCCCAGCCGTGCTGGCGCTCGCCCACCGGCGTGCGCTTGAAACCGAACTGCAGGTTGTCTTTGACGTTCAGGTGGTCAAACAGGCTGGCTTCCTGGAACACATAGCCGATGGCCCGCTGGTGCACCGGTCGGAAGATGCGCCGCGCGCTGTCTTGCCACACTTCGCCCAGCACGCTCACCGAGCCCTGCGCCTGCGGCTCCAGCCCGGCGAGCACGCGCAGGCAGGTGGTCTTGCCCGAGCCCGACGGGCCGAGCAGGGCGGTCAGGCCCTTGCCCGGCAAGCGCAGGTCCACGTCGAGCGCGAAGTCGGCCCGTTGCAGGCGGGCCGTCATGTGCAGCCCGGCGGCGGTGTCGGGTGTTGCGAGCGTCATGCGGCGCGCCGCTTGTGGCGGTTGTTGTACAGCTGCAGGGCCAGCAGGCACACGAAAGAAAAGCCCAGCATCACCGCGGCCAGGCGGTGCGCGTCGCCGTACTCCATGGCCTCCACGTGGTCGTAGATCTGCACCGACACCACGCGCGTCACGCCCGGTATGTTGCCGCCCACCATGAGCACCACGCCGAACTCGCCCACCGTGTGGGCAAAGCTCATGATCGCGCCCGTGACCAGCCCGGGCCGGCACAGCGGCAGCACCACGCTGAAAAACGTGTCGAGCCGCGAAGCCCGCAGGCTCGCCGCCACCTCCAGCGGGCGCGCGCCCATCGCCTCCATGGCGTTGTGCACCGGCTGCACCATGAACGGCAGCGAATAAAACACCGAGGCCACCACCAGGCCCGGGAAGGTGAACGGCAGATAGCCGAGCCCCCACGACGCCGTCCAGTGCCCCACCGGCCCGTTCGGCCCCATGGCCACCAGCAGATAGAACCCCAGCACCGAAGGCGGCAACACGATGGGCAGCGCCACCAGCGTGCCCAGCGGCGTCTTCAGCCACGAACGCGTGCGCGCCAGCCACCACGCCAGGGGCGTGCCGATGAGCGCGAGGATCACCGTGGTCAGCGTGGCCACCTGGAGCGTGAGCCAGATCGCCTGCAGGTCGGACGCGGTCAGGGGCATGGATGCGTGGTTGGTGTGCAGGGTTTTTGCCGGGAGCGCGGTGGGACCGGCTTTGCCGGACCACTCGCGCTGCCCCCTGGAGGGGGTGACGCGAAGCGGCGCGGGGGTGTTTCAAGTGTTATAGCCGTAGGAGCGGATCAGGTCTTTGACGTTCGGGCTCTGCAACAGCTTCATGAGCGCCTGCGCCGCCTCGTTGCCGGCCGCCTTGCGCAGCACCACCGCGTCTTGCCGGATCGGGCTGTACAGCGTCTGCGGCAGCACCCACATCGAGCCGCTCTTGAGCTTGCCACCTTCGAGCACCTGCGACAGCGCGACAAAGCCCGCATCGGCGTTGCCGGTGTAGACGAAGCTGAAGGTCTGGCCAATGCTCTCGCCCTGCACCAGCTTGGGCGCGAGCGTGGCGGCCAGGCCCAGCTTGTCCATGGCCTGCATTGCGGCGGCGCCGTAGGGCGCCACCTTGGGTGCGGCGTAGGCCAGCTTGCGCAGGCCGGCGCTCTTGAGCACCTCTCCCTGGGCGTCCACCTTGCTCGCGTCGGCCGACCACAGCACCAGCTTGCCGGTGGCGTAGGTGAAACGGCTGCCGGGCTGGGCCAGGCCGTCTTTTTCCAGCGCCTCGGGTGTCTTCGTGTCGGCCGCCAGCAGCACGTCAAACGGCGCGCCGTTGCGGATCTGCGCGTAGAGCTTGCCGGTGGAGCCCAGCGTGATCTTCAGCGTGTGGCCGGTGGTTTTTTCCAGCACGGCGGCGATCGCCTTGATCGGCTCGGCGAAGTTGGCCGCCACCGCCACTTGGGTTTCGGCGGCCTGGGTCGCGCTGTGCGCGAGGGCGGCGAAGAGCAGGGCGGTCAGACGGCGAACGGGCTTGGGCATGGGGACCTCGGATCGGACAGAAGACAACGGCGGGGACTCGTTATCCCAAAATGGAATAGCGAGTGTAGCCGGTGTTCTTCTCTAGACCCCTGTTCCGGACGGCGTGCGTCAGAAACCCAGCGCGTCCTCAATCTGTGCGTAGTACCTCGGCCAGTCGCGTGCCGTGTTTTCGATCGCGAGTTTGTTGACCGACAGCCTGGCAAACAGGCTGTCGGTCAACGAGCGGTAGTCGACGTACAGCCGGGACAGGCCGTCCAGACCTTCGAGCCCGCGTTCGACCGCATAGGGGTATTTCAGCTTCCAGTCCACTTGGTAGCGAACGCCCAACTCTTCTCCTCGTTCGGCTGCGGTGCGGCGGATAGCCTGATCGATATCGTTCTGGTGGTAGTACACGATCAATGGATGCAGCGGTCGAATCACCTACTCAAGCTCCAACACATGCTCCGTGATGGCCGCGGGCGACATGTTCATCAGGAGCATGTTCGTGACGTCCCCGTGAAACAGTTGACCGTCGATCACATGGACCTCGGGCGATACCAGGGCATCGGCTGCGAATTTCGCCCAAAGCTCCATACGACGCGATGCAAGGGCCTGCGGCGTCATGTCCAGCCATGGCTTGAACCAGTCGCCAGCGGCATCGGTGGCGCGCAAAGGGTGCGGGTAGACGCGCTCAGTCTGGATGCGATTGGGGATATGGTGTGCGGTCAACTGCTGTCCCAGCCACCGAGTGGATGTGGACTTTCCTGAGCCCATGATCCCCTCGAAGATCACAAGTCGTCGGCGTGTGCCTTCTGGCCAATGGGTGCTGCTATACATCTGGTCATTGTTGATCAGCTGCTTCGACAGTCTGTCAAAGAGGGCACACCGGGGGCATGATCAACCGGAGGTCAAAGGCAGATTTCGACCTATTCTGTTGAAAAACTCTTCCCGCATAACTGTGCATACGGCTTGGAAAAAGTCGACCTCTCAGATCGACCCAGGATCACCGATCGCAGACTCGCTAAGGGTTCAAGCACCCCAAAAAATGCTCAGCGTGACTGTCGACGAGTTTTTCAACAGAATAGACCCAGAGCGGGTATTTAGCCAAGTGTCGCAAAGCGGTCATTCCTGTTTAGGTGGTCGGCAGGTTCTGTGGAGTCGGACGTGCATGCCCGACTAGAATGGTAAGCGGCTTGCGGGCCTAACCTGCCATCTTGGTGATGCGTCTCAAGCTTGGTCAGGTTTGTCGAATCTGTTATACCCGCTCACCCAACCGCCAGATTTAGCTAATCGGTTGATTTAAAGTACTTTTCTGAGGCAATATTCAACTTCGGTTAACGACTATGATTCTCGGCATCCTGCATTTTGCTGGTTTACATTAAATATGGGCGTCACATGAACTCCTCCCTCACCTACACGTCAATAAGCGTGGGCGACATTGCCAATGTGGCGCTGTTGATCGTTGCCGTTGTAGCGCTGGTCTTTGCCTTCCTTCAAGCGCGTGAGGCGCGTCGCCAGCGCCGAGCTCAGGTAACGCTTCATATCTATGACATGCTCAGCGCGCCTGATGCACGCTTAAGCAGGAGATATTTACTGAATCAACTGCCAGAGGTTCCTAATCCTGAGTCTCTGACCGATGAAGATTGGAGTCACATAGAGGCAGTATGGGTGACATTTCAACGTGTTGCAGTTTACCTTGAGCAGGGATTAATCGAGGAAGAACCAATCTTCCGAATGTACTCATTTGGAATCATTACAGCATGGGAGAAACTTGCGCCGTACGTTGACTATCAAGGTGGCAAGCGAGGCGGCCATGGAATTTTTCTTGAAGAGTTTCGAGAATTGGCCGGTAGAGCGCGACAATGGTGGACTGCAAAATTCCCAGGTCGCTCTCTACCTGCGGCGCAGGGATTTATGAAGGCTAAGGAAGATCTACAAAACCCCGGCGCCCCTGGCCCGATGTGAGACAGTGATCGTCGCCACCCGAAATCATATGCATCAACTCACGCAGCGGCGGGTGTTGTGCAGACCTTCCCTGGTACTTGACCAAAAAACTCCGTCTCCGCGCCGTCTTTGGCGTGCGGTTTTCGCTTCCGCTCCCCCCCCCACCGGAACATTGCGTTTCAATGTTGAAGTAGGCCTCGATGTTGTGCGGCGTCGATGAACCAAATCAAATGGAATGAATCGCCAATGATGCTCGACCAAATGTTTACTGCGGAGAACTTCCGTCGCATCTATGACACCGAGAATCGCAAGGGTGCCGACTTGGCAAACCGCTACTTCCCGGCGCTCGAACCCTTCACGCTCGCTGTACGCGACAAGGTGAAAGAAATTCGTGATCTACGGAAAATCAAAACCACACTGACGGCTGACGATTTCGAGGCGCAGTTGCTTACGTTGAAGACTGAACTAGTTGCGTTGAAAGGAACTAAGTCATCCGCAATTGATGTCCTGATGGAGGACACCAGCCAGAAGGTCCTCAAGCCGAACTTCAAAATCGGCCTTTCCCAAAAGACCGGGCCGAAAGGAAAGCCGGTTTTCTGCATTGACGCAGAGCCTGAAGCCTTTTTCGTAATCAAGCAGCTCCAACGTAACATCCATCGCATCTACGGTGTCAAACAGGCTAACCGTCATGACTTGGTCTGTCAGCTTCGCGACATGCTCGACAGCAGATTTCCTTTCGAGCTGGTCCGCACTGACATTTCGTCATTTTATGAGAGCATCGACCGCAAGCGCTTGGTCGAAAAGCTGGATAGCGACCAGTTATTGAGCCCCACGTCAAAAAAATACATCAAGCAGGTGCTGGACTCATACGGAGACATTTCCGGCACCTCGACCGGTATTCCCCGAGGCGTAGGAATCAGCGCATACCTGGCTGAGCTGTATCTGCGCCCGGTGGACAAGGCGATCCGGACGATCCCCGGCTTGGTCCTATATTGTCGGTTTGTCGATGACATCGTAGCCATTTTTGCACGACCGCCGGCCGGCAAAAGCATCGGCTCGTTTAAGGATCTTATCGTCGCGATCTTCGGCGAAAACGGACTTACGCACAACGCGGTTAAAACCTTTGAACTCAATCTGACCGATACCTCTCCGAAGAAGTTCGAGTATCTGGGATATCGCTTCCACATCAGACCGGGATGGGTTGAAATCAGTCCAAGCGCTGCAAAGGTAGCCAAATATCGGGCACGGATGAATGCCACGTTTGAGGACTATTGGCGAGAGAAGTCAATCAACCCAAAAGGGGCATTTAGAAAACTGGCCGCACGCATAAAATTCCTCACGGGCAATACCCGCCTTTCCAACAGCAAGTCATGCGCGGTCACCGGCATCTATTTCAACAATTCGATTGCGACCAACTTATCAAGCTTCAATCTCCTCGATAAACGGCTCAAGGCACGCATCGGGGAGTTGAAGCGAACCAGCCTGCAAAAGAAGTTGAAGAATCTAAAATTCACCACAGGATTTGAGCAACGCCGGTATCATAATTTCAGCACGAGAGAGCTGCAAATCATCGTTGGCGCTTGGAAATATGTCTAAGCGGCGCATCTCGCTCACTCACAGGAAACAGAGGGCTGTGCTGACGGATATGCTACCGTTCGAAGTACCCCCGACATTCTCCAATCGAGGTTACTTTCGATTCTTGAGGAACAACAGCATCGAGATCGAAAAAGGTCAATTGCGCTGGACTTGCGCGACGGCCATCCTCGACCAGACCATGCGAATACTGTTCGGAATTCCCCCCGATGTTGTTATCACGATCGAGGTTTTGACTGAATGGGGAAAGCAGAAAACCCGCCGCTCAGTGCCCATCAGCAAATGTCAGATGGCGACCATCCCTTTCAATTTTCGTGTAGCTCATAATCTTGATGGACGTACGCTAAGCGTCGTGCATCCGCGCAATCAAGTTGCCGTGGCAAGCTTCTACGCAACGCACAGTGCTCTGATCACATATCACACGTCTGTTAGCGAGTTTTCTATACGCCGTCCGGTATCAGTATCGCGCTACGTTTACTTCAAGGACAAGCTACATGAAGAGCGCTTGGACGCCGTCTCAGGGGTGGAGGAGGCAGACCGGGAGTATGAGCAACTCGGATCCTATTTTGTTTACCAAAAATACCGGAACATCCATCGCTTTTTTGAATCATACAAATATCATCGATGCGAAAAAAAATACGATGCGATGGTGCAGATAGATGTGAATAAGTGCTTCGATAGCATCTACACTCACTCACTGCCTTGGGCCGTTTTGGGAAAGGATCAAACAAAATTCAGCCTAAAAGAATCGAAGTCCACCTTCGGTGGTCGGTTTGATGTTCTCATGCAAAATCTGAATCACAATGAAACCAATGGCATCGTCATCGGCCCGGAGTTTTCTAGAATTTTTGCTGAAATCATCTTGCAGGCGGTCGATGCGGAACTGATCACGAAATTGGCCTCAGAAGAAAATCTGACTCACAAGGTTGATTACGAGATTTTCCGCTACGTGGATGACTTCTTTATTTTTTACAACGAGGATTCCACGCAGTTAAAGATATTCGAGACGCTTCAACAGATTCTCAAGTCAAAAAAGCTAAGCATCAACACGGCCAAGATCAAGCGCTATCAAAAACCGATCATCACCGAAATTACGATCGCCAAAGAGCGTATCTCGGTTCTTCTCAATGAAGAGATCGATCCCGTGTGTAAGGATGAGTCTCTGGTGGACTCCTCCACGCCACCCAAGCAGAATCTTTTCTGCACCATAAATGCGAACCGCCTAATAATTCGGTATAAATCTACCATCAAAGAGGCAGGTGTCACCTATGGTGATTTGTTGAATTACACCTTCGCCATAGTTGAAAATAGGCTCGAAAAACTCTTCAAAGCTTATATCGCGTGCGGCAAATCAGATCGGGATCTCAGACATCTCACCAAGGCTCTATTCGCAATCATCGAGTTTGCATTTTTCGTGTACTCTGCGAGCCCGAAGGTCAATCACACAATTCGCCTTTGCCGGATGATTTCGATCTCGGTGGAATTTCTGCATGCACAGCGCCTTCCTTATGAACTGAAACACTTGCTGTTTAAGTACGTTCACGAAAACGTGATGCAGCAGCTCGAAAAGAACACAATGAGCTCTCATCGCGAGATTGAGAGTCTATATCTACTCATTTCTCTATCACAGATAGGCCGGGAATATTGGCTTCCTGTTTCCGTTCTTCTTCGGCATTTCTTGATCAAAGAAGAAGGTACGGGACATTATGTTCGCCCTGCGGGCTTCATGAGCCACTTTTCGATCACGATCCTTCTTTCTTACATAAAGGACAAGGTTCGTTATGCGAAGTTGAAGGCCTTCGTGGAGGCACACATCATTGCAAAGCTTGAACATGTGAAGGCCTATTGTCACGATGACACCGAGGCGTTTATCATGCTGCTCGATCTCGTCGTCTGTCCCTATATCAGCACCGCCACTAAGGACAGCATCGGGCAGATTTTTGGCCTGGATGCAGCAGGCCTCTCGTCTGTTCAATCCTCCAACGATCACTGGTTTACCGCCTGGGGCGATAAATTCGATCTCGGGAAAGAGCTGGACGCGAAGCGTAGCCGTGAGGTATACTGACCACGGCGCTCCGCTTTATCCTTAATGGCTGTTGGCAGCCCACACACAAGCGCCATCCCTTCCCCTATATCAATTGGGGGGAGGGTAGTGAGACGGTAGGAGCGGGCCGTTTCACCCCCCCCCCCCCCCCCCCCCCCCCCCGTTTTGATCGCGCCGACAGTGCGTGCGCGTTATCCCATTTCGATCCACCGCCCCTCCCACCAGCATCGCCGCCTAGGCAGATCTGATTTCCTTTTTCAGGACTCCATAGACGATAAGAAATAGAAATCAAGGATTATCAGGAGCTATATATCCGGCTAACCTAATTGTTTACAAGGTAGGTTGTGTTGTCTCAATGGAGTTGACCCGGTTTCGTGGACATATCATTCTTTGTTTTCAAGCAGCTAAACTGCCGAGTCTCCGATATCGAATGCCCGGACACAGCCTTCACTTGACCTTGGTGGCGTCCGAGTGAGCTACCGCAACTGGCCGCTTCAAGCAGGCCGTCGTAGACCGCGCCACACCCGCGCTGCAGCATTGCAACACCGTTCAGGGCTTGATATAGCCGTAGTGCTCGCGGAACTGCAGCTGGCCGATGCGCACCACGCCCGACGGGGTGAAGGCGGCGTCCAGCACGAACTGTTCCTTTTTCAGGTTCATTGCCTTCATGGTGAGTTCGCACACCTCGAACTTCACGCCGCGGGCCACCAGGTCGGAGATCAGGGGGCCGTATTCGATGTTGGCGTTCTTTTTGTCCTTGGCGCCTTCCATCAGGAAGTTGACGCCGTCGCCCAGTGCCACGGCGATGATCTTGGTGTCGGGCGCGGTGTCGAGGTAGTTGCGCAGCGTGCGCAGCCCGGCGGTGGCTTGCGTGTCGCTGTTGTCAAAGTGGTAGACCACTTTGTCCTGGGCCAGGGCGGCGGTCATGCTGACCGTGAACAGGGCAGCGGTGATGAAGGTGCGAGGGTTCATGAAGGTCTCCGTTGAATGGCCGGTCTCACGAATGGAATGGAAAACCGGCTGGCATGCTACTCCCCGGGGCATGTTTCGTTCGCTGCTGCCATGAAGGCCCGTGGAACAATCCGGGCATGACCGATCTGCCCAACCCGACCCTGACCGAAGCCCTCGGCCACGCCATCAGCGACAAGCGCCTGGAGGTGCTCCGCCGCGTCGGTGAGTCGGGCTCCATTTCGCAGGCCGCGCGCGATGCGGGCATCAGCTACAAGGCGGCGTGGCAGGCCATCGACACGCTGACCAACCTTGGCGGTGTGCCGCTGGTGGAGCGCACGGTGGGCGGGGCGGGTGGGGGTGGCGCGCGCATCACGGCGCAGGGCTTGGAGCTGCTGCAGCTGGCCGATGAGCTGGCCCGTGCGCGCGACGCTGTGTTGGCGCGTTTTGCCGGCGGCGCGCAACTGGCCAGCGGCCTGGGCCTGCGCACCAGCATGCGCAACCAGTTGCCGTGTCGCGTGGTGGCGGTGGAGCCCGCGGCGCCGGGCGACCCGGCGGTGTGGGTGCAGATGCAGACCGCGGGTGGCGAGCGGTTGACGTCGAGCATCACCCGCGAAAGTGCCGATCTGCTGGGCCTGGCGCCGGGGCTGGAGGTGCTGGTGTTGTGCAAGGCCACGGCGGTGCGGGTGATGGCGCCGGTGGCCGGGCAGCAGCGGGGCGACGGAGCGGCGGGGGGTGAGTGTGTGTTGCACGGCACGGTGGAACGTGTGGCCGAGGGCACGCAGCGCGATGAGGTGGTGTTGGCCCTGGCCGGCGGGGGCCATTGGGTGGGCTTCGCGCCGCACCCGTTCGCGGCGCGCGTGGGCGAGGCCGCCAGCGCGCATATGGCGGCCGCGGCGCTGGTGGTGGGGCTGTCGGGGTGATCCGGCCGCCGGTTTGAGCGCGGCCTGCGGCGGGTCGAGGCGCCGGGGTGGGGCCTTGGCTTGCGGGCCTTCAACATATGTACCGGGCTTCCGTACCAGGGTGGTACAGGTCGGGGGCGGGTGTGCAGCAATGGCACAGCTGTGAGGTGCCCATGGGCAAAAAAACGGGCGCAAATCTCAGTTTGAGCCGCTTTGTGGGGGTGGCACGGAAGTTGTGGCAGTGAAGGCAGCCCCTTCGGCTGACAACACTTTCATCCACCTTCACAGAGGAAGACACACATGATTTACGCAGCTCCTGGCGTCGCCGGCGCCAAAATCGCCTACAAACCGCGCTACGACAACTTCATCGGCGGCAAATGGGTCGTGCCGTGCAAGGGCCAATACTTTGACGTGATCACGCCCGTGAGCGGCCAGGTCTACACGCAGGCCGCGCGCTCCACCGCCGAAGACATCGAACTCGCGCTCGACGCCGCCCACGCCGCTGCCGACGCCTGGGGCAAGACGGACGCCGCCACGCGCAGCAACATCCTGCTGAAGATCGCCGACCGCATCGAGCAGAACCTGGAGCTGCTGGCCTACGCCGAGACGGTGGACAACGGCAAGGCGATCCGCGAAACGCTGAACGCCGACATCCCGCTCACCGTGGACCACTTCCGCTACTTCGCTGGCTGCGTGCGCGCCCAGGAAGGCGCCCTGTCCAACATCGACGAGAACACGGTGGCGTACCACATCCAGGAACCGCTGGGCGTGGTGGGTCAGATCATTCCCTGGAACTTCCCGATCCTGATGGCGGCCTGGAAACTGGCGCCTGCTCTGGGCGCCGGCAACTGCGTGGTGCTCAAGCCGGCCGAGTCCACCCCGATCTCGATCCTGATCCTGGCCGAGCTGATCGCCGACCTGTTGCCCCCGGGCGTGCTGAACATCGTGAACGGTTTCGGCCGCGAAGCCGGCATGCCGCTGGCGCAAAGCAAGCGCATCGCCAAGATCGCTTTCACCGGCTCCACCACCACGGGCCGCGTGATCGCGCAGGCCGCGGCCAACAACCTGATCCCGGCCACGCTGGAACTGGGTGGCAAGAGCCCCAACGTGTTCTTCGCCGACATCATGGACAAGGACGACGCCTTCCTCGACAAGTGCGTTGAAGGCCTGGTGCTGTTCGCGTTCAACCAGGGCGAGGTCTGCACCTGCCCGAGCCGCGCGCTGATCCAGGAAAGCATCTACGACAAGTTCATGGAACGTGTGCTCAAGCGCGTGGCCGCCATCCAGCAGGCCAACCCGCTCGACTCCGAAAGCATGATGGGCGCACAGGCTTCCAAGGAACAGCTGACCAAGATCCTGTCGTACCTGGAGCTGGGCAAGGCCGAAGGCGCCGAGGTGCTGATCGGTGGCGGCCAGGCCCACCTGGGCGGTGATCTGGAAGGCGGCTACTACGTGCAGCCCACGCTGTTCAAGGGCCACAACAAGATGCGCATCTTCCAGGAAGAGATCTTCGGCCCGGTGCTGGCCGTGACCACTTTCAAGGACGAAGCCGAAGCCCTGGCCATCGCCAACGACACGCTGTACGGCCTGGGCGCCGGCGTGTGGAGCCGCAACGGCAACGTGGCCTACCGCATGGGCCGCGCCATCAAGGCGGGCCGCGTGTGGACCAATTGCTACCACGCCTACCCGGCACACGCTGCGTTCGGTGGCTACAAGGAGTCGGGCATTGGCCGCGAAACCCACAAGATGATGCTGGACCACTACCAGCAGACGAAGAACCTGCTGGTTTCCTACTCGGAGCAAAAACTGGGTTTCTTCTGATCCGTCCGAGTTGAAGTGAGATCAAAGGGGAGCTGGCAACGGCTCCCCTTTTTGGCTTTTCAGAACAAGGAGACAGACATGGTTGAAAAAGTCATCGCCACACCGGCCGCGGTCGAGCTGATCGAATTCCTAAAGACCAAACACGGCCCCGAGCTCATGTTTCACCAGTCGGGTGGCTGCTGCGACAACAGCGCGGCCAACTGCTACCTGCCGGGCGAAATCACCATGGGCGCGGGCGACGTGTACCTGGGCGATGTCGGCGGTTGCCCGTTTTACATCGGCAAGGCGCAGTACGCGTACTGGCGCCACACGCAGCTGATCATCGACGTGATCGAAGGCCACGGCGGCACCTTCTCGCTCGAAGGGCCGGAGGGCAAGGCGTTTCACACGCGGTCCCGGGTGTTCAGCGAGGCCGAGATGGCGGAACTGGACGCCGAAGATCGGGCCGCGCAGGGGGCAGTGTCTCCCGGCTGAAGCCTGCAAAGGTCAGCGCCTGGTTGGGTGGCGCAGGGTGTTCCATTTCGGCGCAAGGGGCCGGTGGCATAAAACTTGTATCCAGCATGCATGTTTAAAAAGAGCCCGGCCATGCCAGCGCCGATGGCGGGCACCACCACCCCACGACAGGAGACACACATGAACCCCCTCAACACCCCGCGGTGCACGCGCCTGGCGGCGGCCATCGCCCTGGCCTGGGCGGCCGCACCCCTGGCCGCCAGCGCCCAGACCACGCTGTCCGAAGTGGTGGTCACGGCCAACCGGGCCGAGCAGCAGAGCTTTGACGCGCCGGCCGCCATCCAGGGCGTGGGCCGCGAGACCATCGAGGCAGCCGGGCCGCAGATCAACCTTTCCGAGTCGCTGAACCGCATTCCTGGCGTCACGGTGCTGAACCGGCAGAACTACGCGCAGGACCTGCAGCTGTCCATCCGCGGCTCGGGCTCGCGCGCGCCCTTCGGCATCCGCGGCGCGCGGCTGATCGTGGACGGCATCCCCGCCACCATGCCCGACGGCCAGGGCCAGGCCTCCACCATCAGCCTGTCGTCCGCGCAGCGCATCGAGGTGCTGCGCGGCCCGCTGGCGCAGCTGTACGGCAACTCGTCGGCCGGCGTGGTGCAGGTGTTCACCGCCGACGGCCCGGCCACGCCCGAAGCCGGCTTCTCGCTGGTGACGGGCTCCGACGGCCTTCGCCGCTACGGGCTCAACGCGGGCGGCCAGAGCGGGGCGTTGAACTACCTGATCGACGTGAGCCGCTTCGAGACCGACGGCCAGCGCCCCAACAGCGCGGCGCAGCGCCGCCACCTGAACGCCAAGCTGCGCCTGCAGGCCAGCGAAGACACGCGCTACACGCTGGTGGCCAACGCCTTCGACCAGCCCGAGTCGGGCGACCCGCTGGGGCTCACGCGCGCGCAGTTCGAGGCCAACCCGCGCCAGACCGAGCCCCGCTCGCTCGAATACCAGGCCGGCAAGGACGTGTCGCAAAACCAGGTGGGCCTGGTGGCCGAGCACCGCATCGACAAGGACCGCAGCTTGACGGCGCGGGTCTACGCCGGCCAGCGGGATCTGGACAACCGCCTCTCCATTCCGCTCTTCGTGCAGGAAGCGCCCACGGCCGCGGGCGGCATCGTGCAGCTGGACCGCAGCTACAACGGCGTGGGCCTGCAATACAGCCAGCGTTTTGCGCTCGGCCAGGGGCAGGTGGAAACCACGCTGGGCCTGGACCACGACCGCATGAGCGAGCGCCGGCGCGGCTTCATCAACGACCGGGGCGCGCAAGGCGCGCTCAAGCGCGACGAAGACGGCGCGGTGGACAGCAGCGGCGTCTACGGCCAGGCCCAGTGGTTCGTGAACGAAGACTGGAGCGCCGTGGCCGGGCTGCGCGCGAGCCGGGTGAACTTCAGCGTGCGCGACCACTTCATCACCGCCGGCAACCCGGACGACAGCGGCCGCACACACTTCAGCGCCACCAACCCGGTGCTGGGCATCACCCGCCACTGGGGCGAAGCCACCAACGTCTATTTCAACGTCGGCCGCGGCTTCGAAACCCCCACGCTGACCGAGAGCGCCTACACCGCGGGCGCCAGCGGCCCCAACCTGGCGCTGCAAGCGGCCAAGAGCACGCACGCCGAGCTGGGCCTGAAGACCCGGCTGGCCGAGGGCCACCGCCTGGACGTGGCGGCGTTCCACATCGGCACCCGCGACGAGATCGTGGTGGCGTCCAGCAGCGGCGGGCGCACCATCTACACCAACGCCGGCAAGACCCGCCGCACCGGCCTGGAACTGGCCTACACCGGCCAGCTCACGCCCACCTGGAGCACACACTGGGCGCTGTCCACGCTCAACGCCCGCTTTGTCGACGCCTTTGCCGCCAGCGGGGGCAACACCGTGGCCGCGGGCAACCGCATCCCGGGCACGGTGAACCGCAGCGTGTTCGGCGAACTGGCCTGGCGCCCGGCGGCGCTGCCCGGCTTCTCCACCGCGCTGGAAGCGGTGCACCAGGGCGGCATGTGGGTGGACGACCTCAACAGCGACCGCACCGCCGCCTACACCGTGTTCAACCTGCGCATGGGGCTGGAGCAGAAGCTCGGCGGCTGGCGCCTGCGCGAGTTCGTGCGCGTCAACAACCTGGCCGACAAGGCCTACGTGGGCTCGGTGGTGGCCAACGACGGCAACCGCCGCTTCTTCGAGCCGGCGCCGGGGCGCAACTGGAGCATCGGTGTGACGGCGAATTACGCCTTCGGCGGCCGAGGCTTCAAAGCCCTGGCTTCTCCAGGGCGCGCAGCACTTCCGTCTGGAAGTCTGCGCCCTGCGAGGCCTGCATGAAGGCGTCGATGGCGCCGTCGAAGCGCACCGTGCCCTGGTGCAGCAGCACCAGGCGGTCGGCCACCTTGGCTTCTTCGACCAGGTGGGTGGCCCAGAGCACGGCCATGCCGCGGGTGTGGCACAGGCCGCGCACGGTGTCGAGCAGGTGCTGGCGCGAGGCCGGGTCCAGGCCCACGGTGGCCTCGTCCATCAGCAACACGGCCGGCTCGTGCAGCAGGGCGCGCACCAGCTCCACCTTGCGCCGCGTGCCGCCCGAGAGGCTGCGCACCACGGCCTTGGCTTGGTCGGCCAGGCCCATGGCCGCCAGCCCGGCGGCGATGCGCTGCCGGGCCACCGTGCGCGGCAGGCCGTGCAGGTCGGTGTGGAACAGCAGGTTGGCCAGTACCGAGAGGTCCATGTCGAGCGCGGTCTGCTGGAACACCACGCCCAGCGCCGCGAGCGCGCGGCTGGGGTGGCGCTGCATGTCGTGGCCCAGCACCACGATGCGGCCCTGGTCGGGGCTGAAGAGGCCGGTGAGCAGTTGCAGCAGGGTGGACTTGCCCGCGCCGTTGGGGCCGAGCAGGGCGACCATCTCGCCCGCCTTCAGGCTCACGCTCACGCCCTTGAGCGCGGGCTTGCTGCCGTAGCTCTTGTGCAGGTTGTCGGCGAGCAGCGGTGTGGGGTCGGTCATGCGCGGGGCCGGGTTGGGGCGCCGGTCAGGCCGGCTTGGCGAGCAGGTTCATGCGTGCGAGCAGCTTCTTCTCGTGCTCCACCGTGGCCAGCACGGCCTGGCGGTAGTCGTGGGTGTTGAGGTAGTCCAGCGCCTGATCGTACTTGGCGAGCGCGCTGGTGTGGCGTTCGCTGAACATGGCTGTGCGGAAGGCGTCGTGCAGTTTCTGGACCACCTCGGGTGGCGTGCCCGCGGGCGCGGCCAGGCCCCAGGGCGAGGTGTAGACCGCCTGCGGGTAGCCCAGCTCGCGCATGGTGGGCGCGTCGGGCCAGCGGGGGTTGCGCGCGGCGTTGAAGGTGGCGAGCAGGCGCATCTGGCCGCGATCCACCCAGGGCGCGAAGCCGGTGGAGTTGACGCCGGCCATGATCTGCGCGCCGGCGATCGCGAGCATCTGGTCGGCCGTGCCTTTGTAGGGCACGTGCACGTAGCGCACGTTGTGCTGCAGCAGGATGTCTTCCATCGCCAGGTGGGCGGTGGTGCCGACGCCGGTGGAGCCCAGGATCAGCTCGCCCGGGTGCTGGATGGCCCAGTCGATCATCTCGTGTGCGCTCTTCCAGGGGCTGTTCGCGGGCACCAGCAGACCGAAGCTCACGCTCGACACCTGCACGATGGGCGCGAGGTCGGCCACCGGGTCCCAGGGAACGGTGTTCATGAGCGCATGGCGGTAGACCGTGATCGGCACCTGGCCGATGGTGTGGCCGTCGGGCTCGGCGGCCTTGAGCAGCGGCGCCACATGGGTGCCGGCCGCGCCGGGCTTGTTGATCACCACGATGGGCTGGCCCAGCAGCGGCGCGGCTTCCTCGCACAGCACGCGCAGGGTGAGGTCGGTCTGGCCGCCCGCGGGCCAGGGCACGATGAGTTGCAGGGGCCGGCTGGGCCAGGGCTGGGCGCCGGGCTGGGCCCGCAGGGGCAGGGCGGGCGACGCCGCCAGCGCCAGGCCCCAGCCGAGCCAGCGCCGGCGTGTCACGGGGGGGTGTTCCAGACTGGAACAGTCGGGCGCAGCGTGGGGCAGTGGGGTCATGGCAATGGGCCGTTTGTCTCAGGGTTTGTCCGTAGCCGCATGGGGTTTGCGCGGGTGTTTGGGCACCGAGCAGGCAATTTCCATTCCCATGCGGCGCTGGCACCGAATTTGCACACCGATGGCACAGGTGCCGCACGAGCACCGGGCATCGCCACACAACAACTCTGGAGACACCCCGTGCCAAGACCCTTGCGTCCTTCGTCCGCCTCGTCCACTCATCGCGCGCTGCGCCTGCTCGCCCTGGGGGCCGTGTGCGGTGCCGCATCGGTGGCCGCCCTGGCCCAGGGCCAGGTGTATGTGTCCAGCGAGAAGGACAACAAGATCTATGTGTTCGACGCCCAGGGCGGGCGCACCGGCGCCATCGAGGTGTGCAAGCGCCCGCGCGACATGGCGTTCGGCGCCGGCGGCCAGCAGATCCTGGTGATCTGCGGCGACAGCAACGCCATGGGCGTGGTGGACGTGGCCAGCGGCAAACTGAGCGGCACGGTGCTGCTGGGCGACAGCCCCGAGATGTTCGCCCTCAGCCCCGACGGCAAGACCGTCTACGTGTCGATCGAAGACGAGAACGTGGTGGCGGCCTACGACATCGCCGGCAAGAAGGCGCTGTTCGAGGTGAAGACCGGCGGTGAGCCCGAGGGCGTGCTGGTCACGCCCGATGGCAAGACCGCCTACGTGACCTCCGAGGTGGCCAACCTGGTCCACGTGATCGACCTGGGCACGAAGAAGGTCACGAAGAACATCAAAGTGGGCAAACGCCCGCGCCGCTTCATGCTCGCCGCCGGTGGCGCCGAGCTGTGGGTGACCAACGAACTCGACGCCACGGTGAGCGTGGTCGACACCAAGACCCACACCGAAAAACAGAAGATCCAATTCACCGTGAAGGGCATGCGCGAGACCGACATCACCCCCGTGGGCATGGCGCTCAGCCCGGACGGCAAAAGCATGTGGGTCGGCCTGGGCAGGGCCAACCACGTGGCCGAGGTGGACGTGGCGAGCAAGGCGGTGAAGAACCAGGTGCTGGTGGGCAAACGCGCCTGGGGCCTGACCATGCACCCGAACGGCAAGACCCTGTACGTGGCCAACGGCCTGTCGGACGACATGACGCTGATCGACGCGGCTTCGGGCAAGGCACTGAAGACGGTGCCGGCTGGACGGGTGCCGCACACGGTTCTTGTTGGTCAATGAACCACCCCCATCGCTTGCCCACTTCGTTGGGCCGCTCCGCCCCTCAAGGGGCAATGCCTGCGGCCTGGCGAAGCCAGTTCAGCATATGACTCACCCCCATCGCTTGCCCACTTCGTGTGGCCGCTCCGCCCCTCAAGGGGCAATGCCTGTGGCCCGGCGAAGCCGGTTCCACGGCATTCTGGGTTGGGGTCTGTGGCGTGCCTGCGGGTTGGCGCTGCTGAGTCTTAGTGGTGTGTTTTCGTTGCCTGCTGTCGCTGCCACCAAGATCACCATCGCCGTGGTGTCGCTCGACGGCGATGCGCGGCATGCGCCGCGCCGTGTGGAGCGCGCCTACCCGGGCCACCCCACCGGACGCGCCATCGACGGCGTGCGGCTCGCGGCCGAGGACTCGGCTTTTGAGCTGGACGCGGCCGGGCTGGAGCTGGTGGTGAAGGACGTGGTGCTGCCCAACGCCGCCGCGCTGCCCCAGGCGCTGGCCGAGCTGAAAGCTTTGAGGGTGCAGCACCTGGTGGCCGACCTGCCGCTGGCCGAGTTGCGGCAACTGGTGCAGGCCGCGCCCGCCGCGCTGGGCGGCGCCATCGTGTTCAACACCGGGCTGGACGATGACGGCCTGCGCGCGCAGCAGTGCGCCGCCCACCTGCTGCACACGCTGCCCAGCCGCGCCATGCTGTCGGACGCGCTGGCGCAGTACCTGGCCGCGCGCAACTGGCGCAAGGCGCTGGTGCTGCAGGGCCCGCTGCCGGGCGACGCGCTGCAGGCCGACGCCTTCAACCGCTCGGCCAAGCGCTACGGGATCAAGATCACCCAGCACAAGCCCTTCAAGCTCACCGGCGACCCGCGCGAGCGCGACCTGGGCAACACGCGCCTGCTCACCGGCGAGCGCGAGCACGAATTCGTGGCGGTGATGGACAGCGACGGCGAGTTCGCCCGCACCGTGCCCTATGCCACCCAGTGGCCGCGCCCGGTGGTGGGCGCCAGTGGCTTGGTGGCCGCGGCCTGGCACCCGCAGTGGGAGCGTTACGGCGGGCCGCAGCTCAGCCGCCGCTTCCACAAGCTCGCGCAGCGCCCCATGCAGGGCCACGACTGGGCCGCCTGGATGGCCGGCCGCGCGGTGGCGACCGTGCTGGTGGACGCGCCCAAGGCCCCGCTGGCGCAGCAGCTCAAGGCGCTGCGTGGGGGCTCGGTCACGCTGGACGGCTTCAAGGGCCGCAAACTCTCGTTTCGCGCCTGGGACGGCCAGCTGCGCCAGCCGGTGTTCGTGAGCCACGTGGACGGTGTGGCCGGCCTGGCGCCGCTCGACGGCGTGTTGCACCGCACGGACGTGCTGGACACACTCGGCGTGGACGAACAGGAGAGCGCGTGCAAGAACCGCTGACCATGCCCCCACCGGGTCTGCCCGTGGCGCCGCCGCTGGCGCTGCACCTGCTGCGCGCGCTGCGCGCGGTGGTGGGCCGCGAGCTCAACCGCTTCCTGCGCCAGCCCACGCGCCTGGGCTCGGCGCTGGTGCGGCCACTGCTGTGGTTCGTGGTGTTCTCCGCCGGTTTCAACAACGTGTTCGGCGTGGCGATTCAGCCGCCCTACGAGACCTACATCGAATACAAGGCCTACATGGTGCCCGGCCTCTTGGGCATGGTGGCCCTGTTCAACGGCATGCAGAGCTCGCTCTCGATGGTGTACGACCGCGAGATGGGCGTGATGCGCCTGCTGCTCACCGCGCCGCTGGCGCGCGGCTGGCTGCTGGCCTTCAAGCTGCTGGCGGGCACCTGTTTGTCGGTGCTGCAGATGGGGGTGTTCCTGGCCATCGCGTGGGCCTTTGGCGTGGAGGTGCCGCTGTTGAATCTGCCGGGCCTGCTGCTGGCCATGGCCAGCGGCGCCACGCTGCTGGCCGCGCTGGGGCTGATGCTCTCGGTGTACGTGAAGCAGCTGGAGAACTTCGCCGGCACCATGAACTTCGTGATCTTCCCGATGTTCTTCATCAGCCCCGCGCTGTACCCGCTGTGGAAGCTGGAAGAGTCGGGCGCGTGGTGGCTGCTCAAGCTCGCGGAGTGGAACCCTTTCACCCACGCGGTCGAGGTCATGCGCTACGCCATGGTGGGGCAGTTCTCGGCGCTGTCGTGGGCGGTGGTGCTGGGCTGCAGCGTGGTGTTTTTTGTGGCGGCGCTCTGGGGCTACGACCCACAGCGCGGCTGGACAAGACGATGACCCCCCCGCGTCGCTTCGCGCCACCCCCCAGGGGGCGATGCGAGTGGCCCGGCGAAGCCGGTTCCACCGCATCCTGGATTGGAGCACGCGCTCCGGCGCGTTTTTAGGCTTGACCAACATGCAAGTGATGCCGTCCCGTCGTGATGTATTGGCGTTGGGAGTGGGTATGGCCTGCGGACCATTGGCCTTCGCGCAGGACGACCCCACCGGTGGTGATCCGCTGGGCTCCATGCAGTACCCCAGCCTGCGCGAGCAGACCATCGGCAAGGCGGCGGCGAAGTTCTCCGACGCGGTGGTGATCAAGGGGCCGGCCTTTGCCGACGACGCGATGAACGTGCCGCTGCTGGTGGACGCGCGCGGGCTCAGCGCGGTGGGCGGCGGCGTGGCGCACATCCGCGTGGCGGTGGACCGCAACCCGGTGCGCCAGGTGCTGGACTTCGAGCCGCTGCGCGCGCTGCCCATGCTGGCCTTTCGCATCCGCATGGAGCAGGCCTCGCCGGTGCGCGCCTTCGTGCAGACCCAGGACGGCCAGTGGCACGTGGGCAGCACCTGGGTGCAGGCGGCGGGCGGGGGCTGCACGGTGCCCGGCGCCACGCGGGCCGACGGCTCCTGGAGCCAGACCCTGGGCCAGGTGCAGGCGCGCTTTTTCAACAACGTGCTCGAAGGCAGCCGCCGCCTGCGCGTGCGCGTGATGCACCCGATGGACACGGGGTTGGTCGCGGGCATCCCGGCCTTCTACATCGAAGAACTGCAACTGGTGGACGGCGCGGGCCAGGTCTGGTGGCGCCTCGCGCTGCACGAACCGGTGTCGGAAAACCCGCTCATCACCTTCGAGCTGCCGCCGCAGGCGGTGAGCGGCTTGCGGCTGGTGGGGCGCGACAACAACGGCAACCGCATCGATGCCGAGGTGGGCGGATGAGCGCTGCGAAGGACCGTTTCCGCAGCCCGCAGGGCGGAGGTACCCCATTTGGGAGGTTGCTACTGTGCGCCGCGCTCGCGCTCGGTGGTGCCGCGCAGGCGCAGACCATCGCCGTGCCGCCGCCTTCAACGCCCGACGCCGCCACCTTCAATTACGACCTGCGCCCGCGCCAGATCGTCGAAGGCACCTGGGTGATCGAAGGCGCGGTGCAGGACTTCAGCCGCGCCAACGGCTGCAACATCATCAACACCGCCTTCATCGCCACCGGCGCGGGCGTGGTGGTGATCAACACCGGGCCTTCGCGCCTGTACGGCGAGCAGCAGCGCCGCGCCATCGAACGTATCTCGCGCGAGCCGGTGCAGCGCGTGCTGAGCCTGAACCTGCACCCCGACTACTTCTTTGGCAACCAGGCCTGGGCCGACCGGCCCACGCAGGCGCTGCCCGGCAGCATCGCCGGCATGCAGGCCGAAGGCGGCGCCTACGCCGACAACCTCTACCGCCTGTGCGGCGACTGGATGCGCGGCACCGAGTCCACCCCGGCGCGCGAGCCGGTGCCACCGCAGACCCTGCAGCTCGGCCAGCGCCGGCTGGAGCTGATGCGCCTGCAGGGCCACACGGCCGACGACCTCGTGCTGCTCGACCATCACACCGGTGTGCTGTTCGCCGGTGGTCTGGTGTTCGCCGAGCGCGTGCCCACCACGCCGCACGCCGACTTCGAACGCTGGCTCGCCAGCCTGGATGTGCTGGAGCAACTCATCACCAGCGGCCGGGTGAAAACCGTGGTGCCCAGCCACGGCCCGGTGCACAGCGGCCTGGCCGGTGTGCAACAGACGCGCGACTGGCTGCGGTGGCTCACCGTGCTGATGCAGACCAGCGCCGAGCGCGGGCTCGACCTGGGCGAGGTGCTGCGCACGCCGGTGCCCGAGCGCTTCGCGCGCTGGGCCGCGCAACCGGCCGAGCTGCACCGCAGCCTGAGCCAGTGGTACCCGCGCTACGAGCAGCGCACGCTGGCCGGCCCGGCGCCCGGCCGCTGAAGCCTGGCGCGGGTGCCCGGGGCGCCCGCGGGCTGTTGCAGCCTGACCATGCGGCTGCCACATTTCTGAACAGTGTCACGGCCCCGATGCATGCGGGGGAACAGTGGCTGGCGCAGTTCTGCGCGACAACCCTGCCAAGGCCTAGGGAATACCCTCGAAACCGTCGCAAAAAGACGCGGAAACGGCGCCCAAAAAACGCAAAAAAGGTTTGGGTACGGCGTGGCACAGAAGTTGCCCTCTTGATGCACGTGCAACCCACAGACCGGAGGGTCGGGAGTTCACGAACGGCCGGGCATGCCGCACGGACGCAGCCCATCAACCTCACGAACGAGCAGGAGACAAACCAGTGAAACGCACTCTATTGAGCCTTTTGGTCATGGCCGCCACGGCCCATGTCGGCGCCCAGGGCGTGACCGACGCGATGATCGCGGACGACGCCAAGACCCCCGAGAACGTGCTCAGCTGGGGCCTGGGCACCCAGGGTCAGCGCTACTCGTCGCTGACCGGCATCAACGAAAAAACCATCGCCAAGCTGGTGCCCGCGTGGTCCATGTCTTTCGGTGGTGAAAAGCAGCGCGGCCAGGAAGCGCAGCCGCTGGTGAACAACGGCAAGATGTTCGTCACCGCGTCCTACTCGCGCATCTTCGCGCTCGACACCAAGACCGGCAAGAAGCTCTGGAAGTACGAGCACCGCCTGCCCGAGGGCATCATGCCCTGCTGCGACGTGATCAACCGCGGCGCCGCGCTGTACGACAACCTCGTCATCTTCGGCACGCTCGATGCCCAGCTGGTGGCGCTCGACCAGAACACTGGCAAGGTGGTGTGGCGCGAGAAGATCGACGACTACTCCGCCGGCTACAGCTACACCGCTGCGCCGCTGATCGCCGAGGGCCTGCTCATGACCGGTGTCTCCGGTGGTGAGTTCGGCGTGGTCGGCCGCGTGGAAGCGCGCGACCCCAAGACCGGCAAGATGGTCTGGGTGCGCCCCATGGTCGAAGGCCACATGGGCTACAAGGACGGCAAGGAAAACGGCATCACCGGCACCACCAACGCATCGTGGCCCGGCGAGACCTGGAAGACCGGCGGCGCGGCCACCTGGCTCGGCGGCAGCTACGACCCCAAGACCGGCCTGGCCTATTTCGGCACCGGCAACCCCGGCCCCTGGAACAGCCACGTGCGCAAGGGCGACAACCTGTATTCGGCCTCCACCGTCGCCATCGACGTGAAGACCGGCCAGATCAAGTGGCACTACCAGACCACGCCCAACGACGGCTGGGACTACGACGGTGTGAACGAGTTCATCACCTTCGACATGGACGGCAAACGCGTTGGCGCCAAGGCCGACCGCAACGGCTTCTTCTACGTGCTGGATGCGGCCGACGGCAAGCTGCTCAACGCCTTCCCCTTCGTGAAGAAAGTGACCTGGGCCACCGGCATCGACCTCAAGACCGGCCGCCCCAACTTCGACCCCGCCAACCGCCCGGGCGACCCGACCGCGGCCGGTGGCGACGGTGCCAAGGGCAAGCCGGTGTTCTCGGCGCCCGGCTTCCTGGGCGGCAAGAACCAGATGCCCATGGCCTACAGCCCCAAGACCGGCCTGTTCTACGTGCCCACCAACGAATGGGGCATGGAGATCTGGAACGAACCCATCACCTACAAGAAGGGCGCGGCCTACCTGGGCGCGGGTTTCACCATCAAGCCGCTGTTTGACGACCACATCGGTTCGCTGCGCGCCATCAACCCCAAGACCGGCAAGGTGGAGTGGGAAGTCAAGAACGAAGCGCCGCTCTGGGGTGGTGTGCTGACCGTGGGCGACCTGGTGTTCTGGGGCACGCCCGAGGGTTACCTGAAGGCGGCGGACGCCAAGACCGGCAAGGTGGTCTGGCAGTTCCAGACCGGCTCCGGCGTGGTGGCCCCTCCCATCACCTGGACCGAAGGCGGCGATCAGTACGTGAGCGTGGTCTCCGGCTGGGGCGGCGCGGTGCCGCTGTGGGGCGGTGAAGTGGCCAAGAAGGTCAACTTCCTCGAACAGGGCGGTTCCGTCTGGACCTTCAAGTTGATGAAGTAGGTTCCCCCCCTGCGCCGCTTTGCGGCTTCCCCCCTGAGGGGGGACCACACCTTGGACCGGCGGAGCCGGATCCTTGGTGTGTGCTGGGTGGGGGCTCTTGGCGGTTTCTGCCGAGTTTGAGCCCTCACCCTTTTTTGTTTCTGTTGTTTTTCGAGATCGACATGCGCACTCTCATCCTCCTCACCTCCGGCCTCCTGTTCGCCTCTGGCGCCGCACACGCGGTGGACGAGGCCGCCGCCATCGAGCTGGCCAAGAACAACGGCTGCCTGTCCTGCCACTCGGCCAAGGAAAAGATCGTTGGCCCGTCCTACAGCGCCGTGCACGAAAAATACAAGGACGACAAAGACGCCGTGGCCTCATTGGTGCAGTCCATCCAGAACGGCTCCAAAGGCAAATGGGGCCGCATCCCCATGCCCGCACACCCCAGCATGAGTCCGGCCGACATCAAGACCCTGGCCGAGTGGGTCATGACCATCAAACCCTGAACCGGCGGCGCAGGTACTCGGCGGTTGTGCGCCGAACCCCTGCGCCCGGGCCTCCATCAGTCCTTGCCGTCGTCTTCACAGTCCGATTTGCCCACGGCATCGCAACTGTCGTCGTCGCCACCGGCCGAGTCATCGTCGCTGGAGTCGTCGTCGGTATCGTCTTCCGGGCTGTCATCGTCGCCGTCGTCCGGAGTGTCATCGGCAGAGTCCTGATCTTCGAGCTTGACACGGCTGGCCACCATGGTGCCGTTGGTCATCGTTCCGTACACCTCGACGCGCACCCCGATGGCCAGCGCGGTGGGGGCAGCGCTCGCATCGACAGGGATGCCGTCCACGCTGAAATGGGTGGGGCCTGAATAGGCTGTCACACGGCCATCGAGCTCGTTGGGATCGACGTTCGCGTCATCGCCCGCGTCGTCATCGTCGAGTTCGACGCGTCGGGCCTGCAGTCGGCCGTTGACCATCTCGCCCTGAATCTCGACCCGGGTTCCCTTGGCCATGTTCTGGGGCACGGCGTTGGAGCCACTGGCATCGACCGGGATGCCGTCCACGCTGAAGCTCTGCGGGCTGTCGAAGGTGGTCACCGTGCCCTTGTACGACTTGGCTGTGGCGGTGCTGCTGTCGTCACTGCCGCCACCGCAGGCGACCAGGCCTGCCATGAGCAATGAGGCCGACAGCAACCGCAGTCCGGCCAATGGGGAACGGGTGGGGGCTGTGTGGGGGTGGTTCATGTCTGTGTGTCCTCTGTGGGTGTTTGTGATGACGTGGATGACCCGAACCCGGGCCGGCCTGTTTGGGGGGTGCCCCTCGCACCGCCCGCGCAACGATGCGGGCCGCCGCTTAACGCCGCCTGAAGCCGTGTTCGGTCTTTCGATGTTTACGTTTTGTTGCCAGGCCTGCGCCACCGGTCGCGCGGAGTCGTGGTGATACGTGTTGTCACATCTGGAGACCGGGCCGGTCGCCTACCCTGGGTAGCATCCGGTCCGGCTTTTTCACATGGAGTACCTCATGAACTATTCACATCGCATCAACACTCTGAACACCCTGCGCCCGCTCGTGCTGGCCATCGCCGGCCTGGCCGCTGGCGCCGCCTGGGCCCAGGTCACCGTGGTGGTCGAACCGGTGCCGACCGTCGTCGATCCCGTCGTGTCTGCGCGACAGCAAGAGATGACCCTGCAACTGGCCCGGGCCAACCTCAGCCAACAGGGCATCACCGAACCCACCACCGCACAGCTCGCCCTGGCCACCAGCGATGTGCAGGCGCTGCGCGACAGCGGCATGGGCTGGGGCCAGATCGCCAACAGCCTGGGCCTGCGCCTGGGCGCCGTGGTCAGCGCGGCCAACCGGGCCGACAAAGCCGACGGACTGACCGTCGCGACCACCACCGGTCGCCCCGCAACGGCGGGCAGCAAAGCAAAGGGCGGTAACAGCGGCAACAGCAATGCCGGTGGCGGCCAAGGCGCCGGCAACAGCGGCAGCCAGGGTGGCGGCGCCAGCGCGGGCGGCGGTGGCAACGCCGGCGGCAACTCCGGTAACGGCGGTAAAGGCGGCAAAGGCGGCAACTCCGGCAATGGCGGGGGCGGCAACGGTGGTGGAAAGGGCGGCGGCAAGCGCTGATCCGGCCCTTCAGCGAACACGCGCTGGGCGCAAGCCCATGCATTGACGCGTTGCGGCACCGGTAACCGGGTGGACAAAGGCATTGCCCGGTGCCGCGCCGCTTCGTGCCATCTGCACGACCTCAAGGAGGGGCATGGAAGGAGGGGGTAAATGACCGGTAGGTCATTTTTTGCTCGAATCGCCATGCCTGACACCTCCAACATCCCGAGCGGTCATTCACCGCTGGCGGAATCTCCTGTCAGAACCCGCAGCCGAGCTCGACGCCCAGGTGCGCAGCCAGCGATTTGCTGGCGCGCATCCGCGCCGGGCGGGCTGCGCAAACCACTGTGCCTAGACCCACCGCGTCCGGGTTAGCGCCTGGATTCACTGGATTTATTGTTTTCATCATGCGATGAAAACAATATTTCAAATAAATCTTGTCCTATTTCACTTAAAACCATATATTTAGCAAACGCTGAATCAATAGTTTCAAGTGAAATCCATGAACGAAGCCGAACTCATTGAAGCCTGGCCCGGCCTGCTGCGCCAAGCGCTGCGCGGCATGCCCATCGTGCAGGACCTGTCGGTGCAGGTGGAATTGCCCGCGTACGCAGGGATGCGCCCAGATGGCCTAGCCGATTGCCTGATCGCGGGCGAACTGCACCGGTTGGTGATCGAATGCAAGCGCTCGGCCCAACCATTGCAGGTGCGAGGTGTGGTGAGCCATCTGGTGGGCGAGGTGAAGCGCTCGTCCGTGCCCTGCCAGGGCCTGCTGGTGGCGCCGTTTGTGTCGCCCGCGTCGCGCGCGATCTTGGCCGAAGCGGGCATGGGCTGGCTGGACATGGCGGGCAATGCGCGCATTGCCTTCCCGCGCCTGCATGTGGAAATCAACAAGACCGAGCGCGACCCCTGGGCCACCAAGCGGGTACAGCGCTCCCTGTTCTATCCCAAATCAGCCCGGCTGCTGAAGCTGCTGCTGGCGCACCCGGGCCGCTCGTGGCGCGTGGCCGAGCTGGCGGAGGCGGCGAGCGTGAGCGTGGGGCAGGTGAGCAATGTGCGCCAGGCCTTGATGGAGCGAGAGTGGGCCGTGGCCGATGCGGCGGAGGGCATGCGCCTGGTGCAGCCCGACGCTTTGCTTGATGCCTGGCGCGATGCGGGCGAGAGGCCCGCCCCGGTGCTGTTGCCGGGCTACACGCTGCTGGCCGGCGCCGCTTTGCAGGCTGCGGTGTTGGCGGCATTTACCGAGGCGAGCCAGCGCGGCGCACGGCTGCTGCTGGCCTCACATTCGGTGGCGCGGCAGGTGGCGCCGTTTCTGCGCGTGGCGGGTGAGTTCTTGTATGCCGATATGGCGGGCCTCGCCATCTTGCAAAACCACTTGCAACTGCAGCGCGCGCCCACAGGCGCGAACGTGACGGTGTACGCTGCGGCAGACGAGGGCCTGTGGCAGGAGCGCATGCCGCTGGGCACCGGGCTGGAGGGCACGGGGCCGGTGCAGACCTATCTGGATTTGCATGCCGGTGGTGAGCGCAGCAGAGAGGCGGCCGAGCACTGGCGCACCGAGACCATCCACAAGCTTTGGGAGGCCGCATGACCGAGCCCACTTCGGCCAACGACTACGACGAACGCGGCGCCCAGGCGGTGTACGCGGTGCTGCTGGAAATGGGGCAGGTGCTGGGCGCGTACCGCGACAAGTTCGTGGTGATCGGTGGCTCGGTGCCCTGGCTGCTGTTGCCTCACGCCGACCCGCGCCACATTGGCACGCTGGACGTGGACCTGAGCCTGGACGCCGCCGCACTGCGGGACGACGAATATGTGGGGCTGGTGCAGGCGTTGGAGGCCGCAGGCTATGAGCGCGCGGCGCCCGACATGCGCATGTTCCAGCTGCGCCGCACGGTGAACCTGGATGGACTGGGGCCGGTGGCCGTGATCGTGGACCTGCTGATGCCGCGCGAGGCGCAGATTCACCGCAACAAGCCGCCACTGCTGGCGAACTTTGCGGTGCAAAAGGCCGATGGCGCGGGCGTGGCGATGACCTCGAACGTGCTGCACCGGCTGGACGGCACCATGCCCGACGGACGCCCCAACACGGTGGACCTGCGCGTGGCCAGCCTGCCGGCGTTTCTGGTGATGAAGGGCTACGCCACCGCGGGGCGCGACAAGCACAAAGACTGCTACGACATCTATTTCACCGTGCGCCAGGCGGCGGGCGGGCCACTCGCGCTGGCCGAGGCCTGCCTTCCCTTGATGACCGACCCAGTGGCCCTGCTGGGCTACCAGCACATTGCGCAGAAATTTGCGCGCGAAGACGGCTTTGGCCCGGTGACGGCGCGGCGCTTTCTAGAGGACTCGCAAGCGCTGGGCGACATGACACCCGAGCAGGTGCAGGTGGATGCCCATCGCCAGGTGCGCGCCTGGCTGGACGTGCTGGGCCTGTGAGCCTGGTACGCAGCAACGCGAAACCTCAACGCTCCCACTCCGCCGTGAGAACGCCCCCGGTGAGAAACCCGCTGGGCACTTTTTCCTCCCGCTCAAACTTCACCAACCCCTCGCCCTGGCAATACCACTCGCGGCTGATCAGGGGCACGTCGGTGAAGCCGTTGACCGGGTCGGTGTAGAGGTTCAGGCGGGCTTGGCCGACCACGCGCAGGCAGGGCTGGTGGGTGCTGCCGTCGGCGAGCTTCACGCTGTCGTCCACCGCTTCGATGCGCCAGGTCATCTGCGCCTTGTGGGTGTACTTCAGGTCGCGCGGGTGTTCGTTCCTGCGCTGGATCAGGTAGGGCACGGTGGGCGTGGTCCATTCGGTGCCGACCTGATACGGCGCCTTCAGCACCCAGAGTGGTTCGGCGTCGGCGGTGGGCTCGTTGTCGATGTCGGTGCGGGTGGCGATGCGGCGGATGCCTTGCTCGTCTGTCTTGAGGTAGTAGCTCACGCCGGCCGAGTGGTGGCGCACGGCGACGGTCTGGTCTTGAAACGTCTCGGGCTGGGCCACGCGCAGGGTCCATTGCTCGGGCTCGCGGGGCTCTTCGCCGGTGTAGCGCACGGTCAGGGTTTGTTCGTCGCCTTCGCGCAGGGGTAACCAGTCATTGCCTTGGTTGCTGGGGTTGCAGGCGGTGAGGAAGAGGGTGGCTGCTGTGGCCGCGATGGTGGTGGTGATGGGTGAGGTGTGGGCGCGCGGGCCCTCACCCCCACCCTCTCCCAGGGGGAGAGGGGGCAACGCGGGGAGGCGTTTGTCTGCGGAACTGTTCATTTTTCAGGCAGCTGCGCACGCGGCAGATCGGTCAACTTGATCTCCACCTTGTCGTTGCTCGCGGGCAGCAGCCAGGCCAGGCC
>Ga0155522_1099_pt1 | contig 50705 bp, 51 predicted proteins | sample RifCSPhighO2_12_FD_107179 | JGI IMG/M metagenome (GOLD analysis project Ga0155522, IMG submission 107179) | Burkholderiales bacterium RIFCSPHIGHO2_12_FULL_67_38
CCTGGCGCAGCGCGTCGCGCAGGCGGTTTTCCACTTCGCGGCGGTTCTTCGACTCTTCCATGTCGATGAAGTCGATCACGATCAGGCCGCCGAGGTCGCGCAGGCGGGCCTGGCGCGCCACTTCGTCGGCGGCTTCGAGGTTGGTGCGGGTGGCGGTCTCTTCGATGTCGCCGCCCTTGATGGCGCGCGCCGAGTTCACGTCCACCGCCACCAGCGCTTCGGTCTGGTCGATCACGATGGCGCCACCCGAAGGCAGATTCACCGTGCGGCTGTAGGCGGTCTCGATCTGGTGTTCGATCTGGAAGCGCGAGAACAGGGGTGCGTCGTCGCGGTAGCGCTTCACACGGTGCCCATGCTCGGGCATCACGTGGCTCATGAACTGGTGCGCCTGCTCGAAGATGTCGTCGGTGTCGATCAGGATCTCGCCGATGTCGCTGTTGAAGTAGTCGCGGATGGCGCGGATCACCAGGCTCGATTCCTGGTAGATCAGGTAGGCGCCCTTGCCGCCCTTGGCAGCGCCGTCGATGGCGTTCCACAGCTTGAGCAGGTAGTTCAGGTCCCACTGCAGCTCGGGCGCTTCACGGCCGATACCGGCGGTGCGCGCGATGATGCTCATGCCGTTGGGGTATTCCAGCTGGTCGAGCGCGGCCTTGAGATCCTGGCGGTCTTCGCCTTCGATGCGACGGCTCACACCGCCCCCGCGCGGGTTGTTGGGCATCAGCACCACATAGCGGCCGGCCAGGCTGACGAAGGTGGTCAGTGCCGCGCCCTTGTTGCCGCGCTCTTCCTTTTCCACCTGGACCAGCAGTTCCTGGCCTTCCTTGATCACGTCGTTGATGCGCGCCTGGTTGACGGGCACACCGGCGGCGAAATACTGGCGCGAAATTTCCTTGAATGGCAGGAAACCGTGGCGCTCTTCGCCGTAGTCGACGAAGCAGGCTTCCAGCGAGGGCTCGACGCGCGTCACCACCGCCTTGTAGATGTTGCCCTTGCGCTGTTCGCGCCCTTCGATTTCGATTTCGTAGTCGAGCAGTTTTTGCCCGTCCACGATCGCCAGGCGGCGCTCTTCGGCCTGCGTGGCGTTGATCAACATCCGTTTCATGATGCGTTTTCCTTTTCACTGACACTGACATGGCACCGGGACAGACCCAGGCACCGACCTGCCGTGAACCAGCGGAAAAGCGCAAACGGGGGAGGAATTGCCGGAGAGCCAATGACCCGCTGCCACCTGGCTTCACCAGGGATGCAGGCAGAGCGTTCGAAAGGTCGGGCACGCCGGTGGCGCACCACGTCGAACCGCCGGGTCAGGGCGTAGGCGCGTGGACTTGGGTGAACAGGGAGGGCTTGATGGCTGTCTGGGACATGAATCTTGCCGGTGATGTCTCTGGCTTCACTTCATCCTCACCCAGCCGGTTTTCGAAGCGCCTTTGGCGTCTCTGAAGCGGGGCTGGGCAATTGGGGTATTCCGTATTCGGGTTCGCAGTTTTCTGACGGGTTCGCCCGCAGCTTCCACCTGACCGGCGCGGCACCCGGCCTCTTCAAAAAGTGCTTCGGGGGCGGCAGCCAGATCCGGGTGCGGCGGGTGGCAACGATTGTCCAATCGGCTCCCAGGTATTCAAAGCGGGGAGGCCTGCTGGCGGTGACTGCCTTAAACTCAAGCAAATCAATCACTTACAGCACACGACTGGCGCAGCACATTATAGTGCGCTCCTTCGGTTCGTGGGGCCCGATTTTCTGGCGGCACTTCCTTGAGTTTCAAGTCTTCCACTCCGGCTCCCGTGGCCGTTCAATACCTCACCGTCGACGAAGAGTCGGCAGGTCAGCGGCTCGACAATTTCCTCATCCGGGTCCTCAAAGGGGTGCCCAAGACCCACATCTACCGCATCATCCGATCGGGCGAAGTGCGGCGCAACAAAGGGCGGGTGGGCGCGGACGATAGGGTGGTTGCGGGTGATGTGTTGCGCATTCCACCGATTCGGTTGTCCGAACGCGCTGAAGAAAAAGCGGCCAATCCCGCTCCGGCGCGCGAATTCCCCGTGGTGTACGAAGACGATGCGTTCATGGCCATCGACAAACCCGCCGGCGTGGCGGTGCATGGTGGCAGTGGCGTCAGCTTTGGTGTGATCGAGCAAATGCGGCAGGCACGACCGCAGGCCCGTCTGCTCGAATTGGTGCACCGGCTGGACCGGGAAACCAGTGGCATCCTGTTGATCGCCAAAAAGAAAAGCGCGCTCAAGGCATTGCAGGATCAGTTTCGTGAACGCGAAACCGGCAAGACCTATCTGGCGCTCGTCAAAGGCAACTGGCCCGCCAAACTCAAGGTGCTGGACCAGCCCCTGCACAAATACCTGCTGGCCGATGGCGAGCGGCGCGTCAAAGTGGTGGGCAAGGACGATCCGGATGGCATGCGATCGCTCACCTTGGTCAAGGTGGCTCGGTATATCCCAGCACCTGCGGGTCTTGAAGCCGCATCGCCCGATGGGTTCAGTCTCCTGGAAGTCACCATCAAGACCGGGCGCACGCACCAGATCCGGGTGCACCTGGCCACGGCGGGATATCCGATTGCAGGCGATGACAAGTACGGTGATTTCGAACTCAATCGGCTATTGAGCAGATCCGGTCTCAAGCGCATGTTTCTCCACGCTTGGCGGCTCCGGCTGTCGCACCCGATGTCCGGTGAGCCATTGGAGTTACAAATTGAATTGCCCCCGGAACTTGAAAGATGGATGCGGATTGAAAAATAGGTATTAGAATGGCACATAGCATCGTTGGGATGCTGAAAATACCGGTTAACACAAACAAGGAAATCCAATGGCAAGCTATTCCGAACTCATGGCGCAGGCTCAATCCCTGATGGCGCAAGCCGAACAGGCCCGCAAGGATGAACTGTCCACTGTCATTGCCGACATCAAGGCCAAAATGAAACAATTTGGCATCACGGTGGCCGACCTGGGCGGCGCCACGGGTGGCAAGAAGGCTGGCAAGTCCAAGTCCAGTGCTCCGGCCAAGTACCGCGGTCCCAATGGCGAACTGTGGGCCGGCGGCCCGGGGCGCAAGCCCGAGTGGGTGCGCGCCGTGCTGGCTTCGGGCAAGAGCATCGAAGACTTTCGTATCTGACGGAACCACCGCCGTCTCCGCCAAGGGCACCTTCGGGTGCCCTTTGTCTTGTGGCTGTGCCGTTGTCGCCCGAGGAGTTTGGGGGTGGCGCCGATAATGCAAGGCATCCACCGTTCACCCTGAAACCATGCGCCCGCGCCAATTCGACCTCATCGCCTTTGACTGGGATGGCACCCTTTTTGACTCCACCGCCATCATCACGCGCTGCATTCAGGCGGCTGTGCGCGACGTCGGTGGAACCGTGCCCAGTGATCAGGCCGCCAGCTACGTCATCGGCATGGGGCTCATGCAGGCGCTGGCCCATGCGGCGCCCGATGTACCGCGCGAGAAATACGCGCAGCTTGGGGAGCGTTACCGCCACCACTACCTGGCGCGTCAGCACGACATCAGCCTTTTTGAAGGTGTGTTGCCTCTGCTGTCCGAACTCAAGAGCCGGCACCACTGGTTGACAGTGGCCACGGGAAAGAGCCGGAGCGGGCTCAACGAGGCCTTGCGAGCCGTGGAGCTGCAGGGCTTGTTCGACGCTTCGCGCACGGCCGATGAAACCGCAGGCAAGCCCAGTCCGGTCATGTTGCACGAACTCATGCGTGAGTTTGACGTCGCACCCGCGCGCACCTTGATGATTGGCGACACCACCCACGACCTGCAGATGGCGCTCAACGCGGGGTGCGCGAGCATTGGTGTGAGCTATGGGGCTCACGGGTTCGAAGCGTTTGGCGCGCTGGCCCCGTTGCATGTCGCGCATTCGGTGCGCGAGCTGCACGACTGGCTCAGTGCCAACGCCTGAGTCTGGCGACGTCATGCCATCTTTGGGCAGCGATCCGGTTTTTCCGCTCTGCGGCAGTGGCGATCTCGTCGACGGAGGCCGGGCGGTTTCCTTCGATGTCGTGTATGCGGGGCAGACCTGTCGCGCGTTTGCCATCCGCTTCAAGGGGCAGGTCCATGCCTACCTCAACCGCTGTGCCCACGTGGCCATGGAAATGGACTGGCAGCCTGAGCGCTTTTTCGATGACAGTGGCCGCTGGCTGCTTTGCGCGACGCATGGTGCCATCTACCAGCCCGATACCGGTGAATGTCAGGGGGGACCCTGTCGGGGTGGCCTGATCAAGATCGCGCTGGTCGAGCACGATGGCGTCGTGCATTGGCGATCACAATACAACCTCAAACCTGTTGAATTCTGAGAGCCTCTTGAACATGAACGACGACGACATGGGCCTGCCTAGGGGCTCCGGTGTGGACCACGGCAAGGGCAGCGTGGCCTGGGAGCGTGCGACTCTCGAAAAGCTGGTTTTCGCCACCATCCGGGAGCAGCAGGCCGCGCGGCGCTGGAGGCTGTTCTCGCGCCTGCTGTGGCTGGCGTTCTTTGGCTTCATCGCCTGGATGGTTTACAGCGCGAACAGCGTTGGTGCGTCCGTGAGCACGCCCCACACGGCGGTGATCGAGATCCGGGGCGAGATTGCATCGGATGCCGAAGCCAGTGCGGAAAACGTGATCGCGTCCTTGCGCTCCGCCTTCGAAGACCAGGGCGCACAGGCGGTGGTCTTGCTGATCGATTCCCCCGGTGGCAGTCCGGTGCAGGCCGGCATCGTCAACGACGAAATCACACGTCTCAAGGCCTTGCACCAGAAAAAGGTCTATGCCGTGGTGGAAGAGACTTGTGCCTCGGCCGCGTACTACATCGCGGCCGCCGCCGACGGCATCTATGTGGACAAGGCCAGTCTGGTTGGCAGCATTGGCGTTCTCATGGATGGCTTTGGCTTCACCGGCTTGATGGAGAAGCTCGGCATCGAGCGCCGCCTGATGACGGCTGGCACCAACAAGGCCATGCTGGACCCGTTCAGCCCGCAGGACGAAGCGCAGCGCGCCTACATCCAGGGCATGCTGGCCGAGATTCACGCGCAGTTCATTGCCGTGGTGAAAACCGGCCGGGGTGATCGCCTCAAGGAGTCGCCCGATACCTTCAGCGGGCTTGTCTGGAGTGGCCAGCAGGCGGTGGCCCTGGGCCTGGCCGATGGCTTGGGCAGCCTGGATTCCGTGGCGCGCGAGATTGTCAAGGCGGAAGACATCGTGGACTACACGCAGCGCGAAAATGTTGGTTTGCGTCTGGCCAGGCAGCTTGGCGCCAGCATGGGCCAGGGCATCTTCATGGCGGCGCGCTCCGCCGGAGTGCAACTCAAGTAACCAAATCTCTCGCGCGGAACTGCGCACGCTTCGTGGAGTCCATTGCGCTGGTCAGGGCTTCGCAAGATCGGATGCCGACAAGAAGGCTCTTTGCCTGGATGGGTTGCCCCATTTTTCAAGGGACTGAGCCGGTTTCGCGTCCGCTGCGGTGGGCATGGTTGAACACAACAAAGTCTGGAAATGTCAATGAAGATTCAAAAAGCTGTTTTTCCCGTTGGGGGCATGGGTACCCGTTTTTTGCCCGCCACCAAAGCCATTCCCAAAGAGATGCTGCCCGTGGTGGACAAACCACTGATCCAGTATGCGGTGGAAGAGGCGTACGCCGCGGGCATTCGGGAAATGATCTTCGTGACGGGTCGTCACAAGCGCGCGATCGAAGACCACTTTGATACCGCCTATGAGTTGGAGGCCGAGCTGGAGGCGGGCAACAAGCGTGCGCTGCTGGAGTTGGTGCATGCCATCAAACCCGACGACATGGACTGTGTGTACGTGCGTCAACCGCGCGCCCTCGGCCTTGGCCATGCGGTGTTGTGCGCGGAGCGGCTGGTTGGTGACGAGCCGTTTGCCGTGTTGCTGGCGGACGATTTGATGATGGGCCGGGACCAGGCCAGGGGCGGGCCGACCGTGTTGCAGCAAATGGTGCAGGCCTACGACCGCGACCCGGGCACGGTGCTGGCGGTGCAGGACGTGCCTCGCTCGGAGACCCGCCGCTACGGCGTGGTGGATGTGAGGGGCGCCAGCGGAAATGTGGCGGAAGTCTTTGGCATGGTTGAAAAGCCATTGCCAGAGGTCGCACCGTCGACGCTGGCGGTGGCCGGACGTTACATCCTCACGCCGGCGGTGTTCGACAGTATTCGCCGCCAGCCGCGTGGTGCGGGTGGCGAAATCCAGCTGACCGATGGTATTGCCGCCCTGATTGGAACCGAAAAGGTCTTTGCGTTCCGCTACGAGGGAACGCGTTACGACTGCGGTAGCAAGGAAGGTTTCCTGGAAGCCACGATCGACCTGGCACTGGCCAACCCGGAGTTGAGTGCGGCGGTGCGCGCACACATGCAGCAGGCCCTGGGCTGAATCGGCGGCCAGCCGGCATTTCTCGCCGCCGCTGATTCAGCGACCGATCAGAAATACCGCAGGGGCCTCCAACGGCAGTCCGTCGCCAAGGGCGCGTTTTTTCCAGTCACCCACCAGTGCGCTGCGGGTCACCTCCTGCGGAAGCGTGAGCCCGCAGCACACGGCCAATCGGGTGTGCGGGTGCAAAGTCTGCAAGACGGTTTGGAGCAGGGCGATGTTGCGGTAGGGGGTCTCGATGAAGATCTGCGTTTGTCCGGTCTTGAGCGCCAAGGCCTCCAGTTCGCGCAAGCGCCTGGCGCGTTCGCTCGCTTCCTGCGGAACGTAACCCACAAACGCGAAACTCTGCCCGTTCAGGCCACTGCTGGCCAGCGCAAGCATGAGAGAGACCGGACCGGTCAGCGGTACCACACGCAGGCCCATGGCATGGGCCGCGCGCACGATGGAGCTGCCCGGGTCGGCGATGGCCGGCATGCCGGCTTCGCTGACCAGGCCGATGTCGTGGCCGCTTTGGGCGGGCGCCAGTAGCGCGCGGGCCTGGGCCTCGTCGTCGGCTTGTGGCGCGTGGTCCCCCTTTTTATGCGCCACACGTGGCAGTTCGGTGATCTGCTGTGCTTGCAACGGTGCCCCGAGCCCAACGACGGTATCCACGCGTTTGAGAAAGGCGCGCGTGCTTTTGGCGTTTTCGGTGATCCAGTGGGTGAGTCGGCTGGCGACGGCCAGGGTCTGTGTTGGCAACCACTGGCTGGGCGAGGTCGTGGTTGCTGGTCCGGAGTCGGGGGGCGTCGTGCCAAAGTCCAGCGGCGTGGGCACGAGGTACAGCGTGCCCGGTGGGGTGGCGCCGGTTTTCACAGGACCTGCACCCCGGCAGCGCGGATCATGCGACAGGTGCGGATGAGCGGCAGACCCACCAGCGCGGTGGGGTCGTCGTTGTCGATGCGTTCCAGCAAGGCAATGCCCAGTCCTTCGCTCTTGGCGCTACCGGCGCAGTCGTAGGGCTGCTCCACACGCAGGTAGTGTTCGATCTCGTCGTCATCGAGCTGGCGGAACACCACGCGCACGGCCGCGATGTCGCTCTGCTCAAAACCGGTGTCCTGGCAGACCACGGCCAACGCGGTCTGAAAAATGACCGTTTCGCCGCGCATGCGCTGCAATTGGGTCACGGCGCGCTCGTGGGTGCCGGGTTTGCCCAGCGGCTCGCCGTGCAGGTCGGCCACCTGATCGCAGCCAATGACCACCGCGTGGGGATGACGCCGCGCCACCTCGCGGGCCTTGGCCAGCGCCAGTCGCATCGCCAGATCGGCGGGCTTTTCGCCGGACAGGGGCGTTTCGTCGACCTGTGGACTGGCGACCTCGAAAGGCAACCCGAGGCGCGCGAGCAACTCGCGCCGGTAGCGGGATGTGGAGCCGAGGACGAGGGGGCGGGAGGCCTGGGCAGGAGGGATGGGACGGTGCGAGGACATGCCAGTATTCTCCCTGCATTCTTTTACACTGCCAGGATGAAAGAGAACCCCAAAATGGCATGGAATGCCGACCGGCTGGACGTGCGTGCCTTTGCCCAGGCGGACGCCCATCTTCAGGTTGATGACCCGTTGACCCGGTTCGAGCGCCTGAGCGGTGAGCAACATGGAATGGCTGATCAGGCTCCGGCCCAGCGGGTTCGGTGGCGGGCGCAAGGTGAGCTTCGCCCCCATGCCACGGGTGGTGCGCCTGCTGTCTGGCTGCATCTGCGAGCCGACGCAGCGGTGTCGCTGACCTGTCAACGTTGCCTGGGACCCGTGGAGGTGCCATTGACCGTTGACCGCTGGTTTCGTTTTGTGGTGGATGAAGCCACAGCCAGTGCCGAAGACGACGATTGCGATGAAGACGTGCTTGCCCTGGAGCCTCGCCCGAGTCTGTACGAGCTGCTGGAAGACGAATTGCTGATGGAGCTGCCCTTGGTGCCCATGCACGAAACCTGTCCGGTGCCTGTGGTCATGCAGGTGGCGGACCCGGCGGTTGCTGCGACCGATGAGGAGCCGGAGCGGAAAAATCCCTTTGCCGAGCTGGCTCGGCTAAAAAAGTGATGCGCACCCGCGGTGTCGCCGCCTCGACCGGAAGCCGCGCCAAGATCGAGGGCCTTTGACCCCTGGCCGCCTTCGGGCTATAATGCTTGGCTTTGCGCTCACATCCATTTGTACGTTTTGTGTACTCGGGTCAGGCGCACGATAGCTGTCTCAGCTGGTTGATTGGGTGTTTTGGCATGTTGGCCACCCCATTGGCCACCCCGTTTGACCCCAACCGATTTCAGGAGCCCACCATGGCCGTTCAGCAAAACAAAAAGTCCCCTTCCAAGCGTGGCATGCACCGTTCGCACAATGCGCTGAACGTGCCCGGCATTGCCGTGGAGCCCACCACCGGTGAAGTTCATCTGCGCCATCACATCAGCCCCAACGGTTTTTACCGTGGCCGCCAGGTGCTGAAGAACAAGTCCGAAGCCTGATGTGACGGGCTGCTCCAGCCCTCGCCGCGGTGTCGCGATCGGGGGTTGAGGGCCTATCCAGGCGCAGGCCCGCATGCTCCATGCGGGCTTTTTTCATTGTTGTGGTGCCGTGAGTGCCACCACCAGGATGTTGTCATGATCACCGTTGCTGTGGATTGCATGGGTGGGGATGTTGGTCCGGCGGCCACCCTGCCAGCCTGTGCAGCTTTTTTGGCGAGTCATCCGCAGGCACGGTTGCTGTTGGTGGGAAAGCCCGACGACTTTGCCCCGTGGCCGCAGGTGTTGGGTGACGCGCGCTGTCGCGTGATTGCCGCCAGCGAGGTGGTGGCCATGGACGATCCGGTGGAGGTGGCGCTGCGCCGCAAAAAAGACTCTTCCATGCGGGTGGCGATCCAGCAGGTGAAGGATGGTGCGGCTCAGGCGGTCGTGTCGGCTGGCAATACGGGGGCGCTCATGGCGATCGCCCGCTATGTGCTCAAGACATTGGATGGCATTGATCGCCCGGCCATTGCATCCCAGTTGCCCAATGCCCGTGGCGGGGCCACCACCGTGCTCGATCTCGGTGCCAATGTTGACTGCACCCCCGAGCACCTGTTGCAGTTCGCAGTGATGGGCTCGGCCTTGGTGGTGGCGATTACGGGGCGGCCGGAGCCCACCGTGGGGTTGCTCAATGTGGGCGGAGAAATCATCAAAGGCAGTGAAATCATCAAAAAGACCGGCGTTCTGCTGCGTAACGCGGCCAGCACGGGTGATTTGAACTTCTTTGGAAATGTCGAAGGAAACGATATCTTCAAGGGCACGACCGATATCGTGGTATGCGACGGTTTTGTTGGCAACGTGGCACTCAAGGCCAGCGAAGGCGTGGCCACCATGCTCGCTGGCTTCATCAAAGAAGAATTTTCTCGCGGCTGGTTGACGAAACTGGCGGCTATCTGTGCTTATCCGGTGTTATCGGCATTTAAAAGGCGCGCTGACTACCGTCGCTACAACGGTGCTGCCCTGTTGGGGTTGCGGGGGTTGGTGTTCAAGAGCCATGGCTCGGCCGACGCCTTCGCGTTTGAGCAGGCTCTGTGCCGGGCTTATGATGCGGCCCACAACAATTTGCTCGACAACGTGCGCGAGCGCATCGCCCATGCCGCCCCTCTGATCGCGGTGGGGCAGGTGTCCGGCGAGTTCAAGAGTATTTCCACCCCCTAATACAGTTCCACTTCTGCATGACACGCTTCGCCCGCATCACCGGCACCGGCAGCAGCCTGCCCCCACAGCGCCTGAGCAATGCCGATATGGTTGAATTGCTGGCACGGCGCGGGGTCGAGACCAGCGATCAATGGATTGTGGAGCGCACCGGCATCCGGGCGCGCCATTTTGTCGCCGAAGGTGTCTTTGCCAGCGATCTCGCAGCCGACGCGTGTCGTCGGGCCATGTCGGCGGCCAGCATTGCCCCCGAGGACATTGATCTGATCATTGTGGCGACGTCCACGCCTGACATGGTGTTCCCGTCCACGGCGGCCATCCTGCAGCACAAGCTGGGCATTGCCGGTTGCCCGGTGTTTGACGTGCAGGCGGTGTGCAGCGGCTTCATCTATGCCCTGACGGTTGCGGATGCCTTGATCCGGACCGGGAGCGCCCACAAAGCGCTGGTTGTGGGTGCCGAGGTGTTCAGCCGCATTCTGGATTTCAACGACCGCACCACATGCGTGCTGTTTGGTGATGGTGCCGGGGCGGTGGTGCTGGAAGCCAGCGACACCCCGGGCATCCTGTCCACCGACATCCATGCCGATGGCAAACACACCGGCATTCTGTGCGTCCCGGGCCATGTGTCGGGTGGCAGTGTGCTCGGCGACCCCTTGCTCAAGATGGATGGTCAGGCGGTTTTCAAGCTGGCTGTTGGCGTGCTTGAAGACACCGCTCGCGCGGTTCTCGACAAAGCCGGCAAGACCGCTGCCGATATCGACTGGCTGGTCCCCCACCAGGCCAACATCCGCATCATGCAGAGCACGGCGAGAAAACTGAAGTTGCCGATGGACAAGGTGGTGGTCACGGTTGACGAGCATGGCAACACCTCGGCGGCCTCCATTCCGCTGGCGTTGGACCACGCGGTGCGCGGCGGACAGGTGAAAAAGGGCGACACCCTCCTGCTCGAGGGCGTGGGCGGCGGGTTCACCTGGGGTGCGGTCTTGCTGGACCTTTGAGCCACGACCATTTTTTGCCAACGAGTGATTCCATATTCCATGAAGAAGTTTGCTTTTGTTTTTCCGGGTCAGGGTTCGCAGTCCGTTGGCATGATGGACGCTTGGGGCGAACATCCGGCGGTGCTGGAGACCTTGCAGGAGGCGTCCGATGCCTTGGGTGACGATGTCGCCCGTCTGATCAAGGAAGGGCCGAAGGAAGTGCTGGCCCTGACCACCAATACCCAGCCGGTGATGCTGGTGGCGGGTGTGGCGGCGTGGCGCGTCTGGCGTGCCGAGGGCGGTGCGTTGCCTGCTGTGGTCGCCGGGCATTCGCTGGGTGAGTACTCGGCGCTGGTGGCCTCCGGTGTGTTGACGCTGGCGCAGGCTGCTCCGCTGGTGCGGTTTCGCGCCGCAGCCATGCAGGAAGCCGTGCCGGTCGGCACGGGAGCCATGGCCGCCATCCTGGGGTTGGATGTCGCGAAAGTCATCACCGGTTGTGCCGAGGCTCAGGCGACGTTCGGTGCGGGCAGTGCCGAAGTGGTCGAGGCGGTCAATTTCAACGATCCGGCGCAAACCGTGATCGCAGGCAGCAAGGCAGCGGTCGACAAGGCCTGCGAGGTGCTCAAGGCCCATGGTGCCAAGCGTGCCTTGCTGTTGCCGGTTTCGGCTCCGTTCCATTCCAGTCTGATGAAGCCGGCGGCAGAGAAGTTGCGAGAACAGCTCGCCGCCACGTCGATGGCTGCACCGCAGATACCGGTGATCAACAACGTCGATGTGTCGGTGGTGACCGACGTCGAAGCGATTCGCGACGCCTTGTATCGCCAGGCCTTTGGTCCGGTGCGTTGGGTGGAGTGCGTGCGCGCCATCAAGGATCAAGGCATCACGACCCTGGTGGAGTGCGGGCCGGGCAAGGTATTGGCCGGCATGGTCAAGCGCATCGACGCCGAGTTGAGCGGTGTGTCTCTCTACGATCCGGCCACGCTGGCCGATGTGCGAACCCTTTTGGCCTGAACCACGGAGCGAATCCATGTCTGAAGTGAACTTTGCGGGCCAGGTGGCCCTGGTGACAGGCGCTTCGCGCGGTATCGGTGCGGCGATTGCCCATGAGCTCGCTGCGCGTGGTCTGATCGTGATCGGGACCGCCACCAGCGACCAGGGGGCGGCCAAGATCACCGCAGCACTGTCCGGCGTGGCCGGCTCGGCGGCGGGGTGCCGGGGTGCGACACTGGATGTGAACAATGCCGCCGCAGGTGAGGCGCTGGTCGATGAGATCGTCAAGGCCCATGGTGGCGTTCAGGTGCTGGTGAACAATGCCGGCATCACCCGTGACATGCTGGCCATGCGTCTGAAGGACGACGACTGGGATGCGGTACTCGACACCAACCTCAAGGCCGTGTTTCGCATGAGCCGTACCGTGATCCGCCCGATGATGAAGCAGCGTTACGGCCGCATCATCAGCATCACCAGTGTCGTTGGTGCGTCGGGCAATCCAGGGCAAGCCAACTACGCCGCGGCCAAAGCCGGCGTTGCGGGCATGACGCGTGCGCTGGCGCGCGAGCTTGGCAGCCGCAACATCACGGTCAACTGTGTGGCGCCTGGTTTCATTGAAACCGACATGACCGCTGCGCTGCCCGAAGAGCAGCAAAAGGCTCTGCTGAGTCAGATCCCGCTGGGCCATCTGGGCAAGCCGGCCGACATCGCGCATGCAGTAGCCTATCTGGCCAGCCCGCAGGCCGCGTATGTGACCGGGCAGGAATTGCACGTCAATGGCGGCATGTTCATGTCCTGATTCCGGTCTGGCCGCAGCCCCATTGATCTGAAACGCCGCAAAAGCCGTCCGGCGGGCCGCCTAGGGATACCTCCCTAGCCCGGCTAAAATGACGGTCTGTATTTCAACCACCCTCAGAGGGACTTATGAGCGATATCGAAGCACGTGTGAAGAAAATCATTGCCGAACAACTCGGTGTCGAAGAAGGCCAGGTCACCAACGAAAAAGCTTTCGTTGCCGACCTCGGTGCCGACTCGCTGGACACGGTCGAGCTGGTGATGGCTCTGGAGGACGAATTCGGTATCGAGATTCCGGACGAAGACGCGGAAAAGATCACCACCGTGCAGAACGCCATCGATTACGCGATGGCCCACCAGAAGGCCTGAGCCATCCATGAGCCACCGCAAGGTCGCCCCAAGGGGTTTCAGCTCCCTGGGGGGGCAGTGCATTGCACGCCGTGAAAGGCGTGGGGGTAGTCAATGATCCGACGTCGCGTTGTCGTGACCGGTCTGGGTTGCATCAGTCCTGTGGGTAACACAGTGGCCGAGGCCTGGGCCAATCTTCTCGCCGGAAAATCCGGCATCGACCTCATCACAAAGTTTGATGCATCAAGCTTCGCCTGCAAGATCGCGGGCGAGGTCAAGAACTTCGATCTGGAGTCCTACATCAGCGCCAAGGATGCGCGCGCGATGGACACCTTCATCCATTTCGGCATCGCCGCGGCCCAGCAGGCGGTGGAAGATGCGGGTTTGCCCGTGGGCGATGCACTGGACGAGGAATTTGCCAACCGCATCGGTTGCATCATCGGCTCGGGCATTGGTGGTTTGCCAATGATCGAGGCGACCCATGCCGAGTATGCGAATCGCGGCGCGCGCCGGATTTCCCCGTTTTTCGTGCCGGCGTCCATCATCAACATGATCGCTGGACATGTGTCGATGCGGTTCGGTTTCAAGGGGCCGAATCTCGCTGTGGTGACGGCTTGCACCACCGGTCTGCATTGCATTGGCGAGGCGGCTCGCAAGATCGAGTACGGCGACGCCGACGTGATCGTGGCTGGTGGATCTGAGGCGACGGTTTCACCGCTTGGGGTGGGTGGTTTCGCTGCCATGCGTGCCTTGTCCACCCGCAACGACGATCCGAAAACGGCGTCTCGTCCCTGGGACAAGGACCGTGATGGGTTTGTGCTGGGTGAAGGCGCTGGTGTGATGGTGCTTGAAGAATATGAGCACGCCAAAGCCCGGGGCGCAAAGATCTATGCCGAAGTGATTGGTTACGGCATGAGTGCTGACGCGGGTCACATGACGGCGCCGAGCATGGACGGTCCGCGCCGCGCCATGGTCAATGCATTGCGCAACGCCGGGATCAACGCCGATCAGGTGGATTATCTGAATGCGCACGGTACGTCCACGCCGCTGGGCGACGTGAACGAGACGAAGGCGATCAAGGCCGCGCTTGGCGAGCATGCCAAAAAGACGGTGATCAACTCGACCAAATCCATGACCGGTCACCTGTTGGGTGGGGCGGGGGGGATCGAGAGTGTGTTCAGCGTGCTCGCCGTGCACCACCAAAAGAGTCCTCCGACCATCAACATCTTCAACCAGGATCCCGAGTGCGACCTGGATTACTGCGCCAATACGGCGCGTGACATGAAGATTGATGTGGCCGTGAAGAACAACTTCGGATTTGGTGGCACCAACGGGACCCTGGTTTTCCGCCGCGTCTGATCCGTTCTGGCACATCTTTCTCCAAGCCATGCGCAACGCCCCATCGGTGGTCTATCCGGTGGGGCGTTGTCTTTTTCATGGCCTGTTGCTTGTGCTGCTGGGTGTTTTGGGTCTGTTGGTGCTGGCCATATGGTGGTGGTACGGGGCCGAGGCGCCACCTGCGTCAGGGATGAGCGGTCGCCAGTGGACTGCGCTGACGGGGCTGGGGTTGTGGGTGGGTTGGGTGGGATTCGCCTGGCGCAGCTGGCAGCGCTCACCAGTCGGGCATCTGCATTGGGACGCGCAGGCCAGCCTGGACGAGGAGCCTTCACGCAAGGGCCTCTGGCGCTGGCGCAGCGACGCGTATCGCGAAGGAGCGCCTCTGCGGCGGCTGGAGCTGGCGCTGGACTTGCAGGACCGTGTGCTGCTGCGGCTTCGCAATCCCGATGCGGCCGGCAGCTGGGTGTGGGTGGAGCGTGCGAGCGATCCGCCTCGCTGGGGGGATTTTCGTCGGGCGCTGATGGCGGCTCAGTTGTGATGCGGCGTGTCGCAGGGCGGGGCTCTGCAGACGATTGGGTTATATTTCCGCGCGCATGACTCTCGAAGACCACACCGCTCCGCCGCCGCCCGACAGCGATGTCATGCTTGTGCAGCGCACCTTGGCCGGCGAGCAGCGAGCGTTCGACATGCTGGTCATCAAGTACCAGCGCCGGGTAGAGCGGTTGATCGGTCGCATGGTGCGCGACGCCGATCTGGTGCAGGACATTGCCCAGGAGACCTTCATCCGGGCGTACCGTGCCCTGGCCCAGTTCCGGGGGGATGCTCAGTTCTACACCTGGCTTTACCGGATCGCGGTCAACACGGCCAAGAAGCAGCTCATGGAGCTCAAGCGCGATCCGCTGGTTTTCCAGTCGCAGATGAAATCGGCCGAAGACGATGAAACTTCCTCGTCGGAACGCGAACTAAATTCCAGTGTGGCCGATACCGAGACGCCCGAAGCGGTGCTGGCCAGCAAGGAGATCGCGCAGGCGGTCAATGCCGCCATGGATGCGTTGCCCGAGGAGTTGCGCATGGCGATCACCCTGCGGGAAATCGAGGGTCTGAGCTATGAAGAGATTGCTCAGGCGCTTGATTGCCCCATTGGCACGGTGCGCTCGCGGATTTTCCGGGCGCGAGAGGCGATTTCGAATCGCATCAAGCCGATGCTGGAGCGCCAGACGGGCAAACGCTGGTAGCGCCTTGGCCGATTGTATGGATGTCACGACCCGCAGTTCCAGAAGTCAGGAAGTCAACAATGAATGCCGCAAGAGAAGTCCCGAAGTCGCCCGCATCGTCGGTACGGGCTGTGGAGGCGCCGAGCCAGCCGCAGGCGCTGAATGTCGACGAGTGTGGCCTGTCGGCACTGGTTGACGGCGAGATTGGCGAGGCCGAACTCGACCGGGTGCTGGCGGGATTCGCTGAGCAGAGCGATGTTCGTGCGAGCTGGCATGCCTACCAGGTGATTGGCGACGTGCTGCGATCTTCCGGGATGGCCGTCTCCAGTCAGGCCCCGCAGGCTTTTCTGGCGGGCATCCACGTGAAGCTGCAGACCGAAACCGGAGCGCAGAGAACGGAGTTATCCACGGCGTCCAAACACCTCGCCCGGATTTCTCCCACGGGCCATCCGCAGGTGTCGGCGGCCAACGATGCCGTCTTTCGCTGGAAGCTGGTGGCAGGGTTCGCTTCGTTGGCGGCGGTCATGGCCGTGAGCTGGACGGTCCTGGGAAATGCAGCCGCGGGTGCGGGAGGTGGCGGCAGTGAAGGGGCTCAGCTGGCGTTGACAACACCCGAGTCTTCCCGCGAGATCGCACCGTCCACTCAAGCCGTGGCAGCGACCACGCCTGCGAGCGGTGCGGCCGTGGTCGTGAACACGACACAGGGTCCGGTGATCCGCGATGCCCAATTGGAGGCACTGATGGCCGAGCACCGTCAGAACGGCGGCATGTCGGCCCTGCAAATGCCCGCAGGATTCCTGCGCAACGCCACTTACGACGAGCCGGGACGCTGAATCACCATGATCTTTGCCTTGAGCTCGTGCTCACCCATGGATTGGCGGCGCTGGAGTGCCGCGGCCCTCGTCGCGTTGGCTTCGGGGTTCTTGACGCCTTTGCAGGCGCAGACCGTACCCCAGGCGGCCCCGGCGACACGCAATATCAACGAATGGCTCACCCGCATGCATGAAGCGTCGCGCCAGCGTGCCTACATGGGCACGCTCGTGGTGTCGGCGGGATCGGTCATGTCGGTGTCCCGCATCTGGCATGTGTGCGACGGTGCTCAGCAGATGGAACGCGTTGAGACGCTGACCGGCGCTCCCCGCACCACCATTCGCCGCAACAACGACGTCATCACCTTTGTGCCCGAATCCAGGACCGCCTGGGTGGAAAAACGCGAATCGCTGGGCTTGTTTCCAGAACTGTTGCGCACGCCGAGCAACGCGATCCCTGAGCACTATGGTGTGCGTGAGACCGGTGTCGAGCGTGTGGCGGGGCATTTGGCGGATGTGGTGGAAATCGTGCCCAAGGACCATCTGCGGTTTGGCTACCGCATCTGGTCCGAGAAAAAGACGGGCCTGGTGGTGAGGCTGCAGACGCTGGGCGAGCAGGGTGCCGTGCTGGAACAGGTGGCGTTTTCCGAACTCCAGTTGGATGCGCCCGTGCGCATGGACAAACTCAACCGCCTGATGAACGACACCCGGGGCTACGATGTGCACGCGCCGGTGCTCAAGAAGACGACTCCCGAAGCCGAGGGGTGGCGCCTCAAGGAACCGGTGCCCGGTTTCCTTTCCATGAGTTGCTACATCCGGGACGGGGGCGAAGCGCAGGGTGAAAATGCTGCACCGATGCAGTGGGTGTTCTCCGACGGCTTGGCTTCGGTCTCGTTGTTTGTCGAGGCTTTCGACGCGCAGCGTCATGGCCAGGAGAAATCGTCCGTTTCCGGGGCCACGCATTCGGTCACACGCCGCATCGGCGACCACTGGCTCACGGCGCTGGGAGAGGTTCCGCCCGCGACACTTCGTCTTTTCGCCCGGTCTCTGGAGCGAACGCGGTAAAGCCGGACTCGCCCTAACCGGGTTCTGCCGCGATTCACTTCGACAGACTTTGTTGTCTATCCGCCTTTGTGTAGAGGATCACCATGACGCTTCCGATGTTGGCCCGCACGCCTGTGTTGGCCTTCCTGGCCACCGCCGCACTCGTTGCTGGAGGTTCGGCAACCCTGTGGTCGCCCCAGTCCGTCTCGGCGCAGACGCTCCCGTCGGTCGCACCCAGCGTGCGGGGCTTGCCCGACTTCACCGATCTGGTGGACCTGGTGGGGCCGTCGGTGGTCAACATCCGCACGCTGGAGCGCGCCAGCGCGGACACGGGTTCGAGCGCCGACGAGCAGATGCTGGAGTTTTTCAAGCGTTTTGGCATTCCCATCCCCCCAGGCATGACGCCACGCGGACCCCGTCAGGAGCGGGGGCCGTCCGACGAGGTGCAGCCGCGCGGCGTGGGCTCGGGCTTCATCCTGAGTTCGGACGGGCTGATCATGACCAATGCGCATGTGGTCGATGGTGCCGACGAGCTGATCGTCACCTTGACAGACAAGCGTGAGTTCAAGGCCAAGCTGGTCGGAGCCGACAAACGCACCGACGTGGCGGTGGTCAAGATCGAAGCCACGGGGCTGAACGCGGTGAAGATCGGCGACATCAACCGCCTGCGGGTGGGTGAGTGGGTGATGGCCATTGGATCGCCGTTTGGTCTTGAAAACACAGTCACCGCGGGCATCGTCAGTGCGAAGAAGCGCGACACCGGTGATTTCCTTCCTTTCATTCAGACCGACGTGGCAATCAACCCCGGCAATTCCGGGGGGCCATTGATCAACATGCGTGGCGAGGTGGTCGGCATCAACAGCCAGATCTATTCACGCTCGGGTGGTTTTCAGGGCATTTCGTTTGCCATTCCCATCGACGAGGCGGTGCGGGTGTCTGACCAGCTTCGCACCAGCGGCCGGGTGACGCGAGGGCGCATTGGCGTGCAGATCGACCAAGTGAGCAAAGAGGTGGCCGAGTCCATCGGGCTGGGACAGCCCCGTGGCGCGCTGGTGCGCGGCGTGGAGCCCAATTCGCCCGCGGCCAAGGCCGGTGTGGAGCCGGGTGACATCGTGCTGAAATTCGACGGCAAGGAGATCGACAAGTCGGTCGACCTGCCGCGCCTGGTGGGCAACACCAAGCCCGGCAACAAGAGCAGCATGACCGTGTTCCGCCGGGGCGCCCAGCGCGAACTCGCCATCACGGTGGCCGAGCTTGAACCCGACCAGCCACAGCGCCGTGCCGCTGCGCCCGACGCACCCAAGCCACCTGTTCTGGGGGCCGCGCAATCGCTGGGCCTGACCTTGGCCGAACTCACCCCTGCGCAAAAGAAGGAGTTGAACGTCAAGGGCGGGGTGCGCGTCGAGGCTGCGGAGGGGCCCGCTGCGAAGGCGGGCCTGCGTGAGGGGGACGTGATTGTGGCCATCGCCAACACCGAAGTCGCCAGTGCAAAAGAGCTTGAAGCGGCGGTGGCTCGGCTCGACAAATCCCGTCCGGTCAATGTGCTGTTCCGGCGCGGTGAGTGGGCGCAGTACGCTGTGATCCGCCCGCAGCGCTGAACCCCGCACATCCTCGAAACCACCCCAGCAGTGTCAAATAACCCCCTGTCCCTACTGGGATTTGGGGGCTTGAGGCTCCGGTGGTCGATTCGCCACACACGATCTTTCGGCCCGCCAGACGGTGGAACGTGTTGAAATGTTAGTGATTACTGACAAATATCGTGTTTCTGTTGACCGAATTCGATAAAATCGGACCTGTTCGGGATGGATTCCCGTGCCGTCGAACCCCATCGCTTCACGATGTGGGAACCGCACAGGATGTCCCTAGGTCGTCCACAGCTGCCTCACACGTTGTGCAATTTTCCTGTGACAAAGCTGTGGATAAGTTTGACGTTGCTGCGTTGCAACAATCGGTTTCGCGGCGTTTGGCGGTTTGCTTTCCAGGCTTTTTGCCTACAATGAAACCCCAACTATCGCAGTTGCCATTGATTGTTGGTTACGGGCGCGTCAACAGCTGACGCGCCCTTTTTTATGGTCGCCCGCTGCCGCGTGCACGGGCGGCTTTCCCCCGTGTTTGAGCTGTCTTCTTGATGAATCACATCCGCAATTTTTCGATCATCGCGCACATCGATCATGGCAAGTCCACGCTGGCCGACCGCATCATTTCCCTCTGCGGTGGCCTGTCCGACCGCGAGATGAGCGAGCAGGTGCTGGACTCCATGGACATCGAGAAGGAGCGGGGCATCACCATCAAGGCGCAGACCGCGGCGCTCAAGTACAAGGCGCGCGACGGACAGGTCTACAACCTGAACCTGATCGACACGCCCGGGCACGTGGACTTCTCGTATGAAGTGAGCCGCTCGCTCTCGGCCTGCGAAGGTGCGCTCTTGGTGGTGGATGCCAGCCAGGGCGTGGAAGCGCAGACCGTGGCCAACTGCTACACCGCGCTCGACCTTGGTGTGGAAGTGGTGCCGGTGCTCAACAAGATGGACCTGCCCAACGCGGACCCGGACAACGCGAAAGCGGAGATCGAGGATGTGATCGGCATTGATGCCACCGATGCCATTCCGTGTTCGGCCAAGACCGGCATGGGCGTGGAGGACATCCTGGAAGCGGTGGTGGCGCGCATCCCCCCGCCCAAGGGCAAGCCGGATGCCCCGTTGCGCGCCATGATCGTGGACAGCTGGTACGACGCCTATGTGGGCGTGGTGATGCTGGTGCGCGTGGTCGATGGCCACTTGCTCAAGGGCGAGCGCTTCAAGATGATGGCGACCAACACGGTCTACAACGCCGACAGCCTGGGTGTGTTCACGCCGGCCAACGAGCCGCGCGAATCGCTGGAAGCGGGCGAGGTGGGCTACATCATCGCGGGCATCAAGGAACTGCAGGCGGCCAAGGTGGGCGACACCATCACGCTGGAGAAAAAGCTGCCCAACAACGCGGGGCCTGCCACCGAGGCCCTGCCAGGCTTCAAGGAAGTGCAGCCCCAGGTGTTTGCGGGTTTGTACCCGACCGAGGCCAATCAGTACGACGCGCTGCGCGACGCGCTCGAAAAGCTCAAGCTCAACGATGCCTCGCTCCAGTACGAACCCGAGGTCTCGCAAGCACTGGGTTTTGGGTTTCGTTGCGGCTTTCTGGGTCTGCTGCACATGGAGATCGTGCAGGAGCGGCTGGAGCGGGAGTTTGATCAGGACCTGATCACCACCGCGCCCAGCGTGGTCTACCAGGTGGTCAAGCCCGATGGCGAGGTCATCATGGTCGAGAACCCGTCGAAGATGCCCGACCAGGGGCGCATCGAGGAAATCCGCGAACCCATCGTGACGGTGCACCTCTACATGCCGCAGGAATACGTGGGCGCGGTGATGACCTTGGCCAACCAGAAACGCGGGATGCAGCTCAACATGGCTTACCACGGTAAGCAGGTCATGCTGACCTACGATATGCCGCTGGGCGAGATCGTGCTGGACTTCTTCGACAAGCTCAAATCGGTGAGCCGTGGGTACGCGTCCATGGACTACGAGTTCAAGGAATACCGGGCTTCGGACGTGGTGAAAGTCGACATCCTGCTCAACGGCGAGAAGGTGGACGCCTTGTCCATCATCGTGCACCGGAGTCAGTCGCAGTACCGCGGTCGCGCGGTGGCCGCCAAGATGCGCGAGATCATCAGCCGGCAGATGTTTGATGTGGCGATCCAGGCGGCCATCGGTGGCAACGTGATCGCGCGCGAGACCATCAAGGCGCTGCGCAAGAACGTGCTGGCAAAATGCTACGGTGGTGACATCACCCGCAAACGCAAACTCCTCGAAAAACAGAAAGCAGGCAAGAAGCGCATGAAACAGATCGGCTCGGTCGAGGTGCCCCAGGAGGCTTTTCTCGCTATTTTGCAGGTGCAGGACTGATGCAGGCCGCCATGAGTGCGATCACCGCGGTGATCCTGACGGCTTTCGCGGCCTACACGGGGGCCTGGTACACGGGCATGGTCGAAGGCAATTTTGCGCTGTTGTTGATGCTGGCCACACTGGTCACCGGCGTCTACTGGGTCGCCGAGAAGCTGGTGTTTCTGCCCCAGCGCAAGCGCACCGCGCAGCGGGTGCTCGACGAGCACAATGCGCGCAAGCTGGCCTTGAATCAGCAGGGATTCCATCAGGGCGAGGCCGCCGACATCGAACCGACACGCCAGAAATTGCTGATGCAGCCCTGGTGGCTGGACTGGACGGCGGGTCTGTTCCCTGTGATCCTGGCCGTGTTCGTGTTGCGATCGTTTCTGTTCGAACCGTTCAAGATTCCATCTGGTTCCATGATCCCCACGCTGCGGGTGGGTGACCTGATCCTGGTCAACAAGTTTCACTACGGTGTGCGTCTGCCGGTCTTCAACACCAAGCTGTTTTCCAACAACGATCCGCAGCGCGGCGACGTGATGGTGTTCCGCTATCCGCCCCAGCCGAGTCTGGACTACATCAAGCGTGTGATCGGGGTGCCCGGTGACGAGGTGGCCTATGTCAACAAGCAGCTGACCGTCAACGGCAAGCCGGTTCCGCGCAGTGTTGAACCCGAGTTCTTCGATTCCGACGCCATGCGCTATGCGCACCAGTTTCGTGAAACCCTGGGGGAGCGCCAGTACAACACCCTCAACGACGATGATCGTCCGGCCTTTGTGCAGGGCACCACGGACTTCCCCTTCAGGGAAAACTGCAACTACACCGTGGAAGGTGTGGTGTGCAAGGTGCCCAAGGGCCACTATTTCATGATGGGTGACAATCGGGACAATTCGCAGGACTCTCGGTACTGGGGGTTCGTGCCGGAAGCGAACATCGTGGGCAAAGCCTTTTTTGTCTGGATGAACTTCGGTGATCTGGGACGCATCGGTTCGTTCGAGTGACCCGTTTATCAAGCTCTGCTGGAGGATGACACACGTGAAACTGAAACAACAACAACGCGGTTTGACCTTTTTCGGTCTGATTGTGGTCGGTATTTTGCTGGCCTTCGCCGGCGTGGTCCTGGCCCAGGTGGTGCCGACCTACATCGAATTCCTCGCCGTGCAGAAGGCGGTGCAGAAGTCTGTTGAGGGCGAGACCGTGGCCGAAGTGCGTACCATTTTCGACAAGGCGGCCCAGATCGACGACATCACGTCGATCACCGGCAAGGACCTTGTGGTGAGCAAAGAGGGTAGCCAGGTCGTGGTTTCTTTCGCCTACAACCGCGACATTCATCTGACAGGGCCGGCCTATTTGGTCATGAAGTACGAAGGCCGTTCGAAGTGATTGTCGTGCAGCAAGCGGGGCGACCAACAGGCTGCCAGTGGCCTTGAATCCGGAGCTTCAGGCGCTGCAGCAACGCCTGAACCACCATTTTTCCAACCCGCGCCTGCTGGAGCGCGCGCTGACCCACCGCAGCTTCACGTCCGACCACAACGAACGGTTGGAGTTTCTGGGGGACTCGGTGCTCAATCTGGCCATCTCGGGCCTGCTGTTCGAGAAGCTCAGCCAGCTGCCCGAAGGCGATCTTTCCCGCGTGCGGGCGAATCTGGTCAAACAAGACACCCTGTTCCAGATCGCCGTCGGTTTGGGATTGGCGACCGGTTTGCGGCTGGGGGATGGCGAAAAGCGTTCGGGGGGGCACAAGCGCCCGTCGATCCTGGCCGACGCGCTCGAAGCCATCATTGGCGCGGTGTACCTCGACGCTGGCTTTGAAGTGGCCGCCGCGCTGGTGCACCGGCTCTACAGCGGCATTGAGCTCAATGCCCAGATGAGCGCCATGGGCAAGGACCCGAAAACCGAATTGCAGGAGTGGCTGCAGGCGCGCAAAATGAAGCTGCCGCTTTACCGTGTGGTGGCCACGCTGGGCGAGGCGCACAAACAGACTTTTGATGTGGAGTGCACCGTGACCGAAACCGGGCGCAGCGAGCGTGGCATTGGCGCTTCGCGCCGTGCCGGTGAGCAGGCTGCCGCTGCGGCCATGTTGCAACACCTCATGGCCGGTCCGCAGAGCAACCGTTCCTGACGCCGTTGCGCGTCCGTTTCTTTTCCCTCACCTTTGCGTTGATCCGTCCGCACGAATCCATGTCCCGAAAACCCGCCCCCTCGCCCGTCCCTTCCCAGCCCGTCGCGCCCGCTGCCAATCCCGAGCTCGACGCCATGCTGGCGCGGGCTCTGGGCAAGTCGGGGGCCGATGCACCTGGGTTGGCGCAAACCGATCCCGACGCGTCTGCGGCCCCCGAGGCCAGCGAACCCGAGCCCATCGATCCCGCCACCCAGCGCTGTGGCTTTGTCGCCATCGTGGGCAAGCCCAACGTGGGCAAATCGACCCTGCTCAACGCACTGGTGGGCCAGAAAGTCAGCATCACCTCTCGCAAGGCGCAGACCACGCGCCACCGCATCACCGGTATGCGGACCCTGGGGCCCACCCAGTTCGTGTTCGTGGACACGCCGGGGTTCCAGACCCGGCACGGCAATGCGCTCAATCGGGCGCTGAACAAGACGGTGCTGGGCGCGGTCAGCGATGTGGATCTGATCCTGTTCGTGGTCGAAGCGGGTCACTTCAACCTGGCCGACGCCAAGGTGCTGGATCTGTTGCCGGCCAATGTGCCCGTGATGCTGGTGGCCAACAAGTTCGACCTGGTGCATCGCCGCGGTGATCTCGCGCCCTGGCTGCGTTCCATGCAGGAACGCCACCCGTTTGCCGAGTTTGTGCCCATGTCGGCCAAGCACCCGAAAGACATCCAGCGCCTGTTCGCGATCTGCGAAAAATACCTGCCCTTGCAGCCCTGGATGCACGATCCGGACGATCTGACCGACCGCAGCGAGCGCTTCATGGCAAGCGAGATGGTGCGCGAGAAGCTCTTCCGCCTCACCGGGGACGAGTTGCCCTACACCTCCACCGTGGTGATCGACAAGTTCGAGGAAGAGGGCGCACTCAAGCGCATCGCTGCGACCATCGTGGTCGAGCGCGAGGGCCACAAGGGCATGGTCATTGGCGACAAGGGCGAGAAGCTCAAACGCATTGGCACCGAAGCGCGCCAGGAGCTGGAAAAGCTCTGGGACTGCAAGGTGTATCTGGAGCTGTGGGTCAAGGTGCGCTCGGGCTGGGCGGACGACGACGCGCGGGTCCGATCTTTCGGCTACGAATGATGCGGCTCCCACCGCGGCATCGCTGCGCTGGTCGCTGTCTCCCAAGGAGGCTGGCCGTGTTGCGGGGTGGACCGTTGCGGGCGTGCCGGGCCGCCGGTCCTGTGTTCGACGTGTGATGGCGACGCGCCGGTTTTCCGAAGAACCCGCTTTCATCCTGCACCGCTACGACTGGAGCGAATCCAGCCTGGTGCTGGAAGCCTTCACCCGCCACCATGGCCGTATCGCGCTGGTGGCCAAGGGCGTCAAACGCCCCACCTCCCAGTTCCGTCCGGTGCTGCTGCCACTGCAGCCGCTGCACCTGAGTTGGGGCGGCGAGGCCGAGGTGCGCACGCTCAAGGCCGCGCAATGGCAGGGTGGTCACGTCATGCCCACGGGCGAGGCGCTGCTCTCGGGGTGTTATCTCAACGAATTGCTCATGCGCCTGCTGGCGCGCGATGACCCGCATCCGGGGCTGTTTGACCACTACGCCTTTGCGGTGCAGTTGCTGGCCGAACGTGCCGACGCCCAGCAGCTCATCCTGCGCGCGTTCGAGTTGCTGCTGCTGCGCGACATCGGTCTGTTGCCCGGTCTGGCCCATGAGGGCAATACCCTGGCTGGGTTGAACGCGACAGACCCCTATGTGCTGGTGCCGGAAAGTGGCTTGCGTGCAGCGCACGACGACGATGCCCATGCGCTCTCGGGTGAACAATGGCTGGCGCTGCAGACGGCCATGGACGAGGCGGGGCCTTTCGTGGCCACCTTGCGTGCCTGCGCCGGCTGCCAGCAGGCCTTGCAGCCGCAACTGCGTGGCTTGCTGCACTACCATAGCGGCGTGCGGGTGTTCAAGACGCGCCAGCTGATGCTGGACGTGCAGGCCATGAGCCGGCCACGCGGTTCTCCGAACGCGGCGGGGCTGGCGGCCGACCCGCTGGCTTGAGTTCCCTTCACTTCATTCCACATTGCCGCCCCATTCGCCATGTCCATGGACCCGCACCTCCATTCCAGCCGCACAGCGCTTTCGGTCAACCTCAACAAGGTGGCCCTGGTGCGCAACACCCGGCACCTGGGCATCCCGTCCGTCACGCGGGCGGCCACGCTGTGCCTGCAGGCCGGAGCGGGTGGGATCACCGTGCATCCGCGACCCGACGAACGGCACATCCGGCTGCACGATGTGTTCGATCTGGCGCAGGTGCTGCAAGCGTGGCCCGGGCGCGAGTACAACATCGAGGGCAATCCGTTTCACAACCTGATGGACGTGGCACGCGAAGTGTGTGCTCGCGGACTGCCGCTGCACCAATTGACCTTCGTGCCGGACAGCGAGGGCCAGTTCACGAGCGACCACGGCTGGAGCTTTTCGCAAGATGCCGAGCGCCTGCGGCCGCTCATTGCCGAAGCGCAGGCACTGGGTGCGCGCGTGAGTCTGTTCATGGACCCGGAGCCCGCCGCGATGGCCGCGGCCAGGGCCGTGGGCGCCGACCGGGTGGAGCTGTACACCGAGCCCTATGCCGCAGCCTGGCACACGCCGCAGCGGGCCAGCCAGCTGGAGCGCTACCGCGCAGCCGCCCAGGCGGCGCTGGACGCTGGCCTGGGGGTCAACGCGGGCCACGACCTCAACCGCGACAACCTCACGGCTTTCCTGCACGGTGTGCCGGGTGTGAGCGAAGTCTCGATCGGTCATGCCCTGATTGCCGATGCGCTGGAGCTGGGCTACAGCGCCACCGTGGCCGACTACCGGCGCTGCATCGACGAGGCGTTCGGCGGCGCGGATTCATCCGCGGGACTGGGCAACCGCCAGCCCCAGAGCCATGACGAACGTGTCGGCCCATGATCTTCGGCATCGGCACCGACATCTGCGACATCCGACGCGTGGAAGCCACCTGGCAGCGCCAGGGGGAGCGCTTCGCGCGCAAGGTGCTGAGCGACGCGGAGTTCCTGGTGTGGCAAAAGCGCAGCGCGCGCTGGCCGCAGCGGGGCCTGCGCTACCTGGCCACGCGTTTTTCCGCCAAAGAGGCCTTTTCCAAGGCCATCGGCCTGGGCATGCGCATGCCCATGACCTGGCGGCACTGCGAGATCACCAACCTGGCGAGCGGACAGCCCGTGATCGTGCTGCACGGCGAACTCCGGGCCTGGTTTGAAGCCCGGGGGCTGCGTGCCCATGTGACCGTCACCGACGAGAGCGACTATGCGGCCAGCTTTGTGGTGGTCGAAACCGATGCACCCAATACCGCGCCAACCGAGAACCCACCATGCACCAGCACGCCCCCCTGATCATCGACGTCGCCGGCCACGGCCTGACCACCGCCGAGCGCCGGCGCCTGGCACACCCCCTGGTGGGCGGCGTGATCCTGTTCTCCCGCAATTGGCAAGACCGCGCCCAGCTGACGAAACTGTGCCGCCAGATCAAGACCGTGCGGCCCGACCTGCTGATCGCCGTGGACCACGAGGGCGGTCGCGTGCAGCGTTTTCGCAGCGACGGCTTCACCCACCTGCCGCCGATGGCGGCCTTTGGCGCGCTGTGGGGGCAACCCGGGCGCCTGGGCGACATGGAGGGTTCTTCGGCACTGCGGGCCTGCAACGCCGCCACTGCGGCGGGCTATGTGCTGGGGGCCGAGTTGCGCGCCTGCGGCGTGGACCTGAGCTTCACGCCGGTGCTGGATCTGGATTACGGCGAGAGCTCGGTCATCGGCGACCGCGCCTTTGCGCGCGATCCGCGCGTGGTGACCCTGCTGGCCCAGGCCCTGATGCTGGGCCTGCAGCAAAGTGGCATGGGCAACTGCGGCAAGCACTTTCCCGGTCACGGATTCGTGAAGGCGGATTCGCATCTGGCGATCCCGGTGGACCAGCGTGGCCTCAAAGCCATCCTGGCCGAAGACGCGGCACCCTACGGCTGGCTCTCCAGCGGTCTGCAGGCGGTGATGCCGGCGCATGTGATCTACTCCAAGGTGGACAGCCGGCCGGCCGGTTTTTCGCCGCGCTGGCTGCAGGAGGTGCTGCGCCGTCAGCTCCATTTCACCGGTGCGATCTTCAGCGATGACCTGAGCATGGCCGCAGCGCGTCAGATCGATGGCCGCGAGGTCAGCTTCGCCGAGGCCGCGCTGGCCGCTTTGTCCGCGGGTGGCGATATGGTGGTGTTGTGCAACCAGAGCGTGGTGGACGGCGGCGCACCGATCGACACCGCCATCGACGCCTTGTCCCGGGCCGTGATCGAAGGCCGCTGGCAGCCCAACCCGGCGAGCGAGGACCGGCGCCTGGCCTTGCTGCCGCGCGCGGCCGCCCTAGAGTGGGACGCCTTGATGGTGAGCGAGCGCTACATGCAGGCGCTTTCGTTGTTGCCGTAAGTCGGAGCGTGGGGGCTCAGCGATCCGGCGCCGGACCGCCCCAAGCCGGATCAGCCTCTCCCTGGGGGGCAGCGACCCGCGCAGCGGCGGAGCGTGGGGGCTCACCGCTCCACGCCGATCTTGTCCAGCAGGTCGGAAATCAGTTCCAGGCGCAGCAGCGGGTTGTCCAGCGACATCAGGCGGTGCTTGAGTTCGGCCGGTGCCGGCAGCAGTTCGGCCCAGCGGTTGGCCACCCAGCCGCAGTCGTTCCAATGGTAGGGCGGCTGCAGGGGCACTTCGTTCATGCCCTGGGGGTCGCGTTCCTGCAGGTTGTGCAGCAAACGCTGCAAGGCGTCGCGCGTGGGCACCAGGTGTTCCGGCACCGGAATCACCGGTTCGGCCGGGTCGAGCCGCACGTCGGCCACCCACAGGCCATGCGGCAATTGGTGGCTGTGGGTTACATGGAAGCGTTGCAGACCGCGGCAGTGGATCATCAGCAGGCCGGGCTGGGGCCGCTCCAGCTGTTCGATCTGGGCCAGCGTGCCCACCGGGTAAAACACTTCCCGGGCGAACGCCGCGCCACCGGGTGCCGCATTCGGGTCGATGCGGCGCACCTCGTCACCTTCGGACAGACACACCACACCAAACGGTGCCCCCGCCTTGTGACAGCGGCTGATCATGTCGAGATAGCGCACCTCAAAAATGCGCAGTGGCATCCAGCCGCCCGGAAACAGGACGGTCTGCAGGGGAAACAGGGGCAGCAGCGAGAGGGTGAGCGCTGCGGGTTCGGCATTCAATCGCTGACCACCGCGTCCGCGCTCTGGCGCTGCAGCATGGCCAGCGTGTTGGCGACGGTGGTGCGCAATTCCCGGCGGTCGCAGATGAAGTCCACGGCGCCCTTGGTCTGCAGGAATTCGGCGCGCTGGAAGCCTTCGGGCAACTTCACGCGCACGGTGTTTTCAATCACCCGCGGGCCGGCAAAGCCGATCAGGGCCTTGGGTTCCGCGATCACCACGTCGCCCAGGAAGGCGAAGCCGGCGGACACGCCCCCCATGGTGGGATCGGTGAGCACGCTGATGTAGGGCAGCCCCTTTTTCGCCAGGCGGGTGAGCGAGGCGTTGGTTTTGGCCATCTGCATGAGCGAGAGCAGGCCCTCCTGCATGCGCGCGCCACCGGTCGCGGTGAAGCAGACGAAGGGCACCTTCTGCGCGATGGCTTCTTCCACGCCGCGCACGAAGCGCTCGCCCACCACGGAGCCCATGGAGCCGCCCATGAAGTCGAACTCAAAACAGGCGACCACCAGGCTGATGCCCTGCACCGCGCCGCCCACCACGATCAGCGCATCGGTTTCGCCGGTGGATTCGAGCGCCTCTTTCAGGCGTTCGGGGTATTTGCGGCTGTCCTTGAATTTCAGCGCATCGACCGGCAGCACCTCCTGCCCGATCTCATAGCGGCCCTCGGCGTCCAGGAAGGCATTGAGCCGCGCCCGGGCCCCGATGCGGTGGTGGTGGCTGCAATGCGGGCAGACGTTCTGGTTTTTCTCCAGATCGTTTTTGTAGAGCACGGCCTCGCAGCTCGGGCACTTGATCCACAGGCCTTCGGGCACGCTGCGGCGCTCGGTCGGGTCGGTGTGGGTGATCTTGGGGGGCAGCAGTTTTTCGAGCCAGGACATCGGGTTCTCCTACGCAGGGGGCCGGGCCGCTCGGGCCCGGCAAAGGTCAGCGGATTATGCGTCCAGCGCTTTTCGTATGGTGCGCAGGAAATGGGCCGCCACCGCCACCACTTTTTCGTGTGGTTCGTCCTCGATCAACTGGATGATCTTGCTGCCGATCACCACCGCGTCGGCGCTCTTTCCGATGGCCTTGGCGGTTTCGGCATCGCGGATGCCAAAACCGACCCCCACCGGGATGCTGACGTGCGCCCGGATCCGCGGCAGCATGGCTTCGACCTGCCCCACGTCCAGCGTGCCGGCGCCGGTCACGCCCTTGAGCGAGACGTAGTACACATAACCGCTGGCCACACGCGCCACCTGCGCCATGCGCTCGTCGGTGGAGGTCGGAGCCAGCAGGAAGATCAGGTCCATGTCGGCGGCGCGCAGCGCGGCGGCAAAGTCCTCGCACTCCTCGGGCGGGTAGTCGACCACCAGCACGCCGTCCACCCCAGCCGACCCGGCGTCGCGCACGAAGCTGCCGGCACCGTGTTTCTGGTCGTAGCGTTCGATCGGATTGGCGTATCCCATCAGCACCACCGGGGTGGTGGTGTTGCGCTCGCGGAAGGTTTTCACCATCGCGATGACCTGGGTCAGGCCAATGCCCAGCGCCAGCGCACGGTCGCCAGCCCGCTGGATCACCGGGCCGTCGGCGGAAGGGTCGGAAAACGGCACGCCGAGTTCGATGACGTCGGCGCCGGCCTCGACCATGCCGTGCATCAGATCGGGCGTGATGTCGGCATAGGGGAAACCGGCGGTGACGAAGGGAATCAAGGCTTTGCGGCCTTGGGCCATGAGATCGGTGAAGGTTTTTTCGATGCGGCTCATTTGGACACCTTCACGACGGCGGTTTCAGCGCCACCTTTGACGGACTGGCCCCGGCAGCTGGGGCGGCAATAGAAGTCGGCACTGGACAGATCGGCCACGGTGCCGATGTCTTTGTCGCCACGCCCCGAGAGGTTGACCAGGATGGACTGGTCCGGGCGCATGGTCCTGGCCAGTTTCATGGCGTAGGCCACGGCGTGGCTCGACTCCAGCGCCGGAATGATGCCCTCGGTGCGGCAGAGGTAGTGAAAGGCCTCCAGAGCTTCGGCGTCGGTGATGCCGACGTATTCGGCGCGGCCGATGTCCTTCAGGAACGCATGCTCCGGGCCAACGCCGGGATAGTCCAGCCCGGCGCTCACGCTGTGGGTCTCGGTGACCTGGCCGTTGTCGTCCTGCAATACATAGGTGCGGTTGCCGTGCAGCACGCCGGGGCTGCCTTTCTGCAGCGAGGCCGAGTGCTTGCCACTCTCCAGGCCTTCGCCGGCGGCCTCCACGCCGATCAGGCGCGTTTGCTCGTGGTTGATGTAGGGGTAGAAGATGCCCATGGCGTTGCTGCCACCGCCCACACAGGCCACCACCGCGTCGGGTTGTTCGCTGGTGCAGCCCGCGGCTTTGAGCATCTCGGGCATCTGCACCAGGCACTCCTCACCGATCACACTCTGGAAGTCGCGCACCATCATGGGGTAGGGGTGTGGTCCGGCCACGGTGCCGATGATGTAGAAGGTGTTGTCCACGTTGGCGACCCAGTCGCGCATGGCCTCGTTGAGCGCGTCCTTGAGCGTCTTGCTGCCACTCTCCACCGGCACCACGGTGGCGCCCAGCAGCTTCATGCGGTAGACGTTGGGGCTCTGGCGTTTCACGTCTTCGCTGCCCATGTAGACCACGCACTCCAGGCCATAGCGCGCGCAGATGGTGGCCGTGGCCACGCCGTGTTGTCCGGCGCCGGTCTCGGCGATGATGCGCGGCTTGCCCATGCGCCTGGCAAGCATGGCCTGGCCGATGACGTTGTTGATCTTGTGCGCGCCGGTGTGGTTGAGGTCTTCGCGCTTCAGGAAGATCTGGGCGCCGCCCTGCTCACGGCTCATGCGCGCGGCGTGGTAGACCGGAGAAGGGCGGCCCACGAAATGGGCGAGTTCGCTCCTGAATTCGGCGAGGAACTCGGGGTCGTGTTGGTACTGCGCGTAGGCGGCCTTCAGTTCGTTGATGGCGTGCGTGAGGGTTTCGCTCACGAAACTGCCGCCGTAGATGCCGAAGTGGCCGCTGGCGTCGGGTTGCTGGTAGGTGTCCATGGGGTGTTCTCGGTTCGATGGCCCGAGCAGCCCCGTCGGGTGGGGCTCAGCTGGGGCGGGATGACAGCAGGTCGGCCGCGCGCACGGCGGCCACGAAGGCGAGCATCTTGTCGGGGTCTTTGATGCCTTTGGCGACTTCGACCCCGGAGCTCACGTCAACGGCCCAAGGCCGTACGCGGCGAATGCCATCGGTCACGTTTGCAGGCGTGAGTCCACCAGACAAAACGAGGCGAGAGCTGGCGTTTAGAAGCGGATGTGACCAATTGAATGCTGTCCAGTCGAAGGAAAGACCACCGCCACCAAAACCCTCGACGTGGGCGTCGAGCAGGATGGCCTGGGCAGCGGCGAAGTCCTGTGCGTATTTTAGAAGATCAAAGCCCGCGCCGTCAGGACCGGCGGGAATGCGCGCCGCGCGCAGAAAAGGCCTGGCGGCGGCGCCACAGTCGGCGGGTGTCTCGTCGCCATGGAACTGCAGCAGGGCGTTGGGTACGGCCGAAAGTCCCTGAGCGATGTATTCGGGGCTGGCGTTGACGAACAGCAGCACCGGGGTGACGAAGGGGGGCAGGTGGCTTGCGAGTTCAGCCGCACGCTCGGGCGGGACGAATCGCGGACTCTGGGGGTACAGCACGAACCCGACCGCATCGGCACCGGCCCGCACGGCGGCGTCCACGTCGCCCTCGCGGGTCAATCCACAGATCTTGATGCGGGTGCGGTGCAGGGGCATGGCGCGTGGCTGTTCGCCCTCGCTAGGGTAGCCAGTCGAAAGCGGGTGTGCGGGTCGGCAGGTTCAGCGATTCATCGTACACCGGCCCGAGGAAGTACAGGCCATCAGGGGAAAAAGTGGGCGCTGCGGCCTCCCGGCTCTTCGCGGCCAGCACCTCGGCCATCCAGCCTGGGGGGCGCCGGCCGCTGCCGATCATGATCAGGCAACCCATGATGTTGCGGATCATGTGGTGCAGGAAGGCCGAGGCCTCGAACTCGAAGCGCCAATAGGCGCCACGCCGGCTGATGTCCACGCGCAGCATCTGCTTGACGGGGCTGTGGGCCTGGCAGGCCGAGGCCCGAAACGAGGTGAAGTCGTGCTCACCGAGCAGCGCCTGGGCGGCGTGTTGCATCGTCTCGAGTTGCAGAGGGCGGAACACCCATCCCACCCGGCCGGCGTCCACACTGGGGCGCACCGGAGACTCCAGCAGCACATACGCATAGCGGCGCGAGCGCGCGCTCGCACGGGCATGGAAGCTGTGTGGTACCTGCCGCGCCCACTGCACCGCGATGTCGGGTGGCAGAAAACGGTTGGTGCCGCGGACCCATGCGGCTTCCGGCCGGTTCAGCGCGCAGTCGAAATGCACCACTTGCATCAGGCCGTGCACACCGGCGTCGGTGCGGCCGGCGCACAAAGTGGAGATGCCGTCCAGGGCGGTGAACTGGGTCAGCGCCAGCTCCAGACGGTCCTGCACGGTGCGACCGCTGGGCTGACTCTGCCAGCCATCGTAGGCCTCTCCGTGGTAACTGACGCCCAACGCGATCCGCGCAGTACCAGGCACCGTTCCAGACGGTGGGTCCGACGGCGGATGAACGCTGGGCAAACCGGTTGTCAATCGATGGTGGGCTGCGCGCGTCAGGTGAGATCGGCGAGGAAGGTGCTGGCCTTGTTCTTGAGAGTCCCCGATGCTTCGGCCAGCACTTCTTCGGCCAACGACCGGGCCCCCTCCAGATCACCGATGGCACGAAACTCTTCGGCCAGCGAGAGTTTGGTCACCAGAGGGCTTTCTTCGGTCAGGGCGCCCAGCTCGGAAGGCGCCGTGTTGGGCGAATCGTCCAGATCGAGGGTGATCTCGTTGAGATCGAACGACAGCATCTCGGGCGCCGCCGAGGCGGTCGCGCCCACGGTGCTCGGTGCCGGTGCAACGGGCTTGTCCGACGTGAAATCGGGCAGGATTTCGTCTTCACCAAAAGCGGATACCTCGTTCTTCGACGGCATCAGCGCACCGTTGTTGGCAGAGGGCGCTGGCGCTCGGGTGAGCGCGGCAGGTTCCGATGGAAAGTCCAGGTCAAAGTCCATGGACATGGACGAGGGACCGGCCTTTTCCTCCACCGATCGGGTGAGTGCATCGGTTTCGTTGAGGTCATCCAGTGCGGACATGGCAGCGCCGGCCCGGGGCGCCGGTGATTCGGCTTGCAGCATGGCCAGCGACGAAGGGACGCCTTGAGAAGCGTCCAGATCGAGATCGAGGTCCAGATCGAGGTCGGCATTCAAGTCGGCCCCGGGGCCATCTTGTTGTGTCAGCGTGCTGCTGGCGAATGGGATGGTGTTGTTGGACGTGCTGCCAGCGGAGCCACCCCCCTTCACCACCGGGCTTCCGCCGGGTTGGTACAGCGGGTTGTTGGGGTCCAGTTCCTTGCCCAGTTCGCAGGCATGCTCCCATTCGGAACCCAGGCCCTGGGTGAGACCATAGGCTTCCGTGGCGACCACTTCAAAAGCCTTGGCGTCGCGCCGTTTGGCATAGATCTCGAGCAACTTGTTGTGGATGGCCACGCGGGTGGGCGCGCTGCGCATGGCTTCCTTGAGGATTTCCTCGGCCTGCAGGTCGCGGCCATAGGCCAGATAGACATCGGCTTCCGCGACCGGATCCACGTCCCCGGCCGCATCGAGCTGGCTGGGCGAATACACCATGGATGAGCCCGATGCCGTGGCTTCAGCGGTGTCAATGCGCTGGCCACCGCTGGAGCCGAAGAACGAGTCGGGCTGAAGGCGGCTTTCTAGAAATGAGCTGTCGACGCCAACACTCTTTTTGCGTTGCCGCATGCGGTAGAAGCCCAGGCCGGCCAGCAAGGCCAGCAACGCGCCAGCACCCGGGAGAACGAAGGGGTTGTCGAGCAGTTGATCGATGAACGAGGGTTCTTCGACCACAGGTGCCGGCGGAGGGGGGGGCTTGCTCACAGCCGGCGCGGGTGCGGGCGCTGGGGCCGAAGGAGCCGGTTCGGCCGTGGCTTCAGGTGCTGCCGGCGGCGAAGGTTCGGCCGCCACGGGGCTGGGCGCCGTGATGGCGGCGCTGTCCGGTGCCGTCTGGGCGGGCGCTGTGGCCGGGCTGGCCGGAGAGGCATCAGGTGTGGCGGGTGCAGTGGGTGCTGCGGGGTTCAGTTTCCCCAACTCTTCGATGTTGCGGGAGAGTTCGGCCACTCGGGTCGACGCCTCCTTGGCCTGACGATCCTGCGCGATCGCGTCTTCTTTGGCGGTTTGCGCAGGTGTGGCACCTTTGGACAGGGTCAACTTGTCCTGGGCCGGCGCGGTGGGCTTCTTGTCTTCCACCTCGGCCTGTACGCGACCGGTGTCCTGCCGATCCGCGGTGCCCACGTCGGCGTCGGGCACCGTGCCCGCCAGGCGGCGGCGGAATTCGTTGAAGTCGCGGCTTTGAGCCGCGATGATCTGGCGCGCTTCGCTGGCAGGCACAGCGCTGGCGGCCGTTTCGGTGGGCATGTCCAGCACGGCACCGGCCTTGACGCGGTTGACGTTGTTTCCGATGAAGGCCTTGGGGTTGGCGCGCAGCATGGCCACCAGCATCTGGTCCAGCGACACATTGGCGGGGCTGTGGGCGGCAGCCAGCCGCCCTGCCGTGTCGCCAGCCTGGACGCGCACCTGAGTTTCGCCACCGGCTTCAGGTGCCGGTGTCGAACCCGGTTCCGGGCTTGGGGTAGCGGTCGCAGGTGCCGGGCGCGCGGCCTGAACGGGTGGAGTCGGGGCGGCCGGTGGCTGCACCGCAGGTGAAGTGCCGACGGCTGCGGGCGGCACCACGGGGCGTGCGGATGGGGGCACCGGCGATGGCCGCGGTTGGGCAGAAACGCCCGGAGCGAGCGGCGCTGCGGCGGCGGGGCGCAGGTTGGGGGGGTCAAACAGCAGGGTGTAGTCGCGAACGATGCGGCCAGAGGCCCAGTTCGCTTCCAGGATCATGTCCATGAACGGTTCGTTCACCGGGCGGCCACTGGACAGCCGCAGGAAGGCGCGACCGTCTGGCCGCCGTTCCAGAGTGACACGCAGATCGCTCAGGGCGGGATTGAACTCCATGCCCGCGGCACGAAAAGCATCGCCCGGGGCCAGGCCGACACGCAGGCTAGACGCCTCTTCGGCGGAGATTTCAGGGACATCGATTTCGGCCCGCAGAGGTTCCCCGAGGGCCGACTGCACCACGATGCGGCCCAGAGCCAAGGCTTGGACGTCGCCATGTTGCGTCAGGCCGATGCACAACACCGCCGCCGCTGCAACCGCATGTAACCGCGCAAGGCCACGCTCGCTGGTGTGTCGGGGGTGGGCGGGCGTGGGTTGTAGGGGAGTGTGGCGGGTGTGAATAGGCACATGAACCTCGACGTAAAAAACCGAGAATTGACCATAACATCAACGCATTACGGTGACAAGCTGAGAATTCGCTTGAGTTTCCGAGGCAGCGCTCGGCGAACCGTGAGATCGTACACGCGTTGCAACCGCACAACGGGACCGCGCCGATCCTCGGCCCCGTCGGGGTTGTCTCTTGTCACAGTTTCATGCACTCAACAGGATGCGCAGCATGCGGCGCAGCGGTTCGGCCGCGCCCCACAGCAACTGGTCACCGATGGTGAATGCACCCACGTATTCCGGTCCCATCGCCAGCTTGCGGATGCGGCCGACGGGGATGGTCATGGTGCCGGTCACGGCCACCGGCGTCAGATCCCTGACGGTCGCTTCACGGTTGTTGGGCACGACTTTGACCCACTCGTTGTCGGCAGCGATCATGGCTTCCAGATCGGCGACCGGGACGTCCTTGCGCAGTTTGAAGGTCAATGCCTGGCTGTGGCAGCGCATGGCGCCCACGCGCACGCAGAAGCCGTCCACGGGAATGGCGGCGGAGCCGAAGCCTTCACCCAGCCCCAGGATCTTGTTGGTCTCGGCCATGCCCTTCCACTCTTCCTTGGACATGCCGTTGCCCAGGTCCTTGTCGATCCAGGGGATCAGCGAGCCGCCCAGTGGCACACCGAAGTTGGCCGTTTCGGTGCTGCTCAACGCGCGCTGCTTGGCAATCACTTTGCGGTCGATTTCCAGGATGGCGCTCTTGGGGTCGTCCAGCAGAGACTTCACTTCGGCGTTGAGCGTGCCGTACTGCGTCAGCAATTCGCGCATGTGCTGGGCGCCGCCGCCGGATGCCGCCTGGTAGGTCTGGGTGCTCATCCACTCCACCAGACCGGCCTTGTACAGCGCACCCACGCCCATGAGCATGCAGCTGACGGTGCAGTTGCCACCGACCCAGTTCTTGCCCCCGTTGGCCAGCGCGTCCTTGATCACCGGCATGTTCACCGGGTCCAGGATGATCACGGCGTCCTTTTCCATGCGCAGCGTGGAGGCGGCGTCGATCCAGTGGCCGTTCCAGCCGGAGGCACGCAGTTTGGGGAACACTTCGCTGGTGTAGTCGCCCCCCTGGGCGGTGATGACGATGTCGCAGCGCTTGAGGGCGGCGATGTCGTGCGCGTCCTGCAGCGTGGTCTCGTTCTTCGCCATGGCCGGGGCCTTGCCGCCGGCGTTGGAGGTGGAGAAGAACAGGGGCTCGATCAGGTCGAAGTCTTTTTCCTCGACCATACGATCCATCAACACCGAGCCGACCATGCCGCGCCAGCCGACCAAACCAACCAACTTGCTCATTTCAAACGCCCTTTCAAGTAGATAAACAGGTCCAGACCAGACCGACTTGCCCGGCTCGTCTGGCCGGGGAGGGCGCACGACGAACCAGGCTGGATCAGCCCTTAATGGTCGTGGTTTTGATGGTGATTGCGCGCGCGACCACACCGGCCAGGGCGGCGGGTGCATTGTTCAGGTTGAACGGGTGTGCGGCAAACATGGTCGGCGATTGTACCGGATGGCGCCGTGAAACGGCGCCTGCCACGGTCTTGACCCGCGGGCCGGGTCTGGCGGATGCCTGGGACCGCTGGTGCTGGGTCACGCCTGCGAAGGAGCGGGTACACCCAGAAAAAAGGCGACCCGCCTGGGCCGCCTTGTCGAAGAAGCGGTGGGAACGGGATCAGCCCAGCGCCTTGACCACCGCGTCGCCCATCTGCGCCGTGCCCACCTTGGTCGTGCCTTCGCTCCAGATGTCGGGCGTGCGCAGCCCTTGCGCCAGCACCTTCTGCACGGCGGCTTCGATGCGTTGAGCGGCCGCTTCCTGGTTCAGGCTGAAACGCAGCATCATGGCCGCGCTCAGGATGGTGGCCAACGGGTTGGCCACGCCCTTGCCGGCGATGTCGGGTGCGCTGCCGTGGCTGGGCTCGTACAGGCCCTGGTTCTTTGCATTCAGCGAGGCCGAAGGCAGCATGCCGATGGAGCCGGTGAGCATGGAAGCTTCGTCGGACAGGATGTCGCCGAACATGTTGCCGGTGACGACCACGTCAAAGGCCTTGGGCGCCTTGACCAGCTGCATCGCGGCGTTGTCCACGTACATGTGCTGCAGCTCCACGTCGGGGTACTGAGCGTGCACTTCGGTGACCACGTCCTTCCAGAACTGGAAGGTTTCCAGCACGTTGGCCTTGTCCACACTGGTGACCTTCTTGTTGCGCTTGCGCGCGGCCTGGAAGGCGACGTGGGCGATGCGCTCGATCTCGGGCTTGCTGTAGCGCATGGTGTCGAACGCTTCTTCGGCGCCGGGGAAATGGCCGTCGGTGGCCACGCGGCGGCCGCGCGGCTGGCCGAAGTAGATGTCGCCGGTGAGCTCGCGAATGATGAGGATGTCCAGGCCCGCGATCAGTTCGGGTTTGAGGCTGGAGGCGCCCACCAGCTGCTCGTAGCAGATCGCCGGACGGAAGTTGGCGAACAGGCCGAGGTTCTTGCGCAGGCCCAGGATGGCCTGCTCCGGGCGCAGCGGACGGTCCAGCTTGTCGTATTTCCAGTCACCGACGGCGCCAAACAGCACGGCGTCGGCCGACTTGGCCAGATTCAGCGTGGACTCGGGCAGCGGGTGGCCGTGTGCCTCGTAGGCGGCGCCGCCCACCAAGGCGGATTCCATTTCGAAGCTGAGGTCGAGGGCGTTGAGGACCTTGACCGCCTCGGCCACGATTTCGGTACCGATGCCGTCACCGGGGAGAACTGCGATTTTCATGATTTAGGAGAAGTTAAAGGATAAGGTTTCGGCGCGAAGTGTCTGTGGTCAGATTGCCGTGGAACCGGCTCTGCCGGGCCACTGGCAACGCCCCCTGGAAGGGGGTGACGCCGCAGGCGGCGCGGGGGTGGTCACTTACATCGTGTGCGCGAGCCACGGTTTGGTGGCCAGGCGCTCTTTCTCAAACGCCTCGATCTTGTCCTTGTGGCGCAGGGTCAGGCCGATGTCATCGAGGCCGTTGAGCAGGCAGTACTTGCGGAAGGCCTGCACCTCGAACGGTATTTCTTCACCTTGCGGTTTCACGATCACCTGGCGTTCCAGGTCGATCGTCAGCTGGTAGCCCGGGAAGGCATACACCTCGTCGAACAGCTGGGCCACCGTGGCCTCGGGCAGCACGATGGGCAGCAGACCGTTCTTGAAGCAGTTGTTGAAGAAGATGTCGGCGTAGCTGGGCGCGATGATGGCGCGAAAGCCGTACTGGTCGATGGCCCAGGGCGCGTGCTCGCGGCTGGAGCCGCAGCCGAAATTCTTGCGTGTCAGCAGCACCGAGGCGCCCGCGTAGCGCGCCTGGTTGAGCGCGAAGTCCGGGTTGGGTTTGCGCGTGGTGGGGTCCTGGCCGGGCTCGCCCTTGTCCAGGTAGCGCCACTCGTCGAACAGGTTGGGTCCAAAGCCGGTCTTGCGGATCGACTTGAGGAACTGCTTGGGGATGATGGCGTCGGTGTCGACGTTCTCACGGTCCATGGGGGCCACGAGGCCCTGGTGAATGGTGAATTTCTGCATGATGGTGTGAGGGGTGTTGCGGGGCTGGCCTCAGTTGGCCGCGTCCTTAACGGCGTCGCCAGCCTTCTCCAGCCCGGAACCGACCGACTGGCCGACGGCCTTGCCGCCTTCGACGGTCTTGTCCTTGACCTCGATGGCCTTGTCCACGACCGCGTCCTTGACTTCGATGGCCTTGTCCTTGACCACGGACGCGTCCTGTTTGACACCTTGCACGGTGTTGCAGGCGGCCAGAGGCATCAGGGCTGCGGCGGCCAGCAGGATGAACAGGGGTTTGATAGAGGACATGATGGGACTCCTTGAAGAGGGTTCTGGACGGCAGGTCAGGCGATGGTGCGCACGTCAATGAAATGGCCGTGGATCGCGGCGGCGGCGGCCATGGCGGGGGACACCAGGTGGGTGCGGCCCCCGGCGCCCTGGCGGCCTTCGAAGTTGCGGTTGCTGGTGGACGCGCAGCGTTCGCCGGGTTCAAGGCGGTCGGCGTTCATGGCCAGACACATCGAGCAGCCCGGTTCGCGCCACTCGAAGCCAGCGGCCTTGAAGATCTCGTGCAGGCCTTCGCGCTCGGCCTGTTCCTTGACCAGGCCCGAGCCGGGAACGACCATCGCCAGCTTGATGTTCCTAGCCACTTTCTGGCCCAGCTTCTTCACCACGGCAGCGGCTTCTCGCATGTCTTCGATGCGGCTGTTGGTGCAGGAGCCGATGAACACCTTGTCCACGAAGATGTCGTTCAGGGCCTTGCCCGGCTCCAGTGCCATGTAGGTGAGCGCACGCTCAATGGCGCCGCGCTTGTTCGGGTCCTTTTCCTTTTCGGGGTCGGGCACACGGGCGTCCACGCCCAGCACCATCTCGGGCGAGGTGCCCCAGGTGACCTGCGGCACGATGCTGCTGGCGTCCAGCGTCACCACGGTGTCGAACACCGCGTCGGCATCCGAGTGCAGGGTCTTCCAGTAGGCCACGGCCTGCTCCCATTCCACGCCGGTGGGCGAGAGCGGACGACCCTTGACGTACTCGATGGTTTTTTCATCCACCGCCACCAGGCCGGCGCGCGCGCCGCCCTCGATGGCCATGTTGCAGACCGTCATGCGGCCTTCCATGGACAGCGCGCGGATTGCGCTGCCACCGAACTCGATGGTGTAGCCGGTGCCGCCCGCGGTGCCGATCTTGCCGATGATGGCCAGCACGATGTCCTTGGCGGTCACGCCCTTGGGGCATTGCCCGTCCACGCGCACCAGCATGTTCTTGGCCTTCTTGGCCAGCAGGGTCTGCGTGGCCATGACGTGCTCGACCTCGCTGGTGCCGATGCCGTGGGCGAGCGCGCCAAACGCGCCGTGGGTGCTGGTGTGGCTGTCGCCACAGACCACCGTCATGCCGGGCAGGGTGGCGCCGTTTTCCGGACCGATCACGTGCACGATGCCCTGGCGCTGGGACATGAAGGGGAAGAAGGCCGCCGCGCCGAATTCGGCGATGTTGTCGTTCAGCGTGGTGATCTGTTCCTTGCTGATCGGGTCGGTGATGCCGTCGTAGCCCTGTTCCCAGCCGGTGGTGGGGGTGTTGTGGTCGGCGGTGGCCACGATCGAGCTCACACGCCAGACCTTGCGGCCCGCCTGACGCAGCCCTTCAAACGCCTGTGGGCTGGTCACTTCGTGCACGAGGTGGCGGTCGATGTAGAGGACGGAGGTGCCATCCTCCTCGGTGTGGACGACGTGTTCGTCCCAGATCTTGTCGTAGAGCGTGCGTGCCATGGGGAGGGGTTCCTTTGCTGTTGGAATTTTATGCTTCGGGGTCTGTAACGGTGTGTTGTCCGGACTGCTCGCCCAGGTGTGCGACCAGCAGCCGGGCCGTGACCGGCAGGGTCGAAAAATCGCGCGCCACCAGGTCGATCTGCCGGGTGGCCCAGTCATCGGTGAGCGCCACACAGGTTAGCTCACCCACGCCGTGCATCAGCTCGAAAGCCCGCCGGGGCATCAGGCCGACGCCCAGGCCGTTGTGGATCATGCGGCACATGGCGTCCAGCCCGGTCACGCGGATGCGTAGCCGGATGCCGCGGCCGGCGCTGGCGGCGGCCTGGTGCATGGCCTGGTAGATGGAGCTGTTGGCGTGAAGTCCCACATGATCCCAGTCGAGGCTGTCGGCGAAGGCCAGTTGTTTCTCACCCGCGAGGGCATGCGCCTGCGGAACGATCAACACCAGCTGGTCTTGCCGGTAGGGGCGGGTCTGCAGGTCGGGCAGGGGACCGCTCACCCCTGTGTGGCAGATGCCCAGATCGGCCGCGCCTTCCTGCACGGCCCGCACCACCTCGCTGGACAGGTGTTCCTCCAGATCGATCTTGATCTGGTCGTGCAGGCGGATGAAGCTGCCCAGGTCCTCGGGCAGGAACTGGACGATGGCCGAGATGTTGGCATGCATGCGCACATGGCCGCGGATGCCGTCGGCGTACTCCGAGAGTTCGCCTTGCATCTTGTCCAGACTGAACAGCACCGAGCGCGCGTGGTGAAGCAGGCTCTGGCCGGCGGGCGTGGGGCTGGCACCCCGGGCATGGCGGTAGAGCAGCGTGGTGCCCACGGCGCCTTCAAGATCGGAGAGGCGCTTGCTCACGGCCGAGGGGGCCATGAATTCCTGCTCGGCCGCCTTGCCGATGCTGCCGCGCTCACACACCGCCACAAAGAGCTGGAGCGAGGTGAGGTCGAGGCGGCGGGTGAAGCTGCGGTCCGGGGTGTTCATGGGTGACTCGTCGTCAATGACGATGAGTCATTGATTTTCTCACCTTGTTCTCCGGTTGATCGTCGCATTTGGCGATGGGTGTCCCCGCCAAAACAAAACCCGCCGAGGGCGGGTTTTGTGGGCGTGGGGAAGCCGGCTCGGATCTTTTGAGGTGCAGTTCACGCAGGGCACCGCGGAACCGGCTCCGCCGGGCCGCCAGTGCCGCCCCCTTGAGGGGTGACGCCGCAGGCCGCGCGGCGTTGGGTCAATTACCTTGAGGCCAGGGGCTTGACGTCGCGGCGGTCGGAGCCGGTGAACAGCTGACGCGGGCGGCCGATCTTGTACTCGGGATCGCTGATCATTTCGTTCAGCTGGGCGATCCAGCCGACCGTGCGGGCCAGGGCGAAGATGCCGGTGAACAGGTTGACCGGGATGCCGATGGCGCGCTGCACGATGCCGGAGTAGAAGTCCACGTTCGGGTAGAGCTTGCGCGAGACGAAGTACTCGTCTTCCAGGGCGATCTTTTCCAGCTCCTTGGCGAGCTTGAACAGCGGATCGTTTTCCAGGCCCAGCTCGGCCAGCACTTCGTTGCAGGTCTCCTGCATCAGCTTGGCGCGCGGGTCGTAGTTCTTGTACACGCGGTGACCGAAGCCCATGAGCTTGACGCCGGAGTTCTTGTCCTTGACCTTCTCCATGAACTCGCCGACCTTGGACACACCGCCCTGGCGCTGGATGTCTTCCAGCATGTTCAGGCAGGCTTCGTTGGCGCCGCCGTGGGCCGGGCCCCAGAGGCAAGCCACGCCGGCCGCGATGGCGGCGAACGGGTTGGTGCCCGACGAACCGCACAGGCGCACGGTGGAGGTGGAGGCGTTCTGTTCGTGGTCGGCGTGCAGGATGAAGATGCGATCCAGCGCCTTCTCCAGCACGGGGTTGACCTTGTACTCTTCGCAGGGGGTGCCGAACATCATGCGCAGGAAGTTGCCCGAATAGCTCAGGTCGTTGCGCGGATACATGTAGGGCTGGCCGATGCCGTACTTGTAGGCCATCGCGACCAGTGTGGGCATCTTGGCGATCAGGCGGATGGCCGCGACCTTGCGGTGCTCCGGATTGTTGATGTCGGTGCTGTCGTGATAGAAGGCCGACAGCGCGCCCACCAGGCCGGTCAGCACGGCCATGGGGTGGGCGTCACGACGGAAGCCACGCAGGAAGAACTGCATCTGCTCGTTGACCATGGTGTGGTTGATCACGAGCTTGTGGAAGTCGCCGCGCTCCTGGTCGTTGGGCAGTTCGCCGTTGAGCAGCAGGTAACAGGTGTCGAGGTAGTCGCAGTTGGTGGCGAGTTGCTCGATGGGGTAGCCGCGGTACAGCAACTCACCCTTGTCGCCATCGATGTAGGTGATGGCCGACTGGCAGGAGGCGGTGGACAGAAAGCCGGGGTCGTAGGTGAACATGCCGGTCTGCGCATACAGCTTGCGGATGTCGATCACGTCCGGGCCGATACTGCCGGCGTACACCGGCAGGTCGACGCTGGGGCTGCCGTTGGAGAACGACAGGGTGGCTTTGTTGTCTACGAGTTTCATGCGGGTTCCTTTTAAGGGGGCTTAAATGGGTTGCCGGGCTGCACGCAGCAGGCCCAGTACGTGCGCGACGTCATCACGGGCCAGCTCGCCCTGGGGAGGTTTTCTGCCAAGCAACAGATCGAGCAGATCGTTGTCGGACAGTTCCATTAGAACCCCCAGGGCTTGAGCCTGGCTGACGGTCAGGCCAGACGCGTGTCTGGCAAAAAAACTGTCGATGAACAGGTCGTTCTCGAGCAGTCCACGGCGGCAGCGCCAGCGCAGCTTGCTCAAGGCGCGTGGATCGAGCAGGGCGTCGGTGGTGCTGGCTTCCATGATGGGTCGGGTGGCGCGCTCAGATCGAGCGCATCACCATCATTTCCTTGATCTTGCCGATCGCTTTGGTCGGGTTCAGGTTCTTCGGGCACACGTCCACGCAGTTCATGATGGTGTGGCAGCGGAACAGGCGGTACGGGTCTTCCAGGTTGTCCAGGCGCTCGCTGGTGGCTTCGTCGCGGCTGTCGGCGATGAAGCGGTAGGCCTGCAGCAGGCCGGCCGGGCCGACGAACTTGTCCGGGTTCCACCAGAAGCTCGGGCAACTGGTCGAGCAGCTCGCGCACAGGATGCATTCGTACAGGCCGTTGAGTTCTTCGCGCTCTTCCGGGCTTTGCAGACGCTCGGTCTGGGGCGGCGGCGTGTCGTTGATCAGGTAGGGCTTGATGCTGTTGTACTGCTTGAAGAACAGCGTCATGTCCACGATCAGGTCGCGCACCACCGGCAGGCCGGGCAACGGCTTCAAGGTGATCACGCCGGGCAGGGTGTTCATGTTGGTCAGGCAGGCCAGACCGTTCTTGCCGTTGATGTTCATCGCGTCCGAACCGCAGACGCCTTCGCGGCAGGAGCGGCGGAAGGAAATCGAGGGGTCCACCGCCTTGAGCTTCATCAGCGCGTCGAGCAGCATGCGTTCGTGGCCGTCGAGTTCGACCTCGATGGTCTGCATGTAAGGCTTGGCGTCCTTTTCCGGGTCGTAGCGGTAGATCTTGAATGTGCGAAGTGCCATGGTGTTTTTCTCCGTGCGACGTGGGTACTCAGAACGTTCTGACTTTGGGCGGAACGGATTCCACGGTCAGCGGCTTCAAGTTGACGGGCTTGTACGACAGGGTGTTGGTGGCGCTGTCCCACAGGGTGTGCTTCATCCACTCGGCGTCGTTGCGACCCAGCGGGAACTGGGCGTCGTCGGCCGGGCGCTCGTAGTCGTTGACCGTGTGGGCGCCGCGGCATTCGTGGCGCGCAGCGGCCGAGGTCATGGTGGCCTGGGCGACTTCCATCAGGTTGTCGACTTCGAGCGCTTCGATGCGCGCGGTGTTGAACACCTTGGACTTGTCCTTGAGCGTGATGTTGGCCACGCGCTCGCGCAGCGCGTTGATCTTGGTCACGCCTTCGTCCATCATGGCCTGGGTGCGGAACACGCCGGCATGCATCTGCATGGTCGCGCGCATGTCGTTGGCCACGTCCTGGGCGTATTCGCCGCTGGTGGAATTGTCCAGACGGGCCAGGCGGGCCAGGGTCTTGTCGGCGGCGTCGGCCGGCAGCGGTTTGTGGTTCTGGTTCTTGTCGTTGGTTTCGACGATGTGGTTGCCGGCCGCGCGGCCGAACACCAGCAGGTCGAGCAGCGAGTTGGTGCCCAGGCGGTTGGCGCCGTGCACGCTGACGCAGGCGCATTCGCCCACGGCGTACAGGCCGTTGACGACCTTCTGCGCGCCGTTGCCGTCGGGGGTGACGACCTGGCCGTTGATGTTGGTCGGGATGCCGCCCATCTGGTAGTGGATGGTGGGCACGACCGGGATCGGTTCGCGCGTGATGTCCACGTTGGCGAAGTTCACGCCGATCTCGTACACCGAAGGCAGGCGCTTGTGGATGGTCTCGGCGCCCAGGTGGTCGAGCTTGAGCAGCACGTAGTCCTTGTTGGGGCCGCAGCCACGGCCTTCCTTGATTTCCTGGTCCATGCAGCGCGAGACGAAGTCGCGCGGTGCCAGGTCCTTCAGCGTGGGCGCGTAGCGCTCCATGAAGCGCTCGCCGTTGCTGTTGAGCAGGATCGCGCCTTCACCGCGGCAGCCTTCGGTCAGCAGCACACCCGCGCCGGCCACGCCGGTGGGGTGGAACTGCCAGAACTCCATGTCCTGCAGCGGGATGCCGGCGCGCGCCGCCATGCCCAGGCCGTCACCGGTGTTGATGAAGGCGTTGGTGGAGGCGGCGAAGATGCGGCCCGCGCCCCCCGTGGCCAGCAGGGTCTGCTTGGCTTCGAGGATGTAGGTTTCTCCGGTTTCCATTTCCAGTGCGGTCACGCCCACCACGTCGCCGTCGGCGTCGCGGATCAGGTCCAGCGCCATCCATTCGACGAAGAACGTGGTGCGGGCCTGCACGTTCTGCTGGTACAGCGTGTGCAGCATGGCGTGGCCGGTGCGGTCGGCCGCGGCGCAGGCGCGCTGCACCGGCTTCTCGCCGTAGTTGGCGGTGTGGCCGCCAAACGGGCGCTGGTAGATCGTGCCGTCGGGGTTGCGGTCGAACGGCATGCCGAAGTGTTCGAGCTCGTAGACGACCTTGGGTGCTTCACGGCACATGAACTCAATGGCGTCCTGGTCACCCAGCCAGTCGGAGCCCTTGATGGTGTCGTAGAAGTGGTAGTGCCAGTTGTCTTCGCTCATGTTGCCGAGCGAGGCGGACACGCCGCCTTGAGCGGCCACGGTGTGCGAGCGGGTCGGGAACACCTTGGAGAGCACGGCCACCTTCAGGCCGGCGCGGGCGAGTTGCAGCGAGGCACGCATGCCGGAGCCGCCAGCGCCGACGATCACGACGTCAAATTGGCGCTTGGGGAGATTTGCAGTTGCGGTCATGGCTTCAGAGACTCCAGAGAACTTGAACAGCCCAGCCCAGGCAGGCCACGAGCCAGACGATGGTGACGATGTGCAGCACGAGGCGGATGCCGGCGGGCTTGACGTAGTCCATCCAGATGTCGCGCATGCCGATCCATGCGTGGTAGGCCAGGGCCACGAACACGACGAAGGTCAGCGCCTTCATCCACTGGGCAGCGAAGATGCCGGCCCAGGACTCGTAGCCGATGGGGCCGCTGGTGAGCAGCACCTGCAGCAGCACGATCAGGGTGAACAGCGCCATGAGGGCGGCGGAGACGCGCTGGGCGAGCCAGTCGCGCAGGCCATAGTGGGCGCCGGTGACGACGCGCTTGGAACCGTAATTGACAGACATGTTGTATTCCTCTCGGTGGCGCTCAGTACAGGCCGAACAGTTTGGCGCCGAGCACCAGCGTCAGGCCGATGCTCAGGGCCAGGGTGACGATGGCCGACGATTTGCCGAACTCTTTGCTGACCGCATGGGCCACGTCCATGTACAGGTGGCGCACACCCGCGATCAGGTGGTGCAGGTAGGCCCAGATAAGGGCCAGCACCACCAGCTTGAAGAACCAGCCCGGCACAAAGCCCAGGCCGGCCGAGAAGGCCGAGCTGAAACGATCGAAGGAAATTTCGGACGACACCGAGGTGTCGAACAGCCAGACGATCAGCGGCAGCAGCACAAACATCAGGCCACCGCTGGCGCGGTGCAGGATCGAGACCCAGCCGGCCAGGGGCAGGCGGTAGGTGGTCAGATCCTTGAAGGCGTTGATGTTGCGGAACTCGGGCCGCTTCTTGGTCAACTCGGTCATGGTGGGGCTTTCTTCCGGGGGGCGGACAGGGGATTGGAAGGGGGATGTAACTCGTTGGTAACTCGGACCACGGGCCCGTAAATTCTATTGCAACGCAGCATACGGGTCGCTGACGTGGCACGGATCGCTCGGACTTTCATGGCGGCATGGGGTCCCGCTTTCAACTCAGTTCGTTGCGGTAGTGGCGCGACTCGGTGCGGTACAGGCCGCGGCGCAACTCCATGGGCACGTCGTTGTACGTGTAGGCCAAACGCTCCACGCTGAGCAGCGGGTGGCCTTCGGGCACGCCGAGCAGCCGGGCCGCGTCGGCATCGGCCGCGACCGCCTTGATCTTCTCCACCGCCCGCACCATGCGCACCCCGAACTGGGTTTCAAACAGGGCGTACATCGGCCCCTTGTCGTCGGACAGGGTTTCCACCGTCAGGCCTTTGAACGGGCCGCCGGGCAGCCACAGGTCTTCCAGGATGGCGGGGCTGCCCGCGAAGGCCAGCACGCGCTTGACCTGCAGGATGGGGTCGCCGGTGCGCAGTGCGAGCTGGCGCGCGACATCGGCGCTGGCCCGCAGGCGGCGGCATTCGATGATGCGGCGCTCGGCCGGACCCTGTTGCGCCAGATCACCGGTGTCGGGCAGCAGCCGCAGGAAGCGGTACTGGATGTGCTGCTCGGCATGGGTGGCGACGAAAGTGCCCTTGCCCTGGCGGCGCACCAGCAGGTTATCGGTGGCGAGCTCGTCAATGGCCTTGCGCACCGTTCCCTGGCTCACGCGAAAGCGCGCGGCCAGATCGAACTCGCTGGGGATCATGTCGCCCGGTTTCCATTCGCCCGCCTGCAGGCTGCGCAGGATCAGTGTCTTGATCTGCTGGTAGAGCGGGCTGAACGCGGGGGCGGTTGGCGCCAGGCCACTCCCGCTCGCGTCGCCAGCGCCCTGGGCAGCGGTGTCCGGCCCGTCGATGGGTGACGGTTCGGGTGGGAATGCGGGATTGATGGCCATGGTTTCTCGGGGCCCGGCGGTGCCGCCAGGCGGGTCCAATCATATCTTATATAAGACATAAGACAAATTGACTTCACAGGGTTTGCACGGGTACACTCGCGGGCTGCGTCAGAACCATCTCTCACGGGCTTGCCCGCGTCTCTGTGGCTTGTGCCTCGGGGTTCTCCCCGCCGATTTCTTTCACCTATCCACCGTCCTTTTCTGGAGTTTTCACCATGAGCAAGAAGCCCGTTCGTGTTGCCGTCACCGGCGCCGCTGGTCAAATCGGTTACGCCCTGCTGTTCCGCATCGCTTCGGGCGAAATGCTGGGCAAGGACCAGCCCGTGATCCTGCAACTGCTGGAAATCCCCGACGAGAAGGCCCAGAAGGCGCTCAAGGGCGTGATGATGGAACTGGAAGACTGCGCCTTCCCGCTGCTGGCCGGCATGGAAGCCCACAGCGACCCGATGACCGCCTTCAAGGACACCGACTACGCGCTGCTGGTCGGCTCGCGTCCGCGCGGCCCCGGCATGGAGCGCGCCGAGCTGCTGAGCATCAACGGCGCCATCTTCACCGCCCAGGGCAAGGCCCTGAACGCCGTGGCCAGCCGCGACGTCAAGGTGCTGGTGGTCGGCAACCCCGCCAACACCAACGCCTACATCGCCATGAAGGCCGCCCCCGATCTGAAGCCGGGCAACTTCACCGCCATGCTGCGCCTGGACCACAACCGCGCCGCCAGCCAGCTGGCCGCCAAGACCGGCAAGGCCGTGTCCAGCATCAAGAAGCTGGCCGTGTGGGGCAACCATTCGCCCACCATGTACGCCGACTACCGCTTCGCCACCATCGACGGCGCTTCGGTCAAGGACATGATCAACGACCAGGCCTGGAACAAGGACGTGTTCCTGCCCACCGTGGGCAAGCGCGGTGCCGCCATCATTGAAGCGCGCGGCCTCTCTTCCGCCGCTTCGGCCGCCAACGCCGCCATCGACCACATGCGCGACTGGGCCCTGGGCACCAACGGCGAATGGGTCACGATGGGCATCCCGTCGCAAGGCTGGTACGGCATTCCCAAGGACGTGATGTTCGGCTTCCCCGTCACCTGCGCCAACGGCGAATACACCGTGGTCGAAGGCTTGGACATCGACGCCTTCTCGCAAGAGTGCATCAACAAGACCCTGGCCGAACTGCAGGGTGAGCAGGACGGCGTCAAGCACTTGCTGTAACCCGTTGGTAACCACGGCGTGATCCATCCGCGCGACATTCTTCTGGGTGCCCAGGCCGGCGCGTTCGCGCTGCCGGTCTGCGACCACTACAGCGGGGTGGAAGCGCGGATGAAGAAGAGCCTGCAGCTGCAGGCCGAGATGACCGAGGAGTTCGGCACCTGCGTGTTTGACGTCACGCTCGACTGCGAAGACGGCGCCCCCGTGGGCGGCGAAGCGGATCACGCGGCGCTGGTCACCGCGCTCGCGCTGGGCGCGGCGCCCGAAGCCCGGGTGGCCGTTCGTGTGCACCCGGTGGACCACCCGGCCTTCGACGCCGACGTGGCCACCATCGCGGGTCAGGCCGCTTCGAAGCTGGTGCACCTGATGGTGCCCAAGGTCGAGTCGGTGGCCGATGTGCAGCGCGCCGTGGCCGCCATGGACGCCGCCGGCGCGACCGCGCTGCCGCTGCACGTGCTGATCGAGTCGCCCGCCGCGGTGCACCGGGCCTTTGACATCGCGGCTCACCCGCGCGTGCAGAGCCTGAGTTTTGGGCTGATGGACTTTGTGTCGGCGCACGGCGGCGCAATTCCGGCCGCGGGCATGAGCATGGCCGGGCAGTTCAGCCACCCGCTGGTGCTGCGCGCCAAGCTCGAGATCGCCAGCGCCTGCCATGCCCACGGCAAGGTGCCGTCGCATTGCGTGGTCACCGAGTTCAAGGACACCCAGGCACTGGGCCAAGCCGCGCGCACGGCCGCGCGTGAGCTCGGCTACACCCGCATGTGGAGCATCCACCCCGACCAGATACGACCGGTGCTCGAAGCCTTCGC
>Ga0155522_1298_pt1 | contig 49812 bp, 44 predicted proteins | sample RifCSPhighO2_12_FD_107179 | JGI IMG/M metagenome (GOLD analysis project Ga0155522, IMG submission 107179) | Burkholderiales bacterium RIFCSPHIGHO2_12_FULL_67_38
CCGTCCATGGCGGCGTCGAACGGGCGCTTGCCCATCTGCACGTGGCGCACGATGTTTTCGCGCACCACGATGGCGTCGTCGATCAGCAGACCCACCGACAGCGTGAGCGCCATCAGCGTGATCATGTTGATGGTGAAGCCGAACAGGTTCATGAAGAAGAAGGTGCCGATCACCGAGATCGGCAGCGTCAGGCCCGTGATCACGGTCGAGCGCCACGAGTTCAGGAACAGGAACACGATCAGCACCGTGAGCAGCGCGCCTTCGATCAGTGTGCGGCGAACGTTGTCCACCGACACTCGGATCGGCCGCGAGCCGTCGGCGATCTGTTCGAGCCGCAGGCCCGGCGGCAGCTCGGCGCTGAGTGATGTGACGGCGGCCTTGAGTCCGTCGGTGACGGCGATGGTGTTTTCGTCCTGCGCCTTCTGCACCTGCAGCAGCAGCGTGCGCTGGCCGTTGTAGAGCGCCAGGCTCTCCACCTCTTCGGTGGCATCGCTCACGCGCGCCACCTGGGCCAGATGCACCGGGCTGCCGCCGCGGCGGGCGACGATGATGGACTCAAAGTCTTTCGGGTCCTGCAGCCGCGAGAGCACCTGCACCACACGGTCGCGCTCGGCGGTCTTGAGCGTGCCCACCGGCAGGTCCTGGTTTTCGTTGCGCACCGCGGTGGTGATCTGCTCGGCGGTGATGCCCAGCGCTTCCATGGCGGCCGGGTCCAGGTCGATGTTGACCGCCCGGCGCGAGCCGCCCACCAGCGTGACCGAGCCCACGCCGCGCACGTTCTCCAGCCGCTTCTTGAGCGTCTGTTCGGCCCAGGTCGTGAGCTCCACCGCGCTCGGCGTCTTGCTGTTCACGGCTTCGGGAATCACCGCGACGGACCAGATCGAACGCGCCGCCGGGTCGAAGCGCAGCACGCGCGGTTCCTTCACGTCGTCGCGGAAGGTCGGGCGCAGGATAGCGATCTTCTCGCGCACGTCTTCGGCCGCCTTGCGCCCGTCGATGTGCAACTGGAATTCGATGATGACGACCGACTGGCCTTCGTAGCTGCGCGAGGTGAGCGTGTTCACGCCCGCGATCGCGTTGACCGATTCCTCGACCTTCTTCGTGACCTCGCTCTCCACGATCTCGGGCGAGGCGCCGGGGTATTCGGTGGTGACCACCACCACGGGGAAGTCGATGTTGGGGAACTGGTCGACCTTCAGACGCTGGAACGAGAACAGCCCCAGCACCAGCAGGGCCAGCATCACCATGGTCGCGAAGACCGGGTTGCGCAGGGAAATCCGGGTGAACCACATGGGGCGCGCTCAGTGGGTGGCCGCCGCGGCGACGGGAGGCATCGTGGCCGTGGTCGCGGCGGGCGCCAGCTTCACGGCCGTGCCTTCGCGGATCAGGCCGACCTGCACGCGCAGCAGCGTGGTGCCCACGGGCGCGAGCGTCACGCCGTCGATCACCAGCATGGGTTCGCCGTCGAGCAGGCCCTGCCGGCCCAGCGTGACGGGCACATGGGCGATCTTGCCGTCCTGGACGATCTGGATGTAGGGCTGGGGCTTGTCGTTGCGCACGGCCGAGAGGGGCACCGCTGGCGCGTTGATCTCGCCGGTGACGATCTGACCCTGCGCGAACAGGCCCTGGCGCATGCCGGTCACGGCGGGCACGCGCAGGTAGACCAGCACGCTGCGGCTGCCCGCCTGCACGCTGGGGTTGATGCGTGCCACGGTGGCGTCCACCGGCTGGGCCAGGCCTTCCACGCTGAGCCGGGCTTTCTGGCCGGCGGCCACGCTCACGGCATCGGCCGGGGCGAGTGCGGCTTCCAGTTCGAAGCCCGAGAGATCGACCACGTCCAGGATGCGGGCGTCCAGGCCCACGCGTTCGCCGTTCTGCACCAGCCGGGCCGAGACCTGGCCGGTCAGCGGCGAGCGCAGCGTGGTGTCGCCCAGCGCCTTGCGCGCGATGTCCAGCGCGGCCAGCGCGGCCTGGTGGTTGGCCTCGGCGGCGGCCAGGTTGTTGCTGCTGGTCTCCAGCGCGGTGGCCGAGATGAAACCCTGCTTCACCAGCGACTGGTTGTTCTCCAGCGCGCGGCGGGCGATGCCCACCTGCGCCAGCGCGGCCTGGGCCTGCTGTTGCGCCTGGCGCACGCGTGCCTGGGCTTCGGTGCTGTCGATGCGCGCCACCACCTCACCGGCGCGCACCGCTTCGCCTTCGCGCTTTTCCAGGCCCTGCAGCTCTCCGGCGACCTTGGCCTTGATGGCCGCGGTCTGCAGCGCCTTGAGCGAACCCGAGACCCCCACCGCCTGGTTCAGTGCCAGCGTCTGCACGCTCACCACGTCCTGTGGCGAGAGTTCGTACACCGGGGCCTGCTGCAGGGCCTTGGCCGCCGTGGTCGCGGCTTCGGTCTGGGTCTGGCGTTTGTTGAACGCGCGCAGCAGGCCCAGCGCCACGGCCAGCACCAGCGCGGCCAGCAGCAGCCATTTGATCCAGGTTGAGCGGGAAGGGCGGTGGTTCATGGTGCGGCGGTGCGGCTGGGGGTTTCGGTGGCTGGTGCGGCGGGCCGGGACAGCATGCCGTGCAGCAGCAGGCTGACCTGGCTGTCAATGAAACCCACGGGATCGATCTGCTGGCTCGGCGGACAACACGGCGCCATGGAGTGTTTCCACATCAGCAGGAAGATCATGGGCGCGATCAGGCTGTAGATCGCGTATTCGAGCTCCATGTGCCGGAACTCACCGCGGTCGATGCCACGCTGCAGGACGCGTTTGAGCAGGTCGTGGCCGGGGCCGATCACCTCCTGCTGGTAGAACGCCGCGATTTCGGGAAACATGCCGGCCTCGCTCATCACCAGCTTGGTGATGCCAGAGGCGGCCGTCATGCCGATGCGCTCCCACCAGGTGTGCATGCAATAGCGCACCAGTTCGGCGCTGCTGCCGTCGAAGGCCTCCAGCTCCTCGTTCCATTCGGTGAAGCGCCCGGCGATGGTCTCGCGCACCACCGCCTTGAACAGATCTTCCTTGCTCGGGAAATACAGGAACAGCGTGCCCTTGGACACGCCCGCGCGCGCCGCGACCTCTTCCACCCGCGTGGCGGCAAAGCCTTTTTCCACGAACAGGGCCAGCGCGGCGTCCAGCAGTTCGCCCGGGCGCGCCTCCTTGCGGCGTTCGCGTTTGGTGGTGATGGGGGGAGTATTCATTTATCTAATGACTGACTGGTCAGTAATGTAGTGGGTCGCCCCACGGATGTCAACGCAGCCAGTGGATTCACGCGGTCTGTTGCGCCGCATCCGGCAGCGGGGCGAGGGCGCGCCGCGCCAGCGTGAGCAGGTGGTCGCGCACGTCGGCGGGCCAGGGGCCCACGAGGTGTTCCAGCCGCACCAGCTCGCCCGCGAAGAGCGCGCGGCTCGCTTCCTCGAAGCCGGGCAGGCTGCTGGCCAGGACCGACATGAAGCGGTACGCCGCCTCGGTGGCCTCGCGCGCCTGGTCGCGCTCGCGGCTTTCGCGCATGGCCAGCTGCACCAGCTTGCGCAGCGCCACCGAAGCGCCCCCTGGCTGGCTGGCCAGCCAGTCCCAGTGGCGCGGCAACAGCGTCACCTCGCGGGCGGTCACGCCCAGCTTGGGGCGCCCCGGCCCGCGGTGGGGTTCGGGCGGCGGGTCCGCCGGTTCGACGGGTTGGGCGGGCAGGCTTTCCAGCAGGGTCGCCAGGGGCGCGCGCAGATTCAGCTCGATGCGCTCGCTGCTGCGGGCGTCAAACACCAGCGGCTGCAGGGTGGGCGTGCGCCCGGCCAGGGCGTGGAGCGCGGCCACCACCTCGTGGGGCGCGCCGTGCGCGATCCGGGTGTGGCCGTCAAAGGCGATCCAGGCCGTGGGGGCTGGTGCGGGGGTGGGGGATTCGGGCGTGAACATGCCGAATTATTACCCGGGTATAAATGGAATGTCAATATCACCCGGGTAATATATCCGGTGCGCGGTCACCCCAGTTTGATGCCCACCTGCGCGATCTGGGCGCCGTCCATCTGGCGCACGCTCAGTTCGGCCGCGCCGAGCATCGCGCTGTCGCCCACCACCGGGGGGCGGTTGAGCTCGTCGTTCAGCCACTGGCCCAGGGTCTGCGACGGATCGGTGGGCACGGGCAGGCCATAGAACGCGCACAGCTGGTCCATGGGGGTGGCCGCGTCGATCACGAAGTCGCCGTAGACCAGCCGGGCCTGCGCCGCGTCTTGCGGGTCGGGCAGGGTCACGCCCAGGCGGGTCGCGCTCCAGGCGATGGTCGAGCCCTGCAGCAGCAGCGAGGTGAGCACCACCACAAAGGCCACGTTGAAAAACGTCGGTGCGCCCGGCACGCCCGCCATCAGCGGGAACACCGCCAGCACGATGGGCACCGCGCCGCGCAGGCCCACCCAGGAGATGAAGGTCATCTCGCGCAGGTTGAAGCGCAGCGGCGCCAGGCAGAGCCAGACCGACAGCGGCCGGGCCACCAGCATCAGCACCAGCGACACGCCCAGCGCCGGCCACAGCGTGCGCAGCAGCGCCGACGGCGTGACCAGCAGGCCCAGCAACAGGAACATGCCCGCCTGCGACAGCCAGGCGTAGCCGTCCATGGCCGAGAGCGCCGCGCGCACCTGGCGCCGCGCCTGGTTGCCCGTGACCACCCCCATGGCGTACACCGCCAGAAAACCCGAACCCCCGAGCCAGGTGGTGGCGCCGAACACCGCCAGCCCGCCCGACACCACCAGCAGCGCACGGATGCCCCCGCTGCCGTAGGCGCCGCGCCCCAGGCGCTTGAGCAGCTCGGCCAGCGCGAAACCGCTGCACAGCCCCAGCGCGGCGCCCCAGCCAAACTGCTGCAGCAGCGAGCGCAGCACCTCCACCGCGTCCAGCCCACCGCCCACACCGGGCGCCGCCGCGGCGGCCAGCGCCACCCCGATGAACGTGAGCGTGAGGTAGACAGCCATCGGGTCGTTCATGCCGGACTCGATCTCCAGCGTGGCGGCCACGCGCTCGTTGAGCCGCACACCGGACGACTTGAGCATCGAAAACACGGCGGCCGCGTCGGTGGAGCCGACGATGGCGCCCACCAGCAGCGCCAGCGGCCAGTTCAGATCCAGCAGCCAGTGTGCCGCGGCCCCGGTGATGGCGGTGCACACCAGCACGCCCAGCGTGGCCAGCAGCAGCGAAGGCCTCAAACCGGTGCGAAACGTGGTGAAGTCGGTGCGCAGCCCGCCGTCGAGCAGGATCACCGCCAGCGCCACGTTGCCCACCCAGAAGGCCAGGCCAAAGTCGTCGAACACCAGCCCGCCGGGGCCGTCTTCGCCGGCCAGCGTGCCCACCAGCAGGAACACCAGCAGAAAGGAGAACCCCTTGCGCGTGGACAACACGCCGGCCAGCACGCTGATGAACACCAGCGACGCGGCCACCATCAAGGGCAGGGCGAGGAAATCGAGCGAGAGGGCCATGCCCGGACGCTAACAGAATGTGTGCCAGCCAAGGGCTTGGGGATACATTTCGTCAGGCTGCATGGTTCCCCGTGGCAGGTCGCCCACGCCATCGGCCGGGAGCCCGTTCCATGAGCATCACACTGCAAGCGCTTCTCGGATTCATCGCCTGGACCTTGGGCCTGCTGGTGCTCATGGAGGGCATCCGCTCCTGGCTCGTGCTGAGGGGCGCGGTGCCCGCCAACGGGTTCAACCCGGAGAACTCGAACCTCTCCCCCTTCATGCAGCGCCTGGCCCGGGCGCACGCGAACTGCCTCGAAGGCCTGCCCATCTTCGGCGGGCTCATGCTCATTGCCGTCGTCGCGGACCGCTCGGCCGTCACCGACCCGCTGGCCTGGTGGCTGCTGGCGGCCCGGGTCGTCCAGTCCCTCATCCACCTTGCCTCCACGTCGCCCGCCGCCGTGAAGGCCCGGTTCACCGCCTTCGGGGTGCAGATGGGGATTGGCGTGTACTGGGTGTTCGGGTTGGCCATGTCGTCAAGCGCCTGACGGATCGTCCGGCTCGTGGCGTCGGTGCTGGTCCGCCAGTGCCGGTGGCCCGTGGCGGAGCGCATGGGTGGGCGCCCCTGTCTTTGGCGGTCGGGGCTAAACGACGGCCTGCCGCACCGCGGCGATCACGCGCTCCACCTCCACCTCGTGCATGCCGGGAAAAATGGGCAGCGCCAAGGCCTCACGGGCGTGCGCACTGGCGTGGGGCAGATCCATCTCGCCGAACGGGGTCCGGCAAGCCGGCTGCCGGTGGATGGGCCGTTCGTAGTAGATCTTGGTTTCCACCCCAGCCTCGGCGAGGCGCGCCCGCACATCGCCGCGCCGCGCACAGCGAAGAACAAAGCAGTTCCACGCGTGGCCCTCGCGGTCGGCGGGCAAGCTCATGCCCTGGAGGTCCGACAGACCCGCCAGGTAGTGCCGGGCGATGGCCTGGCGCCTGGCCAGCCAGCCGTCAAGGAACTCCAGCCCCAGCAGCAGCACCTCGGCCTGCAGGGCGTCCATCCGGCTGTTGTAGCCGACCTCCGCGTGGAGCGATCCGCTCAGGCCATGGTTGCGCAGCGACAGCGCGCGCTCGATCAGCTCTGGGCGCGCGCTGCTCAGTGCACCGGCATCGCCGATCGCGCCCAGCGTCTTGGTGGGATAGAAGCTCATGGTGCTCAGATCGCCCCAGCCGCCGACGGGCACCCGGCCCCTGTCGGGCGCCCAGGCATGCGCGCCCAGCGCCTGCGCGGCGTCCTCCACCAGGATCAGCCCGTTGTCATGGCACAGCTGGGCGATGCCGGGCAAGGCGCTGGCGTCGCCGAACAACGGGACCGCCAGCACCGCGCGTGTTCGTGGTGTCAGCTTCGCCGCCACCTCCTGCGCGCGCGCGATGAAATCGTCCGGCGCGGAGTCGCACAACACCGGCTGCGCGCCGGACCGCAGCACGGCCTCGAAACAGGCGAAGAAGGTGTAGCTGGGCAACACGACTTCGTCGCCAGGCTTGAGGTCCAGCAACCGCAATGCGAGCACCAGGGCATCGGTGCCCGAGTTCACGCCCACCACCTGGCGAGGGCCCAGTCGCCGGGCCAAGGCGGTCTCGAAGCGCTGCACGGCGGGCCCGAGGATGTAGCAGCCGCTGTCCAGCACCCGGGTCCAGGCGGTCGACACGCGATCGGCGGCCTCCGGTTCCTTCCAGGGGCTGCGGAAAAAGGGCACGCTCATAGCTTGGACACGATGGCCAGCGCCCGGCGGGCGGCGGTGGCACCTTCCTGCGCATCCGCCAGCGGCGAATGCTGGCCCTGCAGCATGTGGTGAAAAGCGGTGTACTGCCGCGTCAAGGCATCGGTCTGCGCAAGCTCCGCTCGGTTGGACAGTGGCAGTTCGGTCCATGCATCGCCGTCGCCCCAGCCCATGGTGGCGCACGAGGCCTCCACCCCATGCCGGGCGTGAAAATCCACGCGCGTGCCACCCATCCGTGCCTTCACCTGCACGCCGTCTGCCTGCGCCTGCACGTCGAGGATCAGAAAGGGGTCGGCCCCACAGCCCAGCAGGTGGGACGCCAGGTCCAGGTCGTGCACCATCAGATCGAGCACCACGGATCGGGCCGAGCCCTGCAGGCGGGACTGGCGACGGAAGGCCAGCCGGCTGGGCGCACGGTCCCAGGGCGGGTCACTCAGCGCCTCGTTGAACCGCTCGATGTGACCGATGAAGAGCCGCCGGCCGGTGATCCGGGCGGCGTCCAGCATGGCGTCGATGGCCTGCTCGCTCTCGGCCATGGGTTTTTCGACCAGCACGTCGACGCCGCGCCGCAGCAACGCCACCACCAGGTCGGCGTGGGTGTCGGCCGGCGTGACCACCGCGGCGGCCTGCACCTTTTCGGGCAAGGCATCGAGGGAGGCGATCGCATCAAAGCCCTGGGCCAGCGCGGCGGCCCGGGCCTGCGGGTCGGGGTCGACCACACACACCACCTCGTAAGCGGGGTGAGCGCGTGCGCGCCTGGCATGCACCTGGCCAAAACGGCCAAATCCCAGCACGGCGATGCGGGTACGGGGGCTCATCGTCGCGGCTCAGCCCGGGTCGCCCACGCCGGTCACCAGGCGAAGCAGGTGCCGGGACCGGATCACGTCCTTGTAGATGCCCGCTGCCCGCCGTTCTTCCCCCACGCGTTCGAAATACGGCAAGGTGTCGGGCAGGCGCCCCTCTTCGTAGGGCGTGCGGGAAGCGGGGTAGAGACACTCGCGCGCAAAGGCCTGCGTTCCGAAGCTGTCGAGCATGGTCTGCACTTCAACCAGCAGGACCGGGCTGCAGCGCCGGGCATAGTCCAGCATCTGCTCCAGCTTGTGCTGGTGTTCGGCCTCCGTCAGGCGCACCTCGATCTCGACCTGCTCGTCGCGCGCGGGATCGCAGGGATGCCCCACCAGCGGTATTTCCAGGTTGCGCACCTCGCGCCCGGCCTCGCGCAAGCGCATGACCAGGCGGTTGGCCAGCACCCGACAGAGGTCGTGCGAGGGGTTGTAGCCCTCCGCCTCGTCGGCCACCACGGTGTCGATGTCGGCGTCCAGTGCGGCCTGGGTGAGCCGGTCGAGCCAGTCCTGAAACGGCGAGGCCCCGGTACCCAGCAGCGCCTGATAGACCACCGAATCCGACACCGGGCTCAGCCAGTCGCTGCGCACCTCCACCCCCCAACGGGCGAGCAGGCGCCGGCTGTCGTCCAGCCTGGGTTGTCCGATGGAGCCGTCCCCATGGGTCAGCATCACCACGAGAGGGCGCGCCCGGTGGACCCATTCGAAAACGCGCAGTTCGTGTCCGGGGTGGGCAATGAGGAGCAGGGGTTTCATGGGGCAAGGACCGTCATGGTTTTGGAAAGTTGCTGCGCAACCAGCGCAGCGGCGCGGTCAGGCGCCAGGACCGGCTGTCACGCAGGGCGCGAATCTGCTGTTCGAGCTCGGCCGCCCGATGCCTGGCCCCGTGCAGGTCCTGCTGCAACTGCCGTTCGAGGTCGGCCGCCTGGGCGTTGGCGCCTTGCAGGTCCTGGAGCTGCCGTTCGAGCTCGGCCGCCCGGGCATTGGCCTGCTGCAGTTCCGCTTGTGTGGTGGACGCGCCCGAGGCCACCGTGGCCAGACGCGATTCCAGCGCCTGCGCATGCGCCATCAACATGCCGGTCTGCACCGCCACCTGAGGGGTACCGAAGGGCACGAGGTTGTCGGCGACGTGGCGGGCGAATTCGCGCAACTCGTCTCGCGGGTCGATGGCCGGCAGCCCGGGCTCGGCCTGGAGCACCTCGCGGGCCAGGGATTCAATGGCATCGGTGGTGGCCTCCAGCGACACGTGGGTGCGCACGTAGTCGCTGACGCGGGCGGCATCGGCCACGTCGTAGCGGAGCACCTCGCGCTGGACCGTGTCGTGGTCGATGGGCGCCTGCATCAGCCGGCGGCCAAAATTCCAGCGGTGCCATTCCCGCATCTGGTCGGTCGTCACCAGACCGGCCAGACCCATGCCCTCGTTCAGCAAAATGACGGCGCAACCCACCGCCATGGCCTCCATGGCGCAGCGCGCCTTGGCGAACACCAGATCGAATTCCCCCAGCACCTCCTCGGGCGCCGCCGCCTGGCGGCCGACGCCCTGGCCAATGACCTCCAGCGACAGGCCCAGGGACTCGCAGGCCGAGCGGATGGCGCGCGTGTCCGGGCTCTCGGTCGCGTAGTTGCTGAAGATGGCCGCCCGCCGTGGCCGCTCTGGCAAAGGCGGCCGGGGGCGGAACCGCTGCAGATCGACCCCGTTGGACACGATGGCGATGCCGGCGGACGGGATGCCGCTTTCCAGCGACAGGCGCTCGGCGCAGTTGGCGTCCACCGCGGCGTAGCGCCGCACCCGCGTGAAGAGCGGCGGCTGTCCATGGGACGCGGTGCGGTCGTGGCAGATGGAGATCGCCGGAACACCCAGGAAATGCGCCAGGCAGGCCACCGTGTCGTCGCGCGTGTTGCCGATGATGAGGTCGGGCGCATCGGCGATCTGCTTCAGGTCGACCACGCAAGCGATGCAGCGCTGGCGCAGCCCGTCCACCATATCGCCCATGATGGGCGCATAGACGACCACCGAGTGACCACGCCGGTGCAGGGCCAGGGAAACGTCGTGCACGAACAGCTCCGCGCCCGTCCGGTAGGCCATGCAGCAGACCGCCAACAGAATTTTCACGGGAGTCCTTTTGTGATCTCGGAGGTCGGTAACCCGGGCCGTTGCTCCGGTGACACGGCCTGGTTGGGGTGAACGGGATTGTGCCGCCAAGTGAGACGCGTGCACGCATCCGGGCAAACCAGCTTGCGCACGGCGGCCATCCGATGACCGTGTGAGCGCCGTCCAGCACGGGAGGCCGTGGTCCGGTGCCTTGGCCCTGGCCGGGTTGCACACCACCTGCTGACGTTGCAGCACCGTCAGCCTGGGCCTCTCGGTTGAAGCATCCGCGGGCAACTCGCGCGTGGCGTCAGCAGCGCTGAGCGCCACAATGACCATCGCTATCCTGCCGAACGCACAGGCCGACCAGCAAGGCTGGCAGGACCACACGCGGCAACGCTGGACGCGGGAGCGCAGACAGGTTGACGGCAACACCTGGGTGTAGCCGTGGACGGGCCGACGCAGGATTTTGGACACGGCTGCTCAGGCGTTGAGTGATTGGCGAAGGTCTGTCTGCTTGCCCTGCCATCCCGCGGCCTTTCGATCTTGGGTTTTGTGGGGGGCAGACTAGCGGTTTGCAGCCAACCATGCGTTGATGCAACGCGAGTACCGTCTTGGCTGAGTCTCTATTGGTGAGCAAGAATACTTTGACAACCCTTGTTCTTCTGCCGGGCCTGGATGGCTCCGGCGATTTTTTCGAGGCCTTGTGTCGCCAGTTGCCGCCGCAGTGGCGGACACACGTGGTGCCGTACCCCAGCGACCAGCCGCTCAGCTACAGCGAGCTGGCCCGTTTTGTATTGGCGGCCTTGCCCAATGACGGTCCCTTCGTTCTGATAGCCGAGTCCTTCTCAGGCCCGGTGGCCATTCAAGTCGCTGCGACCCGGCCCGTCGGGCTGATCGGTGTGGTGCTGTGTGCCACGTTTGCGCGGAATCCCCGACCAGTCCTCAAACCTTTGCTGGGGCTCACGCGCTGGGCGCCGGTGCGCGCTGTGCCGATGGGCCTTCTTTCGCGCTGCTTGCTGGGGGTTGAGGCCGATGCTTCGTGGGCAGATCGCATCCGGCAGGCCATGAACAAGTGCTCCGTTGCCGTGTTGCGAGCGCGCGCGCGGGCAGTGCTGTTGGTGGATGTTCGCAGTCAGTTGGCCGATATACGGGTACCTGTGTTGTATCTGCAGGCAAGCCGTGATCTGGTAGTGCCTTCCGCGGTGTTGGTCGAAATGCAGAGCGTGTTGCCGGGGATTCAAGTGGCCGAAATCGATGGGCCGCATTTTCTGCTTCAGGCCCGGCCTGAGCCATGTGTGGAGCGCATTGCGGTGTTTGTGTCGCTTCTTGTCGGTGCTTCGGATGCCACCACATGTGTCTGATTGCCTGGCCTATCATTCCCCGCGTTCTTCATGTTTTGGGCGGGCATGTCGTTGGCCCTGGCAGCCCCAACATTGACGGCCACTGCGAAGGAGTGTGAATTCACATGCCGAGTTTTCTGAGCAGGCTCATGCCGCCGCTGATGCTGATGCGCGGCTCCAAAAAAATTTTCAGCACCGAAGAAGCGACACTGGCCCATGTTGCTGAGCTGGCATTGCGGCCCACCAGCTACTGTCCGCCAAAGAAGATGGAAAAATCTCTCGCATTGAGCGTTACACGTAGGCACGGCTGGCCCGTTTATGAGGTCAAGCCCAAAAACTCAACGCCGACGCGTTGTGCGATCTACGTTCACGGCGGCGCCTGGATTCGCGAAATCACGTCGGCGCACTGGAAACTGATTGCTGAATTGGTCGCGGCAACGAGCACACGATTCCTGGTACCGATATATCCGCTCGCACCGACCGGAACGGCCTGCACCGTTGTTCCTCAGATTGCCGAGCTCGCCATGGAGGTGTGTGCCAACACGGGTGCAGGCGGAAACTTCATCATTGGTGATTCGGCCGGGGCGAACATCGCGCTGGCCGTTGCCATGCAACGCCGAGATCATGGCGAGCCGGCCTTCAGCAACACGATTTTGATTTCACCGGCCCTGGACCTCCATTTCACGGACCCACTCATCAAACAGATTGAGCCACTTGACCCGATGCTCGCGTTGCCAGGGATACGGGCGGCCGCCAATCTGTGGCGTGGTGATCTGCATCTGAGCGACCCATTGGTCAGTCCCATGTTTGGAAAGCTTGACAAGCTTGGGCCGATGACGATGTTCAGCGGCACTCATGACGCAGCACATGGTGATGCGATACGCTTTTCGCAATTGGCCAGAGCGGCGGGCATTCCGCTGCATTTCGAGGCGGCAGAAAACATGCTGCATGTGTACCCGTTGATGCCTATCCCCGAAGGCAAGCAGGCCAGGGATGCGATCAAGAAGGCGCTGACGGCGTAAGTGGATTTTGGAATGGTGCTTCCCGTCTGCGCCCCCGTTTTTTTATTTTCATGGTGCGTTCTACCTCAACAAGAAGGGCTGCCAATGGCAGCCCTTCTTGTTTGGCGGAGTGACCCCAATCAATTCGAAAACGCCGCAATCCCCGTGATCGCCCGCCCCAGAATCAGCGCATGCACATCGTGCGTGCCCTCGTAGGTGTTCACCACCTCCAGGTTCACCAGGTGGCGGGCCACGCCGAACTCATCGCTGATGCCGTTGCCGCCCATCATGTCGCGCGCCAGGCGGGCGATGTCCAGCGACTTGCCGCAGCTGTTGCGCTTGAGGATGCTGGTCAGTTCCACCGACGCCGTGCCCTCGTCCTTCATGCGGCCCAGGCGCAGGCAGCCCTGCAGGCCGAGGCTGATTTCGGTCAGCATGTCGGCCAGCTTTTTCTGGATCAGCTGGTTGGCGGCGAGCGGGCGGCCGAACTGCTGGCGGTCCAGCACGTACTGGCGGGCGCGGAAGTAGCAGTCTTCGGCCGCGCCGAGCGCGCCCCAGGCGATGCCGTAGCGCGCGCTGTTCAGGCAGGTGAACGGGCCTTTCAAGCCGCGCACGTCGGGGAAGGCGTTTTCTTCGGGCACGAAGACCTCGTCCATCACGATCTCGCCGGTGATGCTGGCGCGCAGGCCGACCTTGCTGTGGATGGCGGGGGCGCTCAGGCCCTTCCAGCCCTTTTCCAGGATGAAGCCGCGGATCTGGCCGCCGTCGTCTTTGGCCCAGACCACGAACACGTCGGCGATGGGGCTGTTGGTGATCCACATCTTGGCGCCGCTGAGGCTGTAGCCGCCGTCCACCTTCTTGGCGCGGGTGACCATGCTGCCGGGGTCGCTGCCGTGGTTGGGTTCGGTCAGGCCGAAGCAGCCGATCCATTCGCCGGTGGCCAGCTTGGGCAGGTATTTCTGCTTCTGGGCTTCGGTGCCGAACTCGTTGATCGGCACCATGACCAGCGAGCTTTGCACGCTCATCATGCTGCGGTAGCCGGAGTCCACGCGCTCCACTTCGCGCGCCACCAGGCCGTAGCAGACGTAGTTCAGGCCGGCGCCGCCGTACTGCTCGGGGATGGTGGGGCCGAGCAGGCCGAGCTCGCCCATCTCGCGGAAGATGGCGATGTCGGTCTTCTCGTGGCGGAAGGCCTCGGTGACGCGGGGCAGCAGCTTTTCCTGGCAGTAGGCGCGGGCGGCGTCCTGCACCTGGCGCTCGTCGTCGCTGAGCTGGGCGCTGAGGTGGAACGGGTCTTCCCAGCTGAAGGTGTTTTTGCTCGATGCCATGGTGCGTGTCTCCGGTGGGATGTGGAAAGTGTGTTGAGCCCTTCGACAGGCTCAGGGCGAACGGTGTTGATGTGATCGCGCAAGAAGAATGGATTGGATTGTGGCGATGGTATGAATAGCTGTCTAATATTGATTGCCGATTGTTCAATACAAAACCTGTATCCATGGAATTCCGCCACCTGCGCTGTTTCACCGTGCTCGCCGAAGAGCTGCACTTTGGCCGTGCGGCCCAGCGGCTGGCGATGACGCAGCCGCCGCTGTCATTGAACATCCAGCAGCTGGAGGCCTCGGTGGGCGCGCAGCTGTTCACCCGCAACAGCCGGGGCGTGGCACTGACGGCGGCGGGGCAGGCGTTCTTGCCGGCGGCCCGGGCGCTGCTGGACGGGGCCAATGAGGCCGCGCGCCAGGCGCGGGACGTGGCGCAGGGCCTGGCGGGGCAGTTGCAGATCGGGTTTGCTGGCGCGGTGCTCTACCGTGGCTTGCCGCAGATGCTGCAGGCGTTTGGCCAGGCCCACCCCGGCCTGCGGCTGGTGTTGCGCGAGCTCAGTTCCAGCGAACAGTTGATCGACCTGGTGCACGACCGGCTGGACGTGGGCTTCGTGCACACCACGCGGGTGCCCAAGGGTTTTTCGCAGATCCTGGTGTCGAGCCAGCCGTTCATGGCCTGCCTGCCGGCGCACCACGCCGCCGCGCAGGCGCAGAGCCTGTCGCTGGACCGCTTGCAGGGCGAACCGTTTGCCATCGTCTCGCGGGCGGTGTCGGCGGATTACCACGACCGCATCCTGGCGGCCTGCGCCGACGCCGGTTACGAGCCCGAGCTGCGGCTGGAGCTGCAGCACTGGCTGAGCGTGGTGTCGGTCATCGGCCAGGGGCTGGGCGTCGGGCTGGTGCCGGCGGCGCTGGCCCAGGCGGGGCTGCCGGGGGTGGTGTTCCGCCCGCTGGCCCGACCGCTGTTGCCCTACGACACCCACTGCCTTTCCAAGGACGGCGGGCAACAGCCCGCGCTGCTGGCGTTTCTGGACATGGTGCGGCACACCTCGGCCGCGCTCTCCGGCGGCTGAGGGCGCGTCGGCATTTTGTGAGCAAAAACAAGGAGTTGGGTGCTTCTTCACGGTCTTTTGGATGGATCGGATGCGCCGGCCGAGGGCATCATGCTGAGAGGGAAACTGCGCTGGCGCACCCCATGGTCTGCATGGGGCGGTTTGGAGCCGACGCAAAGGCACTCGCATGGACCAGACACGCAAGACACAAAGGCCGCAAAGCCCGGGTCGCCTCGGTGCGGCGCCCGAGGGCGCTGTGGCACGCCCGTTCACGGTGGCCACGTCGGCTGTGGAGCGGCGCGTGCCGCCCCGGCGCCTGAGCACACCCCGGGCGCTGGAGCCCCGCATTGTTTTTGACGGGGCACTGGCCGTCACGGTGATGGAGCCGGCGTCGGCGCCGGCCGAAGCGCCCGAACCGGCGGTGGAGGCGGAGCCGGAATCGCCCGCACCTGCACCCGCACCCGCACCCGCTTCTGCGCCGAGCGAGGCGGAAGACGAGGTGCCAGCACCGGCGGCCACGGCCTCCGATGACGATGCCGCGCCGGGCATCGGAGCCGGCGCAGGAGTCGAAGTCGAAGTCGAAGTCGAAGTCGAAGTCGAAGTCGAAGTCGAATCCACCACCGCCAGCACCGATACCCCAGAGACGGTCGAACCCCCCGCGCCGTCCGACGATGGCGAAGCACCGCCGTCCGCCGATGCCAGCGACACCGACACCGACACCGGATCGACCGACGGCCCATCGGACGACACGCCGGCGACGCCCCCCAATGCAACCGAGCGCCAGGAAGTGGTGTTCGTGGACGCCCGCGTGCCCGACCCCGCCGCCTTTGCCGCGCCCGGGCGCGAGGTGATCGTGTTGAGCCTGGACGAGGACGGCATCGGCCAGATCGCCGACGCACTGGACGGGCGCACCGGTATCGACGCGATCCACATCGTGAGCCACGGTGACAGCGGCAGCCTCTCGCTGGGCAGCGGGGCCGTGACCGTGGATGCCATCCAGGGGCTGCACCAGGACGAGCTGCTGGCCATCGGCCAGGCCCTGTCGCCCGAGGGCGACATCCTCATCTACGCCTGCGACTACGGCGCGGGCGCTGAAGGCCAGGAGGCGCTCGCCCTGTGGGCCGACCTGACCGGTGCAGACGTCGCCGCCTCGACCGACGCCACCGGCCACACCGAACTGGGTGGTGACTGGACGCTGGAGGCCCAGCTGGGCGCGGTGGACACCGCCGAGCTGGCGCCCCAGAACTGGCTGCACGCGCTGGACCTGACGCTCACACCCGTGGGCACGGTGGGCGCCGTGGGGCTGGCGGAAACCATCCTGGGCAACGGCGTGACCATCGTGTCGGCCACCTACAGCGGCGGCGCGGACCAGGCCGGCAGCTTCACCACCGGTTCGGGGGCCAGCTTCGACCCGAACATCCTGGGCTTCACGTCCGGCGCGCTGTTCACCACCGCCGACGACATCACCAGCGTGGCGGGCCCCAACGACAACGATTTCTACAGCACGGATGCCCCCGACGGTGTGGACGGCGATCCGATCTTCGATGCCATGTCCAGCGGCCAGGGCTCGTTCGACGCGTCGTTCCTGGACGTCGTGTTCGTGCCGAACGTGCCGCCGGGCGCCAGCCCCGGTGACACTGGCCAGATGACGCTGGAGGTCGTCTTCGGCACGGAGGACTACAACGATTACGTGTACTCGACCTTCGGCGACGCCGTGGCCGTGTACGTCAACGGTGTGCAGCAGGCTGTGGTGCCCAACGGTCTGTCGGTCGGCATCGACACCATCAACGATGCGGGCAACATCAACCCGACGAGCGTGGAATCGAGCGTCGCCAACGACCCCAACCCCGAACACACCTCAACCAGCTACGAGAGCGCCAACCCCTCGCTGTTCGTCGACAACGCAACCGGCGTGCTCAACACGCAGATGAATGGCTTCACCGTCACGATTCCGCTGACCTTTGATGTGGTGTACGGGCAGCAGAACACCCTGCGCATCGGCATCGCGGACGTTGGGGATGTGCATTTCGATTCCTGGCTGTTCGTGCGCGCGGACTCGGGACAGACCGGCGTGATCGCGCAGAGCGACACGGTGACAACGGCGGCCAACCTGCCGATCACGGTGGACTTGACCGCCAACGACACCGACCTGTCGGGCGGCTCGCTGACCATCACGGAGATCCTGGATGTGCCCATGAGCCCGGGCGGCACCGCCATCTTGCCCTCGGGCATGACGGTGACGCTGGAGGCGAACGGGCAGGTCACCATCATGGGCGATGGCACCACCGCCATGACCGACACCTTCACCTACCGGGTCACCAATCAAGACGGCGAGACCGCGCTGGGCTCGGTGAACGTGACCATCCTGCCGGTCAACGCCGACCCGCCGCTGGCCGGCGACGACACCTTCACCGTGGGGCCGACCAGCACCGTGCTGGACGTGCTGTCCAACGACAGCGATGCCGGCGACGGCGTGTTGAACCTCACCCGCATCAATGGCGCCGACGTGGTGGTGGAGACGCCGGTGACGCTGTCGTCGGGCAGCACCGTCACCGTCCATGCCGACGGCACGTTGTCCTACGACGCGGCCCCCGGCGTGACCGAGGCGGAGCGCTTCACCTACACCGTGTCCGACGGGCAGGGCGGGAACACCACCGCCACCGTGCTGGTCCGGCTCGACAGCGACGGGGACGGCGTGAACAACACGCAGGACATCGACGACGACGGCGACGGTCTTCTGGACACCACGGAACACCAGAACGCCGAGGTGACGATGATCACGCCGACGGTGGCCCTGTCGGACCAGATGGAGGCCGGATCGGCCTTCGTTCCCCTGGAACCCAGCGGGCCCGGCGCGCTGCCCGGTGGCGGTGTCACCGTGACGGTGCTGAGCGGCAACACCGCCGGCGATCAGTGGCGCATCTGGGCGCCACCGCAGCCCACCGCCGACGTGGAGCTGTATGGGCAGACGGTCAGCATGCCGACGCCCTATCTGGATTTGATCGGCGACTTTCCGCGCACGATCGAGATCGACTTCGGCACCTCGGCCGAAGCCCTGGGCACCGACGGCTACGTCTACCGCTACGTCATCGGCCTGGCGGGGCAGGGCGGTGGTAGCGAAACCTCGACCATCACCTCGAGCGAAACCCTGGTGGTGCTGGACAACGCCGACGTGTTCAACACCGGTCTCTACGCCTTGCTCGACGGCGTGGAATCCACCACGCCGGGCCAGAGCGGGACGGTGATCACCTCCAACACCGGGGGCTTCAACGGCTACACCTTCTTTGAGATCAGCCCCGAGGCCGCGGCCCTTCAACTGAGCTACGCTGGAAACGACCCGCAGGGGCTGATCTTTGGCGTGGTGGCGATCCCCGTCGGCGGGGCGCTGGACCTGGACAGCGACGACGACGGCGTGACCGACAACGTGGAGGCGCAGACCACCGCCGGCTACCTGGCGCCGTCGGGCACCGACAGCGACGCCAACGGCCTGGACGACGCCTACGAAAGCAGCCCCGGCGCGGCCGAGGGCCTGACGCCAGTGGACACCGACAGCGACGGCGCGGTGGACGTCCTGGATGCCGACAGCGACAACGATGGCCTGCAGGACGTGGCCGAGCGCGGCGATGGTCAGCCGGTCTCGGTCACGGCCACCACCGACAGCGATGGCGACGGGCTGCTGGACATCTTCGAGGGCAGCAATGCGCTCGACGGATCCGACGCCAACGACGAGAACCGGACCACCGACACGCTGAACCTGGGCGGTGTTCCGGGCCTGTTGCCCGACGGGTCGAACGCGGTCCCGCTGGTGACCGACCTGGACTTCCGCGATGTGAACGACGCGCCGGTGGCCGCGGACGATCCGTTCGTGGTGGCCGAGGACGCGGCGCCCGCCGTGTTGGGCAACGTGCTGGGCAACGACAGCGATGCCGATGGCGACACGCTGGGTGCGGTGGTGCAGACCAACACGCCCGGTAGCGCAGGGGGCCTGTTCAGCATCGATGCCACAGGCCTGGTGAGCTTCGACCCCAACGGCGCCTTCGACGACCTGGAGCCGGGCCAGAGCCGCACCACCACCTTCAGCTACACCGTGGCCGACGGGCAGGGCGGCACGGCCACGGCCACCGTGAGCGTCACGGTGAATGGGGTCGCCGACGACCCCGTGTCGCCAACGCCGCGTCCTTCGCCGGCGCCGGAGCCACCCACGGGCGGGGCCGAAACGGTCGAACCCGCGCCGCCTCCGGCGCCCGCTGCGCCGGTGTTGCCACCGCCCGTTGCCGGCTCGACCCCGGGCGCGTCGCCACCTCCGGCACCGGGCGCGGTGTGGCCGTTCTCGCCGGCCGACCCCCCCCTGACCTACACCATCGGCGCACTGACCCAGGCCTACCCGGGAGACCTCGGTATGGCCTCGGTGGGGGCCGGGTTCGGCCTCGACCTGGCCCACGCCGAATTTGCCGCGCAGTGGCCGGAAGGGCTGTTGCTGGGCGCCACGCGGGACAACCCGATGGACCATCTGGGTGCGCCCGGTGATTCGGTGTCTTCGTCCTTGTACGTGCAACGCGCGGTGCGCCACCAGCCGGTGACGGACGATCACGGCCTGTACGTGCAGCGTGCGGTGCGGGCCTCGCAGCTGGAGTCGGCCCTGCGGCAGGCCGTGGTCGATGCGGGCCGCTGGGCGTCGTTGAACGCCTCGGCGCCGCTGGGTCCGTGGCCCCTCGCGCCGCAGGTCGAGGCGGGCACGGACGAGCCGCGGGACGCGCAGGCCAGCCCCGAGAAGCCCGGGGCGGGCACCGCGCCGGCAGCGCCAGACACCCCGGCGGCCAGCGCCACGGTGGACGAAGCGCATGCGGACGGCGCGCCAGCGGCCGACCCGGCCCCCGGGCGGCCCGAAGACCGGGCACCGGCCAAGGCCGCTCCCGGCTTCAGAAGCCAGCTGGAAGCCAGTGCGCGTGGGCAAAGCCAGCGGCCACTGACCCGGGCCACCGTCCGGCACGGGCTCCCCCATTGAGGCAAAGGGGAATGCACACCATGAACACCCCATGAAGCGGTGGCCCGTGCCCGCCCCGACCTCGTCCGACGAGCGCCGCCGGATGGATCAAAAAACCCTGCTCGCCGCGTTGACGGCCCGTCTGGGAGAATGGCGCGAGTGGCTCCAAACCGAGTGAGCCCGCAGCAGGAGTCATCATCGAAACCCCATCCACCCTCGTGCTCGGCGGCGGCTGCTTCTGGTGCACCGAGTCCGTCTACAAGGAAGTGCGCGGCATCACCGATGTCGAGTCCGGCTACAGCAACGGCCAGGCCGAACGGCCGAGCTACGAAGACGTGTGCACCGGGCGCACCGGCTGCAACGAGGTGGTGAAGCTGGTGTACGACCCGGCCGTCATCGGCACGCGCGAGATCCTCGAAATCTTCTTCGTGATCCACGACCCGACCACGCCCAACCGCCAGGGCAACGACGTGGGCACGCAGTACCGCAGCGGCATCTACTTCACCACGCCCGAGCAGCAGCGGACCGCCCAGGCGCTGCTGGACGAACTCGCGCGCGACAACCCCTTCGGCCGCCCGGTGGTCACCGAGCTGCTGCCGCTGGCCAACTACTGGCAGGCCGAGGACTACCACCAGGACTTCTTCGAACGCAACCCGCACCAGGGCTATTGCATGGCGGTGGCCGCGCCCAAGGTGGCGAAGTTCCGCAAGACGTTCGCTGCTTTGGCGAAGTAGGTTGGCCCTGCCACCGCACCCCCGTTCGGGCTGAGCCTGTCGAAGCCCTCTTGGGTCGCCGCCATTTCACACGCTGCGTTTCGACAAGCTCAACGCGAACGGTGTGGCGCCACCGGTTTCAGCCTCACGCCGTTCGCTGGTCCAGCATGGCTCGCAGTCTGGGCCAGAGGACGATCACGGCAAGGCCGCTGAGCACCAGCGCCGCGGCCCCCAGCTTCCACCCCGGCAGCGATTCGCCCAGCGACAGGGCCGAAGCCCCCATGCCGAACACCGGCACCAGCAAGGCCAGCGGCGTGACGGTGGCGGCCGGGTGGCGTGCCAGCAGCCAGTTCCACAGGCCGTAGCCAAAGAGGGTGTTGCCCAGCGCCTGCCAGAGCACGCTGGCCCACACCAGCGGCGTGGCCTGTGCCACGGCGCTCTGCATCAGCTGCGGGCCTTCGAGCAGCCAGGACAGCGCGAACAGCGGCGGCACCGCGAACACACTGCTCCAGACCATGAAGTGCAGCATGTTCACCGGCCCGAGCGACTTCACCACCAGGTTGGCGCAGGCCCAGAAGAAGGCGGCCGAGAGCACCATGCCCAGCCCGGCGAGCGTGACCACGGCCGCGTCCAGGTGCAGGCCGATCACGCCCAGCCCGGCCAGCGCCAGCAACAGGCCGGCGAGCTGGTAGCCGCGCACGTGTTCGCGCATCAGCAGCAGCGACAGGCCGATGGTGAAAAACACCTGCACCTGCACCACCAGCGAGGCCAGCCCGGGCGAGATGCTGCTGCGCATGGCCAGGAACAGCAGGCCGAACTGGCCCACACCCAGCAGCACGCCGAACGCGGCCATCTTGCGCCAGGGGGCGGTGGGTCGCGGAATGAACAGCAGCCAGGGCAGGGCGGAAAAGGTGAAGCGCAGCGTGGCGAACAGGAACGGCGGCAGGCCGTCCAGGCCCCAGCGGATCACCACGAAATTGGTACCCCAGACGAAGACGACAGCGAGGGCGAGCAACAGGTGGGAAATGGGCATGGGCAAGGGTGGCGGCGACGAACAGCCGCTCAGCTTACCGTGTCGGCCATCAACCGCCCCTCGCGGATCTGCCACTGGCGCTGTGTGCTGCTCTGCGCCAGGTGTGGGTCGTGGCTGACCAGCAGCATGGCGCAGCCGCTCTCGGCCATGGCCTCGCAGAGCGCGGCCATGGTGTCGCGCTGGGTCAGTGCGTCCAGCCGTGAAGTGGGTTCGTCTGCGAACACGAACACCGGCCGCAGCAACATGGCGCGCAGGATGGCCAGGCGTTGCAGTTCACCGCCCGAGACCTCGCTCGGCCGCCGGTCCAGCAGCTCGTCGGTCAGGCGCAGGCGTTGTTGCCAGTGGGCGATGGGTGTGGCGTCCAACTGGTGCAGGCGCAGCAGGTCGTGGATGCCCCGGCGGATGGTCTGCTGCGGCGCGAACGAGGCCACCGGGTCCTGGTAGAGCTTCTGGAAGCGCCAGCCGGGCACACCGGCGCGGCGCTGCACACCGCCCTGGTGCGGCTTCAGCGCGCCCACCAGCACATTGCCCAGCGTGGTCTTGCCGCAGCCGCTGGGGCCCACCACCGCCACCGACTCGCCTTCGCCGATGGGCAGGCTGGCGCCCCGCAGGATGGCGCGTTCACCAAAGCTCACGTTCACATCGCGCGCGGCGATGACCGCTTCGCCGGTGGTGCCGGTGCGGGCCGGTGCCAGCTTCGGCCAGTGGCGCGGCTGGGCGGCGATCAACTCTTTCGTGTAGGTGTGTTGCGGCGTGTTCAGGACGCTGGCCACCTCGCCCGCTTCGACGATGCGGCCTTGCCGCATGACCGCCACCCGACCGCCCAGGCGCTGCGCCAGGTCGAGGTCGTGGGTGATGGTCAGCAGCGCCTGGCCCAACTGCTGCGCGCTGGCCAGCAGCTGCGCCACCTGTTCGCAGGCGTCGGCGTCCAGGCCCTTGGTCGGTTCGTCGGCGATCAACACGCGCGCGTCGCTCTGGCTGGCGCAGGCGATGCCCACGCGCTGCGCCATGCCGCCCGAGACCTGGTGCAGCCACTGCCGGCCCGCGTGGGCCAGGCCCAGCGCGGCCAGGTGCTGGTCGGCCTTCAGGAAGGCGGTGGACCAGCCGTGCCCGGCGGCGTAGCGGCCGGCCTCGGCCACCTGCGTGCGCAGCCGCATCACCGGGTTGAGCGCGGACCAGGGTTCCTGCGGCAGCATCACGATGTGTTTGCCCCACAGCGGCTGGGTCTGGCGGCGCTGGCCGTCGGTGTCGGTGCCCACGATCTGCACCCGGCCGGTGGCGCGCATCGCATCGGGGAGCGTGCCCATGATGGCCTGCGCGAGCAGCGACTTGCCCGCGCCGGATTCGCCCACCAGCGTCAGGCGCTCGCCCGCGTGCAACGCGAAGCTGCAGCCCTGCAGCAGGGTGCGGCCTTCGGGCTGGGTGGGGTTGGGCCGCAGCTGGATGCCCAGATCCTGCACGCGCAGCACGGTGTCGATGGTGTGGATGCTCATGCGGCCACCCCCAGGTGTGCGTCGTCCGCCGCACGGCCGACGATGGCCTGCAGCGCGCCGATGACCAGCACCAGCGCCGCCACCGGCGCGGCCAGCAGCCAGGGCGCTTCGTAGTAGTAGGGCAGGGCCTCGGTCATCATCAGGCCCAGTTCGGCCTGGGGCGGGCGCACGCCCACGCTGATGAAGCCCAGCGCCGCAATCGCCAGCACTGCGTTGGCCACCGCGTAGGCCCACAGGCGCGCGAGCACCCCCGCGATGGGGCGCAGCACATGCCAGCGGAAGATGTACCCTGGGCCAAAGCCCAGCAGGCGCGCGGCCTGCACCGGCTGGCCCAGCAGCGCCGAGCGGGTGTGCGAGCGCACCAGGCGGAAGAACTCCACCCACGCGGTGAGCACCAGGCCGCTGTACAGCGCCCACTTCTGGCCGGGTGCGGTGGCGGCGATCAGCAGCACCCAGAGCAGGCCGGGGATGGCGGCCACGCCGTCGGCCGCGACCGAGAGCAGCCGGTCCACCCAGCCGCCGCGCGCGGCAGCGAGCAGACCCAGCGCCACGCCCACCGCCACGGCCAGCAGGGCCGTGGCCAGCGCCAGGCCGAGCGAGGTGCGCAGGCCCTCGCCCAGCCGGGCCAGGTGGTCGCGGCCCAGGTGGTCGGTGCCCAGCCAGTGCGGCGCGTCGGGCGCCAGCAGGCTGGACATGAGGTCCTGAGCATGGGGGTCTGGCGCCAGCACGGGGGTGAGCAAGGCCACCGCTGCGATCAGCGACAGCACGGCGAAGGGAACAATTGGGGTGGGCTTCATGTGGTGGACTCCGGGCGGCCTGCGGTGGCTGGCGGGTGGTCGCTGGGTGGCGTATTGGCCGCCTGGGCGTCGGCCAGGCGCGGGTCCAGCCCATGCAGCAGCAGGTCGATGGCGCCGCTGAGCAGCACGAAGAGCAAGGCCATGGTGAGCGCGGTCCCCTGGATCATGGGTACGTCGCGCGCGATGACGGCGTGCACCAGGGCGTGGCCGATGCCGGGCCAGGCGAACAGGGTCTCCACCACCACCATGCCTTCGATCAGCAGCACCAGCTGCACGCCGGCGTAGGCCAGCGTGGCCAGCAGGATCTGCGGCAGCGCGTGGCGCCACACGGCAGCGCCCAGTGGCAGGCCCTTGACCTGCGCGAACTCGAAGGCGTCGGAGCGCAGCAGCTTGAGGGCGGCGTCGCGCACCACCTGGGTGAAGCCCGGGCACAGGGCCAGCGCCAGTGTGAGCGCGGGCAGGAACACATGGTCCGCGTCTTCATGCCCGGCGACCGGGAACCAGTCCAGCTCCACGGCGAGCACGGTGGTCAGCACCACGCCGAGCAAGAACGAAGGGCTGGCGCGCAGCACGGTGTTGAAGCTGTCCACCGCGCGCCGCGCCCAGCCCACCGGGTGCAGCGCGGTCCACAGGCCGAACGCCAGACCCAGCGCGAGCGCCATGACCCAGGCGACCAGCGAGAGCCACAGCGTGTGGCCCAACTGGTGGCCGACCAGCGTCAGCACCGGGTCTCCCAGCACCATGGAGCGGCCCAACTGGCCTTGCGCCAGTTGCACCAGCCATTCGGCCCAGCGCAGATGCGCAGGGCGGTCCAGGCCGAGCTCGGCGCGCACCGCTTCGGCGATCTCGGTGTTGACCACGTCGTAGCCGTAGCGGCCGGCGGCGATGCGGTAGGCCGCGTCACCCGGCAGCAGCTCGGCCATGGCGAAGCACAAGCTGCCCACGGCGAGCAGCACGAACACCGCCTGCAACAGCAGGCGGGACAAACGGCGCCCCAACATCACGCGGCCCAGCCCATACGGCTGATGCGGTAGCTGCGCTCCAGTGGGTCCACGCTCACGTTGGAGAGGCGGGTGCTGGCGGCCACGGAGTGCTGGTACCAGGCCACCGGGATGACCGGCAGTTCGGCTTGCAGCACGGTGGCGACGGATCCGCGCAGGGCCGAGCGGCGCTGGGCGTTCACCGCCAGGCTCATCTCGGCGATGGTCTGGCTGACCTGCGCGCTCTGCCAGCCCATGGCGCCCCAGTCGCCGCCCTTGGGGCCGAAGTCCTGCAGCAGGGTGCCCAGCGGATCGGGCACCAGGCCGTAGTTGCGCGCCACCAGGGCCAACTCCAGCGAGCCGTTCTGATGACCGCTGGGGATCTCGCTGGAGTTGCCGACGGCGACCGCCATGTCGATGCCCACCGCCTTGAACTGCGCCTGGATGGCGGTCGCCATCGGCGGCAGCTCGGGCCGGTCGGAGAAGGTGCGCAGCGTGAGCTTGAACGCCTCGCCAGCTGGGTTGCGCAGCAGGCCGTCGCTGCCGGCTTGCCAGCCGGCTTCGCGCAGCAGCGCGCGGGCCTGTTCCAGGTTCTGCGTCAGCGGTGCGAGCCCGCGCACATGCCATTCGGCCATGATGGGCGGGAAGAGCTGCGTGGCCGCCGCGTCGGGTGCGCGCAGCAGGGTGGCGGCCATGCCGTTTCGGTCCAGGGCCAGGCTCATGGCGCGGCGCACCCGCAGGTCGGACAGGAAGCGGTGGCCCGCGTTGACCTTGATGTAGATGGTGCGTGGCAGGGCCTGCAGCTGCAGCTTGATCTTGCGGTTGGCGCGCAGGCGGGCATAGCTCACCGGGTCGTGGGTGAAGGCCAGGTCGGCCTGACCGGCCGAGGCCATCATGCCGCGCGTTTCGCCACGCGAGGCGCCCAGGTAGTCCACCGCCTCGATCTGTGGCTTGCGACCATCAAAGCCTTCAAACCGGCGCGTGCGCATGGACTGCGGCGGATTCACCTCGACCACCTGGTAGGGGCCGGAGCCGATCAGCTGCTGGACCGTGCCGTCGGCCGCATACGACGCGGGCGCGAGGATCAGGGTGCTGCTGTGGGCCAGGAAGGCGGGCAGCGCGCTGAAGGGCCTGGCCAGCTTGAACACCACATCAGCGCCCTGCGCCACGATCTGTTGCGCCCCCGTGTTGCGCAGCACACCCGGCTGCGCCAGCACGCGCTGCAGGCTGGTGGCCACGGCCTCGGCGGTGACCGGGGTGTTGTCATGAAAGCGCGCGGTAGGGCGCAGCGCGAAGCGCCACTCCAGCCCGTTGGGCGAGGTGCTCCAGCTGCGCGCGAGGCCGCCGACGAGCAAGCCCTGGTCGTCCACCTCCACCAGGGTTTCGGCGATCTCCAGGCGGGTGAAGACGTAGCCGGTTTTGGACGGATCGAGGTTCGACACCTCCCAGGGCGACACGACCTTGAGCGTGCGCTGGCTTTGCGCCCGTGCCAGCGATGGCAGGCCGGCGGGCAGAACGGCAGCGGCGCAGGCCAGGGACAGCAGGTGACGGCGGGGAAGCTGGATGAGGGGCAGGGAGGGAATTGACATATATCAATTGAGAATTATTCGCAACAAATGCGATCGTAGCGCAGACCTGCCTGCGGGCTGCGAGGGGGTGTGTTGCCTGTTGGGGAGGTTGAAGCCGCGCAGGTTTTGCGCCACCGGTAGCCGGATCGGGCGGCAACTGTGAAGCCCGTGGCGCTCCCCCGATTGGCCCTATTGGCCCTGCACGGCCTGTGTCAGCGCGGTGGTGTTGAAACGCATCATGGTCAGGTAGCTGGGCGCAGGACCCCTGGCGTCGGACAGCGAGTCGGAGAACAGCTCGCCGGCCGGCTTCACGCCGGTTTCGCGGCCGATCTGGGCGATCAGGCGCGGGTCGGAAATGCTCTCGACGAACAGCGCTTTGATCTGTTCCTTCTTGATCTGGCGCACCAGTTGCGCCACGCCCTTGGCCGAAGCCTCGCTGTCGGTGCTCACGCCCTGGGGTGCGAGGAACTTCACGCCGTAGGCGCTGGCGTAGTAGCCAAAGGCGTCGTGCGAGGTGATCACCTTGCGTTGTGTGGTCGGGATGGCGGCCCAGATGGCCCGGATGTCGGTGTCCAGCGCCTTGAGTTCTGCGTTGTAGGTCGCGGCGTTGCGCTGGTAGCTGTCGCAACCGCTGGCGTCGGCCTCGCACAGGCCTTTGGCGATGTTGCCCACGTAGACCATCACATTGGGAACGCTCTGCCAGGCGTGCGGGTCGGCCTCTTCATGGCCGTGGCCCTTGTGTTCACCGGCTTCCTCGTTGTGCAGGGGCTTGATGCCCCGGCTGGCCACCACGTGCCGGCCCTTGTAGCCGGCCGTGCCCAGCAGGCGGCTCATCCAGCCCTCGAAGCCCAGGCCGTTGGAGAACACGATCTGCGCCTGGCCGACCAGCTTGGCCTGCGCGGGCGTGGGCTGGAACACATGGGCGTCGCTGCCCGGGCCCACCAGCACCTCCACCGCCACGCGGTCACCGCCGACCTGGCGCACCAGGTCGCCGAGGATGCTGAAGCTGGCCACGGCCTTGACGGGGGCGGTGGCCTGAGCCCAGAGGGTGGGGCTCGCCAGGGCGAGCGACAGGCCGGTGGCGATCAGGGCCGCGCGGCGCGGGTTGCTGGAGGAGGGGGTGCGCGTCATGGAGGTTTCCTTTTGGGGGGAGGGTTTTCAGGCCCGGAGGTGGGTGGAAGCGGGGCGCTGCTGGCGCAGCACACCGTGCGGAGCAAAGAGCAGTGAGGCGAGGTAGCACGTGCCCAGGCTGAGCACGATGACCGGGCTGGTGGGCCAGTCGGCGTGGTACGAGATCAGCAGGCCTGCCAGGCTCGCCAGCAGGGCGATCGCGGTGGCGCCGAGCAGCAGCGGGCCGATGCGGCGCACCCAGAAGCGCGCCGTGGCCGCGGGCAGCACCATGATGCCCACCGCCATCAGCGTGCCCAGCGCGTGGAAGCCGGCCACGAGGTTGATCACGAGCAGCGCGAGAAAACCGTAGTGCGCCACCGGGCTCCAGCCGCTCACGCTGCGCAGGAAGCCCGGGTCCAGGCACTCCAGCACCAGCGGGCGGTAGAGCAGCGCGAGCGAGACGAGCGTCACGGCCGAGATGCCGCCGAGCAGGGCCAGCGCGGGGTCGTCCAGCGCGAGTACGGTGCCGAACAGCACGTGCAGCAGGTCCACGCTGTTGCCGCGCACCGAGACGATGAGCACGCCCAGCGCGAGCGACAGCAGGTAGAACGCGGCCAGGCTGGTGTCTTCGCGCAGCACGGTGTTGCGCGCCACCAGGCCGGAGCCCACGGCCACGGTGAGACCGGCCGCGATGCCGCCGACGGTCATGGCCGCCAGCGACAGGCCGCTGACCAGGTAGCCGATGGCCGCGCCCGGCAGGATGGCGTGGGCCATGGCGTCGCCCGTCAGGCTCATGCGGCGCAGCATCAGGAACACGCCCACCGGCGCGGCGCTCAGCGAGAGCGCCAGGCAGCCCAGCAGCGCGCGGCGCATGAAGCCGAATTCGAGAAAAGGACCGAGCAGCGGGTTGGCCAGCAGCAGGCTCCAGCCGGTGGAGAGCGTGGTGGCGTCGTTCATGCCCGAGCCTCCTGTGCCGGGTGGTGGGCGTGCGGTCGCGCGGCCTCGGCGGGCGGCGCCTCGCACAGGGGCGCGTCGTCGTCAAACGGCTCCTGCATGCGCTGGGCCCGCGCCCAGTGCGGCTCGGTGAGCACCTGCGCCGTGGGCCCCCAGGCCACCAGCTCGCGCGCCAGCAGCAGGGTCAGCGGGAAGTGCGCCCGCACCTGGGCCAGGTCGTGCAGGACCACCACCACCGTCTTGCCCTGCCGGTGCCATTGGTGCAGCAGGGCGAGCAGGTCGTCGGTGGTGCGGTTGTCCACCGCGGCGAAGGGTTCGTCGAGCAGCACCACCGGCGCGTCCTGCAGGATCAGGCGCGCGAACAGGGCGCGCTGCAGCTGGCCGCCCGAGAGCGTGTCCAGGCCGCGCTGCTCGAATCCGGTGAGGCCGACCGAGGCCAGCGCCGCGTCGCACAGCCGCCGGTGTTCGGCGGTGAAGCGCCCCAGCGCGCCCACGCGGTGCCACAGGCCCATGGCCACCATGTCGCGCAGGGCCACCGGGAAGCTGCGGTCGAGTTCGCTGTGTTGCGGCAGCCAGGCGATGCGCTGGCGGGCCGGTCCGCGCAGTTCGCCGCTGAGTGGCTTCAACTGGCCCGCCAGCGCCTTGATCAGGGTGGACTTGCCCGCGCCGTTGGGGCCCACCAGCGCCACCAGCGAACCCGGGGCGATGCGCAGGCTGACGTGGTGCACCGCCGGGTGGCGGTCGTAGCCCAGGGTGAGGTCGCGCAGTTCCAGGGCGGGAGCCGATGGTTCGGCGGGCGAGGCGAGGGAGGGTGATGGCATGGGGTTTAAACTGTTGCAACTGAATTGCATTAACGACGATATTAACGCAACTTTGTTGCGATAATGAAAGCATGCCCGTGTCCACACGCCTCCCCAAAGAACCGGTGACGGTGCCCGCCGAACTGCAGACGCGCCTGGAGCGCGCCGGCCTGCGCCGCACCCTGGCCACGCGCGCCGTGCTCGGGCTGTTTCTGGGCAATCCCCAAAGCGCGCTCAGCCACGCCCAGGTGCTGGCCTCGCTCACGGCCCGGGGGCTGGACCTCAACCGCGTCACGCTCTACCGCCTGCTGGACCGGCTGGCGGCCTGCGGCGTGCTGCAGCGCCACGCCGACGACGGTGCCCGCACCTGGCGCTTCAGCCTGGCCGACACCGCGCAAGAAGGCCTGGTGCCGCGCTTCGAGTGCGACGCCTGCCACCGCCAGTTCCGCTTGACCGAGGCCAGCGAGCCCACGCGCGCCGTGGCCGACGACCTGTTTCGCACCCTGGCCCTGCTGGGCCACCAGGGGCAGCGCGTCGATCTGTCGGTGCACGGCACCTGCGCGAGCTGTGTGCAACCCGGGGCGGACGGCCCTGCGCGGGAACCGTCGGCGTGATCCGGACCCGTGGCCTGGCCTACGCCTACCCGCGCGGGCAGGCACTGCGTTTTGACGATGTGGCGGTGCCGCAGGGCGGTACCTTGCTGCTGCGAGGCGCGTCGGGCAGTGGCAAGTCCACCTGGCTGGCGCTGGCCGCGGGGCTGCTCACGGCCGCCGAGGGCGAGCTGGTGGTGGCGGACCAGGCACCGGCTTCGCTGGCCGGCGGCGCGCGCGACGCCTGGCGCGCGCGTTGCGTCGGGTTCCTGCCGCAGCGGCTGCACCTGAGCGACGCGCTCACGGTGGCGGACAACCTCGCGCTGGCCCACTTCGCCGCCGGCTTGCCGGTGGACCGGTCCGCCATCGCCCAGGCGCTGGCGGCGCTGGAGCTGGGCGCGCTCGCGGCGCGCCGGCCCCACCAGCTCTCGGGCGGGCAGGCGCAGCGCGTGGCGCTGGCGCGCGCCGTGCTGTTGCGCCCGCGTGTGATCCTGGCCGACGAACCCACGGCCAGCCTGGACGATGTGGCCTGCGCCGCCGCCATCGGCCTGCTGCGGCGCAGCGCACAGGGCTGCGGCGCCACGCTGGTGATCGCCACGCACGACGCCCGCGTGCGGCAAGCGCTGCCCGAGGGCCAGGTGCTGGCCTTCGGTGAACGGGTCGGCGAGGTCGGCGCATGAACGTGTTCACGCTGTCCTGGCGCTACCTGTGGTCGCGCCCGCTGGCCACCCTGCTCAACCTGCTGCTGCTCTCGCTCGGGTTGGCGTCCATGGCCTTCGTGCTGATCGCGCAGGACCAGATCGATCGCGCGTTCGAGCGCGACCTGGCCGGCATCGACGTGGTGGTGGGTGCCAAGGGCAGCCCGCTGCAACTGATCCTGGCGGGCGTGTTCCACCTGGACGTGCCGCCGGGCAACATCCCGCTGGCCGAGGTGCGGGCGCTGCAGCAGCATCCGCAGGTGGCGCAGCTGATCCCGCTGAGCCTGGGCGACAACCTGCAGGGCTTTCGCATCGTGGGTACCACGCCCGACTACCCGGCGCACTACGGCGCCACGCTGGCCCAGGGCGCGCTCTGGGCGCAACCCATGGACGCGGTGCTCGGCGCCCAGGTGGCGCGCGCCACCGGCTTGATGGTCGGGCAGGCTTTCGTGGGCGCGCACGGCCTGGGCACGGGCGGTGCGGTGCATGGCGATTCGCGTTATGCGGTGACCGGCGTGCTCGCGCCCTGTGGCTGCGTGCTGGACCGCTTGTTGCTCACCGCCACCGAATCGGTCTGGCGGGTGCACGACGACATGCACGCCAGTGACGACATGGACGAAGAAGACCGTGCCGCCATCGAGGCCGACCGCGAGGTCACGCTCGCGCTCATCCGCTACCGCAGCCCGATCGCGGCGCTGAGCTTTCCGCGCTTCGTCAACGACAGCACCGCCCTGCAGGCCGCCGCCCCGGCGATGGAGATCACGCGCCTGCTCGGCATGGTGGGCGTGGGCACGCGGGTGCTGCGGGGTCTGGGCGCTGTGCTGCTCGGCGTGGCGGCGCTGTCGGTGTTCATCGCGCTGTGGAGCGCGGTGCGCGAGCGCCGGGCCGACCTGGCGATGTTGCGCATGCTGGGCGCGCCGCCCTGGAAGGTGGGGGCGCTGCTGCTGTGCGAATCCTTCTGGCTGGCCGTGCTGGCCTGTGGGCTGGGCCTGCTGGCCGCGCACGGGCTGACGGCGCTGTTGGGCGGGATGTTGATGGCCGAGCAGTCGCTCGCCGTCACGGGCTGGCAATGGGTGGCCACCGAAGTGTGGGTGCCCGTGCTGGCGTTGGGGGTGGCCCTGGTGGCGGCGCTGGTGCCGGCGCTCGGTGCCTACCGTGTGGATGTCATGTCATTGTTGAATTCGAGGTCGTATCCATGAAAGCATCTTTTCTGTTCCTGGCCGCCGCGGCGCTGATGAGCACCGCTGCCCTGGCCCAACACTCCGACCAGGAGCTCAAGGAAGACGTGGCGCGCCACCGCGCCATGGCCGCCGCCCACGAGGCCGTGGCCAAGTGCCTGGAGTCGGGCAAGGGTGAAAAAGTCTGCATGGCGGAACTCCAGGCCGCCTGCAAGGGTCTGGCGATAGGAAAATACTGCGGGATGAAACACGGCCACTAGGATGAAACACCCCCGCGCCGCCTGCGGCGTCACCCCCTCAAGGGGACTTTGCTCCTGGCCCGGCGGAGCCGGTTCCACCGCGTTCTGGGCTGGGAACGCCTCCTCTTTCTTTATGAATCTTCTTTTTCGTTGCGCCTTTTTGCTGTTGGCTGGCTTTGTTGGGCAGGCGGGGGCTCAGTTGTCGTCGCCGCTGGGTGCGCCTGCGCCAGTTGCCAAGCCGTCCACGGAGACAGGTTCTGGGTCGGGTTCCGGGGCATCGCCTGCGTTGCCGCATGTGCAGGGCCAGGGGGCTGGTGTGCACAGTCCGCTGTCGCCGTTTGCGCCGCTCAAACCACGCGAAGACGTGCTGGCCTGGTCGGTGCTCACCGACGTGAGCACGCGCATCGAGAACCGGCGCATCGTGCCCGTGTATCCCGCGGCCGTGAACACGCTGGACCAGAAGACGCAGCGCATCCAGGGCTTCATGATGCCGCTCGATGCGGGCGAGCAGCAACGCCATTTCCTGCTGGCCTCGGTGCCCCTGACCTGTGCGTTCTGCACGCCCGGTGGGCCCGAGAGCATGGTCGAGGTGCGCACGAAAGCGCCGGTCAAATACAGCCAGGGCGCGGTGGTCGTGGAGGGGCGGTTCCACGTCTTGAAGAACGACCCCTACGGCCTGTACTACCGCATGACCGAAGCCGTCGGCGTGAAATGATGCGGGGCCGCCAGCCAGCGCCGCGAATGACCCCGCGACGGACCGCCGCACGCCCGGGCGATACCATCGCCCGGTGAACCTCGCTGCCCACCCCGTCGTCGCCTCCCTAACCCCCGTCTTCCTGCTGATCGCCACCGGCTTCCTCGCCGGGCGGCTGCACTGGATACGCGACGAGGCGGTCAAGGACCTCTCCAACCTCGTGTTTCTGCTGCTGATCCCGGCGCTGCTGTTTCGCACCATGAGCGCCGTGCACGTCGAGACGCTGGACCTGCGGCCGCTTGCCGCCTACTTCCTGGCCGCGCTCGGCCTGCTGGGCGCCTCGATCGCCTGGCGCGGGTTCAACCGGCGCAGCGTGGTGCTGGCGCTGGGCGGCGTGTTCTCCAACCTGGTGATGATCGGCATCACGCTGGTGGAACTGGCGTATGGCAAGGAAGGCCTGGTGACGCTGCTCACCCTGGTGTCGATCCATGCCCTGACGCTGCTGACCACCGCCACCGTGGTGCTCGAACTCGCCGTGGCGCGCGAGAACCGCGCCAACGGCCAGGCGCAGCCGCACGTGCTGGCCACCACCTGGTCGGCCTTCAAGAGCGCGCTGATCCATCCGATTCCGCTGCCCATCCTGTGCGGCCTGCTGTTCGCGCAGACCGGCTGGGTGCTGCCCGTGGTGGTGGACAAGCCGTTGCAGTTGCTGGGGAATGCCTTTGGTCCGCTGGCGCTGGTGCTGGTGGGCGTGACCATGGCGCGCACCCCGCTGGGCGGGGAGATCCGCACCACGCTGTGGATCACCGCGTCCAAGAACCTGGTGCTGCCACTGCTGGTGGGCCTGAGCGCCTGGGCCTTTGGCATCAGCGGTCTGCCGCTGACCGTGATGGTGGTGGCCGCCGCGCTGCCCATGGGTGCCAACGTGTTTCTGTTTGCCCAGCGCTACGAGGTCGCCCAGGAGGCCACCACCGCCGGCATGGGGCTGTCCACCGCGATGGCGCTGTTCACGCTCAGTCTGGTGATGTTGCTGATGTCCTGGTGGAACTAGAGGAGCACCCCCGCCGCGTCATTGGCTGATCTTGCGCGCCTCTTCGATCTGGTATTCGAAGTAGTGTTGAATGCCGTAGGCCAGGCTCCCCATGAAGGCCACGGTGCCGAGCAGCAGGGCCAGCACCAGTGCACCGATGGTCAGCCAGTTGGTGCCGCCGGCGATCGCCTGGTGCTCGGTGCCGGGGTTGAACCAGCGGTTCCATTTTTCGCGGTCGCTGAGCGCGTAGACGATGCCCGCCAGGCAGCCGGCCGCGATGCTGCTGCCCAGAAACGGCACCAGCACCCAGGCGAGCTGGTCGTCCTGGCCCAGGGTCTGGATGCGCCGCACGCCCCACCAGCCCAGTGCGGCGGCGATGGGGTGCAGCCAGCCGATCCAGTCGCCCAGGCCCCGCAGGTAAAAGCGGTGCAGGCCCATGCTGCCGCCGAGCACGGCCAGCCAGGCGGCCAGCGTCTTGTTCTTCGCCCGGGCCGTGCTCATGCAGAGGTTCCGCTGGACTCGGGGGGCGTGGTGTCGCCCGCACCCAGGGTCTTTTGCATCAGCACGATGTCGAGCCAGCGGTCGAATTTCCAGCCGCAGGACTGGATCACACCCACCGGCTCGAAACCCAGCGCGCGGTGCACGCCGACCGATCCCGCGTTGGCGGAGTCCCCGATCACGGCCATGACCTTGCGCACGCCCGCGCGCTCCAGCGTGGCGAGCAGCTCGGCCAGCAGGGCGCGGCCCAGTCCCTTGCCTGCGGCCTCGGGCGCCAGGTAGATCGAGTCCTCGACCGAGAAGCGGTAGGCCGGGCGCGGTTTGAACCAGTTGCCATAGGCAAAACCCAGTACCTGTCCATCCTCTTCGACCACCAGCCAGGGCAGGCCCTTGGACAGCACGTCGGCGCGCCGGGTGCCCATTTCGGCCGGGCTCGGCGGTGTGGTTTCAAAGGTGCCGGTGCCGTGCAGCACGTGGTGGCCGTAAATGCGGGCGATGGCGTCGAGATCTTCGTCGCGGCTGGGACGGATGAGGGGCATGTCGGGGCGCTTGTGCGAGGGTTGAGGTTGGTGTTGAAACGGGTGCCACACGGGCTATAATCGCGGGTTTTGTGGTGTTTCGCTGGCCGGGTGGTCAGTCGTGTGTCTCAGGCGCCGCAATGAATGGGGTTTATTCAGCCAAAAAAACCCACTGAAGTTCCGCTCTTGGGGCTTCTCCACCCGAAGGATAAATCATGGTCGTCATTCGACTCTCCCGCGGCGGCGCAAAAGCCCGTCCGTTCTACAACATCGTGGTTGCCGACAAGCGCAACCGCCGCGATGGCCGTTTCATCGAACGCATCGGCTTCTACAACCCCCTGGCCCGCGGTGGTGAAGAGCCCCTGCGCATCGCCCTGGACCGCCTGACCTACTGGACCGGTGTGGGCGCTGAGCCTTCGGACACCGTGGCCCGCCTGGTCAAGCAACACGCCGCCAAGGCCGCCGCCTGATCACAGGCCGTTGGTGAGCAGCCCCACGCCTGGCGTCTTCAGCGCATCGGCCCTGCCGGGCGATGCGGTGGAGTTGGGACGCATCCAGGACCCGTGGGGCCTCAAAGGCTGGGTCCACATCCTGCCGCACAGCGCCGACACCGAAGCGCTGTTTGCCTCTTCCCAATGGTTCCTGCAGCCGCCCGAAGCCCGCTTCGCGCGCGGCTTTTCTGCGTTTTCGGGCTGCGTCAGCGTCACCGTGGCCGAGATCAAGGTCCATGCCGATGGCGTGGTGGCCCGCCTGAAAGGCATGGACGATCGCAGCGCGGCCGAAGCGCTCAAGGGCGTGCGCATCTTCGTGCCACGCAGCGCCTTTCCGGCCACGCCCGAGGGTGAGTACTACTGGGTCGACCTGATCGGCCTGGACGTGGTGAACCGCGAGGGCGTGCACCTGGGTGTGGTGCGCGACCTCATGCCCACCGGCCCGACCTCGGTGCTGGTGCTCGAATACACCGAGACGGTGGACGGCAAGGCCCAGGTCGCCGAGCGCATGATTCCCTTCGTGTCCGCCTATGTGGATGGCGTGGACCAGACCGCCCGCCGCATCACGGTGGACTGGCAGGCGGATTACTGACCCCTCCTGGGAGAAGCCGCGCTGCGGCGCAGGGGGAGACAATACCCCTCATGCGATTCGACGTCATCACACTGTTTCCTGAATTGTTTGCCCCGTTCTTCACGAGTGGCATCAACCGGCGCGCGTTCGAGTCCGGGTTGGTGGACGTGAAGCTGTGGAATCCGCGCGATTTCGCGGACGGCAACTACCGCCGGGTCGATGACCGGCCGTTCGGTGGCGGCCCGGGCATGGTCATGATGGCCGAACCGCTGTGGCGGTGCCTGCAAGCCCTGCGCGCCGACCGCAACGAACCCGACGAGGCCCGCGCGCCGGTGGTGCTGTTTTCGCCGATCGGCGACCGGTTGGACCATGCGGGGGTCTCTGACTGGGCCGCCAGCGCGGGCGCGGTGCTGGTTTGCGGCCGTTATGAAGGCATTGACCAGCGCTTCATCGATGCCTGCGTTGATCGGCAGATCAGCCTCGGTGACTTTGTGCTCTCGGGGGGCGAAGTGGCCGCCATGGCCCTGCTCGACGCCGTGGCGCGCCTGCAGCCCGGCGTGCTGGGGGACGAGGGCAGTCACCAGCAGGACAGTTTCAACCCCGCGCTCGACGGTCTGCTGGACAGTCCGCACCACACCCGCCCCGAGGTCTGGCAAGGCCCCGCAGGGCCCATGGCCGTGCCCGATGTGCTGCTGGGCGGGCACCACGAGCGCATTGCCCGCTACCGCCGTGAACAAAGTCTGGCGCTCACCGCCCGCCTGCGGCCCGACCTGCTGGAGCAGGCGCGCGCCCAGGGCCGCATCGGTGCCGCGGACGAGGCTTTTCTGCGCCAGGCAAAAAAGCTATAATCCAAGGCTTTTCGATCCTCTGACCGGCCGCCGTGACCGGGCCAGCCCGCAAAAACACAGGCGGGGGTGCAAGCCCCCTGCTGCGTTTCTGGACAGGGCCCCTGCCGGATTCGTGGCCTTTAGTGCAGCGCGGGCATGATCGTGAAAACAGGAAACCATGAACCTCATCCAGACCCTTGAGCAAGAAGAAATTGCTCGCCTGAACAAAGAAATTCCCGCGTTTGCGCCCGGCGACACCGTGATCGTCAGCGTCAACGTGATCGAAGGCACCCGCAAGCGCCTGCAGGCTTACGAAGGCGTGGTGATCGCCCGTCGCAACCGTGGCCTGAACTCCAACTTCATCGTGCGCAAGATCTCGAACGGTGAAGGCGTCGAGCGTACGTTCCCCCTGTACAGCCCGCTGATCGCCAAGATCGAAGTCAAGCGCCGCGGCGATGTGCGCCGTGCCAAGCTGTACTACCTGCGCGAGCGCAGCGGCAAGTCGGCACGTATCAAGGAAAAGCTCGGCGCGTAAGCGACGGGTTTGCGCCCGAAGCCGGGAGCCTCATTGGCTCCGGCCCTGGCCTCCCGAAAAGCCGCTCCCCGGAGCGGCTTTTTTGTGCCCGTTCGCTGCCCACCTCCCGCCGGGTCGCCCCTGGCACGCGCGGGTTGGCCCGTGTGGCCTATGCTCCTGCCCATGTCCCAGCCCTTGCCCCTGCCCGTTTTTGATCCCCGCCAGGTTCCGGTGCTGCCCGCCGCGCCCGACGAAGGCTTGTTGCCCGCGCAGCCCCATCGACTGACCGCCGACGGGCTGCGCGCGCTGTTCGCCAGCCCGCCCGTTTGGACGCCCGAACTGCTGCGCGAAAAGAAGTTTGCCGACCGCCTGCCGGCGCAGGCGGCGGTGCTGCTGCCGCTGGTGATGCACGAGCGCCCGACCCTGCTGCTGACGCAGCGCACCGCGCACCTGTCCACCCATTCGGGGCAGATCGCCTTGCCCGGCGGCAAGCTCGATGAGGGCGACGCCGATGCCATCGCGGCGGCCCTGCGCGAAACGCAGGAGGAGATCGGCCTGTCTCCCGAGCACGTGGAGGTGCTGGGCACCTTGCCGGTGTATGTCACCGGGACGGCTTTCATCGTGACGCCGGTGGTCGGTCTGGTGCAGCCCGGCTTCACGCTGCAACCCAACCCGTATGAGGTGGACGAGGTGTTCGAGGTGCCGCTGGATTTCCTGATGAATCCCGCGCACCACCACCGCCACGCCTGGGAGTGGGGCGGGGTGGTGCGCGAGTGGTATTCCATGCCGTACCGGGACGGCGAGCACGAGCGGTTCATCTGGGGTGCCACGGCCGGCATGCTGCGCAATTTCTATCGCCTGCTCAGTGCCTGAAGGCCGTCGCGGCCAGGGCTTCGCCGTGGGGCACGTCGCTATGATGGCGCCATGAGTTTTTTCGCCATCCTTCTCGCCTTGCTGCTCGAACAGGCACGCCCGCTGGCCCACGACAACCCGGTGCACGCGGGGCTGCGCGGTTGGGCCCGGGCGGTGCGGCGCAACCTGGATGCCGGGCAGGCCTCTCACGGCTGGGTGGCCTGGGTGTTGGCCGTGGGTGTGCCTGCGCTGATCGCCGGGCTCGTCTATTGGGGTCTGTGGGCCTTCAGTTCGGTGCTGGCGTTTGCCTGGATGGTCGGCGTGTTGTACGTGACGCTGGGTTTTCGTCAGTTCAGCCACCATTTCAGCGACATCCGTCAGGCGCTGGAGGTGGGGGACGATGCCACCGCCCGCGAGAAGCTGGCGCAATGGCTTCGGGTGGACGCATCGAGCCTGCCGCGCACCGAGTTGCTGCGCCAGGTCATCGAACATTCGGTGCTCGCGGCGCACCGGCATGTGTTTGGCGTGTTGGTGTCTTTCGTGGTGTTCTGGGTGCTGGGCCTGGGGCCGTCCGGGGCGGTGTTCTACCGCATGGCCGAGTACCTGTCGCGCAACTGGCGCGCCCGCCCCGATGGCACCCCCAGCCCGGCGCTGCGACACGCGGCGGCCCGGGCCTGGGACTGGGTGGACCACTTGCCGGCCCGGGTGACGGCGCTGGGCTTTGCCATCGTCGGCAATTTCGAAGAAGCGGTCGCGAGCTGGCGCAGCGACGCCGAGCGTTTCGCCCCGGGCAGCGATGGCGTGGTGCTGGCCGCCACCTCGGGGGCGCTCAACGTGCGGCTGGCACCGCTGGCCGAGGGTGCCACCGTGCCCGATGACGCCGAGAGCGGCGCGCGCCCCGAGCCGCAACTGGCGCACCTGGGCAGCGTGGTGGGCCTGGTCTGGCGCTCGGTGGTTTTGTGGATGCTGCTGCTGGCACTGCTGACCTTGGCGCGCCTGCTGGGGTAGTGCCGCTGGGCGCTACGTGTCCGGGGGCGTAGGTCGGTGAAACGGGCCGGGGCCCGGGTGCTCAACTCAATACGGGCGGCGCGCCGACAGCTCGGCAAACAGCTCGCCGTAGATCCGGTAGCGGTTTTCGCCGATGGCCTGCGGGTCCGCATTGGCCGGATCGTCGTCCGTTTTCTGCACATGGGCGAGCACCGCGCAACCCGGTTCGTGCAGGTGGGTGCAGTTGTAGAAGCGGCAGTTCCCCAGCGTCGCGCGCAGGTCGGGCATGAGGTGGGCGAGCTGCATCGGCTCGATGTGGTTGAGGCCGAACTCCTGAAACCCCGGCGAGTCGATCAGGGCTGTGCTGCGCGCCTCGTCCACCCAGTACCAGGTGGTGCTGGTGGTGGTGTGTTTGCCCGAGTTGAGCGCGCGCGAGATTTCGCCGGTCAGCGCCTTGGCCTGCGGCACCAGGCGGTTGACCAGCGTGCTCTTGCCCACGCCCGAGGGGCCGAGCACCAACGTGGTCTTGCCGGTCAGGCGCTGCTGCAGTTCCACCAGGCCGGCTTCGCTGCCGGCCGCGGTCTGGCCCTTGAGCCGCAGCGGCAGGACATCACAGCCCATGCGCCGGTAGCTCTCGAGCCGGGCCCAGGCCTGATCGAAGGCGGGCTGCAGGTCGCTCTTGTTGAGCACGATCAGCACCGGGATGCCTTCGGCTTCGGCCGCGATCAGCGAGCGCGCCAACTGGCGCTCGGAGAACTCGGGGTCGGCCGCGATCAGCACCAGGATCTGGTCGAGGTTGGCGGCGAAGGACTTGGTGCGCATCTCGTCCTGCCGGTAGAACAGGTTGCGCCGGGTGTCCACGCGTTCGATGCTGCCTTCGTCGCCCGTGGCCTGCCATTGCACATGGTCGCCCACGACCACCTGGCTCTTCTTTCCGCGCGGGTGGCAGATGCGGCGCTGTCCGTCCGGGCTCTCCACCAGGCAGTGCCGTCCGTGGGCCGCCACCACCAGCCCGGAAAGGGTGCCGGCTGGCTGCGAGGGGCTGGCCACGGCTGGCAGGGCGTGGTTGCGCTTCAAAGCGGCAACCTGCTGGCTTGGGGGGCGTTCATGGGGTTCTTCAGCAGTGCATCCACCGCGTCCGCGCAATGGAAGTCGCTGGTCGAGATGCCGCCGACGTTGTGGGTGCTGAAGCGCACGGTGCAGCGGCCATGCCCCAGGTGGAGCTCGGGGTGGTGGTCTTCGCGGTGGGCGATCCAGGCCACGGCGTTGGCGAATGCCATGGTCTCGTGGAAGTTGGCGAAGCCATAACTTTTCTCCAGCGCCCCGTCGATCAGCTTCCAGCCCTGGGCGGCGTCGCCATTGAGCTGGGTGAGCCGGGTGACGATTTCGGTGGCCGAGAGGGCGCGGCGGTTCTGGTGGATGGCGTTCATGGCGGGGGCGTTCAGGCCGGGCCGGTGGCCAGCAGACGCGACAGGCGTTCACTGGCGGGTGGATGGGAGTAATAGAAGCGGGCGTACACCGGGTCGGGCGTCAGCGTGCTGGCGTTGTCCTTGTAGAGCTTGAGCAGGGCGCTGGCGAGGTCGGCTCCGCTGGTGTGGGCCACGGCGTAGGCATCGGCTTCGAATTCGTGCCCACGGGACATCAGTGCCATCAGGGGCGAGAGGAAGAATGTGAACAGCGGCGCCACCAGCATGAAGAGCAGCAGTGCCAGCGCGTTGTTGGGCGCGTCCAGCGAAGGCGTGACCCCCAGCCCGGTGTAGAACCAGGCCTGACCCGACATCCAGCCCAGCAATGCAAAGCCCAGCAGACTCAGGCCGAACATGAGCACGATGCGCTTGACGACGTGGCGGCGCTTGTAGTGGCCCAGTTCGTGGGCCAGCACGGCGTCGATTTCCGCCGGGTTGAGCTGCTGCAGCAGGGTGTCGAAGAACACCACCCGCTTGGCCGCACCAAAGCCGGTGAAATAGGCGTTCGCGTGTGCGCTGCGCTTGCTGCCGTCCATCACGTACAGACCCTTGGCGGCGAAGCCGCAGCGTTGCATGAGGGCATTCACGCGCGCCTTGAGGGCTTCGTCCTGCAGCGGCTGGAATTTGTTGAAGATCGGTGCGATCACCGTCGGGTAGAGCACCAGCAGCAGGAGGTTGAAGCCCATCCAGGCACCCCAGGCCCAGAGCCACCAGGTGGCGCCGGCCGCGCCCATGAGCCACAGCACCAGGGAGGCGATCGGCAGGCCGATCAGCGCGCCCACCAGCGCCCCCTTGAGCAGATCGGTCAGCCAGAGCGACAGCGTCATCTTGTTGAAGCCGAAGCGTGCTTCGATGCGGAAATTCGACCACCAGGCCAGTGGCAGGGCGATCAGCCCGCCGATCAGCGAAAAGCACGCCAGCAGCGCCAGCTGCTGCAGCATGCCGCCGCCCAGCGCAGCGAGCAGGGTCTGGTTGAGCCAGTCCAGTCCACCAAGCAACGTCCAGCCCAGCAGCAGTGCCGACTCCAGCGCCAACTCCAGCAGGCCGAACCGGGTTTTGGCGATGGTGTAGTCGGCGGCCTTGTGGTGGGCCTCGGGTGTGATGGTCTGGGCAAAGGCGGCAGGCACCGTGTCGCGGTGGCGGGCCACGTGGCGGACCTGGCGGCTGGCCAGCACAGTGCGCGTGATCAATCCCAGCACAATCAGTGCGCAAAAGGTGGCGGTGAAAATCCAGGCGGTGTGGTCCATACCGGGGAGTCTATCGAAGACCACCGGCCCCTGGCGCGGCAGGGCCAGGAGGCGGGGTCACCAGAGCCGAGGTGCCGCGGCAAAAAGACCGGTCTGGCGGATCGGCGAAAATCGCCGGATGCAAGCACCGAACGACATCAGCAGCCCGACCCCCACCGCGGCCCCCGAAACCCCCACCCTGAGCAAGAGCGACCAGAACCTGGTCTGGATTGACTGCGAGATGAGCGGTCTGGATCCGGAGAAGGAGCGCCTGCTGGAGATCGCGGTGGTGATCACCGGCCCACAGCTCACACCCCGTGTCGAGGGGCCGGTGCTGGTGATCCACCAGAGCGACGCGGTACTGGGCGCCATGGACAACTGGAACAAGGGCACCCACGGTCGCAGCGGCCTGATCGACAAAGTGAAGGCCAGCACGGTCGATGAGGAAGAAGCGCAGGCCGAACTGCTGGCCTTCATTGGCAAATACGTCCCGAAGAACAGTTCGCCCATGTGTGGCAACACCATCAGCCAGGACCGGCGCTTTCTGGTGAAGTACATGCCCAAGCTGGAGGCGTACTTTCACTACCGCTGCCTCGACGTGAGCACCCTCAAGGAGCTGGCCAAGCGCTGGCGCCCCGAGGTGTACGACAGCTTCAAGAAGCACCAGAAGCACACCGCGCTGGCCGATGTGCACGAGTCGATCGACGAACTCGAGCACTACAGGACCCATTTCCTGCGTTGAATCCGACACTCCACCGACGTCCGGTTCCTCGGTCAGCGGCCTGGTAAGGCCCTGGTCGCGCGATGTCGGCATGTCAAAATCGTGAAATTCACGTGAAAAAAACATGACAAAAAAATCCCGCTCCCGCTTTATCGCCAAGCACCAGGACGTGTTGCAACTGGTGGCGGCCCTGGTTTTCCTGCTCCTGGTGGGGCTGTACGCCTCGTTGACGGGCGCCGACGTGCTGGGCCTGTCGGGCCCGGCGGTCTGGCTGCTCATCATCTCGGCCGTGGTGGGTGGCTACATGGCGATGAACATCGGCGCCAACGACGTGGCCAACAACATGGGGCCGGCCGTCGGGTCTGGCGCCATGACCATGGGGTGGGCCATCGTGGTGGCTGCGGTGTTCGAGGCCATGGGCGCCATCGTTGCAGGTGGCGAGGTGGTCGGCACGATCAAGGGCGGCATCATCGACAGCCAGCAGATCACCGATGCGACGCTGTTCGCCTGGGTCATGTTCGCCGCGCTGCTCGCGGGCGCCCTGTGGCTGAACCTGGCCACAGCCATTGGTGCACCGGTGTCCACCACGCACTCGATCATCGGCGCCGTGATGGGCTCGGGCATCGCGGCGGGCGGGTGGGGGCTGGTCAACTGGGGCACGATCGGTTCGATCGTGCTCAGCTGGCTGGTGTCGCCGCTCATGGGCGGTGCGATCGCGGCACTCTTTCTGTACATCATCAAACGCAGCATCACCTACCGCAATGAGATGACGGAGGCGGCCTCCCGCGTGGTGCCCTGGCTGATTGCCGTGATGGCCTGGGCCTTTGGCTCCTACATGTTGCTCAAGGGCCTGGGACAGATGGTCAAGGTGAATTTCTGGCTCGCCATCGTGTTGGGTGCGCTCTTTGGTGGCGCCGTGCTGCTGCTGGTGCGCCAACCCGTCGCCCGCCTGGCGCGACAGCAGGTCAACAGCAAGGATGGCGTCAACCGCCTCTTTACCTGGCCACTGGTGTGTTCGGCCGCCTTGCTCAGTTTCGCGCACGGAGCGAACGACGTGGCCAACGCCGTGGGTCCGCTGGCCGCCATCTACGAAGCGGTGATCGCTGGCGCGGTCGCGACCAAGGCGGCCACGCCTCTGTGGGTGATGGTGCTGGGCGCCATGGGGCTGGCGGTGGGGCTGGCACTGTATGGCGCGCGCCTGATCCGCACAGTGGGCAAGGAAATCACCGAACTCGACAACATGCGGGCGTACTCCATTGCCATGGCTGCCACGCTCACCGTGATCTTCGCGTCCCAACTGGGCATGCCGGTCTCGACCACGCACATCTCCATTGGTGCGGTGTTTGGCGTGGGCTTCCTGCGTGAACTGCTCAAGGTGAACTACGCCAAGATGGAAGCGGTGGTGTTCGCCGGCCACCAAGGGCAGGACCGCGCCGAGGTGGAGAGCTATCTGCAGCGTTTTGAGGCCGCCGAGGTGCACGAGAAAAAACGCATGCTCGCCGACATGAAACGGCGCACCAAGGACCGCGAGGCGGTCGATGGCGCGGTGTTCGCCAAGAAAGAGCAGAAGGCGCTGAAAAAAGCCTACAAGCAGGAAATCGTCAAACGTTCGGCGGTGCTGCGCATCGTGGCGGCCTGGATCGTCACCGTGCCGGCCACGGCTGTGCTCGCGGCGATCCTGTTCCACCTGGTGGCGGCGGTGCTGGGCTGAAATTTCAGAAACCGCTTGGGGTTTTCCCTCGGGCGTGCCATAATCGCAGGCTGCGCAGGAAACTGCGCTGATTTGTGCATCTGCCTCACACACCAGGCTCCCCGATTCTTTGCGCTGGCATGCGCCTCTTTCGATAGACGTATTGCCAGCCCGCCAGCGGTCCCCGCTGGCGTTGCGGATGGGGCCTTCGCTCCCGGTGTCCTCCACTTTTGAAGTGGGACCCATGGCGCGTAGACCGTTTGATGGTTGATGTTTTGTAACCACGAACGGATCTGGCGCGCTGGAGCTCCCCGCCTCACCATGGCAGGCGGGCCACCAGTGTCTTTATTCGATCAATTGCGCGTACTGCGCATGGACGAACATGAGCGACTCTTTTGAAGCCCGCGGCGATTTCTCGCCCGAAATCCTGTCTGCCGAACCCGAAGCGGACACCCCTGTCACCCCCACCCCGGCCGAACCCAACGGTTTTGAACTGCTGGGCCTGGCCCCTGAGCTGGTGCAGGCCTGTGCCGACCTCGGCTACGTGCAGCCCACCCAGGTGCAGAACAATGTGGTCCCCAAGGCCATGCTGGGCGAAGGCGAAAAACGCTTTGCCGACCTGATGGTCTCCAGCCAGACCGGCAGCGGCAAGACCGCAGCCTTCCTGTTGCCCGTGCTGCACACCCTGCTGCAGCAACAGGCCCAGGCCGAAGCCCAGGAGCGCGCCGACTTCGAGCAGGCCTGCGCCGACGCGCTGGCCCGTGGCGAGGCCGCGCCCAAGCGCCCCAAGCGCAAGGACCCGACCAACCCGCGCAACTTCAAGGCCGCCACCCCGGGCGCCCTGGTGCTGTGCCCGACGCGTGAACTCGCCCAGCAGGTGGCCAACGACGCCATCGACCTGGTGCGCCATTGCCGCGGCCTGCGCATCGCCAACGTGGTGGGCGGCATGCCTTACCAGTTGCAGATCGCCAAGCTGCAGAACGCCGACCTCGTTGTGGCCACACCCGGGCGTCTGCTCGATCTGCAGCGCTCGCAGCAGCTCAAGCTCGACCAGGTGCAGTTCCTGGTGGTGGACGAAGCCGACCGCATGCTCGACCTTGGTTTTGCCGACGACCTGGCCGAAGTCAACGACCTGACCAGCCAGCGCCGCCAGACCATGATGTTCAGCGCCACGTTTGCGCCGCGCATCCAGCAGCTCGCCATGCGCGTCATGCACGACGGTGGCAAGCACGTGCAGAAGGTGCAGATCGATTCCCCGCAGGAACAGCACGCCAACATCCAGCAGAAGCTGTTCTGGGCCGACAACGCCGACCACAAACGCAAGCTGCTCGACCACTGGCTGCGCGACACCAGCATCAACCAGGCCATCGTGTTCGCCAGCACCCAGATCGAGTGCGACGGTCTGGCCAACGACCTGCAGCAGGAAGGCTTCTCCGCCGTCGCGCTGCACGGCGCGCTCAGCCAAGGCATCCGCAACCGCCGCCTGATGGCGCTGCGCGCCGGTCAGGTGCAGATCCTGGTGGCCACCGACGTGGCCGCGCGTGGCATCGACGTGCCCACCATCACCCACGTCTTCAACTTCGGCCTGCCGATGAAGGCCGAGGACTACACGCACCGCATCGGACGCACGGGCCGTGCCGGACGCGATGGCCAGGCCATCACGTTCGCCGAGACGCGCGACCGCCGCAAGATCTTCGACATCGAAGCCTTCACGCGCCAGCGCATCGCGGTGGAAACCATTCCCGGCATGGAGCCGCGCCAGCGCGCACCCCAGGCCGAGCCGTTTGGCCGTGGTGGCCCTGGTGGGCGCCCGGCGGGTCGTGGCAACGACCGCTTTGCCGACCGCCGTGGCGCGCCGGCACCGCGTGGTCCGCGTTTCGAGGGCCGTGGTGAAGCACCGCGTTTTGAAGGTCGCGGCGACGCGCCCCGTTTCGAGGGCAACCGCTTCGAACGCGAAGCCCCGCGTGGCGACAGCCGCTTCGACAACCGTGGCGACAGCCGTCCGGCCGGTCGTGGTTTTGGCGACAGGGCCCCCGCCCGTGCCGGCTTCGGTGCCAAGCCCGCAGGCTTCTCCAGCTTCGGTCGCAACGACCGCGCTCCCGAACGTGGCGCCGATCGCTTCAGCGACCGCGGCAACTCGGAGCGTGCCGCTCTGCGTGGGGGCGAGTTCCAGCCGCGCCGTTCCGAAGGTGGTGCGCCCGCCCGCCCGGTGGCCCGTCGCAGCCCGCGCTGAACACCGACCAAGCGTCGAACACCACCCAGCAAAAAGGGCCCCGCATGCGGGGCCCTTTTTTTGTCGGTTCGCCGGTGTGGCGAGTCAACCGCGCGAGATCAGGGGTACAGACCGCGCAGATCGCGGGCGTGCAGGATGCGCTTGCAGGCCACGATGAAGGTCGCGGTGCGCAGGCTGACCTTGTTCTCTTCGGCCACCTGCCACACGGCGGCGAACGCGCCCTTCATGATGCGCACCAAGCGTTCGTTGATCTCGTCTTCGCTCCAGAAGAAGCTGGAGAAGTCCTGCACCCACTCGAAGTAGCTCACCGTCACGCCGCCGGCGTTGGCGATCACGTCGGGCAGCACCAGGATGCCACGGTCGTGCAGGATGTCGTCGGCTTGTGGCGTGGTCGGGCCGTTGGCGCCTTCGATCACCATCTTCGCCTGGATGCGGCCGGCGTTTTCTTCCGTGATCTGCTGCTCCAGCGCCGCCGGGATCAGGATGTCGCAGGGCACGCCCCAGAAGGCGTCGTCGGCGATCACCTCGGCCTGCGGGAATCCCGCCACCGTGCCCACGCGCGACACATGCGCCAGCAGCGAAGGCACGTCCAGGCCCGCTTCGCGGTAGATCGTGCCGCCGTGGTCCTGCACCGCCACCACCTTGGCGCCGGCTTCGGCAAACAGCTTGCCGGCCACGCCGCCCACGTTGCCGAAGCCCTGCACGGCCACGCGTGCCTTGCTGATGTCCATGCCCGTGTGTTTGGCGGCTTCCACGCCCACGGTGAACACGCCGCGGCCGGTGGCTTCGCGCCGTCCCAGCGAGCCGCCCAGGTCCACCGGCTTGCCGGTGACCACGCCGGTGGCGGTGGAACCTTCGTTCATCGAATAGGTGTCCATCATCCAGGCCATGACCTGCTCGTTGGTGTTCACGTCCGGCGCCGGAATGTCTTTGCTCGGGCCGATGATGATGCCGATCTCGCTGGTGTAGCGGCGCGTGATGCGCTCGAGTTCACCCATCGACAGCTGGCGCGGGTCGACGCGGATGCCGCCCTTGGCGCCACCGTAGGGCACGTTCACCGCCGCGTTCTTGATCGACATCCAGGCCGAGAGCGCCATCACTTCGGACAGCGTCACGTTCTGGTGGAAGCGCACGCCGCCCTTGCCGGGGCCGCGGCTGGTGTTGTGCTGTACGCGGTAGCCTTCGAAATGGGCGATGGTGCCGTCGTCCAGGTGGATCGGCACGTCCACGATCAGCGTGCGCTTGGGGCGCTTGAGGGTGTCGACCCAGCGGGCCAGATTGCCCAGATAGGGGGCCACGCGGTCCACCTGCTGCAGGTAGATGCCCCAGGGGCCCAGGTTGTTCGGGTCGAGGTAGGAGGGCAGGGCGCTGGTGAAGGCGGCCGGGCTGTTGGCCGCGGCGCCGGCGGGGTGCGGTGCTTGTGACATGGTGCGTTGTTTCCTAGGGGTGGGCTGGCCCGTAACGGTGGGTCAACAGATGCCACTGTACGGAGCGCTGTTCTGTCTGTCCAAGGCTGTGTTGCCATCTCTTTATGCTGCGAATGCATAACCTTGCGGTCGACCCATGGCGTTCAGACGGGCGCCGTGCCCCAGACCTGGCGCGCCACGCGCGCCATGTTGTCACCCAGGACGCCATCCACCTCCTGCGGATCCATGCCTGCCGCCCTCAGTGCGTCGGGCAGGGTTTGCCAGGTTTCGATGGGCGCGTAGCGCATCTGGCTGATGCCTTGGCCGTAACCCGCGTGCGCGGGCCACCAGAAGCCCGGATCGAACGCCCCGGGCGGATCGTCGTTCAGTTCGGCTTGCGAAAAACCGATGTCCAGGCCCAGGCCCACATGCTGCGCGCCCACCAGATCGGCCACGTAGGCCACATGGCGTGCCAGGTCGCTCGCTTGTGGCGCGTTGCAGCCCAGAAACTTCGACACGCCGGAGATGCAGACCACGCCGCCGGTGGCCGCGCAGGCGCGTATCTGTTCGTCGGTGATGTTGCGGCCGTGTTCGGCCAGCGCCAGCGGGTTGGCATGGCTGAACACCACCGGGTGGCGCGAGTGGGCCATGATGTCCAAGGTGGTGCGCCGTTCGGTGTGGGCGCAGTCCATCAGCACGCCCGCGTCGTTCACGGCCCGCACCATGCGGCGCCCGAGCGCGGTCAGGCCCTGGGGCTCGTCGTGGCAGCCGCCGGCCACGCTGTTGTTGCGGTTGTAGGCGAAGTGGATCTGCCGCACACCGAGATCGCGGTACAGCGCCACCATCTCGGGGCGTTCCAGCAAGGGCAGGGCGCCCTCCAGGTCAAAACCCACCGCGAGTTTCCCCATCTTGCGCGCATGCTCGATGTCGGCCACAGTGCTCGGGATCAGATAGCGCTCGGACTCGGCCCGCAGCCGCGTTCGGAACGCGGCGAGCACCGGCAGGATCTGGCTCAGCGGGTTCATGTCCATGCCCACGTTGATGCAGACGTGGTGCACCCCTGCGACACGGTAGCGCTCCAGGGGGGCAAAGCTGGCTTCGGGATGCAGGGGCAGGCAGGTGTGGGCTTCCCAGCGGATCATGGGCTTCCTCCTTGGGTGGGGCGCTATGCGATGGCATCGATTTTGCGAGGGTTGGTGGGCCTCAAGTGGAGCTCTCGTGCTTTGAATGGGTGGCACCACCGAAGGTGACAGCTCCGTGACGTTTTGTGTCGATAATGAATTTTTCCTTAACAGGGGGTGCATGTCGCTGCCCCCGCAACAACGAAGGATGACCCATGTTTGAACTGAAGAAGCTGACCCTGGCTTTGGGCCTGTCTGTGGTGGCGATGGCCTCGCAGGCCGCTGGCACGCTGATTTTCTGTTCCGAAGGCAGCCCCGAGGGTTTTGACACCGCGCAATACACCGGCGGCAACACCTTTGACGCCGCCGGCCACGCGATCTTCAACCGGTTGACGCAGTTCAAGAAGGGCGGCACCGAGGTCGAGCCGAGCCTGGCGCAGGAATGGAACGTGTCCGCCGACGGGCTGACCTACACCTTCAAGCTGCGCAAAGGCGTCAAGTTCCACACCACCGACTATTTCAAGCCGGGCCGTGACATGACCGCCGACGACGTGATCTTCACCATCGAGCGCATGGTCAACAAGGACCATCCGTTCAACAAGGCCTATCCCGCCCAGTTCCCGTACGCTTCCGACGTGGGTCTGGAGAGCAACACCGAGTTGGTGACCAAGACCGACGACCTGACGGTGGTGGTCAAGCTCAAGCAGCCCGACCCCGACCTGCTGGTCAAGATCGCCATGCCGTTTGCCTCGATCCTGTCGAAGGAGTACGCCGACAAGCTGGTGGCCGAAGGCAAGGCCAGCATGATCAACCAGCAGCCCATCGGCACCGGCCCTTTCGCGCTGCGCCGCTACGAGAAGGACGCGCAGATCCGCTACGTCAAGCACAAGGACTACTGGAACGCCAAGAACGTGCTGGTGGACAACCTGATCTTCGCCATCACCACCGACGCCTCGGTGCGCTTCCAGAAGCTCAAGGCCGGTGAGTGCCACATCATGT